>RCUM01000372.1_pt1 | contig 28191 bp, 20 predicted proteins | sample 2166141 | NCBI WGS metagenome assembly RCUM01 (sample SAMN09932756, study PRJNA488358) | compost metagenome | isolation source: compost soil in crotonic acid-enriched | place: Germany: Experimental Botanical Garden
CCGACGCGGCGCACCTCGATACCCTTGCCGCCTTGCGCGAACAGCTGGCAGCCCTGGACGCCGATCTGCAGAATCAGTTGCAGGCCATGAGCGCATTCCAGGCCGAAGCCCGTCAGGCCGATGCGGCGCACCTCGATACCATTGCCGCCCTGCAGGCGCACCAGGCCAACCTGGAAAACCAACTGCACGAAGCTGCCGACCTGCAAGAGCAGACCCAGCAGGCCAACACTGCGCACGTCGAAACCATTGCCGATCTGCGCGTACACCAGGCGGCACTGCAAGCCGAACTTGAGCGTCAACTCGAAGAGGCCGCAGCCCTGCAGGATCAGGCGCAACAGGCCAACGCCGAGCATGTCGAGACCATTACGGCCTTGCGTAGCCACCAGACAGCCATTGAAGCCGAGCTGCAAAGCCAGGCACAGGCCATGAACGAGTTCCAGGCCCAGGCTCAACAAGCCGACGACGCCCACCTCGCCACCATTGCCAACCTGCAATCACGGCAGGCCGACCTGGAAGGCCAACTGCAAGAAGCCGTCGACTTCCAGGACCTGACCCTGCAAGTCAATGCCGAACAGCTTGAAACCATTACTGCCCTGCGCGAACGCCAGGCAGTCCTGCAATCCGAACTGCAAGACCAGATGCAAGCCATGCACACGCTGCAGGTGCAAAGCCAGCAGGCCATGGCCGAACAGACCGAGATGATCACTACGCTGCGCATGCGCCAAGCGGAACTGGAAGCCGAACTTGAAAGCGAGTTGGAGTATATGAACGAATTGCAGGCCCAAAGCCAACGGGCCGACGCCGCTCAGGCCGAAACCATTGCCCTGTTGAAAGCACGCCAAGCCGAACTGGAAGGCGACCTGGTCAACCAGCGACAGGCCATGAACGAACTGCAGATTCGCAATCAGCAGGCCAACGTCGATCAATCCGAAACCATTTCCGCGCTGGAAGGACGACAGGGCGAACTGGAAGTTCATCTGCAGGTCATGAATGAGCTGCAGGCACAGAGCCAGCGTGAGCACGCGGCCCAGGCCAGCACCATCAACTCGTTGGTTGAACACCGCAGTGAACTGGAAGCGCAGTTGCGCGCACTGGGCGATGCCAACACCCAGGCAGCGCAGGCCCGTGACGAGCAGGCAGAAGCCATCGCTGCCCTGAGTTCTGCCAAAGAAGCCCTCGAACAACAACTGATGCTCGAAAGCGTCAGCCGGCAGGCCGCCGAGGCCAGCCTGGCTGCCACCAACGAGCAGTGGCAAGCGCTGCGTCGCCAGCTGGAGAATGAGCTCAACTCCTCCAAGGCAGGCCTGGGCGCCGCCAACATGAAATACCGCGCCGTGACCGCCGAGCAGATTCCGCAGCTGAAGGCCAACCTCAACGAGCTGCTCGAACGCAGTGCGGCGCAGCAGCGCAAGATCGACGAGCTCAACGAAAACCTGGACCGGGCCAATACCCAGCGCCACCTGGCCGAGCAACGCCTGGTCAAGACCCGCGCGAGCATGACCTATCAACTGGGTTACCAGATCAAGAACAGCGCCAGCTCCCTGGGTGGCCTGGTCAAGTTGCCGGTTCGCTTGCTGCGCCTCTACCGCAAAGCCAGCCAGCAACGCCAGCAGAACGAGCAAAAGCTCCTGGCCAACGAACCGCTCAAGGCACTGCTGCCGCCAGCACCCGTCGTGCAGGACGAGAACTACCTGAAACTGCCGGCCGCCCTGGCGACCAGTGAACAAAGCCGCCAGACGCTGCTGCGCCAAGTCGACCAGCCTGCCAGCCGCCTGAAAATGGCGTGCGTGATGGATGAGTTCACCTTTGGCTCCTATCGCTACGAATGCGACCTGCTGCCACTCACCCCTTCCAACTGGAAAGCGGAGATCGAAGGCTTCGGCCCCGAACTGCTGTTCATCGAATCCGCCTGGCGCGGTAAAGATGACCTGTGGGGCAGCAAAGTCGGCCATAACAGCCAGGAGCTGCAGGACATCCTCAACTGGTGCCGTCAGAACAAAGTGCCGACCGTGTTCTGGAACAAGGAAGACCCGGTCCACTTCGAGACCTTCCTGACCACCGCCAAGCAGTTCGACCACGTGTTCACCACCGACATCGACTGCATTCACCGCTACAAGGGCGCGCTCGGTCACGACCGTGTCTACCTGCTGCCGTTCGCCTGCCAGCCTGCGCTGCACAACCCGATCGAGTTGTACGAGCGCAAGGACGCCTTCTGCTTCGCCGGCGCCTACTACGCACGATATCCAGAGCGCACCCGCGACCTGGGCAACTTTGTCTGCGAGCTGCCGAAATTCCGTCCGCTGGAAATCTTCGACCGTAACTTCGGCAAGAACGACGCGAACTATCAGTTCCCCGAGGAATACCAGCCGTACATCGTCGGCACCCTGCCCTTCGAGAAGATCGACACCGCGTACAAGGGTTATCGCTACGCGATCAACCTCAACTCGATCAAGCAGTCGCAATCGATGTTCGCCCGTCGGGTCTTCGAGCTGCTCGGCTGCAATACCCTGACCGTGAGCAACTTCTCGCGCGGTGTGCGCCTGTTGTTCGGCGACCTGGTCATCACCACCGACAACGGCGAAGAAATGCACCGTCGCCTGGAGCTGCTGGCCCAGGATCCGCTGAACAGCGACAAACTGCGTCTGGCAGCCCTGCGCAAAGTAATGCAGGAACACACCTACACCCAGCGCCTGGACTACATCCTCAGCAAAGTCAGTGGCAACGCGAAAATACAGCGCCTGCCCGAGATCGTGGTCATCTGCGAAGCTCAGGACCGCAAGCAATTCGACATGCTGCGCGCTCATCTCGATCGCCAGGTCTACAGCCAAGTGCGGATGGTCATCATCAGTGATGCCTATCAGAGCAGCATCGTGACCGACGACCCGCGCATCCTGGTGCTCAAGCCTGCTCAGCTGAAGAAAACCAGCCTCGGCGAACTGGTGGGCAATTCCCCTTGGGTTGCTGCATTTATGCCAGGCGACTACTACGGTCCCAACTACTTGCTCGACCTGGCACTGGCAACCCGCTACAGCCGCGCACAGGTGATCGGCAAGGCCGCGCACTTCACCAGCAGAGGCCAGCAGGTCGAACTGCTGTCGAACGAACAGGCCTACCGTCCGACGCAATCGCTCAGCGCGCGACGCTCGCTGGTCGCGACCGAAATCATTGCCGCCCAGCCGCTGCGCAGCTGGTTGAAGAGCTTGCCGTCGCTGCAGTACAACCACGAGCAAGGCTTGGCCATCGACCCGTTCAACTATTGCGAAAACGGCGCAGCGCAGCATGATCGCATCAGCAGCAAGGTCGATGACCTGGAGCTGAACCTGGGCATGACCATCGATCAGCTGCAGGCCCGCGCCCAAGCCATCGCACCGCTGGAAGTCAGCCATGACTCGCCGGAAATCTCCGGCCGCGGCCTGGCGGAAATCTTCGGGGTCAAGCACAACAAGTTCCTCGACTTGCAGGTCGACGTTGATAACTGGCGTGTCAGTTCCAAACTGGCAGACGGCAAGCATGAATATATCTATGCCCTGAAAGAAGTCAGCCTCGATCAGCTGAACATCGAGGAGCGCCAGCTCAAGCTGTACCTCGACTGCACGCCTGGCCTGAACCTGCAACTGGTAGTGCTGTTCCTCGACGCCGAGAAACAGCGGATCAGCCACGTCATGCAGCATGCCAACCGCAACCAGACTTCCGACGTTCCGCCTGAAGCCGCCTTCGTGCGTTTCGGCCTGCGCGCCTATGCGGCTGGCAATACTGAAATCAAGGCGCTGGTACTGGGCCATCGCGACCTGCAACCTTCGGAAATGCTGGGTCGATCCAAGCACCTGGTGGTGACCAACCATTACCCGGCGTATGCCGACCTGTATCGCAACGGGTTTGTCCACAGCCGTGTCATGGCTTACCAGGAGCAAGGCCTCAGCGTTGACATCTTCCGCCTTCGTAAAAACGAAGCGGTCAGCTACTACGAGTTCCAGAATGTCGATGTGGTGACCGGTTGCCAGTCCACGCTCAGCAAGATGCTCGAAAGCGGGCAGTACAAGAGTGTTCTCGTGCACTTCCTTGATCCGGACATGTGGGAAGTGCTCAAGCGCTTCACGCACAAGGTCAAAGTGGTGGTATGGGTACACGGTGCCGAAGTGCAGCCGTGGTGGCGCCGAGAGTACAACTACTCCGATGCAGCCCAGCTGGCGGTGGCCAAGGTCGAAAGCGAGAAGCGCATGACCTTCTGGCGCGAAACGCTTGGCAACATGCCGGCCAACCTGAAGCTGGTGTTCGTGTCTCGTTACTTCGCCGAAGAAGTGATGGAAGACATCGGTTTCCGACTGCCGGAAGGCAGCTACGAGATCATCCATAACCCGATTGACACTGATATGTTCAAGTATCAGAAGAAATCCGAAGACCAGCGCTTCAAGATCTTGTCCATCCGTCCTTATGCGTCGGCGAAGTATGCGAACGACCTCAGCGTGGCTGCCATCAAGCTGCTCGCGAGCGAACCCTTCTTCGAGAAGCTCGAGTTCCGCATGATCGGTGACGGCACGCTGTTCGAAGACACTTTGGCACCGTTGCGCGAGTTCCCCAACGTCAAGATCGAGCGGGGCTTCCTCAAGCACGATCAGATCGCCGCGCTGCACAAGGACTACGGCATGTTCCTCTGCCCTACCCGTATGGATGCCCAAGGCGTATCCCGAGACGAGGCCATGTCATCCGGTCTGATTGCAATTACCAATGGCGTGACCGCTATTCCGGAGTTCGTCAGCACCGATTGTGGTGTTCTCGCCGGCGCTGATGATGCCCAAGGCATGGCAGACGGCATGAAAAAGATCATCGAGTCCGCGGAACTGTTCAACAAGATGTCGGCCGCTGCTCACCAACGCGTGATCAATCAGACCGCGAAGGCCAGCATCATCGACAAAGAATTGGCACTCATTGCCCAATAAGCAACCCTCAACTCACCCTTAATGATGAATAGCACAGTTATGAACATGAAAATCAAAGCAGCTGCAGCAGTCCTGATGTCCCTGGCCCTTTTCGGCTGTGGCGCTGAAAGCGAGAAAAAAGCAGCCCAAGCGCCTGCCGCACAAAGCGCCACCAGCGCACCGGGCCACACCATCGTTCTGCAGACTGGCGAGAAGCTGAACGCCACCGGTGATGACTTCAAAGAGTACGCAAAAGACACCACCAACGGCAAAATGAAGCAATTTGAAGTCAAAGCCAACGTGCTTGCCAAAGTGGCCGAGAACGACATCTACACGCAGCTGAAGAACCAGGGCTTCCAGCGCAGCGTAATGGAAGACACTGCTGACCTGTTCAAAGTCCACTACAAGAAAACCGGCTTTGCCACCATCGGCGCTACCTTCAAAGAGTCCAGCGAAAACAACGCCAACTCCACCAAGGTAAAAATCTACTGGACCGAGAGCTGATTCATTTCTGAGTCAGGCCACATGGACCCTAATGGATATAATCGAGAAGTAGGTAAAGCAGTGACAAAGGTCGCGATGATTGTGTGGAATGAATTCGTCAATGACGCACGCGTATTAAAAGAAGCACAAACACTCGCGACCTCAGATTATTCTGTTAGGGTTTTTGCTCTGCATACACCCGGAAAGACCTCAAGAACCGAGACACTGCAGAAAAACCTCGATGTGTGCCGTGTCGATCGTTCACCGCTGTGGCGCTGGAGAAAGCCTAAAGCTTCCAGCCAGCCGTTGACCTCTTCGTCTACGCCAACGCCGGCACCGGCGCCCGCTAAAATGACGCCAAGCCCAGCCCATGTTTCTGCGCTGCGGGTGGTCACCCGTGCATGGACGCATTTGGTGTTACTGTTGAAGATCGTCCGGTTTCGACCCGACATTATTCATTCGCACGATGTAAATACCTTGCCTACCGCCTGGCTGGCCTCGGTCATGACCCGCGCCAAGCTGGTTTATGACGCGCACGAAATCAGCACAAGCCGAGAAGGCTATCGCAGACTTGCAAAAGTTGTAGCGCAGGTCGAAAAATTCCTGATACCTCGGGCGTTCGCCGTCATCACCACGACGGAAACTCGAGCCAAATACCTTGCCCGACTGTACAACATCGAACGTCCCGTCGTTCTTCAGAATCGCCCCCGCTACCAGGCGTGCGCCAGCAGCCGCCGACTTCACCAGGAACTGGGCATCGCCGACGACTGCCCGATCGTTCTGTACCAAGGTGGTATTCAAAGCGGCAGAGGCCTGGAGAAACTGGTTCGTTGCACGGCTCGCCTCAAGCATGCCCATGTGGTATTGATCGGCGGTGGCCGTCTCACTCAGAGCCTGATCGACCTGCGTGACAGCCTTGGCCTGCAGGATCGGGTGCACTTTATCCCGACGGTGGCACTGGCTGAACTTCCGAAATATACGGCGTCCGCTGATATCGCAGTACAACCGATCGAGAACACCTGCTTCAATCACTTCAGTACCGATTCGAACAAGCTGTTCGAGTACATCATTGCCGGGATTCCCTCGGTCGCTACCAACTTCCCGGAAATCAGGAAGATCGTAAATCATTATCAAGTTGGGCTGTTGGCCCCTGCTGATAACGATGACGCTTTCGTCGACTGCTTGAACACGCTTATCGAGGACCCGGCGTTGCGCATGCGCCTGGCGCAGAACTCGAAAAAGGCAGCAAAATACCTGACCTGGGAAAGTCAGGAGAACCTTTTGCTGGACATCTACAAAGCAGCAACCGCCCACGCAAAACCTGAAGCGGCATAACCGTGAAGATCCTGATCCTGACGTTCTACTACCCGCCTGACCTGTCCGCCGGCTCTTTCCGGACAAAAGCACTGGTTAACTCTCTGCTGCAGAACACCCAGGAAAACGTCACGATCACCGTGCTCACGACCCAGCCGAGCCGGTACAACAGTTTTTCCCCGCAAGCGTCAGCCCTGGAACACAATGGCCCCGTTACCATCAAGCGAATCCCCGTCGCTTCATGCGGCAGCGGTGTACTCGCTCAGGCGGCCTTGTTTGCCCAGTACGCACGAGGCGTCACCCAAGCCATCAAGGCGCAGGAATATGACCTGGTGTTCGCCACTTCATCACGCATGATGACCGCTACGCTGGGGGCCTGGGTCGCGAAGAAAGTCCACGCCAAGCTTTTTCTGGACCTCAGGGATCTCCTGACCGATACGCTGCCCGATCTATTGCCTTCGCCCCTGGGTACTTCGGCTGCCTGGTTCTTCCGGCACATTGAGCGATGGACCGTGAAACAGGCCTACTCGGTCAATCTGGCATCGCCGGGGTTTGTAACGTACTTCAAGTCACGCTACCCCAACAAGCCGATTACGGTTTACACCAACGGTGTCGATGACATCTTCATTGAAAATTCCGTGACGGTGGAGAGAAACACACAACGCCATATCAATATCCTCTACGCAGGCAACATCGGCACGGGCCAAGGCTTGCACCATATCATCCCGCAACTGGCCAACCGACTGTCCTGCAAGGCAAAGTTTGTCATTGTCGGCGGTGGCAGTGCAGTCAAACCACTGAAACTCGCGCTCGCTCAACAGGATGTCAAGAATGTTGAAATTATCGAGCCAATGAAGCGCACCGAACTGCTTGCTCATTATCAGAAGGCGGACGTGCTGTTCCTCCACCTGAACGACCTGCCGTCACTGAGGAATGTAATACCGTCAAAGCTGTTCGAATACGCGGCCACTCAGAAGCCGATTCTCGGCGGGCTCAGCGGCTACTCTGCGAAGTTTGCTTCGGAACACATTTCCAATGTCGGGATTTTCTCACCTTGCGATGTTGACTCTGCACTTACCGCGCTGGATAACTTGCACATCGGGACAACCGATCGGCGCGACTTCGTCAATAAGTTTTCCCGAAAGTATATTGTCAAGAACATGGCACTCGACCTTCTGAAAATGCGTAAAGCAACCAAGCAAACTACCAAGGCCTGAGCCTCTCCCCCCCTCCGCATCGGACGCTTTAAATACCCCAAAACTTGACATTCATGGCATCGAATGATAAGTTCGGTTTCGCATTTTTTTATTTGCCAAGCCCTATGACACCGCATCTGAACACCGAACTCAATCACTGCATGCGCTGGTCCTATTCACTGGGTAAGAAATTCCTGAGGACGGCACCACTTCACACCACGTCCGTTCAATTTCTGTATATCTTTAGCCAATTACTTTTGCTGTTGGCCTTTTTTCTTCCTATCAAAGCGGTCATCGTCCTCGGCTCAGGCAGTATCCCTTCTTATTTCCCAGAGCAGTTGAAGGGCTACTCGCTGGACGCTGTTGTAATCTGGCTTAGCATCAGCGCGTTGTTTTCATTTGCAGCGCATCTGGCATTCGAACTCGCTGCTACCAAAATTACGGCCAACGGCGCTCGCCTACTGATATCCAGAACCAAAAAGATTGTCCTGTTCGACAACCAGGACTCCATTGCCATCCATGCCTATTCACGGTTTACGCGTGGTCTTTCGGAGTTGCTGTTCTTCTTCATGTCGGGTGCAATCCTCTGCCTCGTCTACCCGCTCGTCTTCACCTTGGTAACGGCCAGCACCCTACTCTTCTATACGCTAGCCTGTTTGGCCTATCGCTTTTCTCCGCGCCTGCGCAGGGCCTTGATCAACCATTATCAAGCGATACTCAACGCAGTGTCCGGCTTTATTTTCCTGACTATTTTCTTCGGCGTTATTGGTGACTTCCTGTATTTCACCCCGCCGTCAGCGTTTGTCGCGATGCTTTCGCTGCTGCTGGTCAGGCAAGCGCTGCAACGATTGGTCGGGTTTGTCATCAAATGGATAATGCTGCGCTCGCAACATTTGCGCGTCAGTGCCCTTTTCTTCCATAACCAACCGCTGGTTCTGCTGCAGAACCAAGCCAATGAAAGTATTCATTCGCTGTTCTCGCCGGAACAGCGCGAGCAATGGATACCCGAGATCCTCACTTCGCTGTTCAAGGGTCCGTTCACCGTTACCGATGTCAGGAATTTTCAGTTGGGTCATCCCGACATCTATTGCTATGAAGTCCATTGCAAAACGGACCTCGTCGAGCAAGCCTTTATCATCAAGCTGTTCGACGCCAGCCGCACATACCCCGCCTCACAAGAGCATGCGCTGATTACCCAGTTCAGAAATCTGCCTTGCCCACCGTTGAAGAAGACCGGGGCACTCAACGATGTCACCTACCATATCTTCGAATGGTCGCAGGTTAGCAAGTTGGCAGGTCGGGAATACACGCTCAGCACGCTGGAACTGCTGGGCGGTCTAATGAAGCTTACCCCGCCGAAAGCGCTCCTCAATAAATACGAGCGCTCCAAGAGCTATCTGGAAGATCGCCTGAATACTGAAATGCTGGATCACTTGAAGCTCTACGCGATCACGTCCGAGGATCAAGAAAGCATCCGTTTGCTCGCCGATAATCTTGACTCAATCAAGCGCCACCTCAGCAAGCTTCCGCGCCAATTGATTGCCTTGGACACCAATACCGACACCTTGGTTAAGAATGAAAATGGCGAGCTATCGCTATTGCATTGGGGCAATTGGATCCTGGAGCCCGCCGGCACCTACTGGCCACTGAACGATCACGCCAAGCTCCTTGACGTCACCCGTGAAGTACTCGACGTGAGGGCTGACGCACAGGACTTGAGCGGGGACGGCACTGTCTTGGCGTCGTTCATGTTCTCCTTCGAGCGGCACATCAACCGCCGCGACTACCACGCTGCGCTCAACTTGATACCTGATATTCTTGGTCGCACTCAACGCATTGAAGCCACTGCCCCTGAACCGCTCCAGTGATGCGATCGCTGCCTCCCTCATTTGCTCAATGTACTGTTTGAGCAAATGAGTCGGCGTCCGCCCCTCAACAGGGTCTAGACTACGCCTTCCGAAATCACCCTCGACTTTGCAACGAGTTTTTCATCAAGCTCATCCCTGTAGAATGCGACAACCTGCAACTCCCCAGGCACGCCAGGTCTATCGAATCGTGCATTCGGAGACACTTCATACCAGCGCATGTCGTGACGCACACCGTCTATCATCAGGTAAAACGCGTAGTCCCCGCCCTCACAGGCCTGGCCGTCCCTGTCCAGCGTACAGTGTGCGTAGATCTCTTCCCCGGCCATGTAAGCGTCCAGTGTAAGCTTCACCCCTGAAGAAACCCGCGGTGCTCGAATGAGTTCCTGGGTTTCGCAATAGGCGCTTGATCCTTTGCCGAGCCCTGCCTTTACCAATATCTGCTCAAGCGCCGACTGGTAGTACTGTTCACTGTAATGGAACGGCGAAACGCCCCAGCGGTGCTCCGGGTCAGCCGTTAAAAGCGCAGGATAAAAGCTGATGAACTGGCTTCTATCCAGCTCCTGTTCCAGTGCCGCGTACATCCACGCAAGCTCCGTGTTCGCTTTCTCCACAACCGCAGCAGGCACCGGGAAGGCTGTTTGAGTTTCCGAATCAAATCGAGAAGCCCAAAACACTTCGTTGACGATCACACAGTCGAGCTTGTTCAGCGTTTTCAACAATGCCAAGAACTTTCGCACGCCCTTCAGCCATATTTTGCGATGTTCGTCAGAGCCGTGCCGAATCACTCGATAGCGTCTTACCTCACTGCCGTTCAGGAAGCCACTTTCATCCAGCTCATTCGAGTGAGTGATCAGCTGGCCCGACGGCAAGACCACCAGATCGAAGCGTTCATCGATCAAGTCAATCAGAATGACGTCAGCGGCTTGAAGCCTGTCCGTTTCAGCCAGCAACTTTTTTGTGAAGTCGTTCTTGACCATTCGCCTGCGGAATGCCGAGGGAATGCGGTCCAGCGCCTCTGTGTCGAGGTAGGGCGTGCTACACAACGAGGCCATCGAGGATCGGGCATAGTAGTCGGTTATCCTGAACACTCGACTGTCTTCGAGGTTGAAGATATCCCTGGAGACACAACTACCATAAATGAATAAATTCTTGATCACCATTACCAGCCTTTTAAAGCGATGCAAAAGCCCAGCGAAAACCAATGTTCCCTGACTGTCGTCCTTATTGACTCACTGAGCCTAAAACACCTCAAAAACGTCCAATACGCACAACCGTCGCGCTGGCCAATTCAACGGCCAACCTGAAGTCGCCAGCGCAATATCATATCAAAAACCGTCCCTTGCTCAGGGCTCGATCCGCCGCTGCTGGTAGATCCAGTCGACGATCTCCCCATCCGGCGCATAGCCGATGACCGTCTCGCGCAGCAACTGGCGAACCCGCACGAAGTCGTCATTGGCCGACGCCTCCAGCAACTGGCTCAAGGCGTGCTTGAGCTCATCCCACTGCAGGAAGTCCTCGTTGGCACTCATGATCATCGGGTGACGGGTGGCGATCACGTTGTCGCCAATCAGCAATTCTTCATAGAGCTTCTCGCCCGGACGCAACCCAGTGAACTGGATGGCGATATCGCCGAGTGGATTACGCTCGGAGCGGATACTGAAACCGGACAGGTGAATCATCTTTTCCGCCAGTTCGACAATCCGCACCGGCTCGCCCATGTCGAGCACGAACACATCGCCGCCCTTGCCCATCGAGCCCGCCTGGATCACCAACTGCGCGGCTTCGGGGATGGTCATGAAATAGCGGGTGATCTTCGGGTGGGTGACGGTCAGTGGGCCACCGGCCTTGATCTGCTTGTGGAACAGCGGAATCACCGAACCTGAAGAGCCCAGCACGTTGCCGAAGCGGACCATGGTGAAGCGGGTCTTGTTCACCTGCGACACGTTGCCGGCATCGCCAAACAGCACCGGCGCGATTTCACGACTGAGCGCTTGCAGGGTCATCTCGGCCAGGCGCTTGGTGCTGCCCATCACGTTGGTCGGGCGCACGGCCTTGTCGGTCGAGATCAACACGAAGTTGGACACGCCCGCCTGCAAGGCAGCCTGGGCGGTGTGCAACGTGCCGATCACGTTGTTGAGCAGGCCTTCGGCGATGTTGTGCTCGACCATCGGCACGTGCTTGTAGGCTGCAGCGTGATACACGGTGTCGACGCGCCAGGTTTTCATGATGTCGAGCATTTGTGCCTGGTTACGGACGGAGCCGAGGATCGGCAGCAGGCAGACAGACAACGCTTCGCGGGTGACGCGCTGTTCCAACTCGCAGAGGATGCTGTAGAGGTTGAATTCGCTGTGGTCGAACAACAGCAACGTCTTCGGTCTCTGACCAAGGATCTGCCGGCACAGCTCAGATCCGATCGAGCCGCCTGCACCAGTAACCAGCACCGTCTGTTCGGCAATGCAACGCTCGAGCAGATCGCCTTGCGCCGGCACCGTATCGCGCCCAAGCAAGTCAGCGATATCGACTTCCTGAATATCATCGACCTTCACCCGGCCACTGGCCAGGTCCATGATGCCGGGCACACTGCGCACATGCAGGGGGTAACCCTCGAGGAAATTGAGAATCTCGCGGCGGCGGGTACGGGTCGACGACGGGATGGCCAGGAGGATCTCCTGGGCGCCGGTGACATCGATCATCTGCTCCAGCTGTTCAGGGCGATAGACCTGCAGCCCCGCAATGACACGGTCACTGATGCTGGCATCGTCATCGATGAACGCCACCGGACGCATCGCCCTGTCCATCCGCAAGGCCGCCACCAGTTGGTTACCCGCCGCGCCGGCGCCGTAGATGGCGACCTTGGGCAGACCGTCGTCACGCTGAGCGAACGGCACATGCTGGACCGCCGTGGCAAACCAGTCACCCAGGAAATACTGACGCATGGCCAGACGCAAGCCGCCAATCATGATCAGGCTCAGCCACCAGTAGTTGAAGGTGATCGAGCGCGGCACGACGTTCTGGTGGTTACTGGCCCAATAGATGATGAAGCCGAGGATCAACGCGGAAAGCGTCACTGCCTTGATGATGGCGATCAGCGCATCGTTGCCGAAATAGCGCATCACTGCGCGATACAGTCCAAAGCGAATGAACAGCGGAATGGAGACGACAGGCGCACACAGGAACAACCAGGTGTGGTCGATCAGCGGGTTGGCCAGCTCATCAATGCCCAGGCGGACCACGAATGCCAGCCACAATGCGATCCATACCAGGATGACGTCAGTCATCACCTGCAGCATGCGCTTGTGTCGACGTGGCAACCCGAGCAGTTTTTTGCGCACTTTGTTCATAGGCTCCCAGACTTTTGCTGTGATTCTCATTGACTGACTCTTCGTCCATTTCATCGCGCAGTCACTGTTCCAGACTACCGGCGCGGTAATAGGCCGCAATCAGCACCAAAGGCACATAGGCAATAATCAGCCCCAGTGCACCGTCGAGTTCGAGCAGCAGCACGCTCAAGGCGACCGGCAGCAGCCAGCAGACATTCAACGCCGCAACCGCCAGGGTTACCGGCAGGTGCCTGCCCTGTCGGCGAGACGCGTACTGATAAGCATGACTGCGATGCGCCTCGTATACCTTGTCGCCGCGCAACAGTCGGCGAATCAATGTGTAGCTGGCATCGACGATGAACACACCCAGCAGAATCAACCAGCACCAGAACAGCTGGGAGGACATCCAGGCCGCCTGCAGCGACAGGCCGCCGAGGACGATCCCAAGGAATCCGCTGCCCGCGTCGCCCATGAAGATTTTCGCCGGAGGGAAGTTCCAGAACAGAAAACCCGCCACCGCCGCCGCCAGCAACAGCGGCAGTGTCATCAGGCTGGCCTGACCATTCAACCAGTAAAGCAGACTGGCTCCGAGGCAGACGGTGATGGCCTCGATACTGGCAATGCCATCGATGCCATCCATGAAGTTGTAGAGGTTGAGCAGCCAGACCAGATAGACCGCCGCCAGCACCGCACCCAGCCAACCCAGGTCGAGCGTCCAGCCGAATACCCGCAGGGCTGGCAGACCACCCAGCCAACCCAGAATCCACGCAGCGGCGACAAAGTGCCCAAGCAACCGCCAGCGTGCGGCGATGTGGCCATGGTCATCCATGAAGCCCAGCACGGCGATCACCGCACCTGCCCCGCCCAGGGCGATCAATGCGTCTGCCTGATCGCCCGGTTGGAAGGCCATCACCGCCAGCGCAGCGATGAACGCGAGGACGATCGACACCCCACCGCCGCGTGGCGTGGGGATCGAATGCGAACTGCGGGCATTCGGTACATCAATAATGTTTTTGGCCAATGCATAACGTCGCAACGTTCCAGTCATGACCAGCGAGCACAGCAGTACAGCGGGTAACAGCCACCAGAGCATCATTTATTCGACGTTTCCTGAAAATGTCGGGCAGTCGCTCCGAGCGCGGCATCCACACCCATTGGCGGCTGCCAGCCAAGCACCTTGCGTGTTTTTTCGATATCAACCTGCAATGACCCGCACAGCCGTTTGGACAACGCCTGACGCCCGAGCAGATTTGCCGTGCCGCTGAGAATCCAGGCCGGCACTGGCAGCAGGCGGGCCGGCTTACCCAGCGCCCGTGCCATGCGTTGCAGCAGCGCGGTGGTTGAGAGGTCCTCGCCATCACTGACCAGGAACACTTCATTGACCGCTGCGGGATGGCCGATGCAGGTCACCACCAGATCGACCAGGTTGTCGAGTGCAACCAGACTGCGACTGTTCTGCAGCGCCCCGAAAGGCAACGGAACACCCTTGCTCAACCAGCGCATCATCGATTCGAAGTTGGCCTTGACCCCGGGGCCATAGACCAGTACCGGGCGAATGATCACCACTTCCAGACCCGATTCCCGGGCCAGCGCCTGCAGTGCAACTTCGGCTTCGAGCTTGGAGATGCCGTAGGGATCCTGAGGCTGAGGCTGGTCGTCGGCGGTATAGGGCCGTCCGGGTTCCGTGCCTTCGCCATTGACCTTGATCGAACTGACGAAGATGAAGCGCTTGACCCCAGCGGCGATGGCCTGCCGTGCGAGTGCCAGGGTTCCATCGACATTGACCTTGCGGAAGGCGCTCAGCGGATCGGCTTCGGTATCATTCATGACATGTACGCGAGCCGCGCAATGAATGACCACCTCACACCCTTCCAGTGCCCCGCCCCATGTGCCTGCCTCTTCGAACGATTCGAAGCGAACGGTCTTCACCGGTGCCGGCAATGACGCGCCAGCACCCCGCACCGTAGCGACCGTAGGCACACCATCGGCCTGCAACCGGCGCAATACGGCACTGCCCACGAAGCCGCTGGCTCCGGTGAGAAATACGCTGTGGTTCATCGACTTGTCCTTCGTAAAGTGGCGTCGCCAAACAGTTGCTCCAGTCGCGACAGCAAGACCTGGCGGGCGAACTCCTGTTCGTAGTAGCGACGACCGCTGTTTCCCATCGCCTGTCGCTGTTCGGGCGCAAGCGTGGCCATCCTGCGGGTAATGCTTGCCAAGCCTTCGCCGTCCCCCGAGGCACACGCGAATCCGGCACCCGAGGCATCGATGACCCGGGCAGCCTCGCCATTGATCATGCCCAGCACCGGCCGACCCGAAGCGAGATAGGCCTGCACTTTGCCTGGGATGGTCTGCTCGAAGACATCGTTGGTACGCAGCGACACCAGCAACGCATCCGCTTGGGCAAACAGCGGCGGCATTTCTTCCAGCGGGTGGCGGCCGAGCAGATGGACATTCTCCAGACCGCGGTTGCGTACTTCCTCGGCAAGCCAAGGGCTCATCCGCCCGTCTCCCACGATGACCCAGCGTACCGGAACATCGCCGCGCAGCGCCTGGGCTGCATCAATGATGGCCGGAAAGTCCTGGGCTTCCCCGATGTTGCCTGCGAACACCACGGTAAACACCGTCGGATCCGGCTCGATCAGGGCGCAGGGTTTGTCCATCGGAACCGAGAAATCGTCCTCGGCCCAGCTCGGGAAGTACACCAAGCGCTCGCTGTCGATCTTGCGCGTGCAGTAACCGCGGACGTTCTCGAAGAAGCCTCGGGATTGCAGCAGCAAGTAGTCGGTGCGGTTGTAGATCCACGACACCACTTTGCCCACCAGGCCCAGCAAGCGGCGGTCATGGATGACGTTGACGGCCCGTAGCGTTTCCGGCCACAGGTCAAGGACCCAGACAAACACCGGCGCCCGCTTGAGCTTGCCGATCACCACCGCAGGGATGGCCGCCAGAATTGGCGAAACGGCATAGACGAACACCGCGTCGAACTTGCGCCCGCGAAGCTTGAACGCGCCCAGCAAGGTCGCCAGCACACAGAACGACAGGTAGTTGAACACCAACTGCACGCTGCGCTTGCCGCGAGGCACCAGCGGCACACGAACGACTTGTGCACCTTCGTAGCACGAGAACGCTTGCGGATCGTCTTTGTACGCCTGGTAGATACGCCCTTCCGGATAGTTGGGACGTCCGGTCAACACCGTGACTTCGTGGCCCCGCGAGGTGAAGTCGCGGACCATGTCATTGATCCGCATGTTTTCCGGCCAGAAGTACTGTGTGACGACCAGTACGCGCAATTTTTCAGCGGGCATCGATACCTTCCGATTCAGTAGCGCTTCCAGACCACGCGATTCACATAGTCGGTATAACTGTGGAGGATGCGCACAACCTTGTCGGAGACATTCGGCATGCTGTAGTCGGCGACCAGACGCAGACTGCGGGTATCACCACGCGCCTGCTGCTCAAGGATGCTCAAGCCTTGCAGCACACGCTCGACCTCAAGACCGACCATCATCGCTGCCGCTTCTTCCATCCCTTCCGGCCGCTCGTGGGCTTCGCGGATGTTCAACGCCGGGAAGTTGAGGATCGACGCTTCTTCATTGATGGTGCCGCTGTCGGAGAGCACGGCACGCGCTTCGGACTGCAGTTTGTTGTAGTCCTTGAACCCGAGGGGCTTGAGCAGGCGGACATTGGCGTGGAAGACGACGCCCATGGCATCTACACGCTTCTGGGTGCGCGGGTGCGTGGAGACGATCACCGGCAGGTCAAATTCGGCGGCCACGGTGTTGAGCACATCAACCAGCTTGAGGAAGTGCTTGTCGGAGTCGATGTTCTCTTCGCGGTGGGCGCTGACCACGAAGAACTTGCCAGGCTCCAGCGCGAGGCGTTGCAACACGTCGGAGGCATCGATCCCGGCACGGTAGTGCTCGAGCACCTCGAACATCGGGCTGCCGGTCTTGATGATCTGGTCGGCCGGCAACCCTTCACGCAGCAGGTAGTCACGCGCAATGGTGCTGTAGGTCAGGTTGATGTCTGCCGTGTGGTCGACAATGCGGCGGTTGATTTCTTCAGGCACGCGCATGTCGAAGCAACGATTGCCCGCTTCCATGTGGAATGTCGGGATCTTGCGACGCTTGGCCGGCAGCACTGCCATGCAGCTGTTGGTGTCACCCAACACCAGCAAGGCCTCTGGCTGGACCTCGGCGAGCACCTTGTCAACGGCGATGATCACGTTGCCGATGGTTTCCGCACCACTTGCGCCGGCGGCATTCAGGAAATGATCCGGTTTGCGGATGCCCAGGTCCTGGAAGAAGATCTCGTTCAGCTCGTAGTCATAGTTCTGCCCGGTGTGCACCAGGATGTGTTCGCAGTGCTCGTCCAGACGCGCCATCACCCGCGACAAGCGGATGATTTCCGGGCGTGTTCCGACAACAGTGACAACTTTCAGTTTTTTCATCGAATTATCCTCTCGACTCAGATCAGGCTTCAGTGCCGACTGGCCGAGCGTAGGTATCGGGGTTTTCACGGTCGAAGATTTCATTGGCCCAGAGCATGACGATCATTTCGTCGTCACCCACGTTGGTGATGTCGTGGGTCCAACCTGGGACAGTCTCGACAATCTCCGGTTCTTCACCGGAGGTGAACAATTCATGGAAGGCGCCAGAAATGACATGGCGGAAACGGAAGCAGGCCTTGCCCTTGATCACCAGGAATTTTTCGGTCTTGGTGTGGTGGTAATGGCCGCCACGGGTAATCCCAGGGTGTGCGGTGAAGTAAGAGAACTGACCGCTGTCCTTGGTCTTGAGCATCTCCACGAAGACGCCACGCGGGTCACCATGCTTGGGCACCGTGTAGGTGAACTTCTCGGGTGGCACATAACTGAGGTAGGTCGAGTACAGGGCACGTACCAGTCCGGTGCCGACCGCTTCGGTGATCATGCTCTCGCGGCTGTCACGGAAAGTGCGCAGCAGATCCGCCAGCTCACCGACGCTGATGCTGTACTGCGGCTCGACCTGGGCGAACGGCGTTCCGGACTTGACGCCATCCATCACCTGCACGAACGCCTGCACCACATCGTCGATGTAGACCAGGTTGATGCGCGCCTGCGGGTCGTTGATGGTGATATCCAGGCCATGGACAATATTGTGGCAGAACGTGGCTACCGCCGAGTTGTAGTTCGGCCGCGCCCATTTGCCAAAGACATTGGGCAGACGGAACAGATGAACCGCAGAGCCGTGCTGGGCCTGCAGATCAGCCAAGGCCTGTTCGGCGGAGCGCTTGCTGGTGCCATAGGCATTGTCCAGTTCAGCCTGGCTCGACGAGGTATACAGCACCGGAATCGTGCGCCCGCTCGCCTGGATGGCCCGGCACAGTTCGACGGTCAGGTCGGCGTTGCCGACCTTGAACTCTTCGGGATCCTGCGGTCGGTTGATACCCGCCAGGTGGAAAACGAAATCGACATCGCGGACCTTGTCCGTCAGCGACTCCAGCGCATGCTCACGCGTGAACGGCACCACCTCGATGTCCTGACGTTCACCCAGGTGCACCAGCAGGTTGCGTCCGACGAAGCCGTTGGCCCCAGTGACAAGAACTTTCATCAACTCACTCCTCCGGATCGGCATGCTCGCCACGCTGGATCGCGCGGATGAAATCGAGCTTCAGCAGCAGCTGTTGCATGCCGGCAACATCCAGGCGTTGGGTGTTGTGCGAGTTGTAGTCTTCGGTGATGGAAATGCGCGCTTCGCCTTCTTCGACGAACTTGGCGTAGTTGAGGTCGCGCAGGTCAGGCGGTACGCGGTAGTAGTCGCCCATGTCCTCGGCACAGACCATCTCCTCGCGGCTCAGGAGCGCCTCGTAGAGTTTTTCACCATGGCGGGTGCCGATGACCTGAATCGGGTGCTCCGGCTTGCCGACCAGTTCGGTCAAGGCCTTGGCCAGGACTTCGATGGTCGCCGCTGGCGCCTTCTGCACGAACAGGTCGCCGTTGTTGCCATGCTCGAAGGCATACAGCACCAGGTCGACGGCATCCGACAGGGTCATCATGAAGCGGGTCATGTTGGGGTCGGTCAGCGTCAGTGCCTGACCGGCGCGGATCTGCTCGATGAACAGCGGGATGACCGACCCACGGGAGGCCATGACGTTACCGTAGCGGGTGCCACAGACAACGGTCTTCTTTTCATCGACGTTGCGCGACTTGGCGACCATGACCTTTTCCATCATGGCCTTGGAAATACCCATGGCGTTGATGGGATAGACCGCCTTGTCAGTGCTCAGGCAAACGACACGGCGGACTTCGTTCTGAATGGCGGCTTCCAGAACGTTTTCAGTGCCGATCACGTTGGTTTTCACCGCTTCCATCGGGTGAAACTCGCAGGAAGGCACCTGTTTCAGCGCGGCCGCATGGAAAATGTAGTCCACACCGCGTGTCGCATTCAGGACACTCTGGTAGTCGCGCACGTCGCCAATGTAAAACTTCAACTTTGGGCTGGCGTAGCGTTTACGCATGTCATCCTGTTTCTTCTCGTCACGACTGAAGATACGAATTTCGGCGATATCCGTATCCAAGAAACGTTTCAGGACAGCATTGCCAAACGATCCGGTTCCGCCGGTAATCAGCAGTTTCTTGCCTTTAAACATGGGTTTTCCCTTTTATGGCATCCAGCACTTTCGCGACTTGAGTGCTGGGCATTTTATGATTTGCAATAAATTGTTTAGCCGACCGCCCCTTCTCGACGAGGTCATCGACATCGAACGAGGCCACCTTGGCCAGCATCGCTTTGAGTCCATCTGCACCGGGGGGAACCAGATAGCAAAAACGATAATATTCAGTGGGTATACCGTCAAGCGCGTACATCATGACGGGTACGCCCGACGACATGTACTCGATAGTTTTCGACGGGAAAGAGTATTTGGTGAACGCCGACTCGTTATCCCGTGGATTGATCAGCAGCGCCGCTTCTCGTTGCAACTGCAGCACGGCGTTTCTGTCCAGTTGGCCGAGGTATTTCACCGGCGCTGCGGATGCCGCTACGCTTTCCACGTAGGCCTGATCGTCGCCAGCACCGCAAATGTACAGCTCGTAGTTTTCTATCCTCGCGGCGACGAACGCGTCCAGCAGCTTGCGGATCCCATAGCGCCGGTCCAGGGTGCCGCTGTAGAGGAAATAGCGCTTGCGAACCGCTGACGTCGGCAGGGAAACGTACTGACTGTCGGCGATCCCCTCTACCACCACTTTCTTGAGTCTAGGGGAAAACACGTCAAGCATCGCATCGGTGATCGCGACCACACTGTCGGCACCGTTGACAATTCGATACGACAGTCGTGCAAACAGGTGAAACACCTGCTTGGCCAAGCCGGTGCGCACTGCCATGTACTCGGGAAGGTCCGGAACGATCACACAGAAATCCACGTCCCTGCGTACCAGCTTTACCAGCCGACAAGCGAGCAGGAACGGCAAGTGCATGGAATAGCACACCATCAGTGCCCGCTCCCCCCGCACCGACGGAAGACTGGCGCGTATACCGCGGTAGGCGACCAGCACCTTGTGCAGGTTTTTGATCAGCGTCAAGTTGAAGAATGCCAGGTTCCTGACGGACGCGCCGTTGAGCGTTTCCCGGTCCTGTGCTGGTGAATGGAACAACCTGTCGTAACGGCGAGGATAAGCGCCGATGAACGGCAGATTGACGACCGTCACCTCGCTGACTTCAGGGCTCTCGGAAAAGCCCTGGATATAGTTTTTCTGCAAGGTATCGGCCGCGAACTGAATACCACCGCGCGAATAACTGACGATCGACGCCCGATCAGCATCGGTAAAGACGCCGCCAAGGAACACCACCTTCATGAAAGAACCTCAGCCGCCATGACATCGAATTCCGAATGCGTAAATTGTGTTTGCATCAACCCAGCCCCAGCAGTGCATTATTCTTGAACAACGGAATCACTGAATACTCCGCAACTGGAAGCAGGAAAAACAGAATCAGGTACGCCATCAGGAATACCAGATAGGACAGAACGAACAGGTGCGTCTTGCGCCACACGAACAGCGCATTGACACAGTGCAGCAAATTGAAGAACAGGACAAAGCGCAGCAGCCGGATAAAGATTTCCGACTCAAAGTACAGCGGAATGAAAAACAGCGACAACAGGTTCAGGTTGTAAATGAACTGAAGTTCCCTGTCTCGGGCGTCCGTCGCCGCGACCCGCAGAATATCCTTGCGCTCGGTGACCACCACCAAGGTCAGAAACATGACAGAAAGCAGATGGACTGCCGAGTTGAAAATCGAGCTCTTCCACGACGTCGAATAATAATTGAAGTGCGCGGCAATCGAATCGGGCAACGGCACCAGATAGCGCACCAGCACATAGCCGCTGATGCAGGTAATAAAGAATGCAAGGAACCGACCCAACGGCAGCGCCCGCCCCAGCGGCATCACGATGAACACCATGTAGATCAGCGAAGACTGGTGAATGGTGGTCGCCAGCAGGATCAGCAGTGCGTAGCCAAGGCGCCCTCGCCACCCTCCCTCGGACAGGTAGAGAATGGCCTGCAGGCAGATCGCGAAGGCCAGGAAATTTCGCATCAGGACGAAGTCCAGTGCAAAAAAGCACACGAAATAGGCCAGCAGCGAGGCCAGCGGCGCGATGGTTTTCTTGAGTACGTAGCGATAAAGGAAAGCCAGCGTAATCAGGGACAAGGCAATCTGAAAGTAGGCGAACGGTATTCCAGACTGGTTGGCCAGTATGTTGATGTAACCATATCCGACCTCCTTGCCCCAACTGGCCAAGGTGACACGCGTATTGTAGTAAAGCTCGTAGCCCGCGCGATCACCGTTCCAGGTATTCCAGCCATACAGCGCCCACATCAGTAAAAATACCGGGAAGGTCAGAAGTACCGACAGATACCTGCTATGCACCCGGGCCATACCTCAGGCAATCTTCTTCTTGAGGTGACCGACAATGCTTTCGTTCTTGCCAATTCCGAGCAGCCGGCGAATAGCCCGCGAAAGCCTGGATTTCAAAGAGAAAAACTTCGGGTGCAGAATGATCTTAGCCACCGCGACCTCGAAGGCGTTATCAATCAACAGCGCCTTGGGGTGCTTCAGGGGGAACTGCATCGGCTGGGTTGGCAGACCACAGAAACGTTCGGTCATGACATCCTGCATGGACGTCCCACCATGCGTGGAGTCATTGTCCACACCAATGTTGGTGATCTGATTGAACGCCGGAACGATGCCATACAGGTTGTTGGCACGGATCGAAAAACTCATCTGGTAATCCCAGGAGTAGAACCGCCCTGTCGCTGCCTTGGCATCCAACTCATATTCGACGTTGTACTTATCCTGAAAGTACAGCTTTTCATAGGCATACTCTTGGCGAATACGCTCGCGTATATAAGGATCCTGCCAAAGCTGCAGTTCACCGTCATAAAACGGGATGAACTTTTTCGTCCACGACGCCCAGCCGCAGGGCATCATGTTTTTGGTAAACACGTAACTGGAACCGTCTGCCGGCGCATAATGCTTCAGGTAATTGGTGCCACAGATCCACAGTACACGGGTATCATCCTTGTACTTTTCCAGCAGTTCCTGGCAGAACGGGAAGAAGGTGATTTCGGGGAAATTGTCATCTTCCAGGAAGATGGCAAATTCTTCACGCTGCAGCACCCATTTAGCGCCACCCGCAATATTCTCATAGACCCCGATGTTGTTTTCTTCGTACTTCCTGATGACCTCGCAATCCCAGGTGATCGCCTGCTCAATCGCTTCACGGCACGCCGCTACCTGGCGACGCTCCTCTTCGCTTCGGCCACCATCGGAAAGCAAATACAGGCGTGAAGGGGCGACCCTGGCAAGTTGCTTCATGATTTCCAGAGGCTTGTCGATACGCTTGAACAAGAACAAGGCTACCGGAACTTCGAATCTATCCATACAATCGCCTACCTTACACTTCATCACCGGGGCGTCAAAAACCCTGACAACTTACTGATATCCGGGAACTTTTTTGACAAGACTGTAACTGTATACGATCTCGAGCATAGCCGAACTGACCAAACCGAGGACAACGGAACTGATATTCCAGTTCAACGCCAAGTAGAGCGCACAGAAACAATAGAAGGAAATGATTGATACAATCTGATTTTTCAGCACCAGATTGTAGCACTGATTCGGAACGTAGATAAAATAAATGTGACTACCCACGATCAGGTAAGTCAAAATACTGACACTCAGCAATACCGAAAGGTAATACGCTTGCTCCATGCCCGGCGGTGCAATCCACGCCACCACCCAGTAGCCACCCACGACAACCGACAGAATACAAAGGACACCCACGACCAGTTCAATCTTGATGATCTTGGCGACCAGATCGCGCCGCGCGCGCCGCACTAACGCCGGGAACAACGCTGCATTGATATTCGACGCCAACAAACTGGGCACCGAGAATATCTTGTTAGCCAAATCATAGATCGCAACTTCGCGCATCCCGAACAAACTGCCGATAATGACTTCGATGCTTTTCTGCTTCAGCGTGTTCGCCGCAGAGGACCAGAAGAAAGGCTGCACTTCGAGCAACAGTGACTTGACCTCCCGGAACGCCGGGAACGCTGGACGCTCACACCCTCGCATGGCAACGGCAAATGCCGCCATGCTCGCCAATACGTTCACCCCCACGACGATTATCGTGTAGACCCCCACATCATCTTGATGGGTGACCAACAGGAAAATGAACGGCAGCGACAGCAGTTTCAACGCCAGCTGAATGGTTGTCAGCACTTTCATCTTCTGCATGCCGTGGAAATACCACAGCGGCAAGAACACACTGGACAGCACGTTGGCGTATGCCAGCACGAAGACCAGCCAGTGCGCCCTCATGAACTCGAAGATCGTCATCAGGATGGCGAAAACCAACGTCGCAGCCAGCAACAGCCAGCCCTTCGCCAGCAACACCTTTGCCATCAAGGCGCCGTGAGCGGCCCTGTCATCCTGGTCCAACGACACCAATTTTGCGGCATGAATATCGAATCCGAAATTGATAACCACCATGAAGTACATGGCAATTCCGGAGGCAAAGACGAACAAGCCGTACGTGTCGACCCCCAATTGATGAATAACATAGGGATAGATCAGCAAATAGAAAAACGAGTTCATTACCTGCAACACCGTCATGTGCAGGTAGTTACTAATGACTTTCAGGTTGTCGTTATATAATTGTTTAACCTGAACCAGATTCAAATTTCACCTCATGGAGCCTTTGATCAACACTGGATCGACAGACCCACCTCAAGCAAACCGCGCTTTCTTACCACGCACAAAGAAACGAACCAACGCCACGAACATACCTATTGCGCCGCCGACTACCAACCCGCCCGCAAGGATCAAAACCTTTCTCGGCTTGATCGGCTGATCGGGAACCGCCATCACCCCATCCTGGCGATAAACACGCACATTGGTTTCATCTATCTTCAGGTCACGATAAAACGCCATGCGCTCTTCCAGGTCACGCAGATTGCGGATAAACGGATCATCTGACTGACGCTTGGCCAAGTTTTCGAGCTCAGCCTGGATAGCATCGCTACCGCGCATGTACGTCAGGTCTTCATCCATCCGCGCAGAAAGCTCCGATACACTACCGGTGATGATCGGTGGTTTCTTCAAACCGATCGCCAATGCTACGGCCAGCGCCTCTTTCAACTTTGCAGTCCGATCTTCCCGCTCTTTACGAGCCGCATCGCGCTTACCCGAAATTTCTTGGCTCAACATGCTTGCGCGCATTCGCGCATCAGACATCACGTTCTTCACCAGCTCTTCCCTGGTGATTAAACCTGCTGCATTGGCAACGGCGTTACTCCATTTTACTGCCGTTTGCGGATCGTGATCGGAGACACTCACTGCATAACGCGCCGCTGCATCATCTCCCGACTTGACTACGACCACTGCGCGAGAAAACATCTTGTACAGCACATTGTCAGCTTGCTGTTTCTGACCGTCGGAAAGCGCCGGAAGATAGACTTCTTCAAATACTTTCCTGCGTACGCCCTCCGACTGAAGGTGACGCGCATATATATCGTAGACTTCTCTCACCGAAATCGCAGGAAGCCCCGTACTTTCACCGCGCCCGTAGTTCAAAGCGGCAATGTCATTATGAGAAGGGGCAACAACTGCAAGATCTGCCTGATACACAGGCTCACGCGTAAAAGCATACAGCGCCGCCGCCAGCAGGAAAGCCAAGGTCACGCCAACTATCATGAACTTCTGACTCCACAAGCTGTAGAACAGCTCGCGCAGATCAACTTCCTCTCCACTGCGGTATTGCTCGCTAACCATTTGTTTTCCGATCCTTCTTCAACCAGCACTGCTACTTTCAACTCCGCTTTCCGGACGCTGGTTGAGCGACGAGAACCCGGGAGAGATAATTGATGCAGAGGACACCGAACGGCATCTGCAAGGCGGGAGTGTGCAACCCGGAAAAGCCCCGGGCGCGGGCATCTTCATGCCCGAAAGCTACTCACCGCTAAGAATATCCCATACGAAAGTAATAGCAAGAGTGATGGCAATATACCTCCATTTTACTCCTGAATGAAAATCAATAGCAACTAAAAAGCCCTAGACCTATCAAACAGCGGCAACCTGAAGACCGTTTCTCCAGGCAACGCACCCAGAAGCTAGGTAGAAACCGAGTGATTGCAAAAGTTCCACAATGAGGCAGCCGTTAGTCTTGTCGACTGATTCAGGGAACCTGGACCTGAAGGGAATAACCCCGTGCACTAGCGCTATGCTCGAGAGCCAACGTCAGTGCCCGCTTTGCCTTCGGCTCCCCGTGAACCAACAGGACCCGACCTGCGGGCTCCCTCCCTTCCAGGGCAAATCGCACAAGCTCCGCCTGGTCGGCATGAGCAGAGAACCCAGCGACCGTGATGACCTTCAGACGGACCTCATACAGCTGGCCGTCCAGGTCGATCTGCACGAAGCCTGGCGCAGCCTCACTGGCCTGAATCACCGCCCCCGGCGTGCCTTTGGCCTGATACCCCACGAAAATGACCTCATGCCGCGAATCACCGAGCATGGCCTTGAGGTAATTGACGATCCGCCCGCCCGAGCACATGCCATTACCAGCGATGACGATCGCCGGGCGTCCGGTACTCTTCAGGTAATTGACCACTTGTTGATGCCTGCTGTGGCTATCCACACAAACGAGCTGACTGAAGTCGAGCGGATCGCGCCCTTGCGCCAGTCGCGCCCTGGCCTCGGCATTCCAGTAATCGTGCAGGTCCCGGTAGACACTGGTAATACGCTGCGCCAAGGGCGAATCGAGGATGATCGGCAGTTGCGACCAATCAAACGGCTCGGCCCCTCGAGCCACAGTTGAGGCCCCCAGCAGCGCCTTCTGATGAAGGATATCTTCAAGCTCATAGAGCAACTCCTGGGTGCGACCGAGACTGAAAGCCGGGATCAGAACCGTGCCGTTGTCGGCCATGGCGTGATCGATCGCCGCCGCCAGCTTTTGCCGGCGCTCGCTACGCTCGCCGTGCAGCCGATCACCATAGGTACTTTCCAGCACCAGCACGTCTGCCCGCTCGGGTGGCTGAACAGCGCGCAGCAACGGATTCCCCGAGCCACCCAGATCGCCGGAAAAGACGTATCGCGTGCTGGTTTGCGCCTTCGACACCTCGCACTCGACATAGGCGGAGCCCAGCAAATGACCTGCCCTCTGCAAGCGTATGCGACAGGTAACGCCGGAGTGCTCGACAACCTCATGCCAGCGCTCGAACGGCAGCGGCACGATCAACGCGTCGATGAACTCAAGATAGCGCCTGACATGAGCCGGCTCACTGCTGACGCTCAACCGGTAGGCGTCTTCCAGCACCAACGGCAAAAGCCTGGCCGAAGGCTCGCTGCACAGGATAGGCCCGCGAAAGCCGGCCGCCAGCAGCGCCGGGATGCGCCCGACATGATCAAGATGGACATGGGTGACGACCAGCGCCTGAATGCCGCCGATATCAAACCCGAGTGACGCGGACTGCGCGCCAGGCGCAGCATCGGTGCCTTGCTCGAGACCGCAGTCGATCAGCAGGCTGGTAGCGGGGTCGAGATGGAGCTGATGGCAGGACCCGGTTACGCCTCGAGCGCCGCCGCGATGAGAAATGAAGGGGAAATCCATGCTGTAGCACGCTCGCCAGGACCAATGAAGTAGCGCCCTATTAGTCCATGACTAGCAGCACGCACAAAGGCGAGACTTTCCCAAACGATGGTAGGAATTTTCCTTAGTTGCCGCTCAATGCCGCTTGCCGAGCCGATGCGCGGATTTTGCGCTTGCTGCGCAGCACACCATAAGCCCCCAGCAGCGGCCCCACGGCCAACCCGACGACAAGCGCCGCCAGCACCAGCACCGCTACGGGCATAGCCGGCGTTGACCAGCCGAACATGACCAGCGACACGGTCTGCTGATTCTCCAGCACGAAGAACAGCACCAAGGTTGCCAGCAGCAATACGAACAACGCCGCCAGGGCGCGCTTGAGGTTACGCATCAGCGTGCTCCTTCGTTCATTCAGGTATGGGCCTCGTTCTCTTCTTCGTTGACCCGATCACGCAGCTCCTTGCCGGGCTTGAAGTGCGGCACGAACTTGCCATCGAGGCTGACCGACTGACCGGTCTTGGGATTACGCCCTACGCGCGGCGCGCGATAGTGCAGCGAGAAGCTGCCAAAGCCGCGGATCTCGATGCGATCGCCGGTGGCGAGGCATTGGGACATCTGCTCAAGCATGGTCTTGATGGCCAGCTCCACATCCTTGGACGAGAGCAGCCCCTGATGGGTGACAATACGTTCGATCAGCTCCGACTTCGTCATATTTTTCCCTTCGTTATCAAGCAGCTAGATCATTGCTTAATCAGTTTGTAGCACGCTTGAAGGGATTTGAACAGGCCGGTTCTTGACTTAACAAAAAAATTCAAGATTGAACTTTGCCGCCGAGACGGCGCAGGTCGCTGGGGATAGGGCACGGCGAGCGAAAAAACGCGCACAAAAAAAGGGTGGCCCGAAGGCCACCCTTTTTTACCGATCAAACAGAACTCAGTTCTGCTTGGCCATTGCTTCGCGCAGCAGC
>RCUM01000374.1_pt1 | contig 28166 bp, 26 predicted proteins | sample 2166141 | NCBI WGS metagenome assembly RCUM01 (sample SAMN09932756, study PRJNA488358) | compost metagenome | isolation source: compost soil in crotonic acid-enriched | place: Germany: Experimental Botanical Garden
AACAGGCATTAATAATTCCTTATCTACAGTGGTGACCCACACGACAGATCACATGAAGAAATACAATAACGTTTAACTACATGAAGTTATCGACGCTATCCAGCTTTACCCTGCCAGATATGTACACTCATATGTACACAATTTAAAATGTACTATGTTGTTACGCCATAACGGAAAAGAGAGTGTACCACTTTGATCAGGCGAAGTTCTAGACGCCAGATCAGCAAGCCTCATCCAAGACCAAACCCCGGAGTGGCTCAATGGCAGCATCCAAACCTCAAAGTTGAATAGCCAGGGTCCATCCCGGCACATTGGCTTAACGATTACGCTTAAAGTTAAAGTGCAGCCACATATCGGACAAATACCCCGCAAGGAAAGGAACATCGCTCGCCGGTATAGGTCCGCCCTGGGTGTTTTCAAGGAAGCAGCAGAATCGCCCCGGATAGCCAGGCTGCGGCCCCCACTCAGAACTGAACACGTTATCCATGATTGCCTTTGCGGCCCCCACGGTGGAAATTCTGTCCGCGCACAACAGGATATAAACCGCATTCAACCAATGCGTTGTTTTCCCGCGACGCGACTCTGAGTTATTCATATCAATGTCACGAAGTGCCCCATGCCCTGCTGTAGCGATTAACGAGTATGTGTAGCTGCTCATATTCGTGAGTGGCGCTCTCCCAATGAGGGCGCATGAGGACAGATAGAAATAGCTTGTCCAGTGCGTGTAGCTCATCCACAGGTCATGCGTTGGTCGGTTGTCGTAGCCGTCACCCAGGATGTTCTCAATAAACACATAATTCGTGTTGATGATATTTTCCATCGAGTTAAACAACGCCAGATAGCGACCATCGGTATCCACCCCCGCATAGATTGCCAGCGCAAGAAACCGCATCCCAATGGTTCCTGCGTTCGATGGAGGGATAATGCCGGTCATACTGCCATCCAGTGGGCACAGCTTGACGGTTTGGGCATTAGCTGCAGTGATTAAGGCATTACCCATTGAGCTGAGTTGCGCCTTCAGCGCAGCCATAATGGCCGTATTGCCTTCACGCTCCGCCTGTCGATAAATCCACTCCATAGCAATGATTGTATCTGACGCAGCAAACTGTAATAGCATGCGGCCAGCCAGGTATCGGGCCCCCATATCTGGGTTAATCCACGATATGCCGTAGGACGTGTATTGCCGATATTTGAAATCCCCGAATATGTCGTTTAGCGTGCGCATTCCATAGCGGATGTAGTTATAGATATGCGTCGCATACGACGTCCACGGCCTGCGATTATCAGGTACCCCAGTAGAGCCACCAATCCCCGCCGCCGCAGGCGTATCAAGAAATTCGAGGATCGCCTCCGATATTTCCCCCGCAGTTTCAAGAACAGACTTCCGTGCCTGGCTGGGCCACATCCCGGCATTGAGATACCCTACCGGCCGGTTATGGTTGCGCGTAGCTATCGCTGTTGGATCTGTCAGTGTTTCATTCAAATCAACCCAGCTTTCCATTGACCACGCCCAATCCTTTTCCACTGGCCAGTTAAGGAAGGAGTAGTTTGTCGCCGACGTGTATCGCCATCCGAAAGTAAAATCGCCTGCAGTGGCGCTGTTTAGCGTCATTACATCAAAATAGGTTCTATCAGGCCCCCAGTTCGTACCGTCGCGGTGAACGTCATGGGTGGTGTGGATCATCCCTATGGAGTAACGCCCAAGTGCGCCGTTATACACCATGGTCTTTCTCTTGTAGTCCGACGTGTAACCTGATGCCAGCCGCGGATTATAAGAAGAATGAACACCAAAGAGGATACCTACGGGGATCTGTTTTACAGCCACAAATTTACTGTAAACCCGCACGCGCCCTGATTTGAAGATGCGATATACCGTTGTCACTTTGAGCGAGTTTTCTGCCAGGCTCCCAAGCGCAGGGTTATAACAAACAACCTCTACCTCAGTGAATACAGGGCCAGAGTTTACCACCCGGATTGACACGCCAAGCCGGTATTGAGTCGTAGTAACCACGCCATCAACGAGAACAGCAAAGTGTGTTGTGTGGCGGACAGCCAAATCATTTCCGTTTTTAATCACCCGACTCAATGTGTAACTGTTAGCATTGGAGAAAATATACTTAACATTATTCACATCCAGCGAAACAGACTTACTGTCATACCATTTGAGTTGCGGGTAATCTGATGTAATACGGGGCCTAGGGAAGCTTCTTGATTGCAGGTCTAAATACTTCATCTCCCCGCTTGCCAATGAGCCTTCAAATAGAACAGAACCAGAGGCTAACGAACCATCCGCATGATAGGCCATGTTTAATTGCTTGCGCAGGTTAATATGGTCTTCTCCAGCGAACTGACACGGATATCCGCCGATAGGCTGCTCTTTGCTTCGTCTATTGCTTGTTGCGTACTACGTGGGCTCAGCACAACGTCGGTGCCGACGATGCCATCAACTGGCAATCCTTCAGATGACATAGATATTTCTCCGGGTGTTGTGGAGTTTGTTATTGACGGTTAATCGTGTTATTGCGAAAATAATCCGGATTACCTTAATAATTAAAAAAATTACTGGAATAAATAGATGGAATTTACAAGCCTAACCACAGCAATTACCATTAGCATTTTGCTCGCAGCTATTTTGACATCGGCGGCTTTGTCTGAGACAAAGTTAATACCAACAATTAACTATCCAATTGGCGAGTACAAATCCATTAGTGGAATACGTGGGCTAGCTGCTTTGTTTGTTTATGTGAATCATGCCCCTGTAATGTTAGTTAATATGGGAATCAAGGCTGATAATGTATCCCAATGGGGATGGATTTATGCAAATCTTGGTTCTTTCGGCGTACAAATATTTTTTTGCATTACTGGTTTTTTGTTTTTCGATAGAATAATAAAGGTTGATGGTAAGTTGGATTGGAATAAATTTTTCCAATCTAGAGTTAAGCGGATAGCCCCTCTATTTTACTTCTCATCATTACTATGTGTCTTGATCTCTATATTTTATAGTTTCACCATAACATTTAGCAAATCTGATTTACTTACACTTGCCGGATTGGCAACTTTTAGTTTTATAGATAGTTCCATGACCATAGGAGGCATGAAGCTTTACCCTTTAAACTCTGTGATCTGGACTTTGGTCCATGAGTGGCGTTTCTATATGGCATTACCTTTAATTTGCTTTGCGTTTTGCAACGCAAAAATTGGTAAGTTTGCATTCATTGCTGCATGCATAATTGCTGTCATAGACTTTAAAAACTCTGTGGTTGTCTGCTGGCCGTACTTTCTAACTGGAATATTAGTTGCTTATATAGCAAACTTAAAACCAAAAATTAACAAGCCTATTAATGCAGTTGTTTTACTATTGGCAGCAGCTTTGTTTATAGTTACAGCTGGTGTAAAAATTGAAAATGGCTATAACTGGCAACGATTTGCCATGTCATCTATATTTTTCTTATGCATTGTCATTGGTGACCCTAAAATATTACATTCTAAATCGTTGCGATATCTAGGAGAAATAAGTTACAGCATTTATCTTATGCACCTCCCGATTCTTTTTTTGTCTATCTGGGTGTTATCAAAAGTTATTGATATAGCTGAAATAACTCAATATGAATACTGGCTATTTATTACAATGATTGTACCTGTAATTGTAATGCTAAGCAGCTTCAGTTTTAAATACATTGAATTAAAATTCATGGGAAAAAAGTAATCTTGCGATAGCGCCGTTTTATCGGCGCTTTAACACTAATAACCAATACCGTTTAACTACCCCAACAGGCTTACTAACATCACTTACTCGCAGTGCGGAGATCGGGTTTACGTGTATCTTCTCTGTGCGAAGACAATACGAAAAAACCTGCTTTAGCTTGGATAGCATGATCCCCGAAAACGTCTCAGCGCCGCCAGTTCTCATCCTTTTAAAAACTGGCTGCCAATGAGATATCTGCATTTCATCAACGATCATATCGCCCACGTATGGGGTTATATGACGCTCAAATGCTCGTTCCCAATACTGTAGTTTTACAAGACGCTGCGCCTGCGCACTGGCTGTCCAATGTGATAGACAGTCTTTTACTATCACTAAAATTGTTCCGGATAAATAAACTGCAATCCAGATCCAATCAGCGAATTGCCACATTGCGCGACGATAAATAGCCTTTCAGGTAACTCAGGGTGGCAATCAGGCACAGGGAATACCCCAGGACTTCACAGCCCTCTTCTACCATATTCTTCACCACCCGGTTGTAACCATCGAGCATCAATGTCTGCCACAGTAAACTTATGCCGAACAGCCGTGAAAACACCAAGATACACAGCAGGCCGGCACACATCATGCCGTAGCTCGGGTGCGTCACAAAATGCGCCAGCCCCTGCAATGTGGCCGCGATATGACGTGATGCATACCCCAAACAAATCAGTGCAACCGCCACAGCAAACCAGATCCAGGAGCCATGCCAAAGCATATCAAAGGCAAAATCCATCTCTCGAATCAGCATGCACAGAAAGAACCCCCCGATCAACATCCATGCTGGCCGATAAACAGCATCCCTGTATGCCACAATGAAAAAACAGGATGCTATGGTGGCAAGAATCAACTCCTGAGCTATTTCAGTTAACGAGGTTTCATAAACAAAATTATGCAACCAATGCACGTCGATAAAAATCAGGCCCACCAAGCCAGCCAGTAGCAGGCTGCAAAGCAGAAAGTGGCTTGCTTTTCCCAGTAAAATTTGCAGATTATGTTTCATAGTCACTCTCGTTATTATTTAAAGCGCGCCTATGGTATTTGTCTGTACCTGGGGATCGTGGCAATTAATGCGAAATAGAAGCAACTCGGGGGAAATTTGCGGTAAAAGTGCCATAAAAAACAAAAAAAACCACAAAACACCCTATGGCAGTGCAGGAAATCACCGTGTCGGAACAAGATAAAAAGAGCATAGAGGTATTTCCCACTGAAAAATCAGCTATGGCGCACCTCATCCGCTCCCGCTATTCTGATGCCACTAACGGCAGAGTTGAGACAGCATCCCGCATCATGAATCGGTTATTGAAGTTACTCGTTGGCGTCTGCATCGTGCTGGTGGCTATTTTTGCATTGTTACACCTGGGGGCAGACCACCGCCCAAGAGCCATTGCGGTAAACGAACCGCCCATCGAGTGTGAAGATACGCAGGAGATAACCAGCGATTGTGTGAATGACGATGATGCCAACACTGACGAGCTGCCCGAGCTGACCCCCTCCAGCACTCAGGGATAATGAGCTGCAAATACCATTCCTCTATATTTACAGCTCGCTTCCCTGGCGTTGCCGCTGAGCGTGCGGCAAGTTAGGGTATGACTTTATGCTGCGTCACAACATTCACTGAAAACAGGAAGTCTGACCCATGACGAGTATTCTGCAGTTATTCCAGGCCATTGGACTGGGTTTGGTGCTACTGCTGCCCCTGGCCAACCCACTCACCACGGTCGCGCTGTTGCTCGGTCTTTCGGGCAATATGACGCGCGAAGAGCGCAACCAGCAATCGCTGATGGCATCGGTCTATGTGTTCTTTATCATGACGGTGGCGTTCTATGCCGGCCAGTTGGTCATGAACACCTTTGGCATCTCTATTCCCGGTTTGCGGATCGCCGGCGGGCTGATTGTGGCGTTTATTGGCTTTCGCATGCTGTTCCCGCAGCAAAGTGCGGACGAAGCTCCAGAAGTTGAGAGCAAAAGCAAAGAGCTGCGCAAAAAAACCTCGGCCAATATCGCCTTTGTGCCATTGGCGATGCCCAGCACCGCCGGTCCGGGTACCATTGCGATGATCATCAGCTCGGCATCGAGCGTCAAAGAGAACACCCTGGGATTTGCACACTGGGTGTTGCTGGTTGCGCCAGTGGCCATCTTCCTGTCGGTAGCCCTGATTTTATGGGCTTGCCTGCGCAGCTCTGGCGCCATTATGAGGCTGGTGGGTCAAAGTGGCATTGAGGCGATCTCACGCCTGATGGGTTTCCTGCTGGTGTGTATGGGCGTGCAATTTATTATCAACGGCATATTGGAGATCATCTCAACCTATACCCCAGCCGTTGCCTGACCCATGAATACGGGCGCAACATGCGCCCGCTTCACTTACTTACCTGTTGGCGCCTGCGCGCCTAAAATGCCCTTGCCTTCCGGCACTTCGGTAAAACGACTGAGGATCTCGCTGTAGGTTTTCGCCGGATCCAAATCCTTGAACTGGTTCGGGTAGATAAACTTCGCCAAATACTCCAGCCCAACGATATTGTACGGGTGGTTATAGAAATTGTGATAGATGCCGTAGAAGCGACCGTCTTTTACCGCCGAAAGCTGGGCAAAGCCTGGGCGCTGTTTCATCCGGTTAAATGCAGCATCCACCTGCTGTTGCGTCACACCATAGCCAAAAGGCACCGCGGCGTTGGTTTTACTGGCCCACTGGGAACCGGAGACAATATACGCATCCGGCTTCATGCTGATCACTTTCTCAAGCGATACGTCGCCGGTCGCGCCCGGTAGCAGTGCAGAACCCACGTTGCGTGCGCCTACCGCTTCAATCATCCCACCCCAGCCGACGTGTGCATGGGTGAAACAGCAGGATTCCAGCCCGTTCAGGCCGGCTTTGGCTTCAATAAACACCAGCGGCTTGGGTTCTACCGTTTTGGTTTTATCGAGGATGCTCTGATAGTGCTGCTGATAAAAGTCCGTGTACTGTTTCGCTTCACTTTCACGGTTTAGCGTTTCCCCCAGCAAGGTAATGCTTTTCGGGGTGTTCTCCACCGGTTTCAGCATGGTATCGATAAACAACACCGGGATATTCAGCGCTTGCAGCTTGTCGAGTACGCCAGTCTGGCTCAGAGAAGGTTTAGAGCGTAGCTGCGCCACCATCAGGTCAGGGTGTTTGGCAATAACGCTCTCCAGGTTAATCTCGCCCTTGTCGCTAAACCCCATATCGATAACGTTTTTGGCTTCTGGCCACTTGCTTTGCAGAATTTTCCAGGTTTCACCATCGCTCTTCTTCAGCAGGTTGTTCCACGCCACCAGCCGGGTAAAGGGATCGGCACGGTCCAGCAAGGCCAACGTCAGAATATCGCGCCCATCCTGCACCACAATGCGTTTCGGCTCTTGTTTAATCGTCAGGGTTTGACCAGAGGTATCGGTTAGGGTGAGCGGATAAGTGGTCGCCATCACCTGTGTAGAAAAGGCGCAGGCGAAAGCCAGCAAGGTTATTCGACGGTACACGTAACACTCCTTAGCGTGGGAAATTAATCCAGAAATAATAATGAGAATTTCTCCCATTATCAAAGAGAACGCCGGGCGTGTTTTCGGTTAATTGAAAAGAGATGTGAACAGCAACAAGGTGGTGCGCCGGAACCGGCGCACCAGTCAGGTTAAATCAGGCCGTAAATCAGCGCCGACAGCGCAATCAGCCCCATCACCAGCACAAATACATTGCTCAGCGCACGGTAACGACGCATGGCGGGTACCCTACGCACCGCATACATCGGCAAAATAAACAGGATTGCCGCGATCAGCGGGCCGCTGATGGTTTCAATAATATGCAACGCACTCGGGTTCCAGACCGTCGCCGCCCAGGTCAGCAGGAACAGCAACACGGCAGAAATACGGTGTGTAATACGTGAGCTTAGCGGTTTACCGACCGCGCGCGTCAGGCCGTCAATCAGGCTGGTCGCTCCTTCGGTCACCCCCAATGAGGTGCCCAGATAGGACTTGGCCATTGCCAGCATCGCCATCATCGGCCCCAGATAAGCGATCAACGGGTTGGAAAATTTGTTCGCCAGCGTGGTCAGCACGGTAATGTTTTGATCTTTCGCCTGCTGCATATCCTCGTGGGACAGGCTCAGCACGCAGCTGAAAACAAAGAACAATACGGTGACGCAGATCAGCACGTAGCTGTAGCGCATAATTCGCGCGCAGCGGCGTTCAGCCAGTTCGCCATACAGGCTCTTTTGGGTCGAAGCGAAGGACGAAATAATCGGCGCATGGCTAAAGGAAAACACCATCACCGGCACCGCCAACCACAACGAATGCCACAGGTCCGGGCTACTGAACTGAGTATTGGCCAGGCCACTGACGAAATTGGCGGTTTGCCAGGTCGGCATCAGGTACAGCGAAATACCCATCAAAAATACCAGCAACGGGAATACCAGCATGCCCATCGCCGAAACAATGGCGTCTTTACCGCGCAGCAGCACCAGGTTCAGCACCACTACCACCGCCAGGCTCAGCCAGATACGCGGTAGCGGCGTCAGGTGAAACTGATGAGTCAGGAAACTGTCCAGCGCGTTGGTGATCGAAATGCTGTACACCAGCACGATCGGGAAGAACGCCATCAGGTACAGCACCATGATGATTTTACCGGCCAGCACGCCAAAGTGCTCAACCACCACATCATGGATATTGCCGTCACGGCTGGAGCCGGAAAGCACAAAGCGGCTCAGTGCGCGATGCGGTAAATAAGTCAGAGGGAAGGCAAACACGGCCATCAGCAACAGCACCAGTGGGCCGTTTAAGCCGGCATTGATCGGCAGAAACAACGTACCTGCCCCCACCGCAGTGGCGTAGAGACCAAACATCCAGACGGTGTCCGTCTTGTTCCATTTGCCCGGCTGGGCGGAAGCCAGCGTGCCTGAATCGGGAGAAATCGTACTCATAGGAAAGCTTACCTTAATCTGCAGCGACAACGATTGCGCCTAACGGGATATCCTTCTCCGCGAATTTTTAATAATAATCAGTTATTTAACTCAGAATTTCATTCTTATGCCTGGTAAAAGGACGGCAAAGGATAATTAAAAACGTTGCCCAGGTCTATCTTTCACTGGTTGAGTGGCTGTTTCGCGAACAATAATCGCTGTGAAAATCGGCTGAGAAGCACAAAAAACCAGGGCCTCGAATGAGGCCCTGGGAGGATGACTTACTTGTTGGCGTCCGGATGTTCCGGCACCGCGGCGCTGCCCATGTCCTTCTGGTCTTTACGCACGCTGGCCACGTCTGAGGCGCTGACCGGCTTGGCGCTGTTACCCCAGCTTGAGCGAATGAAGTTAACCACTTCCGCTACCTGCTGGTCGTTCAGGCGCCAGCCAAACGGTGGCATGGTGAGGTTGGATACCGCTCCCTTCACCGCCGGCGTGGTGTTACCGGTCAGCACGATGTGGATCAACGAGGTCGCATCTTCGGTCTGCACCACCGGGTTGCCCTTCAGCGCCGGGAAGGCACGCTTGTAGCCCACGCCATCGGTACGGTGGCAGGCAGCACAGTTATCGACGTACAGCGCCGCTCCGGGCTTGCTGTCGTCACCGCGCCACAGATCCTTGGCTACGCTGTCTTCTACCGGTGCGGCCTGTTGTTTGCCGTCTTTCGGCGGCAGCGTTTTCAGGTAGCGCGAAATCGCCGTCAGATCCTCATCGCTGAGATACTGCAGGCTATGCTCAACCACGTCGCTCATGCCGCCAAACACGATGGACTTATCGTTACGCCCGGTTTTCAGGAACTCGGTCAGTTCGGCCTCGCTCCAGGTTCCCAGCCCATCCTTGTTGTCACCGCGCAGGCTGGATGCCACCCAACCGTCGATCGGCGCATTGCTGCCGGACAGGTAGTTGTCACCGTCGTTATTGCTCAGCGCTTTTTCCTGCATGGTAATGCTACGTGGCGTATGGCAGGCACCACAGTGGCCCAACCCTTCCACCAGATAGCGGCCCCGTTCAATCACCGGATCGGCCTTGGTGTCCGCCACAAAGTCCGCCGGTGATGGCGCAAACATGCCGCGCCAGATGCTCAGCGGCCAGCGCATTGACAGCGGCCAGGGGATGTCGGAATCCTTGTTGGCCTGCTCTACCGCCGGTACGCCGTGCATGAAGTAGGCATACATGGCACGCATGTCGTCCTCTTTCACCAGCGCAAACGACGGATACGGCATCGCCGGGTACAGGGTGCTGCCGTTTTTAGCGACGCCCTTGCGTACCGCGTTGTCGAAGTCTTCGAAGCTGTAATCACCGATGCCGGTTTTCTTGTCCGGCGAGATATTGGTGGAGTAAATGGTGCCGATCGGCGTTTCCATCGCCAGACCACCGGCAAACTCTTTACCGCTTTTGCCGTTGGTGTGGCAAGCCACGCAGTCACCGGCACGCGCCAGATACTCGCCGCGTTTGATCAACTCGCTGCTGACCGTGGCGTCCTGCGCCCAGACGGAGAAACTCAGTGCACTGAGAACCAGTGCGGGAACAAATGCTTTCATCAGTCGCCGTCCTTATGCCTGCACCAAAGGGCCTGGGTTTTTCAGATACTGCTCGCGAATGGCACGGGCAGACCAGTAAGCCAACGCGGCCACGGTGCCGGTCGGGTTGTAACCCAGCCCCTGCGGGAAGGCCGACGCGCCGATCGAGAACACGTTATGCACGTCCCAGCTCTGCAGATAGCGGTTCACCGCGCTGGTGTTCGGATCTTCGCCCATCACCGCACCGCCGTTCATATGGGTGGTTTGGTAGCTGGTGGTATCGAAATGGCTGTCGGCATTTTTTGGGCTGCCGGAGATCAGTTTCGGGTTCATGGCCTTGGCGATCGGCGCCATTTTCTCGTACATAAATTGCGACATCTTGACGTCGTTTTCCTGCCAGTCGAACGTCATGCGCAGCAGCGGCTGGCCGAACACGTTCTTGTAGGTAGGATCGAGATCCAGATAGTTGCTGCGATAAGACTGATGCGCGCCGTGGGCATCCATCGAGACATGATGGGTATAGGCATCTGCCACCGCCGCTTTCCACTTACTGCCCCAGGCCGGGGTACCCGGAGGGGTTGGCAAGCCGGAGATCGGTTTGGTGCCTGCCTGGTTGACCCAGAACGGTGAACCGCCAACAAAGCCTGCCTCGGCATGGTCAAAGTTGTCGGCGTTGAAGTCGTCCACACCCACACCGTTACCGCCGGCGCCGATGAACGGGTTAGTGAACACGTCCTTGTCGAAGAACGCCTTGATGGTGGTCATGTTCTGATAGGCGAAGTTACGCCCAACCACCCCTTCGCCGGTCACCGGATCGTAAGGTTTGCCGATGCCGGACAGCAGCATCAGGTGAACATTGTGGAACTGGAACGCGCCCAGGATCACCAGTTCGGCCGGCTGTTCGACTTCACGACCCTGCGCATCAATGTAATTCACACCGGTCGCACGAGACTTGTCGGCGGTCAGGTTCACTTTCAACACGTTGGCGTTGGTGCGCAGCTCGAAGCGTTTCTCCATGCGCAATGCCGGCAGAATATTGACGTTCGGCGAGGCTTTGGAATACATATAGCAGGCGTAACCGCTACAGAAACCGCAGAAGTTGCACGGCCCCATCTGCGCGCCATACGGGTTGGTATAGGAATCAGAGGTGTTGGCAGAAGGCAGGTTATAAGGATGGTATCCCACGTCCCGCGCGGCTTTCTCGAACATCTGGGCGGAGAAAGTATTTTTCTGCGCCGGCAACGGGAAGTCATCGGAACGGTCACCGGCAAACGGGTTACCGCCCTTTTGGCCCACTTTCTGGCCTTTGATGGTCCAGGCGGTGCCGGAAGTGCCGAACACTTTCTCCGCTTTGTCGAAGAATGGCTCCAGCTCGGCGTAGCTGACGCCGAAATCCTGAATGGTCATGTCTTTCGGGATAAAACTCTTGCCGTAACGTTCTTCGTAGTGACTGCGCATGCGCAATTCAATCGGATCGACCCGGAAATGCACGCCAGACCAGTGCAGGCCTGCACCACCCACGCCGGTACCCGGCAAGAACGCCGCCAACTGACGGTAAGGCACCGCCGTCTGGCTGGTATTATGACGAATGGTCACGGTGCTTTTTGACAAATCCTGGAACAGCTTGCGGCGAATGTTATAGGTCAGTTCGTCGATCACCTGCGGGTAAGAACCATCCGGATAGGTATCGCGCATCGGGCCGCGTTCCAGCGCCACCACGTTCAGCCCGGCCTCGGTCAATTCTTTGGCCATAATGGCGCCCACCCAGCCGAAGCCGACGATCACCGCGTCTACTTTTTTCATTACCGTTGCCATTGTTACCCCCTCTCCCCACGAATTGATACCGGGGGTAAGGGATAACGTTCCCCTCGCTCAACCCAGTCCATAAAGTCGGCGCGTGCGCCCGGAAAATTAATCAGCTTCCAGCCGACCATGTCTTTATTACCGCCATGGATCGGGTCGCTGAAGAAACCTTCGCGGGTGTTTTGCAGCAGGTAGGAGAAGAACAGCTTGGCAGGCAACTGCGCGAATTCCGCTTCGCCGGACTCAAATTTCTGCAACAGCGCGTCCTGCTGTGCGGCGTCCAGTTCGGCAAAAGGTTTACCGGCGGTTTTCTTGCAGTAGGCATCGGCATCGGCGATACCCAGGTTGTAGATCTGTTTCGGCACCAGCGGCAGTTGGTAACCCATTTCCTTCGGGACATCCGGGTTAAACGGCCCCTGCATATACCAGATGGACCCGGTCGCGTACGGAGTATTCATCTGACGATCGATAAACTCCGGCACGCCGGCTTCCAGCGCGCCTGGGCCACGATCGTCGGCCGGGATCAGGCGTGCCACAGCCGCTTTGACGAAGGCCCACTCTTCCGGGGTAAAGAAGGTAGGCTGGTAGTCGCTTGGTTTTGGGGTGTCTGTTGCCGCGACCGCCGGTATTGAGGCTGTCAGTGCGCTAACGCCACTGCCGCCAATCACCGCTGCGGGGATTAAAGTCATCGATTTCAACAGGAAATCGCGCCGTGAATTGTTAGTTTTATCGTCCGACATATCACATTCCATCCAAAGATAATCACAACTATTTAACCTCAACCTTGCGGTCGATGCGGGTTTTAAACATAAATTGTTACTTATTTGTATATTTATTGAAGCCCACAATGTGACCAAATGCCACGATGTTACCGGTAACTTATTGAATGAACGTAAAGATTTGCGGGTTAATGTAAAATTAACTATTCGTGCGGTTTTTTAGGTAACAGGATGGGAAATAACGAAAAATGAGAAGTGCATCGCGATTTTACCTCGCGCCAATAAAAAAACCGGCCCCATTAAGAGGCCGGTTTAGCAAAGAAATCTGAACTAGGGTGACATTGCCTGGTAGGCGGTGGTCACCTTCCATAAATAGCGCGGCGCCTGCGGGGCCGGATGCTTTTTCTGGATATGCTGATAGAACTCATCCGGGCTCATCTGATTGATACGATTCACCGCTACGCGCTTGTCCGATGAGAAGGTCCGTAGCATGGCGCCCGCTCCATTCACATAAGAAACAATGGTGGCGTAACGTAACGTCTGTGGATCGTTGATCCCGGCTAGCTGCTGGCTTTGAAGAATATTGATATAGGCCGTTCCCAGATCAATATTAACCGCCGGATCCTTCAACTCACGCGAGCTGGGCTGCCCGCTTCTGCCTTTCAAACGATAGGCGTCACGCCCGGCGGTTGACGGTTTCAGCTGCATTAATCCCACGGCGTTCGAGGTGCTGACCACGTTCGGGTTAAACCCGGACTCCACCTGAATAATCGCTTTAATCAGCGTTTCGTCAACGCCATAGCTGCTGGCTGCCTGACGAATGTAATCGTTATAGGCTATCGGTGTCCCCGTGCGGTTAACCGGTGCCTGCGGGGGGGTCTTTAGCCAACCGCCACGCGATGTGCCACTGCCTGAATTATTAGTTGCTGTTTGCGGGTCTTTGGCGCACCCCGACAAAAGCAAAATTGCCGTCAGGCAACCTATTTTTGTTTTCACAGAATCCCTCACTCCTTTCAATGAGTTGCGTAGCATATACAACTTGTAAGGACGCCTGTACGCTTTTTTTGGTCTAATCTCAAGCTACTCGTATACCAAGAGGTGATTTATGAGTCAATCTGCAACAACGTGTTTTGTGGTGACTTTTCGCTATCAGGAAGAAGGATTAGCTGATTTGGCCAAGCTGACAGGACAATTAACCCTTCAGGGATTTGTCACGTCGGTGGCAGACGAAAATGGCGTTCCGCACGAACTGGGCAGCAACAGTTTTGCGCTGATAACCCCACTGGATCAACAGGATGTGCAACTACTGGCACAGAAGCTTGGGCAGGTCGCGTTGGGTAAGACTCCGGAGGTCGATATTGTCACCTACGACGATTACGCTAAGCGGTTACATACTGATACATAAAATGCTATAACTCACCGGGTGGTATTATTTTTTCCATTGAGTAAATAACCGGCAGTCGGCCGGAAGGTGACGCTTGACTTTGCTCTAGTTGATATTGATAATCATTTTCATTTGAGCCAGGAGATGTCACCATGTTTATGAAACAACGCGCTTTTCCCCGCCTATCCATTATTAAGCCCTGCGGCTTTTTCCGCCCTGTCGCCCTACTGTGCCTGTTACTGACTGCTGGCCTCGCCAGCCAGGCCGCATTGGCAGAAAAAAAACTGCGCGTGGTAACCACCTTTACCATTATTCAGGATATCGCCCAGAACGTGGCCGGTGACGCCGCCGTGGTAGAGTCGATCACCAAACCGGGCGCAGAAATCCACGATTATCAGCCGACGCCGCGCGATATCGTCAAGGCGCAGCATGCCGACCTGATCCTGTGGAACGGCATGAATCTGGAACGCTGGTTCCAGCGCTTCTTCGAGAACATCAAACAGGTGCCGGCTGCGGTCGTCACCGAAGGTATCACCCCGCTGCCGATCCGCGAAGGGCCGTATAACGGCAACCCGAATCCGCACGCCTGGATGTCCGCCAGCAACGCGCTGGTATATATCGAGAATATTCGTAAGGCGCTGGTGCAACACGACCCGGCCAATACCGAGACCTATAACCGCAATGCCAAGGCCTATGCCGCCAAAATTGCCGCGTTGGACGCACCACTGCGCGAACGTCTGGCACGCATCCCGGCAGCCCAGCGTTGGTTGGTGACCAGTGAAGGTGCCTTCAGCTATCTGGCAAAAGACTATCAGTTGAAAGAAGTGTATCTGTGGCCAATCAACGCCGATGAGCAAGGCTCGCCGCAGCAGGTTCGCCGGGTGATCGACGCCGTGCGCGCCAACCACATCCCGGTGGTATTCAGCGAAAGCACCATTTCCGACAAACCTGCCAAACAGGTCGCCAAAGAGACCGGTGCAAAATACGGCGGCGTACTCTATGTCGATTCACTGTCTGCTCAGGGTGGCCCGGTGCCGACTTATATTGACCTGCTCAATGTCACCGTACAAACCATTGCCAAAGGATTTGATCAATGACCACCGAGGTTTTTGTCCGCCCTGAATTGAGCGTGGACGACGTTACCGTCACTTACAACAACGGCCATACCGCGATCCACAACGCCAGTTTCACCCTGAGTGGCGGTGCCATCTGCGCGCTGGTTGGCGTCAACGGCAGCGGTAAGTCAACCCTGTTTAAAAGCATTATGGGGCTGGTCAGGCCCACCAGCGGCCGCGTACAGCTCAACGAACAGCCGGTCGCGCAGGCGCTGAAGAAAAACGTGATTGCCTATGTCCCGCAAACCGAAGAGGTTGACTGGAATTTCCCGGTGTTGGTGGAAGACGTGGTGATGATGGGCCGCTACGGCAAGATGAATTTCCTGCGTATTCCTTCAAAGGAAGACCGGTTGCGGGTCGATAAGGCGCTGGAGCGTGTTGGCCTGAGCGAACTGCGCACCCGCCAGATTGGTGAGCTTTCCGGCGGGCAGAAAAAACGCGTCTTTCTGGCGCGGGCGCTGGCTCAGCAAGGCACGGTGCTGCTGCTGGACGAGCCCTTTACCGGCGTCGACGTCAAAACCGAGAATGCCATTATCGACCTGTTGCGTGCGTTGCGCGATGAAGGCCACCTGATCCTGGTTTCCACCCATAACCTGGGTAGCGTGCCGGAGTTTTGCGATCGGGTGATCCTGATTAACCGCACGGTGCTGGCCGCGGGGCCGACCGAAACCACCTTTACCCAGAGCAACCTGGAACAGGCCTTCGGCGGCGTACTGCGCCATATCAACCTGTCCGGCCCGGATCTGCACGACGACAACGATCCGCGCACCCTGACGGTATTGACCGATGACGAGCGCCCGGCGGTGTTCTACGGCCATACCAAGAGTGACCCGCCTGCGCAAAGCCAGCCAAAGGAGAAACAACCCTGATGCTGGAACTTCTGCTGCAACCCTTCAGTTACAACTACATGGTCAAGGCCATCTGGGTCAGCGCCATCGTCGGCGCCGCCTGTGCGTTCCTGTCGGCTTACCTGATGCTGAAAGGCTGGTCGCTGATGGGCGACGCGTTGTCGCACTCGGTGGTGCCTGGGGTCGCGGGTGCCTATGCGCTGGGCCTGCCCTACGCCGCGGGTGCCTTCTTCACCGGCATGCTGGCCGCGCTGGCCATGACGTTGGTGCGCCACGTCACTCGCCTGCGTGAAGACGCAATTATCGGCTTTATCTTTTCCACCTTCTTCGCCGTCGGCCTGCTGATCGTTTCGCTCAACCCAACCTCGGTTAACGTGCAGTCGATTATCTTCGGCAATATTCTCGGCATCGCCGACGAAGACGTGCTGCAGGTCGAGATTATCATCGGCGTTTCGCTGCTGATTCTGTGCCTGGTGTGGAAAGACCTGCTGGCGGTGTTCTTTGACGAAAGCCACGCGGTGTCGATTGGTCTGTCGCCGCTGCGGATGAAAATCCTGTTCTTCACCCTGCTCAGCGCCTGCACCGTCGCGGCGCTACAAACCGTCGGGGCGATTTTGGTGATCGCCATGGTGATTACGCCAGGCGCCACCGCCTATCTGCTGACCGACCGCTTTAGCCGTTTGGTGATCATCGCCATCGTCATCGGCGCACTGACCAGCGGTGTCGGTGCCTACCTGAGCTTCTTCCTTGACGGCGCTACCGGCGGCGTGATCGTGACCCTGCAGACGCTGGTGTTCCTGGCGGCGTTTTTCTTCGCCCCCAAACACGGCTTGCTGGCGTCCCGGCGCCGCGTTGCCCGCGAACAGACCGGAGGCCACTGATGGAAACCCTGTATCAACTGCTCAGCGAGCCCTTCGCCTATCCCTTTATGCAGCGGGCAATCCTGGCCGCCATCGTGACCGGCGTGGTGTGTGCGGTGCTCTCTTGCTATCTGGTGCTCAAAGGCTGGTCGCTGATGGGTGACGCCATCTCGCATGCGGTGCTGCCCGGTATCGTGGTGGCGTTCGTGCTCGGCATCCCGGTGGTGATAGGCGCCTTCTTCTCCGGTATTTTCTGTGCGGTAGCTACCGGTTACCTGAAAGAAAACAGCCGGGTGAAAGAGGACACGGTGATGGGGATCGTTTTCTCCGGCATGTTTGCCTTTGGCCTGGTGCTGTTTTCCCGTATCGATACCGATCAGCACCTCAGCCACATTCTGTTCGGCAATATGCTGGGCATTACCGACGCAGAGCTGAAGCAGACGTTGCTGATGGCTGGCATTACGCTGCTGGTGGTGTTGCTGAAACGCAAAGATTTGATGCTCTACTGTTTTGATCCCAACCATGCCAGGGTGATTGGCCTGCCGGTGAAACTGTTGCACTACGGGCTGCTGTGCCTGCTGGCGCTGACGATTGTCGCCTCATTGCAGGCCGTCGGGGTCATTCTGGTGATTGCGATGTTGATTGCTCCAGGCATCATTGCCTTCATGCTGTGCCGCAGCTTCGACCGCATGCTGATAGTCGCCACGGTGGTGTCTGTGTTCTCCTGCGTACTCGGCACCTTGATCAGCTTCCACATTGACGGTGCCACCGGCCCCTGCATTGTGATAGTCCAGGCCATTCTGTTCGTGTTCGCCCTGCTCTACAGTAAATTTAAACCGTTACAACGTCACGAAAATGGAATGCTCGACGCAAAACCTTGAAACAGGCGGCGGTGCCTAATGGCCCCGCCGCTGCTCATTACGGCTGCTGATAGATATCCGGTCGGACAATATGCCAGACAAAATCCTCGCGGTTTATCGCTTCATAACCCACCTTTTGATACAACCACGGCGCAGTACCGGTCACCAGCATAATCCGCCGCAGCCGCTGCAACACCGGGTGTTCCAGCGTGCAATCCATCAACCAACGCGCTAACCCTTGTCCCTGGTAGTCCGGGGAGACAAACACATCGCACAGATAGCCAAAAGTGGCGTAATCCGTCACCAGACGCGCAAAACCAATCTGCTGGTGTTGATGGTACAGGCCAAAGCACAGGCTATTGTCGATAGACAACTGCACCGTCGGCAACGAAATGCCGCTCGCCCAGCTTGAAGTGGTCAAAAATGCGTGAGTAAAGGAGAGGTTCAGTTCACTTGTATCGCAGTTGATCCGGTATTCCCCTCGCTGCCACTGCCGGTTTTGCTCCATTGTTGTTCATCTCATTGATAATGATAGTTATCTGAATCCTGCCCTTGCCGTAATAGCTGACGACCTTATAAACATCGCTCTCACGCCGCCAAGTTGCAACAGACGTCGTACTTAAATTAATCAATAGCGTATATACTTTGAGCAAATGCGATGGCGATAAAATCGCCGGTTGTTGGTGCCAGCTGTGCGCCAGGTCGTGTTTTCACAGGGCTAAAGACGCTAACCTAATGAATTCGCAGGCAACACAGAGGGGGTGTACCATGTGGCAAGCCGTTAGCCGTCTGTTAAGTGAACATCTTGGCAGCGCAGAAATCCGCGAAAGGACTGAACTGCCCGGGGGAGAGATCCACCCGGCGTGGCGCGTGAGTTACGGTGACAACGAGGTATTTGTCAAATGTGATGCCCGCGAAATGCTACCGATCTTTACCGCCGAAGCCGATCAACTGGCCCTGCTGGCACGCAGTAAAACCGTGCGGGTGCCGCAGGTTTATGGCGTCGGCAGCGATCGTGACTACAGCTTCCTGCTGCTGGAATACCAGCCGCTGAAACCCTTCGATGCCCACGGCGCTCATTGCCTCGGCCAACAGCTGGCTCATCTGCATAAATGGAGTGAACAGCCGCAGTTCGGCCTCGACTTCGATAACGATTTGACCACCACTCCGCAACCCAATGCCTGGCAGCGCCGCTGGTCGGAATTCTTTGCCGAGCAACGCATCGGCTGGCAGTTGCAGTTAGCGGCGGAGAAAGGCATGACCTTTGGTGATATTGATGAAATTATCGACGTAGTGTATCTACGCCTGCAACACCATCAGCCGCAACCTTCACTGTTGCACGGCAACCTGTGGCCGGGAAACTGCGGCATGACCGCCGACGGTCCGATCCTGTTCGATCCTGCCAGCTACTGGGGCGATCGCGAGTGCGATCTGGCGATGCTGCCGTTGCACCCTGAGCTACCGCCGCAGATTTATGACGGGTATCAGAGTGTCTGGCCGTTGGAACATGGCTTTATTGAACGCCAGCCGCTGTATCAGCTGTATTACCTGCTTAACCACAGCAATCTGTTCGGCGGCCAACATCTGGTCAAGGCGCAGCGTGCAGTAGACGCGTTGCTGCACCCTCAAGCGCGATAGTATCAAGGCGCTGAATCCAGCGCCTTGGCCTCGTCCAGTCTTAAGCGGCGCCGGCCAGTTGGCCGAGTAACTTGATGACGAACCAGGCAATGACCGCGATCACTACCGGCAGAATGTACAACGGGAAGTACTGCAGAAAAATGGTGTGGCGTGGCAGCGTAATGCGTTCTTCCAGTTGCACACGCGTATGCCCTTCACTGCCCTTGGCCTGCTCGAGGATCATCTGGTCCTCCAGGCCTTCACGGATAAACTTCACCTGGCGCGACATGCGCGCGCCCGAGGCTTGCAACGCCAGCCCGACAAAAATCAAAAAATAGATAACGATAAACATCAGATTGGCGCCGCTGAACAGGCTTTTCGCTACGTCCGGCACCGGCGAGTTATACCAGAAGATATTCAGGAACGGCGTATTGAAGCGCACCATATCCACCATCACGTGGACGAAATCCAACATCACCGCATTAATGCCTTTGGTCTTCTCACTGTGTTGATAGAAAAACAGCAGCAGCGAGATCAGCGTTGACAGCAACGCGGGGATGAAAACTACCCAACCAAGAATACGTTTCACAATGGCGATGCGCCCAGCCTGTTGATACGTCATGTGTTCCCCTTGTAAGCGACGTAACCGTAATTGGCTAAGTCTACCTGTAGTTACTGAAACTCGCCCACCGTTTTCTTCACCGTTACTGTGCTACAAGCGTAGCCGGGATTATCCGAAATCAACAGCTTAACGATGACCGCGCGTTACCATTAAATAGTTATATAGTTAAATCAATCCGTTTAAACAGGAGCCGCCATGATTCGGCTGATTATCTTATTGCTGGGCGCGCAGGCGCTGCACGGCCAGCGCCGCCTGCTGATGCTGTTCGGCTGGTTGTGGATCTGCGTGGGCGTACTGATGCTGTTTGATGTGTTGCAAGATGGTCGTTCGGTGCTGGCGTTAGATGCCTTGGCCGTCATGCTGGCGCTGGAGGGGCTGGTGGCGATTTCCGCCGCGTTGGTGATTGGCTCTGCCGCCAGCCGACCGGTGCTGCTGAAAGGGCTGAGTTTCTTGTTTATGGCCTTTTTGATACTGGACGTGCCCGCAGACGATAACATCGTCGCCACGCTGGTGTTTGGCAGCGCACTGCTGCTTGACGGTGCGGTACGTATCGCCTCCTCCACGGTGATCCAGCACAGCCGATGGAAACCGGTAGCGCTGGCCGGCAGCGGCGAAATTCTGCTGTCGCTGATGATTTTCGTCGGCTGGCCGGTGCCGCACCGGATGACGGTACCCTTTTGCCTCGGCGTGATGATCCTGCTTTCCGGTTGGGCGCTGTTGCGTATTGCTCGGCGACTGGAAAGCTTTTCGCTGAATCAGAATCAGGATCAGCCCGAACCACAATGGACGCATGATATCACCCCGCTCAGCGTGTACGTCTGGACGCCAATAGGTTCAGCAAAGGACGCGCGCCGACGTTACATCGTCGACCGCTACATCGCTGCGGTAGACGGCGGCGGTAATATTTCCACCGGTCATGCCGCTCTGGCGCTCGATCCGGATCTGTATATTAGCCACTATCCGCTTAACGATATCAGCCACTCCGCACAGGATTTTCGCCAGTTGCTGCATTCCGGCGAGCAAAACAACGTCGACGGCCGTTTTCTGCCGGGCCTGCAACAAGAGGTGGCGGCCTGGTGCCCACCGGACAAAAAAATCCAGTTTCACCGCTATAACCCCGCGGCGCTGCGCACTTTCTGGCAGCACTATCAGCAGGACACCACCTACAACCTGACCCGTCGCAACTGTTCCACCACGGTGATTCGGGCACTCGACAGCGCGCTGGAGGGCGTTCTGGGCGATAAGCATCTGTGGCGCCGTTTTCTGTTGCTGGTGCTCGATCCCAACCTGTGGATGCTGGCGGTGCTGCGCAGCCGTGGCGAAAGCATGACCTGGACGCCAGGATTGGTGCTGGACTATGCGCGCATGCTACAGCAGGTCACCGAGCGCCAACATCAGCGTTGGTGGTTAAAACTGCGGGAAGTGTGGCGTATCCTGCGCTTTGGCCGGGCTCAGCCCGGCAGGCAAAAGTTTTAGTCTCGCCGTCAGCGATGATAAAGTGTTGGCCACATTCACCGGCGCCGGCAAGGAGTTAACCGCTAATGGCCTATTCGCAACGCATTGAAACCGCTATTTTTGATATGGATGGTTTATTGATCGATTCAGAACCCCTGTGGTTACAGGCGGAACTGGATATCTTTGGCGCACTGGGGCTGGATTTGTCCGACCGCCACAAGCTACCGGATACCCTGGGTCTGCGCATCGATCTGGTGGTGAAAATGTGGTACCAGGCCATGCCGTGGCAAGGGGTTTCGCAGGAAGAAGTCTCCGCGCGGATCATCGAACGCGCCATAGAACTGGTACGTGAAAAACAGCCGCTGTTGCCGGGCGTGCAGCAGGCGCTGGAGCTGTGCCGCAGTCTGGATCTGAATATCGGCCTGGCCTCAGCTTCGCCGCTACACATGCAACAACAGGTTCTGCAGATGTTTGACCTTGAAGGCTACTTTGACCAATTGGTTTCCGCCGAATATCTGCCTTACAGCAAGCCGCACCCCGAAGTGTATCTGATTGCCGCCGAACGTCTCGGCAGTGATCCACTGCGCTGTATCACTTTGGAAGATTCATTCAACGGCATGATTGCCACCAAAGCCGCCAGAATGCGTTCGATCGTTATCCCGGCGCACGAGTATCGCAACGATGCGCGCTGGGCATTGGCCGACCATAAGCTCGAAACGCTGGAACAGCTGACACCTGAGCACCTGGCGTAATCTTCACGGCATCGGTCTGCTCCCGGTGCCGTTACTCATCCCCTTTAAGCCCCCATCAGCGCTTGGTTTCAAAATAGCGCATTGCGTCATAAAATAAATAAAACGTTATTTCATTTATATTGAGTTAGCCTGCCGCTCTCTCTATGCTAGGGCAATAAGAAAGCACCGGGCGATCGGCACAGGCTGTCACTGCCACGCAACCTGATCCTGTCGTCCGGAGCTTTCTTCCTCCATCAGCCTTACCAGATAAAAAACGCATCCCCCTTTAACACTGACCAAACAAGCCGTTGTAAAACCGTATAAAATAAACAATTGGTTACAGGGTAACTGCTTCCACTACTGGGAATTTTCCCATATACTGGATAAATTAACAGTTTATCAGCCGGAATTGCAGTATGACCGCGGAAGGACATCTTATTTTCTCTGTCGCTTGCGCGATTTTCGCCAAGAAGGCTGAGGTGACACCATCGCTTGCTACCGGCGACTGGTGGCATATTATCCCCGCCGCTCTGCTGACTTCGTTGCTGCCTGATATCGATCACCCCAAATCGGTGTTAGGCCAGCGCCTGCGCTGGATCGCCATTCCTATTTCACGCGCCTTCGGCCATCGCGGTTTTACTCATAGCCTGCTGGCGATCGCCGGCGGCATGGCACTGTTCCAGCTTGACGTGCCACGCAGTTGGCCGATCCCGCCGGATGTCCTGCATGCGATGATTATCGGTTACTTCAGCCACCTGTTGGCAGATATGCTCACCCCCGCCGGCGTGCCCTTGCTTTGGCCCTGTCGCTGGCGTTTTCGCCTGCCGCTGCTAAATTCTCAGAAAGGCAACCAACTCGAGCGCGCTCTGTGCCTGTGTCTGGTGGCTTTTGCGATCTACTGGCAAGGCGGTTGCACCCTTCCGGTGCAGTCCTATTTTGAACAAATAAAAAATATCAGACTGTGATCACAAAAAAACGGCCATTTAATATTCGCAAAGACTATTAATTAAACAAATCAGTCAACAAAGTTATATCAAATTCCATTTGGATATAAGTGAGCCGTTACGCAAACTGTTACGATATTTAGTATCGCTACGCCTTGGTGCATAGCCATTTTTATATAAGAAAAAATAATTGGAGACATTGGGGATGAATCTTCCGCTGGTTATTAACGTGGTGATTTTTGTCGCCCTCCTTTTGCTGTTGGCGCAAAGCCGTCATAAGCAATGGAGCCTGGCGAAAAAAGTACTGGTCGGCCTGGTCATGGGCGTGGTGTTCGGTCTGGCGCTGCAACTGGTGTACGGCTCGGACAACCCGGTACTGAAAGAATCCATCAGCTGGTTCAACATTGTCGGTAACGGCTATGTACAACTGCTGCAAATGATTGTGATGCCGCTGGTGTTCGCCTCAATTCTGAGCGCGGTCGCCAAGCTGCACAACGCCTCTTCTCTGGGGAAAATCAGCTTCCTGACGATTGGCACCCTGCTGTTCACCACGCTGATTTCGGCGCTGGTGGGCGTGCTGGTGACCAACCTGTTTGGTCTGACCGCCGAGGGTCTGGTGCAAGGGGCGCAAGAAAGCGCGCGTCTGTCAGCGATCCAAAGCAACTACGTCGGTAAACTGGCCGACCTGACCGTACCGCAGATGGTGCTGTCCTTTATTCCTAAAAACCCGTTTGCCGATCTGACCGGGGCCAGCCCAACCTCAATCATCAGCGTGGTGATCTTCGCGACCTTCCTCGGCGTGGCGTCGCTGCAGTTGCTGAAAGACGACAAGCCTAAAGGCGAACGCGTGTTGGTAGCGATCGATACCCTGCAGGCCTGGGTAATGAAGCTGGTGCGTCTGGTGATGAAACTGACTCCGTACGGCGTACTGGCGCTGATGACCAAAGTGGTCGCCGGCTCTAACGTCCACGACATCATCAAACTGGGTAGCTTCGTCGTCGCCTCCTATCTGGGTCTGGCGATCATGTTTGCCGTGCACGCCGCCCTGCTGGCCTTCACCGGCGTTAACCCGTTGAAGTTCTTCCGCAAAGTATGGCCGGTGATCACTTTCGCCTTTACCAGCCGCTCCAGCGCCGCCAGCATTCCACTGAACGTGGAAGCGCAGACCCGTCGTTTGGGCGTACCGGAATCCATCGCCAGCTTCTCGGCCTCGTTTGGTGCCACTATCGGCCAGAACGGCTGTGCCGGTCTCTACCCGGCCATGCTGGCGGTAATGGTAGCCCCAACCGTCGGTATTAATCCGCTGGACCCTGTGTGGATCGCCACCCTGGTCGGTATCGTCACCATCAGCTCCGCCGGCGTTGCCGGTGTCGGTGGCGGTGCGACTTTCGCCGCGCTGATCGTGCTGCCGGCGATGGGCCTGCCAGTTACGCTGGTTGCGCTGCTGATCTCGGTTGAACCGCTGATCGACATGGGCCGTACCGCACTGAACGTCAACGGCTCTATGGCTGCCGGGACCATCACCAGTCAGTTGATGAAGCAAACCGACAAGTCCATTATGGACAGCGAAGACGAAGTGGAACTGGCTCACCAGTAAATTTCGTCAGCATTAAAAAACCGGGGCTGAAGCAGGCCCCGGTTTTTTTACGTCTGAAAAACCGCTAAATCTAAAATAAAAAAGCGCTGCCCATAACTGGCAACGCCATGAATTATTCAGACCCACGGGTTCAGAATGGGTAGTGGTGATAACCCATTTGCTCGGAAATGTTGCGGGCGGCGGTATGCAGACGTTTGACATAATCGGCTTTGGCATCTTCCGAGTAACGAATGGACGGGAACGAGATACTCAGGCCAGCGGTTACCACGCCAAAACGGTCAAACACCGGCACCGCAATGCAGCGCAACCCTTCTTCCTGCTCTTCGATGTCTTCACCCACCCCCTGCTCACGCACCTGCTCCAGTTGCGACATCAAGGCTGCGGCATCGGTCAGGGTGTTCGGGGTGCTGCGGGTAAACTCATTTTTTGACAGGATTTGCGCCACTTCAGCCCGGTCGCGCCAGGCTAACAGCACTTTACCGATCGCCGTACTGTGCAGCGGGTTGCGACGACCAATACGCGAATACATACGCAGGTTATACATGGCATCGATTTTATGGATATAGACAATACTGTCCTCATCCAGCGCCCCGAGGTGAATAGCTTCGCGGGTGTGGCTCGACAGTTCACGCATCTGGATATCGGCGCTGCGGATCAGATCGACGCTTTGCAGCGATTTGGCCCCCAGTTCAAACAGCTTGAGCGTGAGCGCGTATTTTTCCGACTCACCCTCCTGCGAAACATAGCCCAATGACTTCATGGTCTGCAGAAAACGGTAGACGGTGCTCTTGGACATCATCACCCGCTGGGAAAGCTCGGTTATGCCAATTTCACGTTCTTCGCCCAGCGCCTGCAAGATACCGAATACCTTCAGCACGGATGAAACCGCATCCGGTTGTTTATCTGAGTCTGCGTTAACCATAGTCAATATCCTATCCGGCATTTTCTGTTTTAAGAAATTTGAACAAGGGTTTCAGTATACGCGGTACCCCAGAGAGCACGCAATCTGCCCCGGGGACAAATGCCAGAGGGGCTTGGGCTCTCTGCGGTGATCGGTTATTACAATTGCGCAGGAAACTGTGGGTGCAATCACAGACGAATATGATTAGCATGGTAATACTCCCCGGATTAATACCTTCGAGATCAATATGCGTTCTTGTACTGACGGCCTCCCCGTCCCACAACGCTATGGGGCTATCCTCGCCATTGCCCTGGGCATCACCGTTTCGGTGCTCGATGGCGCGATTGCCAACGTGGCACTACCGACCATCGCGCGCGATCTGAATGCCAGCCCGGCCAGCTCCATCTGGGTGGTTAACGCCTACCAGTTGGCGATCACCATTTCACTACTGTCGTTGGCCTCGCTCGGCGACCTGATTGGTTATCGTCGCATCTATCAGGCAGGCCTGTTGGTATTCAGCATTACTTCGCTGTTCTGCGCCCTGTCAGACTCGCTGACGACGCTGACCATTGCCCGCGTGCTGCAAGGCTTTGGTGCCGCCGCCATCATGAGCGTCAACACGGCGTTGATCCGCATTATCTATCCGCAGCGGTTTCTCGGGCGCGGTATGGGCATCAACTCGCTGATTGTCGCTTTCTCCTCGGCGGCCGGGCCTACGGTGGCGGCGGCGATCCTGTCGGTGGCCTCCTGGCAATGGCTGTTCGCGATTAACCTGCCGATTGGTATCGTGGCGTTGCTGCTGGGGATGAAGTACCTGCCCGGCAATAGCCAAAAAAGTACTAATCAGCGCTTTGATCCGACCAGCGCGGTGATGAATGCCCTGACCTTTGGGCTGCTGATCACCGCCATCAGCGGCTTTGCCCAGGGCCAAAGCCTGACGCTGATTTTCAGCGAAATCGCCGCGCTGCTGGTGATTGGCTTCTTCTTTGTTCGCCGACAGCTGCGTCAGGAGTTCCCACTGCTGCCGGTCGACCTACTGCGCATCCCGATTTTCGCCCTGTCGATGGGCACCTCGATCTGTTCGTTCACCGCGCAGATGCTGGCGATGGTCTCATTGCCGTTCTTCCTGCAAAGCACGCTGGGACGTGATGAGGTCGCCACCGGGTTGCTGCTGACGCCATGGCCTTTGGCGATAATCGTCATGGCACCGCTTGCAGGACGCCTGGTGGAGCGCATTCATGCCGGATTGTTAGGCTGTATCGGTCTGGCGGTGTTTGCACTGGGCCTGTTTTTGTTGGCGCTGCTGCCGCAAACCCCTTCAGACCTGGATATCATCTGGCGTATGGTGCTGTGCGGTGCCGGTTTTGGGCTGTTTCAGTCACCGAATAACCACACTATTATTTCCGCCGCCCCGCGCAACCGCAGCGGAGGTGCCAGCGGCATGCTGGGCACCGCCCGGCTGTTGGGTCAGACCTCGGGAGCCGCGATGGTGGCGTTAATGTTCAACCTGTTTCCCACCTCCGGCACTCATGCCTCATTGATTCTGGCCGGTACCTTCGCCACCCTGGCGGCAGCGGTCAGCAGCCTGCGTATTACCCAGCCGCGCTCGCAGCCGGAGCCAAGCAGTCAGCAAGCCAAATAGCGGACATAAAAAAACCCCGGCGAGCCGGGGTTTTTTACTTTCTGAAGGTTACTTCAGGTACTGACCTGAACGCAGCGCTTCGATACGTTTATCGAGCGGCGGGTGCGACATGAACAGTTCGCTGAACGACTTGGATTTGCCGTTGATGCAGAACGCCATCATGTTGCCCGCTTCCTGCGGTTCATAACTGGTTTTCAGCCGTTGCAGCGCCGCGATCATTTTCTCGCGGCCCACCAGTTTGGCGGAACCTGCGTCGGCGTAGAACTCACGGTGACGCGAGAACCACATGGTGATAATGCTGGCCAGGATGCCGAAGACCAACTCCAGAACCATCGACACGCCGAAGTAGATCATCGGGTTGCCGTTGCCTTCCCCTTCGCCGTCACGGTTGCCCAGGAAGCCGGCGGCGGCCTGTGCGATCAGTCGTGAGATGAAGATCACGAAGGTGTTCACGATGCCCTGGATCAGCGTCATGGTGACCATGTCGCCATTGGCAACGTGGCTGATTTCGTGGGCAATAACCGCTTCCGCTTCATCACGGCTCATGCTTTGCAGCAGGCCGGTGCTGACGGCGACCAGTGACGCATTACGGCGCGCACCGGTGGCGAAGGCGTTAATGTCTGGTGCGTGATAAATAGCCACCTGCGGCATGGCAATGCCTGCCTGCTGCGACTGACGGCGTACCGTTTCCAGCAGCCAGTTTTCGGTCTCGTTACGCGGTTGTTCAATCACTTCCCCGCCGACGGAGCGCAGCGCCATCCATTTGGACATCAGCAGTGAAACAAACGAACCGCCGAAGCCGAACAGACCGGCCATGATCATCAGGCCCTGAACGCTACTGG
>RCUM01000386.1_pt1 | contig 27482 bp, 26 predicted proteins | sample 2166141 | NCBI WGS metagenome assembly RCUM01 (sample SAMN09932756, study PRJNA488358) | compost metagenome | isolation source: compost soil in crotonic acid-enriched | place: Germany: Experimental Botanical Garden
ACGCTATTCAGCTTCACTCTGCCAAATATGTACCCTCATAAGCACACAATTTACGGTGTGCCATGGTGCGACGCCATAACGGAACGGGCAGTGTAACACTATGATTAGCGCGCCATCTACCGGAGAGTTTGTCAAACAGGATTGCCCGCCACCAGTACGGAAAAAACCTATCCTCGCCGGTTGACGGCGAGGACAAGACGTTCGCTATTTATTCCTAATTGGCGAGAATAGTGTTCGCCATAAAAGATAACAGCGCAGTTGATGTCTTATACACATCGCGATTTTCCGTAACACTTCTGTCAAACCGCCAGTTCATGATGTAAACCACCGGCGCTTTGGGATATTGGTTAATAAAATCCCAATACAATTGAATTTGCGTATGAAGCTGTTCGTCATTCAGGCCAAGGGACGCACTAGATGGCGGAACCAAAACCCATTTTTGACTATTATTGGTCGGTGCCAGACGGTTGTAGGTTTCCCACATGTCAGATACGGACCAATTGTAATTATCGACCCCTATCCAGTCAGGCTTACTATTCACATCTCCAGGGCAGGCAGTTGTCGGTGCACCCTTTTGTATTTCATTGACATATTCTGGTATATGGGTGTGTCTGTAACTCAAAACAGTATAAACAGGGACAGTTAACCCGTAATTTTTCATGGCCTGTCGGAGAGTACATAGATAACTGGAATATTGATATGGAACATATTTATCGCCAGTTTGCAAAGCGGGAACATCGAACGGCTCATCAATAAAATAAATAGCGCCTGGACGATATGTAGCCTTACTGATTTCCTGCACAATACGCCAAATATTGGCCCATGAACCTACAGCCTGACAGCTACTGTCATTTGTTGCTCCTGGACAAATGTCCACGAACGGCGAACCTGCAACGGAGCCGGATCCAGCTTGCACATTCAGCACACATTGCCCTTGGGCACAAATCGGCAAACTCAAACTTTTAATGGAATGCACGACATTAAGGTTTGTCGTACTGAACCCAACGTCAGAAATCGCATTTAAGGCTGCGGTTGCATTATAAGAGGGGGAAGCATTTTCATAAAAGTCGAGCCAATCATAACCATAATACTTTATATTCACATTCGGTCCAGCAGCCGACGCAGAACCTGTAGCGAGGCCTAGACACAAAATAAATAAAATCCTCATCATCATTTTCACTCCTTTTAACTTACTGGTAAATATTGATATAAATATGAACACAGGTGGACTGATATAATCTCCAACGACTCAATTTCTCACTTGTAGCCCATACGATCTCTTCATTCCTGTTGTGCAATAGAGGAGTAAACAAGGTATAAGTGTCCCGCTTAACCGAACCATTCATTTTTAGCGATCTTCCGACATACGGATTATATCCCCTGAGGAGAACGCCATGCGTAAAGCCCGATTCACACAACACCAGATCATCGCCGTTCTAAAGTCTGTCGAAGCCGGGCGTACGGTCAAAGAGGTTTGCCGTGAGGCCGCTATCTCTAAAGTCAGATTTTGGACAGGAATACTGGATTTTTACCTGTTCAGAACGCTGAATGAAGCACAGGAGATCACGGCGCGCTGGCTGGCTGAATACAACAGCGGGCGGCCTCATGAATCCCTGAATAGCCTGACACCGGAAGAATACCGGCTGATGGCTGAAAAACCGGAAATCTCAAAAAGTGTGTGAAACTAAAACGGATAGGCTTACAAAGGCAGCCCTAGGTTCTGCATTGGTTAGCCAGGGTGCCACTAGGGGAATAACGAGGCATTGATGATTGCATTTCTACGTTGTCGGAAAGAGCAGATTTTGATAAGCATCAAGACATGCCCTCTTGAGGTGGCTGCGTTCCCTGCAGGAAATTTCATCCGCAATGAGCAAGTAATAACATTGCACAAATCAGCTGTGGCGAACCTTGTCCGCTACCGCTATCCTGTTGCCACTAACGGCTGAATTGAGACATTCCCCCGCATCATGAACCGGTTATTTAAGTTACTCGTCGGCGTCTGCGTGGTGCTGGTGGCGAGTTTCACTCTGCTTCACCTCGGCACCGATCGCCACCCACGAGCCATTGCGGTCAACGAACCGCCGATGGAGTGCGAAGATACCCCGGACATTGCCAACGACTGTGTGAACGACGACGATGACACTTCTGCAGACCCTGCGCCCGAATTGACGCCACCCAATACGCAGGGCTGATCGGGTATCAATTCCGTGTCAACATTGTGAATTTTCAAATGTTCTCCCCCTTTCGCCATTGCTGGCGATCTCCCGGCAGGCTACTCTATTATTTTTACGCCGCGCCGTGGCGTTAACTGAAAACAGAGGTCTGCTTTATGTCGAGTATCATGCAGTTATTCCAGGCCATCGGATTGGGTCTGGTGCTGCTACTGCCGCTTGCCAACCCGCTTACCACCGTGGCGTTGTTGCTCGGCCTGTCGGGCAATATGACACGTGAAGAGCGCAATCAGCAGTCGCTGATGGCGTCGGTCTACGTGTTCCTCATCATGACGGTAGCGTTCTACGCCGGTCAGTTGGTCATGAACACCTTCGGCATCTCCATTCCCGGCCTGCGCATCGCCGGCGGGCTGATTGTGGCGTTTATCGGTTTTCGCATGCTTTTTCCACAGCAAAGCGCAGAAGAAGCGCCGGAGGTGGAAACCAAGTCAGACGAACTGCGCAAGAAAACCTCGGCCAACATCGCCTTTGTGCCACTGGCCATGCCAAGCACCGCCGGCCCCGGCACCATCGCCATGATCATCAGTTCGGCGTCGAGCATTAAAGCTAACACGCTGGGATTTGAGCATTGGGTGCTGTTGGTGGCGCCGGTGGCGATTTTCCTGTCGGTGGCGGTAATACTCTGGGGTTGCCTGAGAAGCTCAGGTGCCATTATGCGTCTGGTGGGCAAGAGCGGGATCGAGGCGATCTCGCGCCTGATGGGGTTCCTGCTGGTGTGTATGGGCGTGCAGTTCATTATCAACGGCGTGCTGGAGATTATCTCCACCTACACGCCGGTGGCCTGATAAAACGGGCGCGGATCACCGCGCCCGTCTGGCTTACTTCCCTGCCGGCGCCTGAGCCCCCAAAATTCCCTTGCCTTCCGGCACTTCGGTAAAGCGGCTGAGGATCTCGCTGTAGGTTTTCGCCGGATCCAACTCTGTGAACTGATTCGGGTAGATAAACTTCGCCAGATACTCCAACCCAACGATGTTGTACGGGTGATTATAGAAGTTGTGGTAAATGCCGTAGAAACGGCCCTCTTTCACCGCCGAGAGTTGGGCGAAACCCGGACGCTGTTTCATGCGGTTGAAAGCCTCGTCAACCTGCTGCTGGGTAACGCCATAGCCAAAGGGCACCGCGGCATTGGTTTTGCTGGCCCACTGGGAGCCGGAAACGATATAGGCATCCGGCTTCATGCTGATCACTTTTTCAAGCGAGACGTCGCCGGTGGCGCCGGGCAGCAGTTCGGAACCCAGGTTGCGGGCGCCCACGGCTTCGACCATCCCACCCCAGCCGACGTGCGAATGGGTGAAGCAGCAAGACTCCAGCCCGTTCAAACCGGCTTTCGCTTCGATAAATACCAGCGGCTTTGGCTCCACCGCTTTGGTTTTATCGAGGATGCTCTGATAATGCTGCTGGTAGAAATCGGTGTATTGCTTCGCTTCGCTCTCGCGGTTCAGTGTCTCCCCCAACAGTTGGATACTTTTCGGGGTGTTTTCCACCGGCTTCAGCATGGTGTCGATAAACAGCACCGGAATGTTCAACGCTTTCAGCTTGTCCAGTACGCCGGTCTGGCTCAACGAGGGTTTGGAACGCAACTGCGCCACCATCAGATCGGGGTGTTTCGCTATCACGCTTTCCAGATTAATCTCGCCCTTGTCGCTGAAGCCCATATCGATAATGTTCTTCGCCTCAGGCCATTTGCTCTCGAGGATTTTCCAGGTTTCACCGTCGCTTTTCTTCAGCAGGTTGTTCCACGCCACCAGCCGGGTGAAGGGATCGGCGCGATCAAGCAAAGCCAGCGTCAAAATATCGCGTCCGTCCTGCACCACAACGCGTTTCGGCTCTTGTTTAATCGTCACGCTTGCGCCGGAAGTGTCGGTCAGGGTCAACGGATAGGTGGTCGCCATCGCCTGAGTAGATAAAACGCAGGCGCAGGCCAATGCCAGCAGGGTGATTCGACGATGCACGTAAAGCTCCTTAGCGTAGAAAAATTCTCGGTAAATAATAATGAGAATGGCTTCTATTATCAAAGACAACGCTAAGCAGATGACGATTTAATTGAAAATGGATGTGAATCAGAAGGAAGCGTGGCGCGCCGGTTTCGGCGCGCCACAGAGGTTAAACCAGGCCGTAAATCAGCGCAGAAAGCGCAATCAGGCCCATCACCAGCACGAAGACGTTGCTCGGCGCACGGTAGCGGTGCATCGCGGGCACCGCACGCACCGCGTACATCGGCAAAATAAACAGGATTACCGCAATCAACGGGCCGCTGATGGTTTCGATAATATGCAACGCGCTAGGATTCCAGACCGTGGCCGCCCAGGTGAGCAGGAACAGCAGCACGGCGGAGAGGCGATGCGTGATGCGCGAACTTAACGGCTTACCGACCGCTCGCGTCAAACCGTCAATCAGGCTGGTCGCCCCTTCGGTCACGCCAAGCGAGGTGCCAAGATAAGATTTGGCCATCGCAAGCATCGCCATTACCGGGCCAAGATAGGCAATCAGCGGATTGGAGAATTTGTTCGCCAGCGTGGTCAACACGGTGATGTTCTGATCTTTCGCCTGCTGCATGTCCGCATGCGACAGGCTTAACACGCAGCTAAAGACAAAGAACAGCACGGTGACGCAAATCAGCACGTAACTGTAACGCATAATGCGTGCGCAGCGGCGTTCGGCCTTGTCGCCATACAGGCTTTTCTGGGTCGAGGCGAAGGACGAAATAATCGGCGCATGGCTGAAGGAAAACACCATCACCGGCACCGCCAGCCACAACGAATGCCACAAATCCGGGCTGCTGAACTGGGTATTGGCCAGGCCGCTGACGAAGTTCGCCGTCTGCCAAGTCGGCACCAGGTACAGCGAAATCCCCATCAGGAACACCAGTAACGGGAACACCAGCATGCCCATCGCCGCGACAATAGCGTCTTTACCGCGCAGCAGCACCAGATTCAACACCACCACCACCGCCAGGCTCAACCAGATACGCGGCAGCGGCGTCAGGTGAAACTGATGGATCAGGAAGCTGTCCAGGGCGTTGGTAATCGAAATGCTGTATACCAGCACGATCGGGAAAAACGCCATCAGGTACAACACCATGATGATTTTACCCGCCAGCACGCCAAAGTGTTCGACCACCACATCATGGATATTGCCGTCGCGGCTGGAACCGGAAAGCACAAAGCGGCTCAGTGCGCGATGCGGTAAATAGGTCAGAGGAAAAGCAAACAGTGCCATCAACAACAGCACCAGAGGGCCGTTCAAACCGGCATTGATCGGCAGGAACAGCGTGCCTGCGCCGACAGCGGTGGCATAGAGACCAAACATCCACACCGTATCGGTTTTGTTCCATTTGGCCGCTTGGGTAGCGGCCTGCGTACCTGAATCGGGAGAAATCGTACTCATAGGAAAGCTCACCTTACTCTTCAGCGACAACGATTGCGCTCAATGGGATATCCTTCTCCGCGAATTTTTTAACATTAATCAAGGGATTAATGCAGTATTTCATTCTTGTGCTTGATAAAAGGATGGCAAAGGATAATTAAAAACGCTGCTCGGGTCTATCTCTTGGCGGCTAACTGCGCGCTTCATGAACGATTTTCAGTGCGGGAATAGATGGCTAGAGGCAAAAAACAGGGGCCTCTGGAGGCCCCTGGCGGTTTACTTGTTGGCGTCCGGATGATCCGGCACTTCGGCGCTACCCATCTCCTTCTCATTGCGGATCATCGTGCGGTCTTTACGCACGTCGGCCACGTCCGAGGCATCGATTGGCTTGGCGCTGTTGCCCCAACTGGAACGGATAAAGTTAACCACATCCGCCACCTGCTGGTCGTTCAGGCGCCAGCCGAACGGCGGCATGGTGAGGTTGGACACCGCCCCTTTCACCGCTGGCGTGGTATTGCCGGTCAGCACGATGTGGATCAGCGAGGTCGCATCGTCGGTTTGCACTACCGGGTTGCCCTTCAGTGCCGGGAAGGCGCGTTTGTAACCCACACCGTCGGTACGGTGACAGGCCGCGCAGTTATCGACGTACAACGCCGCGCCTGGCTTGCTGTCGTTACCGCGCCACAGATCCTTGGCAACGCTATCCTCGACCGGAGCCGCCTGCTGCTTGCCATCTTTCGGCGGCAGCGTTTTCAGGTAGCGCGAGATCGCCGTCAGGTCTTCATCGCTGAGATACTGCAGGCTGTGTTCAACCACGTCGCTCATGCCGCCGAACACGATGGATTTGTCGTTGCGACCGGTTTTCAGGAACTCGGTCAGTTCGGCTTCGCTCCAGGTCCCCAATCCGTCCTTAGTGTCTCCGCGCAGGCTGGAGGCTACCCAACCGTCGATCGGCGCGTTGCTGCCGGACAGGTAGTTGTCGCCGTCGTTATTGCTCAGCGATTTTTCCTGCATGGTGATACTGCGCGGCGTGTGGCAGGCGCCGCAGTGCCCCAACCCTTCCACCAGATAACGACCGCGTTCGACCACAGGATCGGCTTTGGCGTCAGCGACAAAATCCGCCGGCGTCGGCGCAAACATGCCGCGCCAAATGCTCAGCGGCCAACGCATCGACAGCGGCCAGGGGATATCGGAATCCTTGTTGGCCTGCTCCACCGGTTGCACGCCGTGCATGAAATAGGCATACATGGCGCGCATGTCGTCCTCTTTCACCAGCGCGAACGACGGATAAGGCATCGCCGGGTACAGAGTGCTGCCGTTTTTGGCAACCCCCTTGCGCACCGCGTTGTCGAAGTCTTCAAAGCTGTAATCACCGATGCCGGTTTTTTTATCCGGCGAGATATTGGTGGAGTAAATGGTGCCGATCGGCGTTTCCATCGCCAAACCACCGGCAAACTCTTTACCGCTTTTACCGTTGGTGTGGCAAGCCACGCAGTCACCGGCGCGCGCCAGGTACTCGCCGCGTTTGATCAATTCGCTGCTGACCGTGGCGTCCTGCGCCCAAACGGAAAAACTCAGTGCACTGAGAACCAGTGCGGGAACAAATGCTTTCATCAATCGCCGTCCTTATGCCTGCACCAAAGGGCCTGGGTTTTTCAGATACTGCTCGCGAATGGCACGGGCAGACCAGTAAGCCAACGCGGCCACGGTGCCGGTCGGGTTGTAACCCAGCCCTTGCGGGAAGGCCGACGCGCCGATGGAAAACACGTTGTGCACGTCCCAGCTTTGCAGATAGCGGTTTACCGCGCTGGTCTTCGGATCTTCGCCCATTACCGCACCGCCGTTCATGTGCGTGGTCTGGTAACTGGTGGTGTCAAAATGGCTGTTGGCGTTTTTCGGGCTGCCGGCGATCAATTTCGGGTTCATCGCTTTGGCGATCGGCGCCATTTTGTCGTACATGAATTGCGCCATCTTGACGTCGTTTTCCTGCCAGTCGAACGTCATGCGCAGCAGCGGCTGACCAAACACGTTCTTGTAGGTGGGATCCAGGTCCAGATAGTTGCTGCGGTACGACTGATGCGCACCGTGGGCGTCCATCGACACGTGATGGGTGTAGGCATCCGCCACTGCCGCTTTCCACTTGCTGCCCCAGGCAGGGGTGCCCGGAGGCGTCGGCAAACCGGAAATCGGCTTGGTGCCCGCCTGGTTGACCCAGAATGGCGAACCGCCGACGAAGCCTTCTTTGGCATGGTCGAAGTTATCGGCGTTGAAATCGTCCACCCCGACGCCGTTGCCGCCGGCACCGATGAACGGGTTGGTGAACACGTCCTTGTCGAAAAACGCTTTAATGGTGGTCATGTTCTGGTAGGCGAAATTACGCCCGACCACGCCCTCGCCGGTCACCGGATCGTAAGGCTTGCCGATGCCGGACAGCAGCATCAGGTGCACGTTGTGGAACTGGAAGGCGCCCAGGATCACCAGCTCCGCCGGCTGTTCGATTTCGCGGCCCTGCGCATCGACGTAATTCACGCCGGTGGCGCGGGATTTGTCGGCGCTCAGGTTCACTTTCAGCACGTTGGCGTTGGTACGCAGCTCAAAGCGCTTCTCCATGCGCAACGCCGGCAAAATATTGACGTTCGGCGATGCCTTGGAATACATGTAGCAGGCGTAACCACTGCAGAAACCGCAGAAGTTGCACGGCCCCATCTGCGCGCCGTAGGGGTTGGTATAGGAGTCCGACGTGTTGGCGGAAGGCAGATTATACGGATGATAACCCACCTCCAGCGCCGCCTTCTCGAACAGTTGGGCGGAGAAGGTATTCTTCTGGGCCGGCAACGGGAAATCGCTGGAGCGATCGGCCGCAAAGCGGTTGCCGCCCTTCTGCGCCACTTTCTGGCCCTTGATGGTCCAGGCGGTGCCGGAAGTGCCAAACACTTTTTCGGCTTTATCGAAGAACGGCTCCAGCTCGTCGTAAGTCACGCCGAAGTCCTGAATGGTCATGTCTTTCGGGATAAAACTCTTGCCGTAGCGCTCTTCGTAGTGGCTGCGCATGCGCAACTCGATCGGGTCAACGCGAAAATGCACGCCGGACCAGTGCAGGCCCGCGCCACCTACGCCGGTGCCCGGCAGGAAGGCCGCCAGTTGGCGATAAGGCACTGCGGTTTGGCTGGTGTTATGCCGAATGGTCACGGTGCTTTTCGACAGGTCCTGGAACAATTTTCGACGGATATTATAGGTCAGCTCGTCAATCACCTGCGGGTAGGAGCCGTCCGGATAGGTATCGCGCATCGGGCCGCGCTCCAGCGCCACCACGTTCAGACCCGCCTCGGTCAGTTCTTTGGCCATAATCGCGCCGACCCAGCCGAAGCCGACGATCACCGCGTCCACTTTTTTCATTACCGTTGCCATGGTTACCCCCTCTCCCCACGAATTGATACCGGTGGGAAGGGATAACGTTCCCCTCGCTCAACCCAGTCCATAAAGTCGGCGCGCGCGCCCGGAAAATTAATCAGCTTCCAGCCAACCATGTCTTTGTTGCCGCCATGGATGGGATCGCTGAAGAAACCTTCGCGGGTGTTTTGCAGCAGGTAGGAAAAGAACAGTTTGGCCGGTAACTGCGAGAATTCCGCCTCACCTGATTCAAACTTCTGCAGCAGCGCATCCTGCTGTGCAGCGTCCAGCTCGGCAAAGGGCTTGCCGGCGGTTTTCTTGCAGTAGGCATCGGCGTCACTGATGCCCAGGTTATAAATCTGCTTCGGCACCAGCGGTAGCTGGTAACCCATCTCTTTCGGCACATCCGGGTTGAATGGCCCTTGCATGTACCAGATTGAACCTGTGGCATACGGGGTATTCATCTGGCGATCGATAAACTCCGGCACGCCGGCTTCCAGCGCACCTGGGCCGCGATCGTCAGCCGGGATCAGGCGCGCGGCTGCGGCCTTGATAAATGCCCATTCTTCCGGGGTGAAAAACGTGGGCTGGTAGTCCGTTGGGGTGTCTGTAGCCGCGACAGCAGGCATGGGTGCCGTCAGGGCGCTGACGCCACTGCCGCCAATCACCGCTGCGGGAATTAAAGTCATCGATTTCAGCAGGAAATCGCGCCGTGAGTTGTTAGTTTTATCGTCCGACATGTCACATTCCATCCAAAGATAATCACAACTATTTAACCTCAACCTTGTGAACATTGCGGGATTTAAAAATAATTTGTTACGTATTTGTCTATTTTTTGAAGGTTACTTTGTGAACTCAAGCCAAAATGTTACCGGTAACTTATTGAATGAACGTAAAGAAATGACCGTGAATGTAAAATTAACTATTTGTGCGGTTTTTGAGGTAACAGGATGGGAAATAACGAAAAATGAGAGATACGTCGCGATGTTGCCGCGTCGATAAAGAAAAACCGGCCGCTGCGAGCGACCGGTTTTAGTGAGAAATAAAGCTTACTGCGACATGGCCTGATAGGCCGTCGTGACCTTCCATAAATAGCGCGGCGCTTGCGGGGCCGGGTGCTTTTTCTGGATGTGCTGGTAAAACTCATCCGGGCTCATCTGATTAATGCGGTTTACCGCCACGCGCTTGTCCGATGAGAACGTGCGCAACATGGCGCCGGCCCCATTGACATAAGAAACGATGGTGGCATAACGCAAGGTCTGTGGGTTGTTGATCCCGGCTAGCTGCTGGCTTTGAAGAATATTGATATAGGCCGTTCCCAGATCAATATTAACCGCCGGATCCTTCAACTCACGCGAGCTGGGCTGCCCGCTTCTGCCTTTCAAACGATAGGCGTCACGCCCGGCGGTTGACGGTTTCAGCTGCATTAATCCCACGGCGTTCGAGGTGCTGACCACGTTCGGGTTAAACCCGGACTCCACCTGAATAATCGCTTTAATCAGCGTTTCGTCAACGCCATAACTGCTGGCGGCCTGACGAATGTAATCGTTATAGGCTATCGGCGTCCCTGTACGGTTAACCGGAGCCTGCGGGGGGGTCTTTAACCAACCGCCGCGCGATGTGCCACTGCCCGAAATAGTACTTGTCGTTTGCGGGTCTTTGGCGCACCCCGACAAAAGCAAGATTGCCGTCAGGCAACCGATTTTTGTTTTCACAGAATCCCTCACTCCTTTCAATGGGTTGCGTAGCATATACAACTTGTAAGGACGCCTGCATAATTTTTTTGGTCTAATCTCAAGCTATTCATATACCAAGAGGTGATTTATGAGTCAATCTGCGACGACGTGTTTTGTGGTGACTTTCCGCTATCAGGAAGAAGGATTGGCTGATTTGGCCAAGCTTACCGGACAATTAACCCGCGATGGATTTGTCACTTCGGTGACAGACGAACAGGGCATTCCGCATCCGTTGAGCAGCAACAGTTTTGCGTTTATAACCCCACTGGATCAACAGGATGTACAACAGTTGGCGCAAAAGCTCGGGGAGGTTGCCCTGGGGAAAACGCCGGAGGTCGACATAGTCCGCTATGAGGAGTACGTTAAGCGGTTACATACTGATACATAAAATGCTATAACTCACCTGACGGTATTATTTTTGCAATGGATTAGTAACCTGCCGTCAGCCTGAAGGTGACGCTTGACTTTGCCATAAATGATATTGATAATCATTTTCATTTGAGCCAGGAGATGTCACCATGCTTTTGAAACAACGCGCTTTTCCCCGCCTGCCACTCATTCAGGTTGCGGCGTTTTACCGCCCTTTTGCTCTGCTGTGTCTGCTGCTCGTCGCGGGCCTCGCCGGCAATCCCGCTTTAGCGGAAAAGAAACTGCGCGTGGTGACGACCTTCACCATCATTCAGGACATCGCTCAAAACGTGGCCGGCGACGCCGCGGTGGTTGAATCTATTACCAAGCCGGGAGCGGAGATCCACGATTATCAACCAACGCCACGCGATATCGTTAAAGCGCAGCACGCCGATTTGATCCTGTGGAACGGCATGAACCTCGAACGTTGGTTCCAACGCTTCTTCGAAAACATCAAACAGGTTCCCGCCGCCGTGGTGACCGAAGGCATCACCCCGCTGCCAATCCGCGAAGGGCCGTATAACGGCAACCCGAATCCGCATGCCTGGATGTCTGCCAGCAATGCGCTTATCTATATAGAAAATATCCGTAAAGCCCTGGTGCAGCACGACCCGGCCAACGCAGAAACCTATAACCGCAACGCCAAAGCCTATGCCGCCAAAATCAGCGCGCTGGATGCCCCGCTGCGCGAGCGCCTGTCGCGTATTCCCGCAGCCCAACGTTGGTTGGTTACCAGCGAAGGCGCATTCAGCTATCTGGCGAAAGACTATCAGTTGAAAGAAGTCTATCTGTGGCCAATTAACGCCGACGAGCAAGGTTCGCCGCAGCAAGTTCGCCGGGTCATCGACGCCGTTCGCGCCAACCGCATTCCTGTGGTCTTCAGCGAAAGCACCATCTCCGACAAGCCGGCCAGGCAGGTGGCGAAAGAAACCGGGGCGAAGTACGGCGGCGTGCTGTATGTCGATTCGCTGTCCACCCAGGGCGGCCCGGTACCGACGTATATAGACCTGCTGAACGTCACCGTACAAACCATCGCCAAAGGATTTGATCAATGACCACCGAGGTTTTTGTCCGCCCTGAGCTGATCGTGGATGACGTTACCGTTACCTATAACAACGGCCATACCGCGATCCACAACGCCAGTTTTAACCTGAGCGGCGGCGCCATTTGCGCGTTGGTCGGCGTCAATGGCAGCGGCAAGTCGACGCTGTTCAAAAGTATCATGGGGCTGGTCAAACCCACCACCGGCCGTGTGCAGTTGAACGACAAACCGGTGGCGCAAGCGCTGAAAAAAAATATTATTGCCTACGTCCCGCAAACCGAAGACGTCGACTGGAACTTCCCGGTTCTGGTGGAAGACGTAGTGATGATGGGCCGCTACGGCAAGATGAATTTTCTGCGCATTCCCTCCCGGGAAGACCGACTGCGCGTCGACAAAGCGCTGGAGCGCGTTGGCCTGAGCGAACTGCGTACTCGCCAGATCGGCGAGCTTTCCGGCGGGCAGAAAAAACGGGTGTTCCTGGCGCGGGCGCTGGCGCAACAAGGTTCCGTGCTGCTGTTGGATGAACCCTTCACCGGCGTGGACGTCAAAACCGAGAACGCAATTATCGATCTGCTGCGCGCGTTGCGTGACGAGGGTCACCTGATCCTGGTTTCCACCCATAACCTGGGCAGCGTGCCGGAATTCTGCGACCGGGTGATCCTGATTAACCGCACGGTGCTGGCCGCCGGCCCAACCGAAACCACCTTCACCCAAAGCAACCTGGAACAGGCGTTCGGCGGCGTGTTGCGCCATATCAACCTGTCCGGCCCGGATCTGCACGACGATAACGATCCGCGCACCGTGACGGTATTGACCGATGACGAACGCCCGGCGGTGTTCTATGGCCATAGCAAAAGCGACCCTCCGGCGCAAAGCCAGCCAAAGGAGAAGCAACTCTGATGCTGGACATTTTGCTGCAACCCTTCCATTACAACTACATGGTCAAAGCGATCTGGGTCAGCGCCATCGTCGGCGCCGCCTGCGCGTTCCTGTCGGCCTACCTGATGCTGAAAGGCTGGTCGCTGATGGGCGATGCGCTGTCGCACTCGGTGGTGCCTGGCGTCGCCGGGGCCTATGCCCTTGGTCTGCCGTACGCCGCCGGGGCCTTCTTCACCGGCATGCTGGCCGCGCTGGCCATGACGCTGGTACGCCACGTTACCCGGCTGCGGGAAGACGCAATCATCGGCTTTATTTTTTCCACCTTCTTCGCCGTCGGGCTGCTGATCATTTCACTCAATCCTACGTCGATTAACGTGCAGTCGATTATCTTCGGCAATATTCTCGGCATCGCCGACGAAGACGTGCTGCAGGTCGAGATTATCATCGGCGTTTCGCTGCTGATTCTGTGCCTGGTGTGGAAAGACCTGCTGGCGGTGTTCTTTGACGAAAGCCACGCGGTGTCGATTGGTCTGTCGCCGCTGCGGATGAAAATCCTGTTCTTCACCCTGCTCAGCGCCTGCACCGTCGCGGCGCTACAAACCGTCGGGGCGATTTTGGTGATCGCCATGGTGATTACGCCAGGCGCCACCGCCTATCTGCTGACCGACCGCTTTAGCCGTTTGGTGATCATCGCCATCGTCATCGGCGCACTGACCAGCGGTGTCGGTGCCTACCTGAGCTTCTTCCTTGACGGCGCTACCGGCGGCGTGATCGTGACCCTGCAGACGCTGGTGTTCCTGGCGGCGTTTTTCTTCGCCCCCAAACACGGCCTGCTGGCGTCCCGGCGCCGCGTCGCCCGTGAACAGACCGGAGGCCACTGATGGAAACCCTGTATCAACTGCTCAGTGAACCCTTCGCCTACCCGTTTATGCAGCGGGCGATCCTGGCCGCTATCGTGACCGGCGTGGTGTGTGCGGTGCTGTCGTGCTATCTGGTGCTCAAAGGCTGGTCGCTGATGGGCGATGCTATCTCGCACGCTGTTCTGCCCGGCATTGTCGTGGCGTTCGTACTTGGCATCCCGGTGGTTATCGGCGCGTTTTTCTCCGGCATTTTCTGTGCGGTAGCCACCGGCTACCTGAAAGAGAACAGCCGGGTGAAAGAGGATACGGTGATGGGCATCGTTTTCTCCGGCATGTTCGCCTTCGGGCTGGTGCTGTTTTCCCGCGTCGATACCGATCAGCATCTGAGCCACATCCTGTTCGGCAATATGCTGGGGATTACCGACGCCGAGCTGAAACAAACGCTGCTGATTGCCGGCATTACGCTGGTGGTGGTATTGCTCAAGCGCAAAGATCTGATGCTCTACTGTTTCGACCCGAACCATGCGAGGGTCATAGGTCTGCCGGTAAAACTGCTGCATTATGGGCTGCTGTGCCTGCTGGCGCTGACGATTGTCGCTTCTCTGCAGGCAGTCGGGGTGATACTGGTGATTGCGATGCTGATAGCCCCGGGCATCATTGCCTTTATGCTGTGCCGCAGTTTCGATCGCATGCTGGTCATCGCGACGCTGGTGTCGGTATTCTCCTGCGTGCTCGGTACCCTGATCAGCTTTCACATCGACGGCGCGACCGGCCCCTGTATTGTGATCGTTCAGGCGATTGCGTTTATTATCGCCCTGCTCTACAGCAAACTCAGGCCGTTACAACGTCACGAAGAGGCGTTGCGCAACGAGAAACCTTAACGCTTGCGGCGGTGAGCCCCCTCATCGCCGCTTATCCTTACCGCTGCCGGTAGATATCTGGCCGAACGATATGCCAGACATAGTCCTGACGATTCAGCGCTTCATATCCCACTTTTTGATACAGCCACGGCGCGGTGCCGGTCACCAGCATAACGCGCCGCAACCGCTGCAGCAGTGGATGTTCCAGCGTGCAGTCCATCAGCCAGCGGGCCAGCCCACGCCCCTGATAATCCGGTGCGACAAACACATCGCACAGATAACCGAAGGTGGCGTAATCCGTCACCAGACGCGCAAAACCTATCTGTTGCCGGTGATGATAGAGGCCAAAACACAGGCTGTTGTCGATGGAAAGTTGCACAGTCTCCTGCGAAATGCCTGACGCCCAACTCGAGGTGGTCAAAAATGCGTGAGTGAACGCCAAATTTAATTCACTTTTATCCGTATCTATCAGGTATTCGTCGCGACGCCACTGCCGGTTCTGCTCCATAACTCCCTCATCTTACTGATTATAAAAATCATTCTATACGTACCCTGTTGCCGCCAACCTGATAAACATCGCTCCGGTGCCACGAAGTTGCAATAGGCCGCGTGCTTAAATGAATCAATAGCGTATATACTTTGAGCAAACGCGACTGGCGAAAAAATCGCCTGCCGTCGGTGCCAGCTGTGCGCCAGGTCGTGTTTTCGGAACGGTAAAGAGGCTAACCTAATGAATTCGCAGGCAACACAGAGGGGGTGTACCATGTGGCAAGCCGTTAGCCGTCTGTTAAGTGAACATCTTGGCAGCGCAGAAATCCGCGAAAGGACTGAACTGCCCGGGGGAGAGATCCACCCGGCGTGGCGCGTGAGTTACGGTGACAACGAGGTATTTGTCAAATGTGATGCCCGCGAAATGCTACCGATCTTTACCGCCGAAGCCGATCAACTGGCCCTGCTGGCACGCAGTAAAACCGTGCGGGTGCCGCAGGTTTATGGCGTCGGCAGCGATCGTGACTACAGCTTCCTGCTGCTGGAATACCAGCCGCTGAAACCCTTCGATGCCCACGGCGCTCATTGCCTCGGCCAACAGCTGGCTCATCTGCATAAATGGAGTGAACAGCCGCAGTTCGGCCTCGACTTCGATAACGATTTGACCACCACTCCGCAACCCAATGCCTGGCAGCGCCGCTGGTCGGAATTCTTTGCCGAGCAACGCATCGGCTGGCAGTTGCAGTTAGCGGCGGAGAAAGGCATGACCTTTGGTGATATTGATGAAATTATCGACGTAGTGTATCTACGCCTGCAACACCATCAGCCGCAACCTTCACTGTTGCACGGCAACCTGTGGCCGGGAAACTGCGGCATGACCGCCGACGGTCCGATCCTGTTCGATCCTGCCAGCTACTGGGGCGATCGCGAGTGCGATCTGGCGATGCTGCCGTTGCACCCTGAGCTACCGCCGCAGATTTATGACGGGTATCAGAGTGTCTGGCCGTTGGAACATGGCTTTATTGAACGCCAGCCGCTGTATCAGCTGTATTACCTGCTTAACCACAGCAATCTGTTCGGCGGCCAACATCTGGTCAAGGCGCAGCGTGCAGTAGACGCGTTGCTGCACCCTCAAGCGCGATAGTATCAAGGCGCTGAATCCAGCGCCTTGGCCTCGTCCAGTCTTAAGCGGCGCCGGCCAGTTGGCCGAGTAACTTGATGACGAACCAGGCAATGACCGCGATCACTACCGGCAGAATGTACAACGGGAAGTACTGCAGAAAAATGGTGTGGCGTGGCAGCGTAATGCGTTCTTCCAGTTGCACACGCGTATGCCCTTCACTGCCCTTGGCCTGCTCGAGGATCATCTGGTCCTCCAGGCCTTCACGGATAAACTTCACCTGGCGCGACATGCGCGCGCCCGAGGCTTGCAACGCCAGCCCGACAAAAATCAAAAAATAGATAACGATAAACATCAGATTGGCGCCGCTGAACAGGCTTTTCGCTACGTCCGGCACCGGCGAGTTATACCAGAAGATATTCAGGAACGGCGTATTGAAGCGCACCATATCCACCATCACGTGGACGAAATCCAACATCACCGCATTAATGCCTTTGGTCTTCTCACTGTGTTGATAGAAAAACAGCAGCAGCGAGATCAGCGTTGACAGCAACGCGGGGATGAAAACTACCCAACCAAGAATACGTTTCACAATGGCGATGCGCCCAGCCTGTTGATACGTCATGTGTTCCCCTTGTAAGCGACGTAACCGTAATTGGCTAAGTCTACCTGTAGTTACTGAAACTCGCCCACCGTTTTCTTTAGCCTTGCTGTGCTACAAGCGTAGCCGGGATTATCCGTTTTCAACAACTTAACGGTGACAACGCATTCTCGTTAAATGGCTATATAGTTAATTCAATCCGTTCTGAAAGGGGGCGCCATGGTTCGCCTTATCATCTTGTTATTGGGTCCACAGGCGCTGCGCGGCCAGCGGCGTGCGCTGCTGCTGTTTGGCTGGGCATGGATCGCCGTCGGTCTGCTGATGTTAGTTGACGTGCTAGAAGATGGCCGCTCGGTGTTGGCGCTGGACGCACTGGCGGTGGTACTGGCACTCGAGGGGCTGGTGGCGATCTCCGCCGCACTGGTGATTGGCTCCACCGCCAGCCGACCGGTATTGCTAAAGGGGCTGGGGTTTCTGGTGATGGCGTTTTTGGTGCTGGACGTCCCCGCAGACGACAATATTGTCGCCACGCTGGTGTTCGGCAGCGCGTTGCTGCTGGACGGTTCAGTGCGTATCGCCTCTTCTACCCTGATCCAGCACAGCCGCTGGAAACTGGTCGCGTTGGCGGGGGGGTTCGAAATCTTGCTGTCGCTATTTATTTTTACCGGCTGGCCGGTACCGCACCGCATGACGGTCCCCTTTTGCGTCGGCGTCATGCTTTTGCTGTCGGGCTGGGCGTTACTGCGCATTGCACAGCGGCTGGAGAGCTTCTCCCTGAACCGACAGCAACCTGCTGCTGCGCTAACGGTTCAGGCTGCCCCCTTGACGGTCTATGTCTGGACTCCGGTGGCGGCGGCGAAAGATGCGCGCCGGCGCTACATTGTTGACCGCTATATCGCCGCAGTGGATGGCGGCGGCCATATCTCCACCGGGCATGCCGCTCTGGAGCTGGCCCCGGATTTGTACATCAGCCATTATCCGCTGAATGACATCAGCCATTCAGTGCAGGATTTCCGTCAGTTACTGCACTCCGGCGAACAAAACAACGTCGAGGGTCGCTTTCTGCCCGGCTTGCAGCAAGAGGTAGCGGCCTGGTGCGCACCCGACAAGAAAATCCAGTTCCGCCGTTATAACCCAGCTGCCTTGCACGCCTTCTGGCAAGGGTATCGTCAGGACACAACCTACAACCTGACGCGCCGTAACTGTTCCACCACGGTGATCCTGGCGCTGGACAGTGCGCTGGAAGGCGTATTGGGCGACAAACCTCTGTGGCGGCGTTTTCTGTTTTTGATCCTCGACCCCAACCTGTGGATGCTGGCGGTGTTGCGTAGCCGCGGAGAGACCATGACCTGGACGCCGGGGTTGGTACTGGACTATGCCCGCATGCTGCAGCAGGTTACCGAGCGGCAGCACCAGCGCTGGTGGTCAAAACTGCGCGATCTGTGGCGTATCCTGCGTTTCGGCAAGGCGCCCGGAGCGAATGCGGCGCAATCCGGCAGGCAAAAATTTTAGTCTGGTTCCCGGCGATGTTAAAGTGGTGGCACATTCACCGACGCCGGCAGGAGCTCATCGCTAATGGCCTATTCGCAACGCATTGAAACCGCTATTTTTGATATGGACGGTTTGTTGATCGACTCAGAACCGCTGTGGCTACAGGCGGAACTGGATATCTTTGGCGCGCTGGGGCTGGATCTGTCTGACCGCCATAAACTGCCGGACACCCTCGGGCTACGCATCGATCTGGTGGTGAAAATGTGGTTTCAGGCCATGCCGTGGCAAGGCGTTTCGCTGGAGGAGGTCTCCGCGCGGATTATTGAACGCGCCATTGAGCTGGTGCATGAAAAACGGCCGTTGCTGCCGGGCGTGCAACAGGCGTTGGAACTGTGCCGCAGTCTGGATCTGAAGATTGGCCTGGCCTCCGCATCGCCGCTGCACATGCAACAACAGGTGTTGAAGATGTTCGATCTGGCGGGGTATTTCGATCAACTGGTGTCCGCCGAATATCTGCCTTACAGCAAACCGCACCCGGAGGTTTACCTTATCGCCGCCGAACGTCTCGGCAGCGATCCGTTGCGCTGCATCACGCTGGAAGACTCGTTCAACGGCATGATTGCCACCAAGGCCGCGAGAATGCGTTCAATCGTCATCCCGGCGCAAGAGTATCGCCACGACACGCGCTGGGCACTGGCGGACCATAAACTCGATACCCTCGAACAGCTCACTCCCGGCCATCTGGCGTAATCTTTCGCGGCGGCGTTATCCCGCTGCCGCCCTGCCTCTCTCTTTTATCTCCTGGTTCCTCCCGCTAATTTTCAAAACCATGCCTTAGGCCTGAAAATAAATAAAACATTATTTCATTTTTATTGAATTAACATGCCGGAATATCTATGCTGGGACATCAAGAAAGCGCCGGGTAGCCGGTAAGCGCTGTCACTGCCACGCAGCGCAACTCTGCCGCTCGGCGCTTTCACCCGCATGCCTGCAGTCGAGATGTATTCGTGGGAGGTAGTCAACGCATTCCTTACGATCATCCGCGGCATCCACAACGGTCAATGCTTAACCTTTTACGTAACAACTCGTTGTAAAACCGGACAAAACAAACAATTAGTTACAGGGTAACCGCTTCCGCAACTGTTAATTTTCCCATATACTGGATAAATTAACAGTTTATCAGCCGGAACAACAACAGCATGACCGCGGAAGGACATCTTATTTTCTCTGTCGCTTGCGCGATTTTCGCCAAGAAGGCCGAGGTGACACCGGAGCTGGCCACCGGCGACTGGTGGCACATTATCCCTGCCGCACTGCTAACCTCACTGCTGCCCGATATCGATCACCCCAAATCGGTCCTGGGCCAACGCCTGCGCTGGATTGCCATTCCCATCTCCCGAGCCTTCGGGCACCGCGGTTTCACCCACAGCCTGCTGGCGATCGCCGGCGGTATGGCGCTGTTCCAGTTAGATGTGCCGCGCAGTTGGCCTATCCCGCCCGACGTGCTGCATGCGATGATTATTGGCTATTTCAGCCACCTGTTGGCCGATATGCTCACCCCTGCCGGCGTCCCCTTGCTCTGGCCCTGCCGCTGGCGCTTTCGCCTGCCGGTGCTTAATTCCCAGAAAGGCAACCAGTTGGAGCGAGCCCTTTGCCTCTGCCTGGTGGCCTTCGCTATCTATTGGCAAGGAGGGTGCACCATTCCTGTGCAGTCCTATTTTGAGCAAATCAAAAATATCCGACTGTGATCACAAAAAATCGGCCACTAACCATTCATAAAGTATATTAATTAAACAAATCCATATTCAAAGTTATATCAAATTCCATTTGGATATAAGTGAGCCGTTGCGCAAACTGTTACGATATTTGATTCGCTACACCTTGGTGCGTAGCCGTTTTTATATAAGAAAAATGATTGGAGACATTGGGGATGAATTTTCCGCTGGTAATTAACGTGGTGGTTTTTGTCGCCCTCCTTTTGCTGTTGGCGCAAACCCGCCATAAGCAATGGAGCCTGGCGAAAAAAGTACTGGTCGGCCTGGTGATGGGCGTAGTGTTCGGCCTGGGTCTGCAACTGGTATACGGCTCGGAAAACCCGGTACTGAAAGAATCCATCAGCTGGTTCAACATTGTCGGTAACGGCTATGTGCAGTTGCTGCAAATGATCGTAATGCCGCTGGTATTTGCCTCAATCCTGAGCGCGGTAGCCAAGCTGCACAATGCCTCTTCACTGGGCAAGATCAGTTTTCTGACCATCGGCACCCTGCTGTTCACCACGCTTATCGCCGCGCTGGTGGGTGTGCTGGTGACCAACCTGTTTGGCCTGACCGCAGAAGGCCTGGTCCAGGGTACGCAGGAAAGCGCGCGCATGGCGGCTATCCAGAGCAACTACGTCGGTAAAGTGGCGGACCTGACCGTACCGCAACTGGTGCTGTCGTTCGTGCCGAAAAACCCGTTCGCCGATCTGACCGGTGCCAGCCCAACCTCGATCATCAGCGTAGTGATCTTCGCCGCCTTCCTGGGTGTGGCTTCGCTGCAGTTGCTGAAAGACGATAAAGAGAAAGGCCAGCGCGTGCTGGTGGCTATCGACACCCTGCAAGCCTGGGTGATGAAGCTGGTGCGTCTGGTGATGAAACTGACCCCGTACGGCGTGCTGGCGTTAATGACCAAAGTGGTGGCCGGTTCCAACATCCACGACATCGTCAAACTCGGCAGCTTCGTGGTGGCATCTTACCTCGGTCTGGCAATCATGTTTGGGGTACACGCCCTGCTGCTGGCCTTCACCGGCGTTAACCCGGCTAAATTCTTCCGCAAGGTCTGGCCGGTCATCACCTTCGCCTTCACCAGCCGCTCCAGCGCCGCCAGCATTCCGCTGAATGTTGAAGCGCAGACTCGCCGCCTGGGCGTGCCGGAATCCATCGCCAGCTTCTCCGCTTCGTTCGGCGCTACCATCGGCCAGAACGGGTGTGCAGGCCTGTATCCGGCGATGTTGGCGGTTATGGTTGCCCCAACCGTTGGCATCAACCCGCTTGATCCGGTGTGGATCGCCACGTTGGTGGGTATCGTCACCATCAGCTCTGCCGGCGTTGCCGGTGTGGGTGGCGGTGCCACCTTCGCTGCGCTGATTGTACTGCCTGCGCTGGGCCTGCCGGTCACGCTGGTTGCCCTGCTGATTTCGGTCGAACCCTTGATCGACATGGGGCGTACCGCACTGAACGTCAGCGGCTCAATGACTGCCGGCACCATCACCAGCCAGTTGATGAAGCAGACGGACAAAAACATCATGGACAGCGAAGACGAAGTGGAACTGGCTCACCAGTAAATGTCGTCCGCAATAAAAAACCGGAGCTGCGATGCTCCGGTTTTTTTATGTCTGCGATAGCGGTTCATTTAAAGGATAAAGGCGCTCCCGTGAACGGCACACCTTTAGGCATCAACCACCGGCAGGATCAAAAGGGATAATCGTGGTAGCCCATTTGATCGGAAATGTTACGTGCGGCAGCATGCAGGCGTTTAACGTAATCCGCCTTGGCCTTCTCGGAGAAGCGGATAGTGGGGAACGAAATGCTAAGCCCGGCGATCACCACGCCAAAGCGATCGAATACCGGCACCGCAATGCAGCGCAGCCCTTCTTCCTGCTCTTCAATGTCTTCGCCCACCCCGTGCTCGCGTACCTGCTCCAATAGCGACAGCAGCGCAGCGGGGCTGGTGAGGGTGTGCGGGGTACTGCGGGTAAGCTCAATCTGCGACAGGATTTTTTCCACCTCCGCACGCTCGCGCCAGGCCAGCAGCACTTTACCGATGGCGGTGCTGTGCAGCGGATTACGGCGACCGATGCGCGAATACATCTGCAGGTTGTACATCGAGTCGATTTTATGGATGTAGACAATACTGTCTTCATCCAGCGCCCCGAGGTGAATGGTTTCACGGGTGTGATTCGACAACTCGCGCATCTGAATATCGGCGCTGCGGATCAGATCGACGTTCTGCAGCGACTTGGCGCCGAGTTCAAACAGCTTGAGAGTAAGCGCATATTTTTCCGATTCCCCTTCCTGCGACACATAGCCCAGCGACTTCATGGTCTGCAGAAAACGATAGACGGTGCTTTTGGACATCATCACCCGTTGAGAAAGCTCAGTAATGCCGATCTCGCGCTCATCGCCCAGCGCTTGCAAGATACCAAACACTTTCAGCACTGATGAAACAGAATCCGGTTGTTTATCTAAATCTGCGTTAGCCATACTAAATGCCCTACTCAGCTTTTCTGTTTTAAGAAATTTGAACACGGGTTTCAGTATACGCGCAAGCCCTGACACCCTGCAATGAAACCAAGAAAAAATGCTTGAAGATGAATGTATTAGGCCATAACTCTCATCGGTTATTACAATTGAGCTGGCCACTGAAGGTGCAATTACCGTCGAATATGATTAGCATGTTAATACTCCCCCGTATTAATACCTTCGAGATCAACATGCGTTCTTGTACTGACGGCCTCCCCGTCCCACAACGCTATGGGGCCATCCTCGCCATCGCCCTGGGCATTACCGTTTCCGTGCTTGACGGTGCGATCGCCAATGTGGCGCTGCCCACCATCGCACGCGATCTTAACGCCAGCCCGGCCAGTTCGATCTGGGTGGTTAACGCCTATCAGTTGGCCATCACCATTTCACTGCTGTCGCTGGCCTCGCTCGGTGACCTGATTGGTTATCGCCGTATCTATCAGGCCGGCTTGTTGGTCTTCAGCATTACCTCGCTGTTTTGCGCGCTGTCCGATTCGCTGATGACATTGACCATAGCCCGTGTGCTGCAGGGGTTTGGCGCCGCCGCCATCATGAGCGTCAACACCGCGCTTATCCGCATTATCTATCCTCAGCGCTTTCTCGGGCGCGGCATGGGCATCAACTCACTGATTGTCGCTTTTTCCTCGGCGGCGGGCCCCACGGTAGCGGCGGCGATACTGTCCGTGGCATCCTGGCAATGGCTGTTCGCCATTAATCTGCCGATTGGCATTGTGGCGCTGGCGCTGGGGATGAAGTACCTGCCCGCCAACAGCCAGAAAAGCAGCAATCAGCGTTTTGACCCGACCAGCGCCGTGATGAACGCCCTGACCTTCGGGCTGCTGATCACTGCCATCAGCGGCTTTGCCCAGGGTCAGAGCCTGACGCTGATATTCAGCGAAATCGCCGTACTGATGGTGATCGGCTTCTTCTTCGTCCGCCGCCAACTGCGGCAAGAGTTTCCGCTGCTGCCGGTCGACCTGCTGCGCATCCCGATTTTCGCCCTGTCGATGGGCACCTCGATCTGTTCCTTCGCTGCGCAAATGCTGGCGATGGTTTCACTGCCGTTCTTTCTGCAAAGTACGTTGGGCCGCGATGAGGTGGCTACCGGGCTGTTGCTGACACCCTGGCCGCTGGCGATTATCGTTATGGCGCCGATCGCCGGGCGGCTGGTGGAGCGCGTTCACGCCGGGCTGTTGGGCTGTATCGGGTTGGGAGTGTTTGCGCTAGGGCTGTTCCTGCTGGCGATGCTGCCGCATAACCCGTCGGACCTGGATATCATCTGGCGTATGGTGCTGTGCGGTGCCGGATTCGGGCTGTTCCAGTCACCCAATAACCACACCATTATTTCTGCCGCACCCCGTAACCGCAGCGGCGGCGCCAGCGGCATGCTCGGCACCGCCCGCCTGTTGGGACAAACCTCCGGTGCCGCGCTGGTGGCGCTGATGTTCAATCTGTTTCCCACCTCCGGTACGCACGCCTCGCTGATCCTCGCCGGCAGCTTCGCCACGCTGGCGGCAGCGGTCAGCAGCTTGCGAATCACCCAACCGCGCGCGGAGCCGGTGGAACACAGCCCGCAAGCCAAATAGCAGACATAAAAAACCCCGGCAAGCCGGGGTTTTTAACCTTCTCAGCGTTACTTCAGGTACTGACCTGAACGCAGCGCTTCGATACGTTTATCGAGCGGCGGGTGCGACATGAACAGTTCGCTGAACGACTTGGATTTGCCGTTGATGCAAAACGCCATCATGCTGCCTGCTTCCTGCGGTTCATAGCTGGTTTTCAGCCGTTGCAGCGCCGCGATCATCTTCTCGCGGCCCACCAGTTTGGCGGAGCCTGCGTCGGCGTAGAACTCACGGTGGCGTGAGAACCACATGGTGATGATGCTGGCCAAAATGCCGAACACCAATTCCAGCACCATCGACACGCCGAAGTAAATCATCGGGTTGCCGTTGCTTTCACCTTCACCGTCGCGGTTGCCGAGGAAACCGGCGGCCACTTGCGCAATCAGGCGCGAGATAAAGATCACGAAGGTGTTCACGATGCCCTGAATCAGCGTCATGGTGACCATGTCTCCGTTGGCGACGTGGCTGATTTCGTGCGCGATAACCGCTTCCGCTTCATCCCGACTCATGCTCTGCAACAGGCCGGTACTGACGGCAACCAGCGAAGCATCACGGCGTGCGCCGGTAGCGAAAGCGTTAATGTCCGGTGCGTGATAAATAGCGACCTGCGGCATGGCAATGCCCGCCTGCTGCGACTGACGACGTACCGTTTCCAGCAGCCAGTTTTCGGTTTCGTTACGCGGCTGTTCAATCACTTCCCCGCCAACGGAGCGCAGCGCCATCCATTTGGACATCAGCAGTGAGACAAAAGAACCGCCGAAGCCGAACAGACCGGCCATGATCATCAGGCCCTGAACGCTACTGGATTGGATTCCTGTCAGGCTGAGCACCAGCCCGAAAACCAACATCACCGCCAGGTTGGTGAGCAGGAACAGAGCTATACGCATCATAAAATGTTTACTTCCTCATAAATGTTAACAAAACGCTGCCTTGGATACCCTAGATCGTATGGGCATTCGTCACAGTTTCAAGAGTTGCACGCCATTAACCTACTAAAAATACGAAACTTTACAAAATCGGCGTTCCAGCATGGCTTTTCAAATTGTAAACGATTGTTGCGTAATGCGGTGGTTTTTCTGCGGCAAATCAGCGGTGTTTGTCGTTCAAACGCCCAAGGTGGGTATAGGCGAAACCTTGAGCATATTTCAACCCGTAGCCCAAGGTGCGGTCGAAGCCGATATGGGCACACCAAATCAGCGCCGTCATCAGCCAGAACGGCTGCGGGAAAAGGACGAACAGTAAGGCGCACAGCGCCGGGCCGATATAGGAATGAGCAAGGTTATAACCGATCGCCCCCACCTTTTTGCCAAACGCATAGCCCAGGAACGAAATGTCCGGTATCAGGAAACAGCCACCAGCTGTATTCCCGGTGCTGATACAGCGCTACGGACACCAACAAAACCAGCAGCGACTCGAGCCGCAGAGTAACGCGCATCGGGGGCGTTAGTTCGCTCATCATTGCCTCACAGGATGTTTGACGCCTAAATGCGCCTTCAGCGGCGCTTAACAAAAAACGCACCCGAAGGTGCGTTTTTTATTTACCCGGTTGCGTTACTTCGCCGCCGGCTGCTGGGTTGGCTGCGCCTGTTCAAGGTGAGCCAGATCCAGCGCGATATGCACGCTTTCATCCAGGTATGGGTCCGGCTCCTGGTAATCCTTCGGCAAATCTTCCAACGCCTTCAACGGTTTCTTGCCGGCACGCTGCAGACGATCGTTGATGCGCTGCAAACGGGTAGCGTCATCATCGTGGTTCTCTTTCTCGCGCTGAGCAAGATTGAGTGAGACGATGTTACGCTTGTCTTTCAACGCCTTGTAATGGGCGATGTCCTGCGCGATGTACTGGAACTCCGGATCCTTGGCGATACGCTGCTCATGGTCCTTCAGCAGTTCAGGATCGAACGCGGTCAGATCGCCGGTTTTGCTGTAAGTAGCCGCATTGATGCTGTCCCAAGGCATGGCGTTGTCTTCAAACGCCTCGCCGGTTTCCGCTGGATCGACGCCGGTAGGCATCAGGATATCCGGCGTTACGCCCTTACGCTGGGTGCTGCCGCCGTTAACGCGATAGAACTTCTGGATGGTGTATTGCACCGAGCCCAGCGCCGGCCATTCCGGCCGCAGCATTTGATCGTAAATGCGGTTCAGCGAGCGATACTGTTGCACGGTACCTTTACCGAAGGTCGGTTCACCGACGATCAGCGCACGGCCGTAGTCCTGCATCGCTGCGGCAAAGATCTCGGAAGCCGAGGCGCTGAAACGGTCAACCAGCACCACCAATGGGCCTTTGTAATAAACAATGCCGTCGGTATCCGCGTCTTCACGCACTTTGCCGTTGTTATCACGCACCTGCACCACCGGGCCGCTCGGAATGAACAAGCCGGAGAGCGAGACCGCTTCGGTCAGCGCGCCGCCGCCGTTGGTCCGCAGATCGATAATCAGGCTCTTGACGTTCTGCTTGGCCATCTTCTGCAGTTGCACTTTCACGTCATCGGTCAGGCCCACGTAGAAGCCAGGAATGTCCATCACCGCGACTTTCTCTTTGCCGACAGTCTTGATGGTCATTTTCACCGCACGGTCTTCCAGGCGGATACGTTCGCGGGTCAGCGTAACAACGCGGGTTTTGGTGCCCTTGCCGGCAGGCAGGATTTCCAGGCGGACTTTACTGCCCTTCGGCCCTTTGATCAGGGAAACCACGTCGTCCAGACGCCAGCCGATAACATCGACCACAGGTTTACCCGTCTGACCGACGCCGACAATGCGGTCGCCCACGGTGATCGCCTTGCTCTTGGCGGCCGGGCCGCCCGGTACCATGGAGTTGATCAACGTGTAATCGTCATCCATCTGCAGCACCGCACCAATGCCTTCCAATGACAGACTCATCTCGGTGTTGAACTGTTCGGTGTTGCGCGGGGAGAGATAGTTGGTGTGCGGGTCGATCTCATGCGCAAAGGCATTCATCGCCAGTTGGAACACGTCTTCGCTGTTGCTTTGCGTCAGGCGCTTAATGGCGAACTGATAGCGCTTGGTCAGCGTTTCGCGGATTTCTTTGTCGGTTTTGCCGGTCAGCTTGAGGTTCAGCTCGTCATATTTGACTTTCGCATCCCACAGGC
>RCUM01000388.1_pt1 | contig 27443 bp, 28 predicted proteins | sample 2166141 | NCBI WGS metagenome assembly RCUM01 (sample SAMN09932756, study PRJNA488358) | compost metagenome | isolation source: compost soil in crotonic acid-enriched | place: Germany: Experimental Botanical Garden
AATAGATACAGTAAGAGCGGGTAATGAACCCTAAATGAAAGACCAATCTGTTAAATTGGTTTCTTAGAATCGAAATTCTCGTTTTTCTAATATTCCATCGCTATATATTTCGGTATAAATTAATCGCCCTTTTTTCCTGGTATTTAATATAGGTTCTCCTGTTTGTTCATTGTATTTTTGCAGTAATTTATAAAACTTCCATGTTCCAACAGGAGAACCATTTTTATACTCCGCTTCCAAGTAAGTATAAGGATCCGTAAATTCCGAATACCGTTGTAAATCAATATGACCATTTGATTTAAACTCTATCCATTTCCCTTCTTTCTTATGGCTTTTCACCATTCCTTGCTCCTCATCATTTTTGTAGAAGCCGTCATTATCATAGTATCTAGAAAATTTTCCAGACGGAAGAATCTGGTATTTTCGTAAAGGTCTTAATATTAAGGGGTCTTCGCTAAATTTATAATCTTGTATGGAAATTATATAATTTTCAGTGATGTTAAATAAGCTATAGTGTGCAAATCCCATTTCCCCCTCATGATGAAGATATATTCTCTTCATATCAATAGGCTTACTGTCCTTCATTGAAATTAAGTACACTTTTTCAATAAACGGTTCAGCATAACGGACGGTATTATATACAGCCACAAAGTACAATGAATACACTCCATAACTCAGAAAATTAGATGCAATTTTAATCCTATCATATTCCTCATTTACATCCTCACTAAATGGCAGAAAAACATCATATTCTTCGGGAAGTGATATCAGATCTTTTTTGATTACTTTTTCAAAGTTTAACACATGGAGTTCTTTCAATTTATTTTCATTCTGTATGGTAGACAGAATGGCGTCAATGCTCCCTTGTTTCGAAATATCTGAATATCCAAATGGTAAAGTTATACGGTCAGTTTTATTTCTATTAAAGAACAATGATCCCTTATCGGTCGAACATACTCCTGTGTCTATTGCCTTATTTTCTATCTGAGCATTACTGTAGCTAGAAAAAAGAAAAAATAAAGTAGTAAAACAAATGATATTAATTTTATTCATATATAGCTAATATAGAAAGGGAACCATGAAATGGTAATTTTCTTCGAAAGAAGACTGACTTCGGACGGTACCCCATACATACAACACAAATATCAATATCTGGTTTCTCAAATTAGTGCAAATACTAATATTCGTCTGCTACAATTTAATATTCGTAAATCTATGGTTATATTTTAATCTGTAGAAAAAGAAAGAAATCCTCCAATGAAATAATCAGTAATTTCATTTATCTACAACACTGCATTTCTTTTTGCTAATGAATTAACGAGTAATATTTAGGGTTTATTCCTGGTGGAAGCTGATTCTGGACTTATGTTTTTTTGTCAAGTATCGGGTCAAATAGGTCCGAATATCTTTTGGAAGACCACTCAGCGTAACTTTTAAGCTTTGGACAGGTTTACAGTCCTTTCCTTCTCCACAATAATAGTCTATATGGAAGATATAGTCCTTGTTTCCATAAATGACAATATAAGATACTTTCATATCATAGCTCTCATATCCCCCACAGTAATAAAAAGGAATGATAGCCGCCTTTCGCCCACCAAAGTTCTGGATATGTATTTCCTCCTTTACGAAGTAGATTAACGACATTTGAGAATAGGGATATGTGTAGACCACCGATGTAGAACCTTTTTTGTTTTTCACACGCGCTTCGATCTGGGTGAGTACTCCATCAAATCTAGACGAATCAGCATTGCAGGGATTCGTAACTTTTACGTGCAATGTGTTTTTTCCATATGCATCTTGATAGACGCGCTTCGTCACGATGGTATCAAAGACCTGCAGCTCCGAACCTCCTCGAACGGTATCTTGCAGATACCTCTTCGAGGTTGCGAAACACTTAGTCGTAAAGAGAAGCAACACCATAAACATGGTGCAGCTAGAAATTGTGGCAATATACCCTCGAGAAATCGCTACAACGGGCATATTATGTATATTTATCGGTTTTGCCATGTGCATAGGTTCATAAAAATGGTATCATTTCGTCTGTATAATCGAGCAAAATCTGTTTCAACATAGGGTCATTTTGCTGTCTTTGAATTCTTGCTTATACACAGTCAATTTTTCGATTATTACAATCAGTATCGGACGCATTTCTGATTTTGCTTTTCAATATCTACATGCATTTTTTTATATTATATCCTTTGAAATTGACAATTCACTAATTAAATATACATTTCAGATCTGAATATACTTATGTCATTTATTATTCGTGTTTAATGGATTTATATTCGCTTAAAAATTCTTTCGTTCTGTGATCCTCCTCTGAAAAATGGTCTCTCAAAACTGTACATTGGCTGCAACTTCTTATACCTTACTGAAATTAGACTATCCCATCACACTTTGGAGCTGGAACCTATGGCAAAAAGAGTATTGGGTGTGACGGGTTTCTTATTGACGATATCACGATAGCCAAATCCTCTACTATAAATGACCTTATTCCCTTTCACCACCGCGACTGCAAAGCCAGCTACATGATGATCGCTTAAAACCCGATCTAGTACCGAATCAATAGCAGCAAAGTGATCATTTTTATTTTTTTGTACTTGGGCAAATAGCGAAAGGGATATCAATGAGCAAAAAATACAGGTAAATAGGGCTTTCATATCGAATTGATTTTTATACTAATCTACTCATTCGCCATCATTCACACAAATATGGTATCTATTCGCAAAATCCAATTATAAATTTATCATCTGATCTACTCTCTTTTATAAATTTCGATGTCATCAATTAATAATAGCTAAGCTTCACCAATACTACCAAAACTGGATTAACGTCCTATTCCTTCACCTTTATGTATCTGTAGTTAGACGTATTATCTGTTCCCGCTAGGAAAACAAATATCCAGCCCCACCTATTCTGCAGCCTATCCACACGCAACTGGCTATCTTGATCCAACCAGAGTTGGAATTGGTTATTCTGGATCATTCCATATATTAGCGGGATAGGTATGATGGAGCGCTTATGCTGAGATACGAAATAATTACCTTTTAACTTTCCTTTTAGCACAATGCTTTTCTTTTCGAGACCACTATCCAACCAAGTCGCTTTGATTTGGCTCCTTCCAATTGCCTTGAGTCTTATTTTAGCGTTCTTGAAATCCAACATATCAATCTCATTTTTCAGGATCAGCTGATTCCATAGAGACGAAAATTCGCTCCCCTCATGATCATTTGTTTGATTCTCATAAGTTCCATCGAAGGACTGTAATTCAGAAATTTCATGCATGCTATCTTGTCTTGTCTGCTTCAACGAAGCACATCCACATAGACTTAAAATAATACACAGAAGCACTAATCGTATCGTCACCTTTCTTATGGGCTTTCTTTTGTTGGCTATCACCATTGCACGGTTTATATAACTTTAAATATAACCATCTTTAAGCATATATTATATTTCTAGATAGATCTTACAGACTTAACTCGCTCTATAGATACTACAGAAAATTTTTGTAAGCTAACTCCTCCCTGATGCCAATAAAAATGTATTCGTAGTATATTTCGATTGGATTTAGTCCCGTGTACATTACTACCTATTTTTGGCTATGCGTCTATTTATTCGGATTAAGAGTAATCCTATTAGCTGGAAGACCACAGTTATAATCACGCTATTTGTTAATACGCGATTCATGCCCAGTTCAGAAACATCTACAAAAGGATAAGGGTAAAATCCAGAAAGTGCTCCATGCCATAAAGTATATAGCAAATAGACAAAGGGGTATAATAACCAGCTAAATATAGATCTCCAGTATATAACACGCTGATCAATCATATTCCACCAATAGATTAAAACCAGAATAGGAATAAGTGAGTGGAGCATTTCATCCACAATCCTAGCTATTCCAGCAGGCTGCCACAGGAAACGAAGTATCAGATTATAGATAAGTCCAACAATCAGAATATACAATGTCACTGCTGTGATTGATGTCGGTTTCGCAAAAAAGAGCCCTATTTTATTCTTTGGAAACAGTACGATACTAGTACAACAAATCGCAACCATGAGATTCGTCAAGATTGTAAAGTAACTAAAGAACCTCACGACTAATTCGCTAATAGCAATAGAGGAATTACTGTAACTCATTAAAAATTGAGCACCAATAGCGGTCCAGCTTAATATTGCGATGAAAGCACCAAAGCTTCTTTGAGACAAAATCTTATTCTTCATTTACTATCTAAAAATAGGCAATTTATCAACTAAATTCCAAGAATCATCATAAGTAAATCCAAACGTTACGTCTAGCGACTTCCTTTCTTGATGTTAGTTTTATTTCATATTAATGGATTTATATTCGCACAAAAATTCGTTAGCTTTATCAACGTACTGCATCATCTGAATTAACAGTCAGTCTGCCTAGAGATGGGTAATCGTTGTCATAAAAGGTGGGAAATATCAGGAAGATAGCAAAATCTAAAAGATCAAGCTACATGTTGACTGTAATAGTCCGAAAAGAAAGATATTTTTTTTAAAATAAAAGGTGATACTTTGACCACAATTGGTACATTGTTATAAAAGGTAATTATAATATGCACAGTATTAGTAATTCAAATCGAGCCGTGAGGCGACAGGCACTTATAATGGATCTGTATAAAAGTGCATTTCCAGCAGTCGCTAAATATGTCAGTCGTATGGGGGGAAACTTTGATGAAGCCAAGGATGTATTTCAAGACGCCTTGGTAGTATATTATGAAAAGACCACGCGGACTCCAACGGTACTGACGAATGATATTGGGTATCTGTTCGGTACAGCCAAAAACCTCTGGTTGAAACGTTATTATCAAACGAGCCAGAACCTACCCTTAGATCATATTGAAATCCCATTTGCGAACGATGAGTCTCCTTCAAGTAAGCGACTGCTTCGCTTCTTGGAAACTGCAGGACGCAAATGTATGGATTTATTAAAAAGCTTTTACTATGACCAGATGTCACTTCAAGAAATCGCAGATGAATTCGGGTATTCAGGAACCCGCAGTGCTACTGTTCAAAAATACAAATGCTTAGAGAAAGTGAGAGAAACTGTCAAAGAAAAATCCCTGGTTTATGACGACTTCATGGAATGAAACCCAACAGATAGAAACTCATCTCCTAGGGACAAACCATCCTAGTAACGCATTGCTTTTCGAAGCCCATTTGTTGCTGGACGAGGAACTGGCGGAGAAAGTAATTATGCAACAAAAAGCTTACGAAGCCATACAACGATATGGTCGCAAGCAGTTAAAAAGTGAAATTGAAGCGATACACCAAACACTGTTTACACAACCCAAATACATCCGTTTTAGCCAAAAAGTAATGCGGCTATTTAGAAAACCATAAATCTCCAAAATCATGAATATTGACAAAAATGAGTTCCGCAAATTTGCGGCTGGGCACTGCTGTGTCCCAAAAGAAAGGGTAGATAACTACATTGCACATATCGAAAGTTCCAGTATCCCCCATGCAATGACACCGTATATTACCGAGGAACGCGAGTTGCGAGTATCACAGATGGATGTTTTCTCCAGGTTAATGATCGACCGTATTATATTTATGGGAGCTCCTGTCGAATCCAATATTGCAAATATCGTACAAGCCCAACTATTGTTCCTTCAGTCCGTTGACCCCAAAAAGGATATTCACATGTATATTAACTCTCCTGGTGGTGAAGTTTATGCTGGACTTGGCATCTACGATACCATGCAATTGATTAGTCCGGATGTTGCCACAATCTGTACCGGCATGGCCCTTTCTTTTGGTGCAATATTACTTTGTGGTGGCGCTAAGGGCAAACGAAGCGCTCTGACGCATGCCCGGGTTATGTTGCATCAACCGTTAGGAGGTGTCCAAGGACAGGCATCTGACATTGAAATTACTGCCAATCAAGTTTTAAAAATAAAAAAAGAACTTTATGATATTATAGCCCAGCATAGCGGCCAAAGCTATCAGAAAGTTCACGATGTTAGTGACAGAGATCATTGGATGGTCGCAGCTGAAGCAAAAGAATTTGGAATAATAGACGAAGTTTTGACCTAATAAACTCAGGTCATTGATAGTATACAATCGTTATTGACAATTCCCAGTCAATAACGATTATTATATTATCTAGCGAAGGTATATAATTAGCTTTTCCACATCTATATTCAAATCAACTATCTATTACTTTTCTAAGCTTCTTTCTGAACACTAGAAATTCAACAACAGTACATAATAAATAGATTATTGAAAAGTATAACAGTATTTTTAATGGAATCAGTGTCACACTGTATTGGTAAATATCAACCAAAACAGTGACAGCCAGAAAAACAACACACAAGAACGGAATTCCTGAAAATGTCAATAAGGACAAAAAATAACTGTTCCTAATTTTTTCAATTTGATTTAGAAAAAACAACAAGGTACTAACGCAGATAGCAACAACATATAGCATTGAAAACCCAAGACTTAGAAACAAATCCATAATACTAAGAAAACTATCAAAAAGAGTTGTACCAGCAGACTCTAATCCACTAATAACAATTCTATAAAGGATAAATAATATAACACATAGTAGAAGATTAAACAGCGAAAACCTAAAGATAATTTTTTTCATATATTTCCAAGTATACATTCAAAATATGAACCTCCGTTAAGTAGTTTCAATTATTTCTATGACTTTTTTCAAAGTGTTGATCACAGATTAACGTTAAATTCAATTTAAAACTACGTTATTTTTCACCACAACTAACCACAATCTTATATTCGATGTAAAGCGTTTAAGATTCGTTTTTATGATATGACTATTCGTTATATATAAATGCACTAAAAGATAATCTACTTGCGAGAAACCCATCGATTTGTTGCTCCGTTCGCTCTTATTTACTAACTTCAGCAATTTTATAGAAAAGTATAGGAGAAATATCAACGGCATCCACAAAGTGGATTAAGAACAGATATATATACAACTATAATTTGAAAAAGGCCTTTATGCTAAGAATTACAACCCAAACCGGTACACACTATTGTTTATCGCTGGATATAAATATGAAATCAAGTATAAATACCTGTAGACTCTCCATATTTTTCTAGGCAAACTTCATCCGCTATCCCATAAAGTATCTGTTCTGTAAAATCACTAACATTATGGGGTATTTTCTCTGGCTTATCTAAAATTTCAAAATAGAAATTTTCACCATTACTCACCACCCAATTTGCAATATCTTCCCTCCCGTCTTCTGACTCTTCCATATAATCAGTGTATGGTTCACACTGTAATTCAATAGAAGCGTCCACAAATTCTTCCTGAAACCTAATTATTTCCTCTTTAGAAAAAGAAATAAGAATCTCTTTCAACTTTTCCCTACTAAGTGCTGCCTTTTCTACAATAGCCCAAAACCATTCGGATGTTTCAATATTTTCCATTTATATATTTTGTGAGTCAATTTTAATCATTTTTTCAAGCTTTCTATCATTCGTTTGCTACCGAATTTCTTGGTACAGATAGTTCCGACGTCTTATTTAAGCTTGCAACTCTGTTTGTCCTTTTGTCTTTCTGAATTCAGTCAAGCTCATTACATGCCTCTTTTTAAAGAATTTATTGAGATGGCTTTCGTCGGAAAAGCCAAATTCGGAAACAATTTCGTTAACCCGCATATCGCTGAAAAGAAGTCTATGCTCAATCAATCTTATTTTATAATTCAATATATAATGCTGGATAGTTTCACCACATTGCTTTTTAAAGTAGCTACCAAGATAGCTTTCAGAGAAACCAAATTTTTGTGCTATCGAAGAAACCTTTAACAGGGCTGGATCATGGATGTTTCCTTGGATATAATTAATGATATCCAATGCCCTCTTGTCTGTATTAGAGGCTACATGCTCTACTCTCATCTTTGAAATATTGCGTGCAGCAATTACAATAATAGCATTCACATAGTGTAGTGTCAGCTCTTCATGGAAGAGGTCTGGATGATTGATATTGTGAAGAAGCGACGATACAATCGAATCAACCAAAATAACATCAGGTTTATTCTGTAAGATGCAGCCCGACAAATAGGAAGCACCATATAATAGGCACTCCATAGAATTAATACTGTTCCATTTGTAATCCTTAACATAACGTTCGCTAAACTTGATAAGCAAAAGTTCCGTTTTCTCGACAATTTCCAAATAGTGCTGATCATTTGGTGTAAGGAGGATCAGACTACCTTCGCTGTATGAGGCTGTATTGTTATTTATCTTAAGGAATCCTTTTCCACAAATCACATATATGATTTGAAAAAAAGAGAACTGATTGTCTTTTAGTGGACAGTTTACCTCCTTATGATGCTCTACTTTGACCAGTTGGTCGATATTCTCGCGTTTCATCATGTAAAAATACCTATTTATCATTAAAATATACTGATTTTTTAGAATTTTTCTGTTCAAATTTGCTATACATAAATTTTAGACATCAATGAAAAATTCGATCTACGTCCTGGCCTTGGGCGCTTTTGGCATAATCACCACTGAATTTGGGATAGTTGGCATCCTTCCGACAATTAGTCGGCAATTCCAGGTATCAATAGATACTGCGGGGTGGTTGCTTAGTGCTTTTGCCATAACTGTCGCAGTCTCCTCTCCTTTTATCACTTCATTCACGACCAAAATAAATCGAAAACTCCTTTTGTGTTTGGTCATGAGCATATTCGTTTTCTCAAACTTAATCTCAGCATTTTCGTCAAATTTCTCGATACTCATGGTCGCACGTATACTACCAGCCATTTTACATCCCCTATTCTGGAATATCTCTATTGCCATAGCCTTTAAAAACAGTGGTGCAAAAGGTGTTTCTACAGTGATGTTAGGGCTAAGCGTAGCTACAGTATTAGGTATCCCATTAACGACTTATGCTGTAGATCTCTTCCACAATTGGCAGGCTTCGTTCTTCCTCAGTAGCGCAATCAGTTTGATTGCTTTTATCGGTCTATTACTCTTCGTACCTTCTATCCCAGCAGATAATACGAAATCTGCACAGAATCAGATATCCGTTCTAAAAAGTCCACAATTGTGGCTCAATCTGATTTCTACCATTTGTACTTTAGCAGCAATGTTTTCTAGCTATACTTATCTTACTGCCTATCTTGAGCAAATTACAAAAATGGATGGGGCACAGATCAGTATCATGTTGCTTCTTTTTGGTGGCATGGGAACTTTAGGAAACTGGCTTATGGGATTAGCCCTGAATAGAAATGTGTTATTGACTGCAAGACTATTTTTGGCTTCTTTAATTATAGTACAGGTTTTAGCTTACTACCTAGGTGGAATCTTTACGCCAATGGTCGTTATTGTTTCCCTTTGGGGAATGATTCATACGGGAGGCTTTTTAGTTTCAAATATCAGAACAACACAGTCTGTTCCTCATCATGCCTTAGAATTTGTCAATAGCTTACTTACTTCATCATTCAATATTGGCATATCCTTAGGTGCATTTCTCGGTGGGGTAATAAGCGCGTATTACGGAGTTCATTATGTTTTATGGGTAAGTATTCTGTTGCTCGCTGTAACATTCGCTATGAGTTTTATCAGTTTTCCAAAAGAAAATACAGAAAGTGAAGAGACAATGCACACAAAACTTGCTCCATCGGTCTGTGAATAAACGCTGAAACCATATCAGCTGCTTTGTGGTGTAACTTAAGCAACCTCCGGCACCGGAAAGGTTGCTTTTGTGTATTCTAACATAATTTAATAAAAGAATTGTTATAGAAGTAAAAGACAATAGAAAGCACAATCGATACTTTACAAAACAAACACAAAATTTACACGACGCAATTACTACTGTCTTAAATTTGCTATTTTTATCCCTATGGAAGAATCGTTGAAACAACTCTTTAAGGAAAAAATATACTCATATCATAAAATTTCACAAGTTTCATTTGAGAAGCTTTTAAAAATAGCAACAGTTGTGAACCTCGAAAGAAATCAAGTACTTGTGCAACAGGGTTCCATTGGACGTGAGTTTTGCTTTTTGCACACAGGTTATTTAAGAGCATATATAAGTGATGAAAAGGGACAAATTTATAACAAGAATATTGCTGTTGGGGGTGACTTTGTCGCATCCACAGTTTCCTGCATTCTAAATCGTCCATCAAAATTTACCCTTCAAGCCATAACCCACTGTTCATTATTGAGTCTTTCCTATAAAAAGTTCAGAGAACTGCTTTTCCAAACAGACGACCTAAAATCCTTTTATATTCATTATCTTGAAAAGAATTGGGTCATCGATAAAGAAGAACGAGAAGTATCCATCGTCATGGAGGAAGCTCAAAATAGATATGAGAAATTTTTAAAACGTCATTCTAATATAGAGAACTACGTCCCCTTACGAGACATCGCTTCCCATCTAGGCATTACCCCCACTCAGCTTAGTAGAATTCGTAAGCAGTTAAAATAGTAATTTTCTCAACATATGTAAAGTACTATGCCACCTCAGTCTTATAATTTTGATTTATAAAATAACAAAGAAAAATATTTCACGAATTATATGTTAAGGGATATGATACGAAAGAGTCTGAATTCAGAATTCAATACGATGTACGAGATTATTAACGATGCATCTACAGCTTACAAGGGTAAGATACCCGAAGATCGATGGAAAGAGCCTTATATGGATGAACACGAGTTGCGGGACCAAATTGCTGATGGGGTTGAATTTTGGTGCTATCACCAAGATAACGCTATACTTGGTGTAATGGGGATTCAACACAAATCAGATGTAACCCTAATCCGCCATGCATATGTGAGGACGACAGCGAGAAACAATGGAATTGGTGGCAAATTGTTAAAACACCTTTCAACACTTACCAATAAACCCATCCTAATTGGCACTTGGGCTAATGCCAATTGGGCAATTGATTTCTATGTAAAAAACGGCTTTCGTCAAGTTAGCCATATAGAAAAAGAAGAATTACTACGGAAATATTGGAATATCCCCTTGCGACAAATTGAGACATCAGTCGTGCTTGTCAGTTTAGATTTTTATAGTAAATTAGCGTTCTGAGGTATCTATCTTAAAAGGATCTTGGCGATTTCATTACCTATTATCACGACGCCTATTTTTGCATTATTACTCAAGACTGCAATTGTTCCGCTATGGGATGCTTGAATAACTCGCCCAGCCATTTGAATGTTGCAATACATCGTTATCTCTAATCTTTCCTATGGCGATTCTATATGCAGAGGAAAGATAATTTTTAATCTTTTTGCCATCTGCTGTAGTCGAAGGAAAAGCGGTAGCAAATCTATTCAGCAGATCAATTCCCTCAAACTTTGCCATTACTCATGTACTGGCCCAAAAGCATGAGATCATGAATATTGGTATACCTGACCGTCTCCGGTATGCGTCCATCTCATATCATCAAATTTGCTTGTTTCATCGTAAGATGAAACGTGGCTCCGTCGGTAACAGCTAATTTTTAACTGGGTCCAAAGAGATTACCCCTATTGATCCTCAATAACAGGCGCTACTGTCATAATTTGTCATAAATACGAATCCAGGCTTATCAATTTCCCCATATTTCTTTATAATATTGTTTAATTTTGCTGTATTCCCAAATGCGAGTAGAACGCCCTTCCAATACTTATCAGTTATCAGTCAATAAAATTTATTGTCACTTATTGTATTTATGATTAAATTAATGTTATATTTATGTTAATTCCCAAAGCAACGATAAATTATGGCAAAATCTGCAAAAATTCAATCTCCTAAAAAAGAATTAAAAAATCAAGTAATTACTCATCTACACAGTGCGATCGAGTATTTGCGTGCTCATTTAAGCGAAAAGGAGTTTCGTAACCGGATAGAAAAAACCGCCAAATTATTGACAGAAGGCATTAAAAACAAGGATTTAAAGAAAAAAAGCGTTAAATCAGCAAAAGAAAAGCTTGTAAAAAAAGAACTTGTTGTTGATAAGAGTAAGTCTACTCCTATCAAAGAAAATACACCTAAAGCATCAGCTAAAAAAACACTAATTAAAGATGCTCAACCAGTTACTAAAACGACAAACGTAGATAATCAACAACCTAAAGTCGCTCAAGCAGCAGTTAAAAATACACTTAGTTCAACCAAACAACAGCCTAAGGTCACGCCTATAAAAGCAACATCACCGGCTCCTAAAGCAGCCGCAGTTAATTCGTCTACAAAAGGCAGTGCTCCCAAAGTTGTGCAAACAGCAGCCAAAAATACCCCTAGTTCAACCAAACAACAGCCTAAGCCCGCACCAACAAAAACAATATCATCAGCTCCTAAAACAACTGCAGTTAAATCACCGGCCAAAAGAACAACCCCCAAAGTCGCTCAAGCAACAGTCAAAAATACCTCTAGTTCAACCAAACAACAGCAGTCTATGGTCACGCCTACAAAAGCAACATCACCGGCTCCTAAAGCAGCTGCAGTTAAATCACCCGCCAAAAGCAGGGTCAACAAAGTTGTGCAAACAGCAGCCAAAAATACCGAAGATACTAAAGCAACATAATTTACCTCTTATTTGCAGTGATATTCAAATAGGTCAGATCTGTATTACTTCTTAAAATCAAATTTTGGGTGATATAAACCCTTGGTGCGAAGGACTACTTCATTAAATAGATTTTTCAATTCTGCTGTATTTTTTCCCGATGATTTTACATCCAAAGTCAAAATAACATTCACTTTATTTTCAAGATTTTGAGGCGTAATTTTTGCCTTTGAAAGCAATTGGATTGCATTTTTATCGCTGATAGGATATGTTTCATTTAATGCAAGCAATGTTTCCACCAAACTTTTTCAGGATACGGGCAAAGCTTCCCTACAGATTGTATATATCTTTATTTGAAGTGAAGCCATCAAGATGCCCCAATGTGAATTCTGCTGACGAGAGGGCCGTATTTATCACATTTTCTTTAAATGCTTGAGGATATTTGCTATTATTTAGTGCTTTCAAAAATTCTCGGATACCCAAAAGGATTTGCGGATCGTTTTCCGCTTTCATGTTCTGTGCCATTATTAGAATTTTAATGATTAACGTAACTATTGTTGATCATTGAATTCAATTTATCAATTTATTTTCCTTCAAGTTGCTGGAAAGCAATCTTGGTCATCTCTTTTGGAACTAAAAGGATTGTGTCTTGTGATAATACAAGTACCTAAGGCATAATCCTAAAAATAGGATAAAGAAGGTGTGACTTTTCATAATAGTTCGAATGTCTGTATATCCAGTCTAACTGTGCTTTTCCGTCAGCAGCAAGTTTTGGATTGCTTGCTCTCTCTTTATCAAATGCAAATTTTAGATCTTTATCTTCTTTTAAAAGTTTCGCAGCAGTATCTTCAAAAACATAGGCTGAATAGTATTCTTTTTGCCCTAAAATCGCATCAAAGAAATTCCAGTTGAAATAGGAATCAATCGCTTCTGGTTCCAGTGTTTCTAAAAGAAATTTTACCCCGTCTTGATTCAGCGGGACCAAGAAGTCCCCAGCTCTGAACTTAATTTTCTTCAATTCTTTGAATACATGAGTATCATAATGGAGATAATGTCCCTCATAGGGGCCTGAAGTTGTCTTAAAATCTTTGATCTTATATTGTTCTACAGTAATAATAGAATCCTTTTGTATTGGATTCAATTTGATCTGATTGAGTTTCAGTAAATCAATAATTTTCCATTCGGATTGTGGAATTACATAATACTTTGGTATAGTAATCTCTTTGGTTGGGATATAGGTGTTATATAATTTAACTTGTTTTGAAAATTTTGCATTTCGGTCATACCATAATCTACTTTCTGAGGAAACTTCACTAGGCTTATATTTAGCCTCAAAACCTTTAAAATCGATGTTTTCATATTTTGTAGAATCGAGTTTCCACATAATGGGATATCTTTTCCCTATACGATACTGTGTGAGATTTTCTATTCTTTTTTGTCGGATAGCTTTATGGTTCTCATCAATAAATTTGAGGTTATATAGCATATAATCATATGTTGCCTTTACCCGTTCTTTATAAGGCTTCAACATATGTGTTTCCACGACGGTACCAATTACATTGAATAGACTTGTATAGCCTGTTGCATATCGCGGCGAATCCATAAAAACTGGAAAACCACCATCCGGAACATCATTATGAATATTGACATAAGGGACGGAAATAAAACCGTCATTTTCAAGATCCATAAGTAGTTTTCGTTGCATATGACCATTAAAATAGTCTCCTAACTCCTTTCCCAAACGCTCCTTATTGGTGGAAATATAGGTGAACGTATATTGATAATCTGCTCCATTACTGACATGATTGTCAATAAACACATCCGGTTTTATCCATTGAAAAATCTGCTGAAAACTCCTCGAATTTCTGGTATCTGTTTTTATAAAATCCCTATTTAAATCGTAATTTCTTGCGTTCCCACGAAACCCATACTCCTCTGGTCCGTTTTGATTCGCTCTAGAAAAACCATTTCGGTTTAGCATACCACTTACATTATAGCTAGCTATGGCAGCAATAATTACATTTTTAGGCGTTTTTATTCTTCCTGTCGCCAAATCTCTCATGAGCATCATTGTTGCGTCAATTCCATCTGGCTCACCTGGATGAATCCCATTATTGATAAACAACACTGACTTGTCTTTTCTCGATCCTTCCAAAGTTTGTTCTGAGGGGTTGAAAATCACTACATCAATCGGAGCCTTATTATCGTCCTCACCCCTTGTTTCATAACTAATCGTTGGAAATTGCCTTGACAATCCCCGATAGAATTCACGCATGTCTTCAAAAGTCGTGGATTGATTGCCATTACCTTTTTCGTACGGCGTAAGATTTTGAGAATAGAGTGTATTAAAAATCAGTAGAAGGAATAAAATTGGAAGTTTTTTCATGAGATTAATTTAAAGATCTAATTTAGAAAAAACTTATTAAAATCTATGTTTTATGAGCCTTAGTCGAGAAACTACTGCCAATGATTTTTATCATTATTAACGATCTTCTATCGCTGTGTATTTCATACGTGGAAAACCTAAAAAAGCCAATAAAAGAAAAGTAAATGTAGCGTAGAATAGCAAGTTCATTGCACCATGATAATTGCCGACAACCGTAAGTCCAAAGCATAACATAGTAAAATGCAAAGTAGTAATGCTATTTAAACCATGGTTTTGGCTCACTTATTAAAAACTCACCTTTGAGGATACTTACAAAGAGTAACACAACAACAGGTTGCTCAAATATCCCAATGAGGAAGATCATACTAGTAGTATCACCTGGAAGCTTTGAAATAAAACTACCATGAAACATATCCACATATTTTGGGGGAACAGTTTCCATCTGGAAAAGCGTCTCATCTCCCGATATTCCCACCGTATTAAGACCCAGTTTAGTTTTCTCAACTTAACGACCTTATCTAATAGCTGTTAGAAATGCTCAGGCGGCTTTTAAGCTATTTTATATTAATATAATTTTAGTATTTAACAATATCTGTTTATATTTAACACACAGACCTGACAACAATCAATCATATACTAAATGAAAAAAATAATTCCAGACGAAGAGCTGATCACAATCGGAAGGATGCAAAAGGACCCTTTTATAATGGCAATGGAGGAAAAAATAGCCTGGAAAAAAGACTTAGGACATAATATCCGCCGTCATCTGTTCTCACAGCAACTACCTCTGATCTATCATAAAAACGGGCAAATGATTGCTGAGTATCAAGATGGGACAATTCAATTTATCTGAATATGGCAACAATCTACGTAATAGCGGGACCACCAAACATTGGAAAAAGCACTTGTGGACCATATTTTATACCCGAAGGCATTAAAATACTTGATGCTGACCTCATTGTACAGCGTTATCGCGAGCTAGGAATAATGAATGGATACAAGCGGTTCGAGAAAATGTTGCAAGATAAGCTTCTAGCTAATCAGGATTTTGCGATAGAAATCAATTTAGGGTTAAAAAAACATTTCGACCTGTTGAGACAAATAAAAGCTTTCCATCCTGATAATAGAATCGAAATATTATTTTTCTATACAGACAATCTCGACATTTGTCTGGCTCGGGCACAAAATCGGAAGAGTAGCCAAATACCTCGCAGTTTAGAAAATATTGAGGATTTATACATTCGGGCACTCCCACTCCTGAAACGCAATTTGGATATTTTCGATACATTAAAAGGAGTAGATGTGCGGGAAAACCACATAGAACCCGAAATTATTTTTCAATATCAATATGCTTCAGCAGACATTGAAGTATCCGAAAAACTCCCACAATGGGCCCGATAATAAAATTGAAGATTTATTTGTGTTGTAGCTGAATTTTATTTTACCTTTGCAATCATCAGATGATATGACTATATGAAAAATGAACACATCGTACGAAGATCCTTGGCTGAAGAAGTCGCTGCCGCAATTGAAGAAAAAATCAAATTGGGTAATTTTCCGGTGGATTCAAAACTCCCTACTGAACCCGAGTTGATGAAACAATTTGCTGTTGGAAGATCTACAATTCGGGAAGCAATAAAGTATTTAAGTCAATCTGGTTATCTAAATGTACAACAAGGTTTGGGAACATTTATCAAAAGTGTGACCGGACACCATGCACTTGATGCAAAAATTGAAAAAGGTAATTTTAACGATATTTTCGAGGTTAGACACGTTCTAGAATTGAAAATCATTGAAAAAGCCGCAATAAATCGTAGCGTAAAAGGATTGAAAGATATGGCTCTTGCGCTTAAAAATAGAGCAAAACATGCCATTAGCGGAGATCTTATCGCTTGTGTAGAAGCAGATATCGCTTTTCATAGCGCAATCGCCGAATCTTGTGGAAATAATATTCTAACAGCGTTATACAATACCTTATCGGTTCACGTGAATAAATTTTTTATGGAAATCTATAAGGATACAACACCCTTCATTGCATCACAAAAGCAACATGAGGAGCTGATGGAAGCTATTAAAGATAAAAACATCCAACAAGCTGTTGCCGTAGCAAATCAAATTATCCAACATAAATAATTTTTAAAAGCTTTTGTAGTAAAAATCACGAAAACCAAACAATAATAAATAACGTCACAAAACATCAGATGACCTGATGTATTAATTTATGAAAACAGAATCTTTAAAAGCAGATGGTTCTTGGAATAGTTCCCAGACGGTCTACCCTATTTTATTTGCAATTAGTATTTCTCATCTATTGAATGATCTTATTCAATCGGTTATTCCAGCTGTTTATCCGCTGTTAAAATCTAATTATGCTCTTAGCTTTACACAAATTGGCATTATCACCCTAGTATTTCAACTGACAGCTTCCATTCTGCAACCTTTTGTTGGACTTTACACAGATAAGAATCCTACGCCAAGATCCTTGGCTATCGGAATGTTGTTTTCCCTCGCCGGTTTGCTTTGTATTGCCTTTGCTTCCAGTTTTATCTATATCTTACTATCAGTAAGCCTGATAGGCATGGGATCTTCTATTTTTCATCCTGAGGCCTCCCGTGTTGCGCACTTAGCTTCTGGTGGCAAAAAAGGATTGGCGCAATCAATTTTTCAGGTTGGCGGAAATGCTGGTGGTGCAATAGGTCCTCTCCTAGCTGCGCTAATTGTTATCCCATTTGGCCAACAATACATCGGCGTTTTTGGTGTATTGGCAATTCTAGCCATTTTAATTCTTACCTATGTCGGAAATTGGTACCAATTACATCTTAAACCAAAAGCTACCGTCAGCACACTTAATGTAACACCGGTAAAATCGAGTTTTTCCAGATCTAAAATCATCTTTGCTCTAGTTATACTGTTGATTCTTATATTTTCAAAGTATTTCTATATGGCATCTATGACCAGCTATTTTACATTTTATCTTATCGATAAGTTTGGCATTACTGTACAAGAATCACAAATTTATCTTTTTGTTTTTCTTGCATCCGTAGCGGTTGGAACAATACTCGGTGGCCCATTAGGCGATCGCTACGGCCGTAAACTCATTATTTGGGTTTCAATACTTGGTGCGGCGCCTTTTACATTACTTTTGCCGCATGTGGGGCTGACATTAACGATGATACTGTCTATTCTGATCGGACTGATTATATCTTCTGCTTTCTCTGCCATATTGATTTACGCTACAGAATTGATTCCGGGAAAAGTAGGCATGATCGCTGGACTCTTCTTTGGACTTGCCTTTGGGATGGGTGGAATTGGTTCTGCCATTTTGGGATGGCTCGCGGATAGAACTTCCATTGAACACGTCTTTAACATCTGTGCCTATCTTCCATTGATCGGTATTGCGACGGGCTTATTACCCAATATTGAACGTCAGAAAAAGGTCTGATAAAAAAACATCTCTCCGATAATTACCGGAGAGATGTTTCTAAAGATATCTAATATCCCGGATTCTGAATAAGCTGGGTATTTCTATTTATTTCATCACGATGTAAAGAAGTAAAATACATCTTATCATCCCAGTTTCTATTTTCGATTCCTGGATCAATATTACTTACAAAATATTTGTAATTATAATTGCTCGGATCATATTTATACAATGTCACTGTCTTATTGTCTTTTAGCGTTCCTGTGATATTGATGATGTTGGCTTTACGTCCTATCGTTTCTGCAGCGATCATCCAGCGTCTTGCATCAAAAAAGCGATGCTCTTCATAAGCCAATTCAATTCGGCGCTCATTCCGGTAGCGGTTTTTGAGTGCTGCTCCTGTCTCTTCAACTGCAATTGCAGGCATTCCTGCTCTGAATCGAATTCTATTTAGCCAAGTTCTTGCTTCCGCCTCTTCGCCTAATTCGATACAGGCCTCCACATAGTTTAATACAGCCTCAGTATAACGCAACATCGGCCAGGGAATACGTTGTCTTGTATTTTGATCTTCCTGAGCAGGATCAGGATCAACAAACTTCCGCATATAATACCCCGTTCTTGAGCCATTCCAGTCTTCAACAGGACTTTTTCTAGTGTCTAAACCAAAATGCGTGACTTTACTACCTTGCGCATTAACAATTTCATATTGACCGGTTTGGATCTGATTGCTGGGATCCCTTTTTGTCACATCGGCTGTCCTTGGTTTCCAGTCGGAGCCATCGTATAGAATTGTTGCCTTCAATCTCGGATCACGGTTTTGATAAGGAGCCGCAGCCATGGCAGCATTTGACCAATCAAATTTTTGCCCCTTATCCGTCTCATAATCATCAACAAGCAATTGTATAGGTGTATTTCCCGCCCAGTTGTGATAACCATTTGGCCCATTATCACGTCCAACCCATCCACCGCGTTCGTCTTTTTCATTAATGAAAAAACGGCCCAAAATAATATCTTTTGCCCCTGCAGCATCTGCCATTTTACTTCCCCCCCCTAGCGACAAAGCCATATAGTTTGCAGTTCCTTCTGTTGCCGATACGGGCTTGGTCATATCCAGTTTATAGGCAAAGCTGGCCCGATCCAAGACAGCTTTTGCCGCTTCCTTCGCTTTTGTCCAGCGCTCAGTCTGGCTACCACTGGTATACATCAAATATTCCGGTTTTGTATATGCTTTTAAGAGGGCAGATTTAGCACCGGCTTTATTAGCATCATGAAGATCACTCGCGGCATATAACAATACACGTGATTTTAGTGCCAAAGCTGCTGCTTCACTTGCCCGCCCTTTGGCTGGTATTATATCCTTTAAAAGTAGCGCTGCGCTATCCAGATCTTTAACGATCGCATCGACACATTCAGCATAGCTATTTCTAGGCTTCATAAAATCCTTATCATTTAGAGTATAGATCTTATTATCTATGGGTATACCACCATAGAAACGTAAGAGTTGCTGATAATAATATCCACGCAAGAAATACGCCTCTCCTAATATTTTATTTGCTTTTACTTGATCAAATTTTGCCTGTCTCAAATTTGAAATCGCAATATTGCTTGCCCGAATACGTACATACATACGTCCATATTCATAGGTATCCATGATATAACCTTGATCAGCTGGATTGGACCGTGATTCAGTTACTGTATTAATCCCACGATTTGGGTGAGTGAATAGTGCTTCATCTGTCATAGAAGCCATCTCTTGTTCGTAGAAACCGCCCACACCAAAACCATTGTATATTTCAACCACAAAAGCATCTGACAGTCCTGGATCAGACCACACCAGTTCGTTAGGAACTTCACTAAGCGGCTTTGTATTCACAAAATCGTCGTTACAGGACTGAAGTCCAGACGATAATACAAGTATAAATAGTGATATATTTACAATTTTTTTCATTTTCTTATCTGATTTATTTTTCTGAGAATAAATTTCCAAAGGCTATTCGTTGTACCCAAAGCCTATTGGTTCATAAGTACAGACAGCAAGCCTTTCTTTATTTTCATAATTTTATACTACTTAAAACGATAACAACACCCCTGCATTCAGTAATCTCGCCTGTGGATAATATTGTCCCAGTGCGTTTACAGCCTCTGGATCGTACATCTTTAGCTTACTCCAAGTGACTAAATTCATTCCATTCGCATACACACGCAATGAACCAATACCAATTTTATCGCAGATTGTTGATGGAAGGTTGTAACCCAATTCTACATTTTTTAGGCGTAGGTAATCGGTGCTCCGCATCCAATATGTATTATTGTACGAGTAATATTGGTTACTCCGATCCGTTAGTCGAGGGTATTCACTGCTCGGATTAGTTATGCTCCACCGTTTATCGTAGAATTCTTCCAGAAAATTACCAATAGAACCCGATTCATCTGTACCAACACGAATTTCTCCGCCTGTTGCTCCTTGGAACAAAACAGACAAATCAAAATCCTTATAGCTCAAACTGAAATTAAATCCTCCTTGGAATGTTGGGTCACTATTTTTATCTCTTCTTACTTTATCATCCGGTGTGATTTTCCCGTCGCCATTATGGTCTTTGTATTTCATATCACCCGGACGTAAAGTTTTGGTAATGGCACTATAATCAAGTTTATTGGCAGCGATATCATCCATATCTCGAAATACTCCGTCATATACATAATAGATATCTGTTTTGATAGGCTTGCCTGTACTTTGCTGCCAAGCGGGAGCACCTGGGGCTTCATCCCAGAAAATAATTTTGTTCTTCGCATAGCCTCCATTGACTCCGACTGTATATCCAAGTTCACCGACTTTACCCTTATAACCGAGATTAAATTCCCAGCCTTTATTATCCACCTTACCAATATTTTCAGCAGGTAGCGTCATACCGGTACTTTGCGGAACAGAAGCATTTTTTCGCCATAGAATGGAATTCCGACGATTTTTGAAGATATCAAATTCAAAATTTAACTTACCCTGTAAAAATTGGAAATCAAAGCCCAAATTATAATTATTGGCAACCTCCCAGGTAACCATTTCATTTGGTACACGGCTCTCAAACAATGTCTTGGCTAGCTTGTCATCCACCACATAGGTTCCAAATGAATAGGTAGAAAAATATTGATATTCTTGCAGTTTATCTTCCCAATAAATATTGTCATTACCCATTTGCCCATAAGAGGCACGAATTTTAAAATAGTTGATGACTGGGATATTTTCCTTCCAGAAATTCTCTTCAGATACTACCCAACCAGCCATTGCACCAGGGAAAAATCCAAAACGTTCACTTTCAGGAAACATATAGGAGCCATCATAGCGCCAGAGAAACTCCGCAATATATTTACTTTTATAGTTGTAACCAAAACGGCCAAAATAATTTAACCGTGCTCTTTTCCAAGCTGTTCCGTCATTATTTTTCTCTTGTTCTCCACCTGCAAATAGGTAATCTATACTATTTGAGAGGAAGTAACGCCTAAAGGCACTAAACTTGTCGTTATCCGTCGTCTCTCTGTTCACCCCTGCAATAGCGTTTACTTGATGGTCTCCAAATTTTCGGTCAAAACTTAAAATCCCCCCTAATAGAATATTGAGCTGATCTTCATTACTTTGATTTAGGTTTGGATCCGCTGGGCCGCGTCGGCCAGCTTGCAATAAAGGTGTCTTACCATCCGCCTCGTAAGCACCCGGCCAGGAATACAATGTCCAAGGAGTACCCCAGGTCTTCTGGTTTTTTACGTACTTATCAACAGAAGCATTTAATGTTAGTTTAAGCCCTTCTACCCATGGATTTGTGATATCCACTTGTCCATTTGTTTGGAAGTAATATCGCTTATCCCGATCATATCCGGTGGCATTCGTTGTAATAACGACAGGATTTTCGCCATTCTCAATATCAGGTCCCGGTTTTCCATTTGGCCATATCGCTGGTTGCGTAGGGTTTCCGCGCATCAACATGCGAAAAATAGTTCCTGCACTTTTTGTCGGAAAGTTACGGTTTTCCTGTCTCCCTAAGACACCAAACTGGGTTTTGATGTATTGACTTATGTTTGCGTCAAGGTTAATACGTAAATCATATTGTTTGTAACCGGTTGCAGAATTTTTGTAATAAGCATCTTGATTTTGGTAACCCAATGACAATAGATATTTAACATCTTCTGTTCCTCCATTAATCTGGAGATTATGACGTTGTTGAGGAGACCAATCTTTCAATGTAGATTTATACCAGTCTGTATTCGGGTGGCCCCAAGGATCTGAACCATCTTTAAATTTCTGAATATCGTCAGGTTTAAAAGGTGCCCCCAACACTGTTCCATCCTTTTTGGTATAAGATCCTGTGCCATTTATAGCGGTTAATGCTGCTGACCATTCATCCACAGGTAAGTTATAGATTTCAAGCTCATTACGAATTTCCGCAAACTGTGTAGCGTCTGTCAATTTGGGAATTACCGTTGGTTGAGAATACCCTTGATTGAAGGTATAAGAAAACTGTGGCTTACCGGTTTTCCCCCGACGTGTTGTCACGAGGATAACGCCATTCGCTGCCCTTGCACCATAAATTGCTGCTGAAGCATCTTTTAGAACAGAAATGTTTTCAATATCGCGGGGGTTAAGCCGCTCGATTCCCCCTTCACGCGCCGGCACACCGTCAATAACCACTAATGGGCTACTATTCCCCAAGGTATTTGTACCACGGATCTTGATCGTGGATCCATCATTTCCGGGCTCCGCACTACCATTTGTAGCAATAACCCCAGGAATTCTTCCCGTCATTGCATTGGAAATGTTCAATGCAGGTGATTGGGCAAGATCACTCCCCTTAACTGTAGCAACGGCACCGGTTACCGTTTCCTTCCGCTGTTTACCGTAACCAACGACAATAACTTCATCCAAGCTGGATTGAGAATTTAGCAGTGTTATATCTATGGCACGTCGTCCATTGATCACTTCATCCATTGTCTGTTTACCAACCATGCGAAAGTTGACCGTACTATTGGACGGAACTTTGTCCAATTTGTAGCGGCCCTCATTGTCCGTTTTTGTCACCAAATTAGTTCCATTAACCGAAACGGTTACTCCAGAAATTGGCATTCCTGTTTCATCTCGCACGATACCAGTGACACTTAATTCTTGTTGAAAGAGATTTCCGTAAGACGCAAGGCTTACAGCATCTACAGTTTGGGGGCTCAGTGCTACGATAGAACACAGTGATCCAGTCCAAAACGCTCTCTTCCATTGATTTGAGAAATAATGGCAATTAATCATAAAAACTGTTTAATGGTTTAAATTGTATGTTTATTAGTTATTTATTTGCTTCCACAAGATGCTCGGTTTAGGATCTTATCAAAGGCGGTTTATAATTGAATTTCGAATAGATGAAAATACAAAAATAAATAAACAATGCAAGTCTTATTTTAATACTATTTAAAAACACACAAACAAACAACTCATTTACAGGTTATTAAAAGAAAATATATAGATCACCACAGCTTGGTAATACCGGGTAAAATCGATCTGGTTGAAGTTGTACAATAACCAATTTATAATTAAATACACCCCTATTTGGTAGTTTCAACAAAATATCGTCCAAATACATAGACGCCTGATCTTTTACTTAAAAATAGAACAGTTATATTTTGAAAAAACCACATGACAAGTTTTAATTATAATCGCTATAGAATTATATGGAAATACGTATTTTTACAAGAAACATTGTTATTTGTTAATTGCAGATAGTAATAGGAATAATAATGTAGAAATATATCTTTCGAAAAAAAATCTACCTCGATCATGAAGATACACATTAGACAAGAAAGCTCAAGTGATTATCAGGCCGTTTTTGAACTCGTTCAGAAAGCATTTGAGCAGGAAGAATATAGTGATCATCAGGAACAGTTTCTCGTTGAAAAACTACGTCAATCGACTGGATTCATACCCAAACTTGCGCTAGTTGCAGAGATCGATGGTAAACCAGTTGGCTATATTTTAATGACAAGGATTAAAATTGTTAATGAAGAAAATCAAGAGAGCTATTCTTCCCTCGCTTTAGCCCCAATTGCAGTATTACCCGAATTTCAGGGAAAAGGCATCGGAGGTAAACTAATTGCAGAAGCCCATCAAATCGCAAAGCAACTTGATTTCGGATCTATTATCCTACTAGGGCATGCAGATTATTACCCAAGATTTGGCTATGAACAAACGGTCAAATATGGTATTAAAATGCCATTTGAGGTTCCCGATAAAAATTGCATGATTATCGAACTCCACCAGGGAGCATTAGTTGGTGTTAAAGGAATGGTTGTCTATCCAAAAGAGTTTGGAATAACATAAAAAAGGATTGGCTGTAGATGAAAGCCAATCCTTTTTTAATTTAATATTTAATGGGGTAATCTTGCATAAGCTCGAATTGATATCCATCGCTTTTAAGTGCATCGATTAATGAAGATAACTGTTGTTGCCCTTTTTTAGTCTGAAACATGTCATCATGCATTAAAAAAACCACATTATTCGGGACCATCGAACTTTTATTGTTCATAAAGTTGCGTATATGGGATAATGTCGCTTCTTGGCTCACTATTGCATTACCTGTAATACTATTCAAACGCCATTCCACATCCCAACCAAAAATACGGTAACCATTTTTATGAAGCATATCAGCTGTTGTAGAGCCATTTTTTAAATCTATCTTCCGGATATCATCATACATCCAGATATTTCTACCCGGCAGTCTAACAATTTTATGCTGAAGATTAAGATCCTTTTCATTCTTTTCAAAATCTGCAAAAGCTTTTTCCGGATTATTATAGAATCGTGAATATTGGTTATTTGCATGCGTATAGCTATGATTATAGCAAGCAATTAAAGGATTACTTTCATATTTCTGAAGATCCCGCTTTCTCCCCTTGCTCATGTTGGCATGCTTACCGATTAAGAACACGCTTACCTTTATATTTTTCTCTTTTGCCAAAGAATCTATCGCCGCACTCCCGATCAAAGGTCCATCATCAAATGTCAAATAAATATGCTTTGGATGTGCATCAAAAGCTCTTCGTAACGAATCTTTCAGGTTACGTTTTTGTTGCTTTACAGGGATAGGATGCAAGCTATCAACTGTAAAATGTAGCTGATTTTTTTGAAGAGAATCCCATTTATTCAAAAGAACAGGTACTTTTTCCTTTTGGGTTAACTTTTCGTTTAAAGTATCCCTACTGCCCTCTTTGCCACTACCCAATACCTTGTTGGAGAAATCTTTGCACGACACATTACCTAAGATCACACCACATGTGAACAATGCAACCAATAACCTTCTACACTTCATATCTATCCTAATAACTTAAGTGATTTTTTTACATTTCAAAAATACTACAAAAACCTACTTAAAAAGTATAATATTTTATAAATCCCTATTTTCCGGGATAAACAGCTACAAAAACAACAGAAATATTTGTCTAAACAGTTTAATATCATTAATTATCGCCTAATACATGGCTGTAAAATTTTGAAATGGTAGAAGAGCTATTTCTTCTTAAAGATTAAGGCTCTATTATATTCAAAGTTCATCCTGGCGATATTTAGGACAGATATCCCTTGCGGACATTCAACCTCACATGCTTCGGTATTTGAACAGTGTCCAAAAGATTCCGCATCCATTTGTTTGACCATACTGAGCACACGGTGATTTCTTTCCTCCTTTCCTTGTGGCAGTATGGCCATATGTGTAATCTTTGCTGAAGTAAACAGCGCTGCACTCCCATTTTTACAAGTGGCAACACATGCACCGCATCCGATACAAGCAGCTGAATCAAACGCTTCTTCAGCGAGTTCATGTGAAATGGGAATAACTGTGGCATCCGGTGCCTGACCAGTATTGATAGATACAAAGCCTCCCAGGGAAATAATTCGGTCAAAAGCGGACCTATCCACCTTAAGATCTTTTTTCACCGGAAATGCTGATGAACGGAAGGGTTCTATCACAATAGTATCATTATCGTTGAACGAACGTAGATGCAACTGACACGTGGTCGTATGTTTCAACGGACCATGCGCAATACCGTTAATCATTACGCCGCATTGGCCACAGATCCCTTCCCTACAATCATGGTCAAATTCAACAGGATCCTCTCCGTTCACAATGAGCTTTTCATTTAAGGTATCCAACATTTCAAGAAAAGACATATGTGGATTAAGCCCCTGTAGATCATAGGCAACCAGTTTTCCTGCTGTTTGATTATCTTTTTGTCGCCAGATTTTAAGATGTAGATTCATAATTGTTCATTTTATTTGTAGCTTCTTACGGTAGGTTGTATTTCTTCGAAAGTCAATGGTTCTTTGATCAATTCTGGTTCTTCCCCTTCTCCTTTCCAGGCCCAGGCAGAGATAAATTGAAATTCAGCATCATTTCTCAGCGCTTCTCCATCTGCTGTTTGGTATTCCTCCCTAAAATGTGCACCACAAGATTCTTCACGGGTCAATGCATCATAGCACATCAATTCACCAATTTCAAAATAGTCTGCTACACGTCCAGCTTTCTCTAATTCCGTATTTAAAGAATTTAGTTGCCCACTAACCATAACATTGCTATAAAATTCCTGCTTAAGCTTCTTGATTTCCGCTATTGCATATTTAAGTCCCTGCTCATTTCTAGCTAGACCACAATAATCATACAGCAGCTTCCCAAGTGTTTTGTGGAAATAATCGACGGTTTTATTCCCCTTAATCTGTAATAATTCATCAATTTGCTTTCTAACCGCTAACTCCGCCTTTTCAAACTCCACATGATCTGTAGAAATCTTTCCGGTGTGAATTTCATTCGATAAATAATTGGCGATGGTATAAGGCGCAATAAAATAACCGTCCACTGAAGCTTGAAGCAACGAATTTGCCCCTAAGCGATTGGCGCCATGATCGGCAAAATTAGCTTCACCAAGTGCAAATAGCCCAGGCAAAGTTGTCATCAGCTCGTAATCAACCCAAAGTCCGCCCATCGAAAAATGGGCCGAAGGTGATATCATCATCGGTTCAGAATACGCATCATAGCCCGTTATTTTATGGTACATATCAAAGAGATTACCATATTTCTCTTCAATTTTTTGCTTCCCCTGTTCCTTGATTGCTTTCGCA
>RCUM01000389.1_pt1 | contig 27435 bp, 21 predicted proteins | sample 2166141 | NCBI WGS metagenome assembly RCUM01 (sample SAMN09932756, study PRJNA488358) | compost metagenome | isolation source: compost soil in crotonic acid-enriched | place: Germany: Experimental Botanical Garden
AAAATACGGATGAAACGGGGCACTGTGACATCACGGGGCCCTGGCGCAGGCTGGTGCTGACGCCCGATGCCGCAGGGGAATAAGCCGCTGGCGGGCTGTGGCAACCGCACCGCATATTGATCTCCAGCCCTGGCAGGGCATAAAAAAGCCACTTCGCGGGAAGTGGCTCTTCAACACATCCGGGGGAGGGCAGACCTTCCCTCGCTCAACCGATGATCACAGTGCCGCCACGGCCTCTCTTACCAGGGCGGCCAGCTCTTCCCACTTGCCCTCGTCGATGAGCTTGGCTGGCACCATCCAGGTGCCGCCGCAGGCGATCACGGCATTCAGCCCCATATACTCCTTTAGATTAGCTGGCGTCACGCCGCCGGTGGGCATGAAGCGCACCGGATAGACGGCGCCCAGGGCCTTGAGCATGGCGGTGCCGCCAGACTGCTCGGCTGGGAAGAACTTGAGGTGGCGCAGCCCCATCTCCATGGCCTGCTCCACCAGGCTGGGGCTGTTGACCCCGGGGATGATGGTGACGTCCTTGTCCAGGCAGTACTGTACCGTAGTCGGGTTGAAGCCGGGGCTGACGATGAAGTCGGCGCCTGCCGCAACGGCCGCGTCCACCTGCTCGCGGTTGAGCACGGTGCCGGCCCCGATCAGCAGATCCGGGTAGGCCGCGCGCATCTGGCGGATGGCCTCGGCGGCGGCGGGGGTGCGGAAGGTCACCTCGGCGGCGGGCAGGCCATTTTCCACCAGCACCCGGGCGAGGGAGACGGCCTGGGCAGCATCTTTCAGCGCGATGACGGGGATCACCTTGAGGGCTTCGAGGCGGGCGATGAGATCAGACATGGTGCGTTTCCTTGAGTGATGGCATGTGGGAGGGGGGAATGATGGCCCCCGGATACTGGATGACGGCCGCCGCCAGGCGGTGGCCTGCCCGGGCGGCGTCGGCGACACCGGCCCCTTGCAGGCGTGCGGTGAGATAACCGGCGCTGAAGGAGTCGCCCGCCGCCGTGGTGTCGATCACCTGTTCGGCGGACAACCGCAGGGTGGCGATTTCGATCCGCTGCGCTGCAGTGACCACCAGGCAAGGCTCAGAGCCGCGCTTGACGACGATCTCACCCACCCCGAAGCCCTGGCTGCGGACGAGGCAGGTTTCGACCTCCTCGTCGCCCCAGAGTGCCTGCTCGTCATCCAGGGTCAGCAGGGCGATGTCCGCCAGGCGCAGGATGGCGGTGTAGGCCTCTTTGGCTGTCTCCTTGTCTTGCCAGAGACGGGGGCGGTAGTTGTTGTCAAAGGCAATTCTGGCCCCCCGGGCGCGCGCTGCGGCGAGTCCTTCCAGCAGGCGCTGGCGCGAGGCGGGCGGCAGGATGGCCAGGCTGATGCCGCTCACGTAGACAAGATCACACTGGCCCAGGGCGGCGAGAATGGCCTCGCCCTCGGGTTGCGCCAGCCAGTAGCGTGCGGCGGCGTCGCTGCGCCAGTAGGTGAACGAGCGCTCGCCGTTGGCCGCGGTGTCGATGAGATAGAGACCGGGGGCCTTGTCAGCCAGGCGCTGCACCCAGTCGGTGTGGATTCCCTCTTGCTGCCAGGCGGCCAGCATCTGGCTGCTGAACCCGTCCTGGCCGAGGGCCGTGACATAGTGCACCGCGAGCGCCTGGCTCCCCAGGCGGGCGAGATAGAGGGCGGTGTTGAGGGTGTCGCCCCCGAAACCTTGTGCCAGCAGGCCTTGCCCGGCTCGGCGCAGCTCCACCATGCATTCGCCGATGACGGCTATCTGTCGGGTCATGGTTTCGACTCCTTGCAATCGTTACAGGGGGTTCGCCAGGGGATGACGCCACATGCGATACATGGTGTGGCAGTTGACGAACAGGAAGGTGGTCTCAATCAGGCTGCCGCCGATGGAGCCGATCAGTATGTTGTGGCTGGTCCAGCACAGGCCGCCCGCCAGCATGCACAGCCGCAGCGCCAGCCCGCGGGTCCGGAACAGGCCCCAAGTGCCGATGGTGGTGCCGATGATGGGGAGCCACTGCACCGCACTGGTGATCCCGGGGATGCCCAGCACCCACACCAGCACGAGGAAAAAGAGCATCACCCAGGGGCTGCGGGTGCGCCCCGAGGCGATGGTGCGACCACAGCTGAGGGCGGCACTGAGAGCCGCCGTGCTGGCACCCATCAGCAGGAAGTGGACCGCGATGGCCCCCTGGTAGAGGCACAGCCGCCAGCGAAAGCGGCTGTCGTCCCGTTGCAGGAAGGCGCTCACCCCGACCAGCATGGCGGCAAGGCCGATGCCTTGCGCCAGGGGCTGCTGTTCAATCAGGGTCCAGACCGGTTGCAGCCAGCCAAGCTCGAGACTCACAGGGTGACACCACTCTTGAAGATGGCCAGCTCCCGGAAGTCGTTGCGCTCGTTGCAGGTCGGCTTGCCGTTGGCGATGTCGACGATGAGGTCGATGAACTGGGCAAGCAGACTGCTCATGGGGGTGCCCTCAATCAGGGTGCCGGCATTGAAGTCGATCCAGTGCGGCTTGCGCCTGGCCAGATCGCTGTTGGTGGCGAGCTTGACCGTGGGGGCCGGGCCACCGTAAGGGGTGCCGCGCCCGGTACTGAACAGCACCATGTGGCAGCCTGCGCCAGCCAGGGCGCTGGTGGCGACGGCGTCGTTGCCCGGGGCGCTCAGCAGGTTCAGCCCGGGGCGCTGCAAGCGGGCGCCGTAGGGCAGCACGTCCACCACCTGGCTGTGCCCCGCCTTCTGGGTGCAGCCGAGGGATTTCTCCTCCAGGGTCGAGATGCCGCCCGCCTTGTTGCCGGGGGAGGGGTTCTCGTAGATGGGTTGCTGGTGGTCGATGAAGTACTGCTTGAAGTCGTTGACCATCTGCACCGTCTTGTCGAAGGTCTGCTCGTCCTGGCAGCGGGACATCAGGATTCGCTCGGCGCCAAACATTTCCGGCACCTCGGTGAGCACCGAGCTGCCCCCATGCTGGATCACATAGTCGGAGAAGCAGCCGAGCAGCGGATTGGCGGTGATCCCGGAGAGTCCGTCCGAGCCGCCGCACTCCAGCCCGAATTTGAGCTCGCCGAGCCGACCGGGTTGGCGCCTGTCTTCCTGCATCTGCGCGAGCAGCTCGCGCAGCAGCCCCAGCCCGTGCTCCACCTCGTCATCGTGCTGCTGGCACACCATGAAGCGCACTCGGGCGGCATCGACCGGGCCCAGGGTCTCCCTGAAGGCGGCGATCTGGTTGTTCTCGCAGCCGAGCCCCACCACCAGAACCCCCCCCGAGTTGGGGTGATGCACCAGGTTTTGCAGCAGGGTGCGGGTGTTGAGGTGATCCTGACCGAGTTGGGAGCAGCCGTACTGGTGGCTGAACAGGTGCACCCCGTCGATGGCGCCGAGATCGGTGTCGCGCTCGAGCTGTTGCTTCATCTGTTTGGCGAGGGCGTTGACGCAGCCCACGGTGGGCAGGATCCACAGCTCGTTGCGAATGCCGACCTGGCCGTCGTGGCGGCGGTAGACCTGGATCTCCCGGTCCGGCAGCGCGGTGCTGACGTCGATGAGCTCCGGCTGGTAGCTGTATTCGTCGAGATCGCTGAGGTTGGTGGCGAGATTGTGGTGATGGATATGCTCCCCCGCCGCGATGGCGCGGGTGGCGTGGCCGATGGACAGACCGTACTTGATGATCTGGTCCCCTTCGGAGAGGGCCACCAGCGCCAGCTTGTGGCCGCGGGGGAGGGGGTCGCTCAGGGTGAAGGAAACACCTTCGTGCGCTATCTGCTCACCGGCGGCGAGCTCTCTCAGGGTCACCAGCACATTGTCGGCGGGGTGGATGCGAATCACGGCTTGCATGGTCTCTCCTTAGCAGCAGGCGGCCAGCGCCGCGCGCAGGCCCTGCTCGCGGATCCGGGTCAGGCAGAGATCGACCCGCTCGACCAGGCCGGGCACCTCGCACAGGGACTGGCCCCAGTGGGCCTCCTGGCCGAGCACCTCTTGCACCAGGGCGCGCTGGGAGATCTCGCCGCGCTCCACCGCAGGCCAGAGGCGGGCGTAGGCGTCGAGCCAGGGTTGATCGTCCTGCAGCGGATAGGCTTGGCCGTTGCGATCACCGCGATAGAAGGCGAGCAGCGCGGCGAGGGCGAAGCTCAGACGCGGCGCCAGGGTGCCCTGCTGCTGTTGATAGGTCAGCAGCTGTGGCAGCAGGCGGGTGCGGAACTTGGTCATGCCGTTCAGGGCGATGGAGAGCAGCTGGTGCTTGATGAAGGGGTTGCGAAAGCGCCCCTGCACGTCGCGGGCGAAGGAGATCAGCTCTTCTTGAGGCAGGCTCAAGGTCGGCACTATCTCATCGCGCATGATGCGCTCGACGAACTCGCCAATTTCCTCGTCGGCCATGGCCTCGCCCACCGTATCGAGGCCGGCCAGAAAGGCGACCGGCACCAGGGCGGTGTGAGCGCCGTTGAGGATGGCGACCTTGCGCTCCTTGTAGGGCTTGATGTCGTCGACGATGAGGATGTTGAGCGCCTGCCCGGCGGGCAGCTGATCGAGGCAGAGGGCGCTCGCCAGCCACTCGGGCCCCTGGATCACCAGCAGGTAGAAGTGCTCGGCGGTGACCACGAACTGATCCTGATAGCCGAACTGCGCCTGCAGCTCGGTGTGCTCGTCCCGGGGGAAGCCGGTGACGATGCGATCCACCAGGGTGGAGCAGAAGGTGTTGTGCTCGAGCAGCCAGGTCTGGAAGGTGTCGGGCAACTGCCACTGGGCGGCGTAGCGCAGCACCAGTTCGCGCAGGGCGTCGCCGTTGTAGTCGATGAGCTCGCACGGCAGCAGCACCCAGCCCTTGTCGGCGGCGCCGTCAAAGTGACTGAAGCGCTCGAACAGCAAGCGGGTCAGCTTGGCCGGGAAGCTCGCAGGCGGGGCGTCGTCGAACTGGTCGTCGGCGTGATAGCTGATCCCGGCTTCCGTGGTGTTGGAGAAGAGGAAGCGGATATCCGGGTTGCGCGCCAGTGCCAGCACCTCGTCGAACTGGCGGTAGCAGCTCAGTTCGCGGTTGACGCTGCGGATCAGGCGCTGGGTGCTGATGGCTTTGCCGGACTCGTCCAGCCCGCGGATGACGGTGGTGTAGAGACCGTCCTGAGTGCTCAGGCTGGGGGGAAAGTCGCTGCCGATGGGGCGCACGATCACCACGCCGGCGTCGAGGCGGGTGTGATCGTTGAGCAGGTCCAGCTGCCAGTCGATGAAGGCGCGCAGGAAATTCCCCTCGCCAAACTGGATCACGCGGTCCGGATATTGGGCCCCCGGGAAGGCATCACGATTCAGGCGTTGCATCTTGTTGTGGTCCTCATGGGGCTGTGCCCCTGTGGCGGATATGGGTGATGGGCGCGGTTTGACCCATGGAATGGTCCGCTCCGGCGGCGGGGCATGCCCGCCGCCTCTTTTTTCATTTCTGGTCAGTTCAGCTCGATGGCGAAGTAGTCGCGGGCGTTGTGGAAGCAGATGTTCTCCACCATCTGGCCCAGCAGCGCGAGATCGGCCGGGGCCTCGCCGTCCGCGACCCAGCGCCCGATCATGCGGCACAGGATGCGGCGGAAGTATTCGTGACGGGTGTAGGAGAGGAAGCTGCGACTGTCGGTCAGCATACCGACGAAGCGACTGAGCAGGCCGAGCTGGGCGAGCTGGGTCATCTGGCGCTCCATGCCATCCTTCTGATCGTTGAACCACCAGCCCGAGCCGAACTGCATCTTGCCGGGGAGGTTGTCCCCCTGGAAGTTGCCGATCATGGTGCCGAGTACCTCGTTGTCCCTCGGGTTCAGGCAGTAGAGGATGGTCTTGGGCAGCGTCCCTTGCGCGTCCTGGGCGTCGAGCAGGCGGGAGAGGGCCTTGGCCACGGGAGCGTCGTGGATGGAGTCAAAGCCGGTGTCCGGCCCCAGGGTCAGCAGGCGGCGGCTGTTGTTGTTGCGCAGCGCCCCGATGTGGTACTGCTGCACCCAGCCGCGTCGGTGGTATTCGCCCGCCAGATAGAGCAGCACGGCGCTCTTGAAGGCGGCCACATCGGCGCTCTCCAGCACGGCGCCCCCCAGACGGCGAGTCAGCATGGCGTCGAGCGCCTGTTCGCTGGCCTGGCCGAAGGGCACCTCGTCCAGGGCATGGTCGGCAATCTTGCAGCCGTGGGCGGCGAAGTGATCCAGCCGCACGCCGAGGGCCCGGGTCAGATCGGCAAAGGTGCGGATCTGGATGTCGCTGACCCGGCCGAGCTCGGCCAGGTAGTCGGCAAAGCCGTCGGCGTCGATGTTGAACGCCTTGTCCGGACGCCAGCTCGGCAGCACCTTGATGTCGAAGCCGCCGTCGGCAGCGATGGCGGCGTGGTGGCGCAGATCGTCGACGGGATCATCCGTGGTGCCCACCATCTTGACGTTCATCTGTTTCATGATGCCGCGGGCCGAGAAGTCGGGCTGGGCCAGCTTGTCGTTGCACTGGTGCCAGATGGCCTGTGCGGTCTGCGGCCCCAGCAGCTGGCCCGTGATGCCAAAGGGACGCTTGAGCTCAAGATGGGTCCAGTGATAGAGGGGGTTGCCGATGGTGTGGGGCACGGTGCGGGCCCAGGCCTCGAACTTGGCGTAGTCGTCGGCATCCCCGGTGCAGAAGCGTTCATCCACCCCGTTCGAGCGCATGGCGCGCCACTTGTAGTGATCCCCCTTGAGCCAGATCTCATACAGGTTGGCGAAGCGGTGATCCTCGGCAATCAGCTGGGGCGGCAGGTGGCAGTGATAGTCGAAAATGGGCTGTCCGGCGGCGAAGCCGTGATAAAGCTGGCGCGAGAATTCGGTATCCAGCAGAAAGTCATCGGTCATGAAGGCGGTCATTCGCTTGCTCCCTACGAGAGTGCTCGGTGAAGTGGAGATAGTTGTTGGACCAATTATTCTCATTGCCAGACATCTCGTCCAGTCACCATATTGAAAAAACACCGGTCGGCTCACAAAATCGTCGAATTAAACCATTTTGAGTCTCAAAGAGGGCCTTCAATGGTGCCTAACAGGGTGAGAAAGAGCGGGAAAGAGGATGAAGAGGCTGGATGAGAGGTTTGTATGACACCTTTTTACTCTTGTGGATGGGGAAAATGTGACCTGCGTTGGGTTTATCACAGCCCATTTGTGGGGGTATGCCGTTTTTGTGATGGTTCTCAATATTCATAGATGTTCTACCAATTACAGTGTGCATCACAAAGATGTAGGACATTAAGACTGACTCCTCAGGGAAGAGGTCTAGCAGATAAACGCACACACTTGAGGTCCCGCTCCAATGAAAATGAAAACCATCGCCGCCGCCATCCTGATGGCCGCCCCCCTGGCCCTGACAGCCTTCTCTTCCCATGCCATGGAGAGAGTGACGCTGAAGCTGGCCCATAACCTGGACACCAACCATGTGGTACACCAGGCGCTGGCCCAGATGGCCAAGGAGATCAGCACCGCCTCCGACGGCAAGATGAAGCTGCGCATCTACCCGGGTGGTCAGATGGGCGGTCCCCGTGAAACCCTGGAGTTGCTGCAAAACGGTGCCCTGGACATGACCAAGGCCAGTGCCAGCGAGATGGAACCCTTCTCGCCCGCCTTCTCCATCTTCAGCCTGCCTTACCTGTTCAAGGATCAGGCTCACTTCAACAAGGTCATTTACGGCCCCGTGGGCGAATCCATGATGGCCCAGACCCGCGACAAGGGCTTCGTCTCCATCGCAGCCTACGTGGCGGGGACCCGCAGCTTCTACGCCAACAAGCCTATTCACACCCCGGCCGACATGAAGGGGATGAAGATCCGGGTGGTCGCGACCCCCACCACCATCAAGCTGATCGAACTGTTGGGTGCGGCCCCGGCCCCGATCCCCTTCGGCGAGGTCTACACCGCACTGCAGCAAGGGGTCATCGACGGCGCCGAGAACAACGAGCCCTCCTACGTGCAGACTCGTCACGTCGAGGTGGCCAAGTTCTACGCCGAAGATCAGCACACTTCTGTGCCCGACTTCCTGGTGATCTCGAGCAAGGTGCTGGACAAGCTTTCCGACGAGCAGAAGGCCATCCTCACCACTGCCGCCAAGCACTCGGAAACCTACGAACAGGAGCTGTGGGACAAGGAGGTCGCGGCATCTCGCAAGCAGGCAACTGACGCGGGGGCCACCTTCATCCAGGTCGACAAGGAGGCTTTCCGCACTGCGCTGGCCTCCCTGTATGACGATTTCCGCAAGGATCCGGTACGCGGTGAGTGGCTCACCAAGATCGAGAATGAAGCCGGCCAGTAATCATGAGGGGAGGGCGACGAGATCGCCCTCCCGGGAGAACCGCAATGCGTCTTGAAAAGTTCAAGCAACCCATCGACAGGTTGCTCGCCGGGTTTACCGTCGCCGTGATGGCCATGCTGGTGGTCTGCGTGGTCTGGCAGGTGTTCAGCCGCTACGTGCTGGCACAGCCGAGCACCATGACCGACGAGATAGCCCGCTTCAGCATGATCTGGGTGGGATTACTGGGGGCGGCCTACGCCACCGGCAAGCGTCGCCACCTCAGCATCGACCTGTTCGTTTCCGACCTCAAGGGAGGGCGCAAGCTCGCCAACCAGCTGTTCGTGGATCTCTGCGTGCTGCTGTTTTCCAGCGGCGCCATGGTGTGGGGCGGCCTGACCCTGGTGACCAAGGTCTACAGCACCGGCCAGGTCTCCCCGGCCATGCAACTGCCGATGGCCTATGTCTACGCTGTGCTGCCCCTGAGCGGCCTCATCATCAGTTATTACTGTGTGCTCTTCATGCTGGAGACCCTGTTCGACAGTCTGGCGCCCACCCCCGATCTTGCCCCCTCAGAGGAGAACATCTGATGGATTGGACCATAGCCCTGGTCATGTTCGGCTCCTTCTTCGTGTTGGTGTTCGCGGGCGTGCCCATCTCTTTCTCCATCGGTCTGGCGACCCTGGCCTCCGGCATGATGATGCTACCGATGGAAACCATTCTTGCGGTGGTCGGCCAGAAGATGGCCACCGGCCTCGACAGCTTCTCCCTGCTGGCGATCCCCTTCTTCATCCTGGCGGGGACCCTGATGAACTGCGGCGGCATCGCCCAGCGGCTTATCAACTTCTCTCAGGTGCTGGTGGGTCGCATGCCGGGCTCGCTCGGCCACGTCAACGTCATGGCCAACATGCTGTTCGGCTCCATCTCGGGGTCGGCGGTGGCAGCCGCGGCCGCGGTGGGTGGCACCATGGCCCCCATGCAGAAGAAGTCCGGCTATGATCCGGCTTATTCGGCGGCCATCAACGTGACCTCCTGCATCACGGGTCTGCTGATCCCGCCCTCCAACGTGCTCATCATCTACGCCCTGACCGCCGGCGGCATCTCGGTGGCCACCCTGTTCATGGCCGGTTACGTCCCCGGCATCCTGATGGGGCTCAGCATCATGGCCGTGGGAGCCATCATCGCCAAGCGCCGTGGCTACCCGGTTGCGGAGCGGCCCTCCTTTGCCATGGTGATGCGCGCCTTCTGGGATGCCATCCCCAGCCTGCTGCTGGTGGTGGTGGTCATGGGCGGGATCCTGGGGGGCATCTTCACCGCCACCGAAGCCTCCGCCATCGCCGTGGTCTACACCTTCGTGCTCTCGGTGCTCATCTACCGCGAAGTGAAGTTCAAGGATCTGCCGGCCATCATGCTGGACTCGGTCATCACCACCGCCATCGTGCTGCTGCTGATCGGCATCTCGGTGGGCATGTCCTGGGCCATGACCAATGCCGACATCCCCTACACCATCAGCGACGCCTTGATGAATGTCTCCGATAACCCCCTGGTCATCCTGCTCATCATCAACGTGATCCTGCTCATCGTGGGCGTCTTCATGGACATGACTCCGGCGGTGCTGATCTTCACCCCGATCTTCCTGCCCATCGTCACCGAGCTCGGCATGGATCCGGTCCACTTCGGCATCATGATGATCTTCAACCTCTGTATCGGGCTCTGTACACCGCCGGTGGGCAGTGCGCTTTTTGTGGGGTGCTCGGTCTCGGGGGTCAAGCTGCAGGCCCTGATCCGGCCCATGCTGCCCTTCTTCTTCGTCTTGCTGCTGAGCCTGATGGCGGTGACCTACATACCGTCACTCAGCCTCTTCCTGCCGGGGCTGTTTGGCATGCACTGAGTCATGAGAGAGCAAGTGAGCCCAGGGCTCACTTGTTCATTTTCATGTAAATTGGTATAACAAGTTACCGTATCCGGGGGACAGTCCCGGCACTTGAATAGTATGAGGCTGGGGTGTGAGTGAGATGAATATGGACTTGGTTGAATCAAAGCGTCTCTATCAGAAAGTCGCCGCCGAGCTGAAACAACGCATTGCCAGCCAGCGTTATCAAGTTGGCGAGCGTCTGCCGGCCGAGCGGCTGATTGCCGAGGAGATGGATGTGAGTCGTACCGTGGTGCGCGAGGCCATCATCATGCTGGAAGTGGAAGGGCTGGTGGCGGTGCAGAAAGGGTCCGGGATCCACGTGATCGCCCGGGAGAGCCAGTATGCCGAAGCGACTCCCACCCTGGATGATGCCCTGTTGACGGCGGGCCCCTTCGAGCTGCTGCAAGCCAGGCAACTGCTGGAGAGCAACATCGCCGAGTTTGCCGCGACCCAGGTGACCAAGCAGGACATCATGGAGCTGCTGAAGATCCAGGCCCTGGCCCGCAAGGAGGATCGCGCCCGCGATTCGGAGTGGGACAAGCAGTTCCATATCCAGGTGGCCAAGGCGACCCAGAACTCCGTGCTGGTGATCCTGACCGAGCAGCTCTGGCTGCATCGCGAGCGCAACCCCTACTGGCGCAAGCTCCACGAGCATATCGACGACAAGGCTATCTCCAGCTGGTGCGACGATCACGACCAGATCCTCAAGGCCCTGATGCGCAAGGATCCGCAGGCGGCCAAGCTGGCCATGTGGCAGCACCTGGAGAACACCAAGCAGATGCTCTTCCAGGCCACCATCTTCGATGACGAAATGGAGGATGACCGCTACCTCTTCTCCGAAAATCCCGTCGTGCATCTGACCCAGCATTCCACTGCCAACGGCTAGTGGAAGGCTCTCGGGGGCGAATCCTCGAGGTTGCTTTCAACCCCATAGAGGCGCTGGGCTGATGGCGTAGCCCACAGCTCCCGGGCAAATTGCTGCTCCACTCGCCGGTTTTTGCTGGCCACACCACCTGGAGCTGGCTCATGTCAAATGCAGTCACGACCCGCGGAGCCTTTGGCCCCTGGTCTGGAGATACACTGCGCTCGCGGGGCGGATACATCCTCTGACAGTGAGAAAAAGGATACAAAAAGGGCCACTTCTTGCGAAGTGGCCCTTTCCAAACGTTTGGGCTGGGGGAGTCTGAATTTAGTTTGTAATTAGCTGATTTAAATTGATTTTATTTTTGTAAATTTTAATCGGTGGTACATGTGGTGGTACATGTTGTGAATCTACCTCCTCCGAAGGACCCTTCAACTGCAAAGGTAGACACTACTGTTTAATCAGGATGCGGGTTCAAATCCCCAAATCAGCCCTCACACTCGCCCAAAAGGCCGCAGGAGCAAACCACCGAGGAGTGACTTACTGACTACTCCAACCCGGATGACAAAGGAATTGTGATAGCAGGACTATGGCCGCCGGAGTCTGCTGCAAAACGTCCCACCCATTCCTCATTTGGCGAAGACTTGCGACACGACCATCGACAGTGCCTCGCTCTCCGATTCCGGGAAGCGGTAATGGTCAAACAGATGGTTAACCGCTCCGAAGCCTCGCTCCATGAATCGGCTTAAGTTTTCCGGCGGTATGAATGCCTTACCCGGTGCAACAGCCACGGCAGATGAAAGACACATCCCGACCAGCTTGATCGAGGGCGGAGTAAGGAAGAAGAACCAGAATGGCCACTCCTGATCGAGACCATGCAGGTAGCGGCACACCTCCGGGATCTCGTAAAGCTCACGGGGATCGTCGTTGTAGCCGCTGAAGGTTAAGGTCAAATTGCTCTTCCAGCTCCACACATACTGAGGGTCTCGGAGCGGCACCAGCGTACGAAGAAAACCCAGCGAGCTTTCCAAATCGAAGGTCTCTATCTGCTCACGGTGGATGGCTAAGAAGATGGGGTCTTCAGAGCCATCATCCACTTCTTGTTCCTCTTCATCCTCGTCATATTCGGGGTCATTTTCCCCCCAGATGTAACGATAGAGGCTCGGGCTTTCGTAATCCGCTGCGGCTGACAGCACCTGATCCATTAGTTGGGTCACAATATCGCCGGTATTGAGTGGTACTCCGGCAGCGCCGTCCTGATCTGCGTGGTGAACGTAAATGTAATCCCAACCTTCATCGGTAACGGCCCACAGCGCCAGTTGGGCACCCCTGTCTAGCCTTTCCACGATGGAGTACAGCTGATCCTTGATGGTGTCCTCAAAGGTCGACCAGTCAGCGGACTCTTCACCCTGAACCTGTGCGCACACTTCCTCCCAGGCATTTTTCAGGTCCGAGTCTCCAGACAGGCTCGCCTCCATCCTCTCAAGGCTGCCAATAACATCGCTCACTGCCTGACGTTCCAACCTTGCTGCCCAGGCAACAGCGATGAATCGCTCGATACGCATCTGTACCCCCTCCATGGTGAACCGCTCGATGCCAGCGGCCCTGGCACGAGATGGCAGAGCTGTAGTCCATTGGACAGATCGCCCCTTCATATCAGCCCCTGCCACTGAGTTATCTACCCCAAACCTTAGTTGGATCAGGGGACAGCATAGAACAAGGGGCATTGGCAATTGACGCCCCCTCATTGCGATCTGACCGCTCAGGACCCCACCAACGCAGCAACAACCATGCCCTTGACGATGAGGTATTAACTTGATAATCGCGCGCTACGCGTGCGTGCGCGTACTGGTCGCAAAAGCCCCCTTTTCGGTATAGTCAGTATCGGTGTGTCACAAATACATATGCTGTTTTTTGATGGATGGTTAGCGGTATTCACCGTTCTATAGTGAATACCTGCCATAACATCATCACTTGTCAGTCAATCGCGCTTCTATCAAACAATGCGATAAATGCCAGTTTTGATACCAGGCCGGATACCAATGTGGTTACATAATGGCTAACGTCAGTCGAAACCTCACGTCAGCGACAAGGGAACCGCACCCTCAAGTCAGGCATCAGCTCTGCTGGTACTTCTTGAAGTTCTCGGCCTGCTCCAACACGCTCTTGTAGACCTCATCGTTGGCCACTGGCGGGAAGCCGAATTTGTGTAGCAGCAGGATCAGGTCAACTTTCAGCTTGGCCTTGATATCGTCGCGGTTGCTCCAGTCAGGGTACTGAGCGTTGTTATCGACCGTTACCTTCATCTCTTTGGCCAGCTCCAGCATCTTGGCCTCGTCATAGGTGAAGTCGTACTTCACGCACATGTGCTCGAGGATATCGAGGAACGCCTTCTCCTCCATGTCGATGCCGATATCGGCGAACGACATCATCTCGGACTTGATGTCGTAGATCATGTCGGCCATCTGTTGGGTGAAGGCATCGAACTCTTCACCATTAAGCACGTCGTTCTCTTTACGCTGGTTGTACTGTTCCACCAATGCCTGGAAGCGTTTGGAGAAGTTGATCCCCTGCAGCTGGTTCACCTTTTGAAAATCGCTGATGGCCTTGGCCAGCATCTTTTGCAGCAGTTGCATCCGGGTGTTGGGCAGCTTTATCTTGCCGATGCGGGCCATGTACTCGTCGTCAAAGATATCGATGGTCTCGGCCTTGTCCTCACCCAGGGTGAATATCTCCTCCACCCCCTCAGCCTTGAGTGCCTCAGCAATCATCTCGCGCACCTTCTGGTTCATCTGCTCGGTATCCGGCGCATCGCCCTTGGTGAGCTTGTAGACGATGGAGCGAACCGCCAGATAGAAGTGGATCAGCTCGCGCTCCTCCTGGCCAATCTCCTCACTGCCCACGCACACGTCATAGGCGGCCTTGAGCCGTTTCACCAAGCCCATAAAGCGCAGCTCAATCTTCTTGGTCTGCAGGACAAACTCAGCGGCTCGGTTGAGGCAGTCGAGTTGCAGGGTTGGCGTGCCAGAGAAGTAATCACGGCTATCGAAGGTATGGAACACTTGGCCAAGCAGATGCAGGTGATTGCGCACCTCGATCAGCGACTGCTGAACATCCTCAAAGTTTGACTTGTCCGCCTTCGAGTACATGGCCAGCGCCATGTTCATCCGGCTTTTGATCCCAATGTAATCGACCACCAGCCCCTTCTCCTTGCCTTCAAAACGGCGATTGACCCGGGAGATGGTCTGGATCAGGTTGTGCTTTTGCAGCGGCTTGTCGATGTAGATGGTATCGAGCTCCGGCACATCAAAGCCGGTCAGCCACATATCCACCACGATGGCTATCTTGAAGTTGGATTTGGGGTTCTTGAACTGCTTGTCCAGCTCGCGGCGATACTCCTTGGTGCCGAGCAAGTCATACATGGCCTGCTCATCATCCTGGCCACGGGTCATCACCATATTGACCTGGGGCAGGCGTATCAGCTCCTTGGCCTCTTGCTCTGTGAGGGTGACGCCATCGATGGCCAGTTTGGGCTCGAACCACTCGGAGCGTTTCAGTTTGAGGCTCTGATAGAAGGCATAGGCAATCTCCCGGCTGGCACAGACAAACATCGCCTTGCCTTTGACGGTCGAGCCTTCCGCCACCCGTTGCTCGTAATGCTTGGCAAAGTCCTTGGCCAGCGCCTCGATGCGATCCGGGTCGCCCAGGATCGAGTTCATGCTGGCCGTGGTTTTCTTGCTCTCTTCAATCTGGTGCTCGCTGGCCCCCTGCGCTTCGCACTCCTGGTAGTACTGCTCGATCTCTTCCAGCTTACTGTTATCGAGTACCACCTTGGCGGCGCGCCCTTCATAGACGATGCGTACCGTGATCTGGTCGTTGACCGACTCGGTCATGGTGTAGCTGTCGATGGTGGGGCCGAACACATCCAGGGTGGCGTCGATAGGGGTGCCGGTAAAGCCCACATAGGTGGCGTTGGGTAGCGAGTCGTGCAGGTACTTGGCGAAGCCATAGGTCTTCTTTATTGTGCCCTTCTCTTGGTCGAAGGTGAGCTTCAGATCGAGGTTGATCTGGCTGCGGTGGGCCTCATCAGAGATACAGATGATATTGCTGCGATCGGAGAGCTTTTGGATATCTTCGGTGAACTTGTGAATGGTGGTGAGGAATACCCCGCCACTGGCACGGCCAGCCAGCTTGTCACGCAGATCCTGACGGCTGGTGACCGGTTCAATCACCGCATCACCGATAAAGGCGGTGGCGCTGCAGAACTGCTTGGATAGCTGCTCATCGAGATCGGTGCGGTCGGTAATGAGGATGATGGTCGGGCTGGCAAAGTCGATGCTCTTCATCAAGAGGCGCGCTAAAAACTGCATGGTGTAGCTCTTGCCACAGCCGGTGGCGCCAAAGTAGGTGCCCCCCTTACCGCTACCCCCGATGTTTTCACCATTGCCGGCAATCTGCTTACGCTCTTTTTTGATGTTGTAGTAGAGCTTGCGGGCCGCGTAATACTGCGGATAACGGCAGCAGATCTTGGTTTCACTCTTGGATGTGTCAGGGAAGAAGACGAAGTTCTTCAATACATCGAGCAACCGTACCGGGTGAAACAGCCCCTGGATCAGGGTGTAGAGACCGTTGATACCCTCCTGCTCGGTGGACTCGTTACCGGTTACCTTGCGCCAGGCATAGTAGAACTCATAGGGCGCGAACAGATTGCCCATCTTGTTGTTCACCCCGTCACTGACGATACACAGGGCGTTATAGACGAACAGCTTGGGGATATCGCGCCGGTAGCGCACACAGAGCTGGCGCCAGGCGTCATAGGTGGTGGCTTCTTCACCGCGCACCGCCGATTTGAACTCGAACACCACCAGCGGCAGGCCATTGACGTAGAGGATGGCATCGGGGATGCGGGTCTGTAGCCCGCCATCGCGGGTCTGGCCTTCGATCTCGAGCTGATTCACCACTCGATAGATATTGTGGTCGGCCTCGGCAGTTACCTCCTCTTGCCCCACGAACATACTGGCCAGCTGGCTGGGCAAGGCGTGGGTATTTATCAACTCGATATAGAGGTCTTTTTGATCCCGATCTTCGCGCTTGAGCAAAAAGCCATTACTGAGCCAGTGGCAGAAGGTTTTATTGCTCTGGTAGAGGTCACTGGCGGGCAGGGTCTGCAACTGGTGCAGAATGGTCGCAATCTCACCTTCGGTAATGCCATCGGCCTGATACTGGCGGGCAAGGTACAGGCGCAGGTCATCAGCGATCAGCACCTCACTGTTATCCTTGCGTGGCACATCGCTGCCGACATAGTGAGGGTAACAAGGCTGGCCAGCGGCGTTAAGGTGCTGCCCCAGCAGGGAGATAATGGCCTGCTCCAGTTTTGCTTCCGTGAAGATATGGCTCATGGCGGTGGCTTCTTGTTCTAGTTGTGAAAGTGTGTCGGTGTCGTCAGATAGACGCCCGCGGTATGCGGGCGGGTCAGTGGCTTATGCAGCGCCCTCTTCGGCCATTCCGGCCTCAATCTCATCAAGACATAGCTCGCCGGAGATAAGCTTGGGCAGCAGGGTGTCCCTTAGTTTTTCTAAGTAGAGGATATTTTGCTTATTACTAATAATTTTTAGTAGAATGCCTTGGTAGACTTCATTGAATTTAATAACTATGTTGTTGCTTGGCAATAACAACCTTAACGACCTGAAGCCTGTTTTATTAAATTTTTGCTGTGCGCTGCCACTGACTATCCCATCAATTGAGCTTTGGCCTGCTTGTGATGAAAAATAAAAATACAAATAATCGTTTAGGCACTGCGTTGAAACTGCAATAGCATTACTACCAAGAGTCATGGGCATTCCAAGCCAATATGGCGGCCTAAAAACTGTACCTATATCCCCGACGTTAGATATTATAACTTCAGATCCTGAAAGCTTTGTTTTACTAAGGAAATCATAAGCGTGTTTATCTACGTACTTTGCTTTTTCTTTGTCGAAGTCATTCTTGAAATCTGTTGTTCTGATATATAGGGCATATTCAGGCTCATCAAATAAAGTAACATTATCTTTTAACGCCGCGAAGCTACCGTTAGCAACATAGTCTGTAACGTTTGCAAAGTCTTTAATACTTTGTACTTGCCATCCCTTCGGCACCCAACCACCAAGACCAAGGGATGGCTCGGCACACTCTTCAAAGGCGGCGGGGAACAGTTGGCGGGTAGCTTCTGACAGCGGCTTAAAGTCACAGTGTTCACGCACTGTCCTACGGGCCTCCGCACGGCGCAGCAGCTCGTCAGGGAAGGCTAAATCCTGCTCAAAGAAACCCGCATCCAGCGCGTTATCGACCACGGGATCGAAGTCTACAAACCACGACTTAAACAGCGCCTGTGCCATCTGTTCCAAGGTCTGATTGATTTGGCGGTTGAACAATACTTTATTGTTTAATGAATCCAATAATATGCATATTCTATCTTGAATATGTCTAGGTGGTATTTTTACTTGAAGAGCGTAGAAGTCCTCTCGCCGAGTTGAAGGTATTGCAGAGCCAGAGTCAAGCCCATTTATATCTTGTTGCAACAACTCATAATAAGCCCATTTCAAATTTATATCGAAACGTGGCTGTATATAGAATGCCGTATCAATAACAAAAAATGGAACTGGGGAGTAGTGAACTCCACGGTATGCTCCTTTTCTCCCTACAATAATTCCAGGATGTGAACACAGTGGTGTTTCGTTAAAACCTACAGGCCCATTAGTCCCATAAACTGGAAATCCAGATGTGGCATCTTTATAATTTTTAAGCGCCTTGCCATATTTTAGTTCAACTAACTCTCCCCAAGTCGTTTCGTACCAATCATCTCTTGACCAAGGTGACAATTTATTCCCCATAACCCAGCGCCTCCATATTAGACCGGATCGCTTTATCCAGCTCAGCCGCTTCATTCAGCTGGCGATAGAGGGTCTGGGTCAGTTCCTGCATCTTGGTTTCAAAGGCGATGCCATCATCTTCAATATCGGCGGCGCCCACATAGCGGCCCGGGGTCAGCACATAGTCGTTGGCTTTTATCTCTTCGAGGGTCGCCACTTTGCAGAAACCGGCCTGATCTTGATACTGCTCGACACTGATCTCTTTTGCCTCAATACGGCGCTTGAGTTCGACCGCGTCACTGCGCCAGGCGTGGAAGGTATCGGCGATGGTGGCGATATCAGCCGGGGTTAGCTCTTTCTGGGTGCGGCTGATCATGGTGCCGAGGTTGCGGGCATCGATAAACAGGGTCTCACCACGGCGATCGCGGTAGCCATATTTGACGCTGGCCTGCTTGCTCTTGCTGATAAACCACAGGCAGACCGGGATCTGGGTGGTGTAGAACAGCTGGCCCGGCAGAGCGATCATGCATTCGATGCGGTCATCTTCAATCAGCTTTTGGCGGATCTCCCCTTCACCGCTGCTATTGGAGCTCATGGAGCCGTTGGCCAGCACAAAGCCCGCAATGCCATCCTCGGAGAGCTTGGAGAGCATATGGAGTATCCAGCCGTAGTTGGCATTGCCGGTGGGCGGGGTACGGAAACCGGCAAAGCGCGGGTCGTTGGTCAGCTCCGCCTCGTTGCGCCAATCCTTCAGGTTAAACGGCGGGTTGGCCATGATGAAGTCGGCTTTGAGATCTGGGTGTTGGTCGGCAAAGAAGGTATCGGCCGGGCGCTCCCCCAGATTGCCGGACAGGCCGCGCACCGCCAGGTTCATTTTGGCCAGCTTGTAAGTGGTGCTGGTCAGCTCCTGGCCGTAGATGGCAATATCCTGGCTCTTCCCCTGATGGCTTTGCACAAACTTGAGGGACTGGACGAACATGCCGCCCGAGCCACAGCAGGGGTCATAGATCTTGCCCTGGTAGGGTTCAAGCATCTCGGCCAGCAGGGTGACCACGGCCTTGGGGGTATAGAACTCGCCGCCGCCCTTGCCTTCACTGGCGGCAAACTTGCCGAGGAAGTATTCATAGACTCGGCCGACCAGATCCTCTTCGGTCAGGTCGCATTCATTGGCGAGGGTGTCGATGTTCTCGATGCTGTCGATCAAGGAGGCGAGCTTGGTCGAGTCCAGCCCCAGGCGGGAGAAGTAGTTATCGGGCAGGGCATTGGCCAGAGAAGCGTTGCATTTCTCGATGGTCGAGAGGGCGGTATCAATAATGACGGCGATATCATCCTGCTTGGCGCGGGCACTGATGTAGCCCCAGCGGGCTGCTTCGGGCAGGAAGAACACGTTGTCTTGCTGGTAGAACACATCCATATCGACAAAGGCCTCTTGGCCGTTGGCGATCAGCTGTGCGCGCTTGGCCTCGAACTTGTCGCTGATAAATTTGAGGAACACCAAGCTCAGCACCACGTGCTTGTATTCAGAGGATTCCACGCTGCCACGCAGCTGGTTAGCGGTATCCCAGAGGGTCTCTTCAAAGCCTTTACTGGCTTTCTTGGCGGGTGCTTTTTTCGGGGCGGTGGCCATGTATCTGTGTTCTCTTATTCTTCTGAAAAATAATCGGAGTCCAGCGCCTTAATGGCGAAGACCTGACGGGTGGAGACACCCACGTTGTGTTCAATCATCAGGGCAGTGAGACGATTACCGTCGATCAGCACAATCCGCTTCTCAATCTGCCCCGCATATTCTTGCGCCTCACGGCTAAAGCCAGACGTGGTGATAAAGACCCCTTTCCGGGCTTTGTAGAAGTCGAGCGCCCCGGCGAAGGACTGAACCTCTGGACTGCCCACCGTCCTGTCGGTGTAGCGCTTGGCTTGCAGGTAGATGGAGTCGAGCCCCAGCTTGTCTTCCTTGATGATGCCATCGATCCCGCCATCGCTGCTGTAGCGGGTGGTATGGCTAGCTTCTTGAGCACTGCCGCCGTACCCCATGGCGACCATCAGATCGACTACCAGCTGTTCAAAGAAGCGAGGGGAAAGCCCAAGGATCTCACTCAGCAGATCATCTGCCAGGGAGCTATTTAGGGCAGCCAGCGCCTGCTCTATCTGCTCCTGGGGGGTTTGCTGTGACGACATCACGGGCGTTTGAACCGCAGCCTCTGAGGTTGCACTGCTTTCACTGGAGGCCAGTGTGAATGCAACAAACTCCCCGAACTGGGCCAGATAGCGATTATCGATAGACCGGCCAGATGCCAACGCAGCTTTGCCGCGGGCAGTAATCAAGCAGATACCTCGCCTGGGCTGAGCAATGAGCCCAGCCTTCACCAGATATGTTTTGGCCCAACCGACCCGCGATCTCACGGTGGTTTGACGGCCACTGGGCAGAGCTTGGGTGAGTTGTTCCGGTGTAAAAGCGTAATGTGAGCAGACCGCCTCATAAACATCTCGTAACGGACGCAAGGTCCCGTCTTGAAGGGCGGATAGCACGATAGGCATCATGCTTTCGTAACTGGGGATTGGGTCGGTCATAGCTCAATGGTGGTATACGAGACGGTATGGTTCGGAATCATCGCATAGATTCGGTCAGGTGTGGTTGATCCAGGACTCAAAAAGGCGGTGGCATGATACGTAACATTCGATGAGATAAGAAGGGCCAGCTGTCTGCCGATACAGTTATACAAAGTTCAACCCGCATCAGGCATGCCTTGGCACTCTCTCATCCGCACACGTTGGTTGTTGATGCAGTAAAAGTGGTCTCGGTTGGTTGTTCGCACGCTATATAGCCAAAAAACAGAGGCGACAGTGGTTACGTGGTTACATCGCCCGCTAACCCGTGCCTTTATTGGCTTCCGCTGTAACTACTCTCAACAAAGTTGGTGGTTACAGGCCTTTAGAGCGGTGGATACAGATACAGGCCTCGGTGTAACCACCGTAACCACCTTGTCACCACTAAACCAGCATCAGGTGGTTACAGCGGCATCCCATGATACATCAGGCTTTCAGTGGTCTTTTTATGATCATGCAACCACTGTAGCCACCATTTATGCTTCTCCATTCCGCTTGCACGCACAGAGCGCAATGCAAAGGGCCACACTCGGTGGCCCCTTGCTTCCTTCTGGCTGGCGTTATTCGCCTTCCTGTCCCCCCACACCATCGGCCAGTGCCCGCTCGGTCAGCACATAGACCCATACCGGATTTTCCATGCCGGGCAATCTGGCTTGACGCTGTGCTCGCTTCTTGTCGTTTGAAGGCAACAGAAACCCGGCATCAAGGCAAAGCTGGGCGGCTCGCTTCGGGTCGCGTCCCTTTATAAGCTCGGCCCAGCCAGCAGGAGTCACTAAGAAGATCACACCGTCTGCTTCCACCTTGCGATAGCCCACCATGTTGGCCGGGCGGTGGCTAGAATCGAACCAGTCCGCAAAGCGGCTGTATTGGAAGGAGGTAATAAACCCACGCACCTGCGCCAGGGTGGCGGCATCCTCTTTGTTGCCCAAGTGGCCCCGCTCCGCCAACCATGCCTTGAGACAGACCTCTACCGCCTTGGTCGCCTCACCCTCGGGCCAGCCAGTTATCCCCAGCCGGGTTGCCAGCTCACCGGCTGCGGCCACCAGCGCAAACCGGTTGATGGCACGGCCAACCTGATTACCCGCCCCCGTCGGTGTCAGCACATCGGCGAGGTGCTTGATGTCGTCGATCAACTGCGCCCGGTGTTGATCCTGGTCTGCGGCCAGTGCTTCGACGAAAGCGCGAAATACAGTGCCATGCTGCCCCAACGTGTTGGCCTTCAAGGTGTCAGCAAAGGCGCGACCGTCCTCCATGCCATGCAGGCACTCAAACGCACCATGCTGCCCGGTGTTGCTCGGGATCTGGATGGTGCGCACCTCCATCCCCGCCTGGGTACTCTTCCCGGCACTGGCGGCATGGTCCTCGAGACTCAGCTCACCGGTAGACAGGAACAGCAACCGCCAGGCTTTACGCTCTCTCAGCTCCCCATCCTGCTTGCTGCGGCCCTTGCCTTGGCCGTTGGCCAGCATGTAGGCGGTCTGTCCTGCTTCCCGGCCGTCCAGCTCGCCCAGTTCATCCAGACAGAGCAGGGCATCATTGCGCTGGCTGGCGATCCCCTCGATGGCGTTACCGGTGGCCCGCCAGGTTTGGGCGTAGCTGTCCGGGTGACCGTAGACGCTGGCGGCAGCTTTCATCACCGTGGTTTTGCCATCGGTACTCTCACCCTTGAGGTGAAATCCACCGCCTTCCATTCCCACCAGTGACAGCAGCGGGGCAGCAAAGGCCAGCGCCAGCGCAAAACACAGCCGGGAGTTTCCTACCGCCAGCGCTGATACCCCCTGTTGCCACTTGACCAGAGTGCCACGCTCGGCAAAGTCGTTGGCAGCAAAGCCCGCCGATTGCAGGATCACCCCCTCGGCACCCGGCCCGATGGAGCCATGAGGAAGCACATAGGTGCGGCCATGCCAGCCGGTACGCTCGACACAGGTGATCCGCCGCTCTGGCTTGCAGCACATCAGGTAGGCGGCCAGCTTGCTCTTTTGGCGCAGTTCGATGAACGGCAGGCCCGCATCCAGCAGTGCAGTAAACACCGCTTCACCGTTACGCGGCACCAAGGCACGGACTGGCATGGCCCATTGGCGTGCTTGTCCGGCGCTATCCTGCCATTCCAGCAAGCGACCATAGCCTTGCCCATGTACATCAGACGTTTCAGCCAGTACCCATACCGGGCTGGAGAGGGGCACCGACTCCTCTCTGGCGTGTTCACCGCGCCCCACCAGCATCAAAGCACAGAGCCGATCTCCCCGGATCTCGAACCCTTGAGGGAGCACTTTCCCCTCGACGGTCTCGCCATCGCACATCGAATGAAGCGGAGCCACTTCGACCTGCAAGGGGGCCTCGTCCTTCTGGCTAGCATCTTCATGGGGGAGAGGGGGCGATACAGTGCAGGCGCTCATGATGGCCTCCTTGGTTGTGGTCAGCCCATGGGTTTGGTGATAGTCGTTCCAGTCGCCAGCAACAGGCGGCAGGGCCACCTGCCCATCCACTGCGGTAGCGGCCTGTTCAGCCTTGGTCTTGCCGGGATTGCCTTGGGTGTGGGCGTCATTGTCGCCACAGAGCAGGATCTGGGCCTTGGGGTGCTGGCGGCGAGCAATCGCGGCAACTGCCGCCAAGTTGCCGCAATCCATCGCACAATAGACCGTCGCCCCGGTAGCCAAGTGAACCGACAGACCAGTGGCATAACCCTCGACAATGGCAATCAACTCTCCACCCTCGATACGGTGGAAGGCCCCGGCTTTTTGCCCGCCAGGCAGGTAACGTTTGTCGCTATGGGGGTCGATCAGTTGAACGTTCACCAGGGTCCCGGCCTCATCCCACAGCGGCACCACCAGAGCACCGGGTTGAAAGATCAGCTTGCCCATGGGGAAGATGTGTCGGGTCAGCGGCACAGCGAGGCCCAGTAACGCTTTCTGTGCCAGATAGGGACTTTGGCCTTGCTCGCAGTTGGCCATGATGCTGGTAGCACGGCAGGCTGCCTTCTGACGTTGTTGCGCTACACGCTCGCACTCGGCTTCGGCACGTTGCTGCTGGTGAATGCGTTCCCGCTCGGCAGGAACAAGGCCTTTCATCGACAGATCTACCAGGGGGGCGACCAGCTCGGCCGCCTCCTTGATGGTCTTCCCAGTGACCTTGCTCACCAGAGCCAGTCCATCCCCGGCGCCGCACTGGTTGCAGATCCAAGTACCGCGTTCCTCTTTGTCATCGAAGCGAAAGCGGTCCTTGCCGCCGCAGATTGGACAGGGCCCATGCTGCTTGCGAATAGGCACCTTGATGCCCAGCCTTTCCAACACATCAGGCCAGTGCCCACGGGCAGCGAATGCTACATCCGAAACAATACGTTTAGCTTGGGTCATGGCTTATTTCGCCTCGCTAGCATGGGCCACTTCAACCGCTTCATGTTCGGTTTCAAAAGTGATGGGCCATACCGCCATCACACAAGCTGCGGCGCTGGCCTGCGCCCCTTTCCACTCACAAAGCAAGGCAACGGTGTGGAGACTGACCAGGTCGGGGTTTTTTGCCCGTCCGGTATGGGCGCTGTGAAACGCTAACCGGGCGTGCTGTGCTTGCAGCGGGCGAAGCGCCCCAGTCATGAAGCGGTGGTTTTTGGGCAAGGCTTCGCCCTGAGCGGTGCGCCCATCGTTTGCAATAATCATGTTTAAACCTCGGCTAGGCGGCGGGCAGGTGGCCGGACGTGAAGGGGAAAGCGGTCAGGTAACGGACGATCTGCGCCTGACTCAAGGGAACAGCACCACGCTGCTGACGCTTGGCGTTGATCAGCTCAACCACCTTGCTGGCCTCGTCGCGGTCTTGCAGCCAGTAACGCTTCATTTTTTCCGGCTGGCCCACCCTGTTGATATGGCGGAAAAACTCATCCGCGATGGTGATCCCGTGATGAAGGCGCATGTCACTGATAGAGTTGCGAAAATTCAGATCGTTCAAGCCTGCAAGCCCGGACAGCGCGCTGGCCCCCTGGGTGCCGCTCACCAACAGGTGGAGTGCGACCAACTCCAGCTTGGTCGCGTGACGGGTCGGCTGAGTGGTAGTATTCCCTTGCTTGGTTTGGGTCGTGCCGTTCTGCGGTGCGGCCATTTCTTTCTTGTTCATCGCCGTCCCCTATGCCGCCACGATGCGAGCGGTGATACGCGCCGCCATCCAGGCATCAATCTCCGCTTCGACAAAAGCCACAGAACGCCCGCCGAGGTTGACGGTTTTGGGGAAGAGGCCTTGGGCCATCTGATCGTAAATGCTGGACTTGCTCAGGCCGGTTTTCTGGGTGACCTCCCGCATGCGGATAAAGCGCAGTTCGGAATCAAAGCGGAGCTCGAAGCTGTTGGGGGTATACGTGTTCATACCAGTTCCTCATTCGTCGATATTGACGGGAACATAGGAGCACGTCGACCCACCCTAAGGGCAATACCCTAAGGGCTCAGGGTACAGTGTTTGATTGGGGTGAGGGTATCGTCAAACCCGCGCCATTGCTGGGTTTGATACCCTGAGGGTGGTGAGGGAGACTCTCAGGTTTAAAGTTCGGTGTATGTTCGGGGGAAGGGGCTTAATGTGGCTAGCAGGTGGAAGTTTTGAGGGTATCAATGGTCGCCTTTCTTTATGGTGACTGTGTGCGTACCCTCAGGGTGTAGGAATGTCTGGTAGCAGAGACTATTTGGAAGTGGAGACTAGCGCTACAGCTAGGGCACGTCTATGGGAGAGACAGCGCGGCTTAGCCATCAACCATTCAATAATGTCTTCTTGCGTGGCGTGCGTGTCTTTGTCATCTGGAACCCAGTTGTCACCAAAGAAACGCTCTTGGACCACCAACACATACTCAAGTAACGGGGTCGAGAAGCGCATGGCTGGCACGTTTTCCTTAGGTGACACGTTCATATTTTCTGCTTTCGACAGACGTTCTGTCAGTACTGCTACTTGTTCAGCAAGGGCTATCTCCCGTGCGCTTACTTTGGAATCATATGGGCCTGGTGAGCCGGTGTTTCCGAACCTGGTGCCATTATCCTCAAGGTCTGTTTCGGCACAGCATTCATAGAGATCCGGGTTAAAACCTTGTTCTTCGGCAACGTTCCTAGCCATCCACGGCCTTGATGAATCAGCTTCGGAGGTTGCGTAGCCAAGGGTACCTCTCTCCTCCGGAGCTGCCGCAATTTCAGCATTACGGTTGACCGCGAGTTTCCCCCCGAAATCTTTTCCACTTTTAGTATCAGACACAGAGTAATCAAAGTTCACTGGGTCAATACCTGCAGCCCTTTGAGCTGCCACATTTGAGACCCTTTTGGCTTCATACTCGGCCCTTTTGGCCGCATTCTTCGCAATTAACGATTTACGGTGTTTTAAGAATGTCTTAGTTACCATGTGTGATTTTCGTGCAATGCCTTGCTCGGAATACCGGGTCAGATGGACAAGGCTTTCCCACACTTCTCAGCGTTGAGATAGATCCGGCATGAACTTGGTTTACTCGTTGACCAGCTTGAGCGCCTTGGTGCCGCTCGCCAGAGAGAGGTTCCCCTGGCTGGCCTGCTCGATATGATTGCTCCACCAGCTCATCATGATCACCCGCTGCTCGAAGTAGTCCGAGCGGTTGTAAGCGCGGCGGATCTCGTTCTCGTCGGCGTGGGATAACGCCGCCTCGATGGCATCAGGGTTGAAGCCCTGTTCATTGAGAGTGGTACTCCCCAGCGAGCGCAAGCCATGGGCCACCAGTCGCCCACCATAGCCAAGCCGTTTCAAGGCTGCATTGGCGGTTTGATCGTTGATATGACTCAGGGGATCGCGGCGGCCAGGGAACACAAAGGGACGGTGACCACTAATCGGTTTCATACGCTCCAACAGGGAGATAGCTTGCGGGGTGAGTGGGATACTGTGGGGGCGATCCATCTTCATGCGATCAGCTGGGATGTTCCACACCTTGTCTTCCAGATCGATTTCATCCCAACGAGTACCCGCTGATTCACCGGGGCGCACCAGGGTGTGTAGGCTCCATTCAATCAGGCAGCGGGTGGTGTGTTCCAAACGACCGTTGGCAATGTCTGCCATCAACAAAGGCAACTCATCTGGCTTGAGGGTGGGCATGTGTTTCTTGGTGGGCTTCCTGAACACTTTGCGAATGGCCGAGCAAGGGTTGGCCGCGAGCAATCCGTGATTCACGCTGTAGTCCAGAATCTCGTTTATTCGCTGGCAGAGGCGGCGAACGGTCTCATGCTTGCCGTCTGCCTCCAATGGACGCAGTAACTCGATCACCTTGGGGGCGCGGATTTTATCGATGGGCATGGAGCCGATGAATGGCAGCACATACATCTCAAGGGATCGCCACGAATCTGTAGCATATTCCTCGCTCACGCTATGGCGTTTGAGATCCAGCCACTTGGCGGCCATGCGCTCGAAGGTGCTCTGGCTGGCCTCATGCTCTGCTTGGGCAATGGTTGCCTGTTCTTCTTTGTGAGCCTTGGGATCAATCCCTTGGGCAAGCAGGGCGCGAGCCTCCCTACGTCGCTCTCTAGCTATGGCCAGCGTGACTTCTGGATAAGTGCCAAAGCCTATATTGGTGCGTTTTTTGTCGGCAGGGCTTTGGTACTTGAACACCCACCGTTTCTTGTCCTTTGACTTGACTCTCAGCTCGAGCCCCTGGCCGTCTGACAAGGTGTACTCCTTGCCATCGTCGTTGGCCTTGGCATCCTTCACTGTTGTGGGGGACAGCCAGTCTGATCCTGTTCTGCGTGGCTTTCTATCCATAACGTCCATTTGTACCACCAAAAATTAGTACCACAGCCTTGTGGTACATCTGATGGTACTAAACAAGCTGGATTTTGGCGACTATCTCGGATTGCTACGGACAACAAAAAACCCGCAAGACGTTGAATCTTGCGGGTTTCTGTACTTCTTCGTTCCCGGCCGGAACATTGTTTGGTGGAGCTGGGGGGATTTGAACCCCCGTCCAAAATTACTACATCCTCGGTACT
>RCUM01000390.1_pt1 | contig 27400 bp, 22 predicted proteins | sample 2166141 | NCBI WGS metagenome assembly RCUM01 (sample SAMN09932756, study PRJNA488358) | compost metagenome | isolation source: compost soil in crotonic acid-enriched | place: Germany: Experimental Botanical Garden
ACCATGTCCTTGAACACCTGTCTACCATGTCCCCGGTCTGTACAGGGAGAGGGTTAGGGTGAGGGGGATCAGTTTCCGCTATTTTTCTTCTACTTAAGGTTCTCTTCAGTTGTTATCCGCTATGCTCTGCTAATACCGAATTTAGTGGGAGTCTCTATGGGCGTTCGCTTTGCAAAATCACAAATACTCCTGCACTGGCTGACGCTGGTGATGGTGATCCTGACTTACAGTGCCATGTTGTTGAAGGACTCGGTGCCGGATGACAGCGCAACATTGGTGAAGGATCTGCACTTTAACTTTGGCTTGTCGGTATTTGTGCTGATGCTTATCCGCCTTGGGCTACGCCACCGGCATCCTACGCCGCCGATCACTCCGGCCTTGCCGGAATTACAGGCGCTAGGGGCGAAAATGCTCCATTGGGGGCTGTATCTGCTGTTTTTATCGTTGCCGATCTTGGGCTTCTTGACGTTGGCCTATGGTGGCAAACAGTGGATGCTGCTGGGCTGGCAGGTGCCGCAGTGGGTCACGCCCGATGCGGGTATACGCCGCACGCTGAAAATGGTGCACGAAACCTTGGCAAATACGGGATATTTCATCATCGGCATCCATGCCTTGGCCGCGATTTATCATCACTATGTGCGGGGTGATGACACCCTGCGCCGGATGATGCCCGGCAAATAGTTCGCGGTGCAGAAACAACAAAGGGGCGCAGAAGCGCCCCTTTGTCTAAGTACCTGGTCAGATTGCGGTTAGGCAACCATCAGCATGAAGGTGCCTACCCATGCAACCAGCATGAATGAAACGCCCATCAAAAAGTATTTCACGTAACAACTCCTTGTGGAGTCCTCGCAAACCAACGATCCCGATTGTTGTCTGAGTATTTTGTGGCAAATCAGCGGCGGGCGGCGGGTTCTTCAATCAGAAGGAACAACGTCCTGAGCTACGATTTACCGGTCGTTGCGATTCAAGTTCCTTGAGGTTATCCAGGAATCACAACAGGATCGGCGCTAATGTACTCCCAAAATCCTACCCATTTCAATACTGTGTTTTTGATCACACTTTTTGCCAGTTTTTTACCCTGCCAGGGCGTTGAAACGGGCGCCGCATACAGCACCCCTACGAGGTGTGATGGTTGATAAATGCCTGAAGTAACAGTTTGTTACAAGGCATCAGGCCACGGCACTGACGCTGGCGATCAGGATCGCCCAGAAGACCAGACAAGAAAGCAGGATAGCGGCCCAGACATGACGACGGTTGAGTTCCATTTTTAGCCTTCACTTTGCAATCGGTGGTTGTTTAATAACCCTATCGGCGCAAAACGGTAAAAATTTACTCTCTGGGCAAACTATTTATTCTGAGGGCTGGTGGATCACCGCTACCGTGGTATGCACTTCGTAGCCCAGCAGGAACAGGGCTTGCTCAAGTGCCTCAACCTTCGAGGCATAGGCCACATCCAGCAACCGATCGATCTGTGCGCCGTTAAACCCCATCTGGCGGGCCAGCAGCGCTTTTGAGGTGTTGCTGCTTAACATGTGGTTATGCAGTTCCAGCTTTAATTTCACCAGCACCGGCAAATGCAGGGCGATGTCACCGCTTTGCAATGCGGAGGCCGCAGGCACTGGGCGGCCTTCTTCCATCTCAATGGCGATAGCCGTCAGCAGGCTTTCCTGCGCCTCCAGTTCGACGTCCTCACGTTTGTAGCAGGCAGCCTGCTGCTCGGGGAAATCGCGTAGGGTAATTTGCCAGGCATCGCTTTCGCTATCGAAGGCGTAATGGGCGGGATAGTGGCAAGGCATCATATTTCCTGCTTGGAGGGAAGTGAGCCGCATTGTGACCGGTTGGCGACAACAATGCCAGAGATTGGCGTCCTTAAAGCACGTAGATAATCGCTGCGTAGGCCGCCAAGCTGAACACATTGTTGCGCCGTATCTTTTTTGGACGGCGACTGATGTTTTATTAGGAACTTATGCCAGAATTATCCTATAAGCCCAACGATAATGCGGATTAACATGAAATACAGATTTAACGATCGTGTGCTGTTTGATGATGACAGCGGAACGTTGGTGCCAAGCGACTTTTCCAACGAGCCCACTTCTATTTCCAATCCTGCCAAACGTCTTTTGCTATTACTGATCGCCAACTATGGCAAACCCGTGGAACGGGAGGTGATTTTCAAAAAGGTGTGGGACGACTACGGCATGATCTCCAGCAATAACAACCTTAATCAATGCGTGAGCAAGTTGCGCCGGGTACTTAAGGTGATGGGGATCGATGATGAGGTGATTGCCACCGTGCCGAAGATAGGGTTTATGTTGCGCCGCGAGATCCAGGTTGAAATCAGCCAGGAAGACGATGGGCATTTTACCCCGCTAATCCCTGCACAGACGGTGGGTGATGAGAGCCATGTGCCAGTAGAGAGCGGGCAAGAAGCCGAAGCCGAGACAGATGATGATGTTGCTTCCGTTTCCGGGGCAGACGGTGAGCCCGATCTGCCGACAAGCGAAGAGATTGCCACTCCTGCCAACAAAAAACGTCTTGGTTGGGGCCTGATCGCTACGGTTGCTGGTTTGGTCTTTGTCCTGGGGATCGCATCTACGATGTACGCCACCAATTCACTGGCCAGACAGGAGGTGTTTCTTGGCAAGGCGGGGAGTTGCAAGGTGTTTATGTCGACATCCACGCAGTCTGGTGTACCCAACTCCAGTCTGAATCAGGACATGTTGTCTTATGTGGAACAACGAAAAGCCGAATGCCGGGCAGATGAATACCTGCTAGTGGTACGCAGCAACCAGGTTCGTTCTTTTATTTCTGGCGTGAGCCGCCTGTTTTTTGTGCGCTGCACCATCGTACGTGAGCACAAAATAGAGTTTTGCTCAGGGCTAGAGAACGACAGTTTGCCGTTGTTGCAGTAAGGATAAGTAAAAGAATGGGCCTGATCATCGCAACAGTAGTCTGGTTTTTTGGTGGGGTGAGCGACAATGCGCCGAATTGTTTAAATATTGTATTGATTGAACATAAAAGCAACAAGTTTTTTGTGCTTAACCAAGAGCTCATGCAGAGTTTTGTGCATTAAACAGGCCGTTAAAAACATTAATTTTGGATTTTAAACCTAAACAATTGCAAGTTAATAGTTAATGATTCTTTTATACCGCTTGCGGGTTAAGATTTTTCTCGTCAACGGGTGGTTGGGATTTTTCTTAAATGACTGGCTGGTGACGATCACCACGGAACCTGCGAAGTTATCGCAGAACGGTGGAAACAAACAAGTACGGCAAGATGGTAAATAACGGACCGATGACAGTAAAGCTTCTCGGGCGCACCAATCGGCAATGTGCTTGGTTAACTACAGTTATCTTGTAACGGATTAGGATCATTATGAAATTTTACAACACCAAAACTACCCTGCTGGCCGCTGTTATCGGTTTGACTTTTGCGGGCTCAGCCTTGGCAGCCGATGGCACCATCACCATCAATGGCACCATTACCGACACTACCTGCGATATTTCGGTCAACAACCAGTCTAAAGACGCCACGGTAACGTTGCCGACCATTTCTATCTCTGCGCTGCCAGCCGTTGGGGCAACTGCAGGGGCAACACCTTTCAGCATCGCACTGACCAACTGTGCGGGGGCTACACTTAATACTGCCAGCACTTTCTTTGAAGCGGGCGCTTATGTTGAACAGAGCACCGGTCGCCTGAACAACTCGGCATCGGGCACGGCGACCAACGTCCAGGTTCAACTGTTGAACGCCAATCTAGGCAGCATCATGGCGGGTAGTGCACATAGCCAAGGCGATGTGGTCGTTGATATCAGCTCCGGTGGCGGCGTAATGAATTATTACGCGCAATACTATGCGAACGGGACGGTCACGCCAGGTACGGTTAATACCCAGGTGGATTACACCATCATCTACCTGTAAGACATCCAGCCGTGGGATGGGGGGCAACCTCATCCCTTTCAGAGGACAGCGCCATGTTAAGAACTCTATTTACCGTTTCCGCCTTTAGCTTGGCGCTGACATGGACAGTTGCCGCTGATGCTGGTGTGATCATCAACGCCACACGCATTATTTATAACGAAAACAGCGGTGAGGCGATTACCCAACTGCGTAACCAAGGGACTAGCCCGGTGTTGATCCAGTCCTGGATCGATAACGGGGATGTTAAATCCAAACCCGACACCGTCAAGGTGCCTTTTACCCTGACGCCACCGGTCGCCCGTATCGATCCGGGTAAAGGGCAGGCGTTGCGTATTGCACGTACCGGCGGCGGATTGCCGAGCAACCGTGAATCACTGTTCTGGCTCAATGTGTTAGAGATCCCACCCAAGGCTTCCCAAAAAATAGCCGCGGGTGACAACCTGATGCAGTTCTCTTTCCGCACCCGCATCAAACTGTTCTATCGGCCGGATAACCTGCCAATGACCCCGGCTCAGGCTTACGAAAAGCTGGATCTGAGCTTACGCAAGGGGGCTGCAGGTTATGAAATCGTCGCCAAGAACCCATCGCCTTATTACCTTACTTTCCGCCAGATTGAAATTCGTAGCGCCAAAGGCGCGCCGGTACTGGGAGATCTGGGAAAAACGCAGGAAAGGATGGTGGCACCCTTTGGCGAGTTGGTGATGAAAATTCAAGGAATGAAATCGGCACCGTCAGCAGGCTTAAAAGCGTTTTACAGCCTGATTGATGATTTCGGTGGGGATAACAAAAATGAGCGGACGTTGGCGGGCAGTGGTAAGTCTTGATTGGCGGCCCTCTTTTCTCAACCAGATTTACATTGCGGGAGCCATTTTACTGGCTCCCCTGGCATTGGCTTATGCGGATGAAACCGAGGCTATTGAGTTCAACGAGTCTTTTCTGCGTTCGTCCGTCGATGTCAGCCAGTTCTCCAGCGGTAACCCGGTTGCTCCCGGCATTCACCGCATCGATCTCTATCTTAACGACCAATGGAAAGGGCGGCAGGACGTCAACTTTTCCTTGGCTTCACCGCAAAGCAGCATCGCTCAACCTTGCTATGATCTGAAGCTGTTAAGCCTGTTCGACATTGCCTTGGATAAACTGGACAAGGCGGTGTTGTCGCGCTTGCAGCAAGGGGAACAGTGTATTGCGCTGGGTGAACTGGTGCCTGGCGTGGAGGGCAATTTTGATAGCGGTGGCCAACGGTTGGATGTGCGTGCGCCGCAGTCTTTGCTGCAGCATGAAGCCCGTGGTTATGTCAGCCCTGAGCTGTGGGATAACGGCATCACGGCGGCGACCCTGCAATATGACTACAACGCCTACCGTTCCGATCATTCCGACTCATCTTCTCAAACCACCCAATTTCTGGGGTTGCGTGGCGGATTAAACTGGGACGTGTGGCGTCTGCGTTACCGGGCATCGGCCAATTGGAATGATGACGAGGGTTTTCGCTATCAAAGCAATGAAACCTATCTGGAGCGGCCTTTGGTTGGCTGGCGAAGCCGGATGGTGCTGGGGCAATCGACCACCGACGGCCAAGTCTTTGACAGCATTGGGTTCATTGGCGCTCAGATCAGCTCGGACGATCGTATGTACAGCGATTCCCAACGTGGCTTTGCCCCGGTGGTGCGCGGTATCGCCAATACCAACGCGCTGGTACGTGTCAGCCAGCGTGGCAGCCAGATTTATGAAACCACCGTACCGCCGGGGCCGTTTGTTATTGACGATCTCTATCCTACCGGCAGCGGCGGCGATCTGCTGGTCACGGTGACCGAAGCCGACGGCACTGAACGCAGCTTTACTGTCACCTATGCTTCAATAGCCGAGCTGCTGCGACCAGGTGTAACTCACTATTCACTGATGGCGGGGAAATATCGCAATAACTCGGTGAGCGAGGAACCTGCCATTGCGGTGGGCACCTTGAGGCATGGTTTCACTAACCTGCTGACGGGGTATACCGGCGTGATTGGTGCCGATGGTTATGCGGCCGCCTCGGGCGGTCTGGCATTCAATACCGATTTTGGCGCGCTGTCGGCGGATATTACCCAGGCACAAACGCAGTTTGATAACCGTCCTAACGAGCAGGGGCAGAGCGTCCGGCTCACCTATGCGAAAATTTTGCCGGTAGTGGATACCAACATCACGCTGGCCACCTATCGCTATTCCAGTTCTGGGTATTACAACGTAGATGACGCCATGTTGCTGCGCGATCGCGACAGTAACGATAGCGGCTATGCTGACTATAACAGTTGGAAACGACGTAATCGTTTGCAGATTAACGCCAGCCAGTCGTTGCCGGAGGGTTTTGGGACTGTCGCGTTGAATGCCAACGTGCAGGATTATTGGGATCATGACCAGACCGACCGCGAATATCAGCTTAGCTACAACAATCACTATAACAAGCTGAATTATGGGGTTAACTTCGCACGGACGCGTAACCTGGCAACCGGAAACTGGGATAACAAAGCCATGCTGACCCTGTCGATCCCACTGGGCTCCAGCTCGCGTGCGCCTAACCTGACCAGCAGCTATACCCAGCAAAAGGATCGTCAGGGATTGCAGAACTCGCTGTCCGGTAGCCTGGGAGAGGACCGGCAGTATAACTACAGCGCCTTTACCAACTACGACTATGATAAAAATGGTAGCAACAGCGTTAGCGGTGGCGTCAACGGCTCATGGGCCGCGCCTTATGCCTTCGTTGGGGGCAGCGTTTCCGCAGGCCAGGGTTATCAACAATATGGCGCCAATATGTCCGGTGGCCTGGTTGCCTATAGTGGCGGAGTGGTGTTTACACCGATGCTGGGGGAAACGTCGGCAATCGTTGAGGCAGATAACGCCAAGGGGGCCAGAATTACCAACTACAGCGGTCTGCGCCTGGATAACAGCGGTAAGGCTGTGGTCCCTTACCTCAGCCCTTACCGTCAGAATACCGTGGAGTTGGATCCGAAAGGGCTTTCCAGGGATGTGGAGCTGAAATACACCAGCCAGAAGATCGCGCCTACCGCCGGTGCCGTTGGGTTGTTACGTTATGAGACCGAAAGCGGCTACTCGATCCTGGTGACGACCCGAGACGTTGCTGGTAATCCGTTGCCCTTTGGCGCAAACGTGTCTGACGAACAACAGCGTAGCGTGGGGTATATCGGTCAGGTTGGTGAAGGCTTACTGCGGGTCAACAACCCTAAAGGCCAGTTAGAGGTGAAGTGGGGGGAAGGAGCCGGAGAAAGTTGCCGGTTTAACTATCAGTTGCCCGCCGTATCGCCTGGGGATGAATCGGACTATCGCCGCCTAGAGGTAATATGCCAATGAAGCAACTCCCGACTTTGACCCTTGTTTTCACGCTGTGGCTTGGCGCAGGATTCCGGCAGCGAGGTAAGCACTTGCTTCTTGGCTTATTGCTGATATTTGGCTACGGCGGAGCGGCCAGCGCCGAAGGGCTTGCGGTCAGTTGCGCGCGTAACAGTGGTTATTATCAGTTTTTCGATACGGCCACCATTGAGATTGGCAAAGACAGCGCCGTGGGTGACGTGCTGGGGCCTTGGATCAACTCTTACAACTCCACTGCCTGGAACTGCACCCCAAATAGCGCCTACCAGCAGCCGGTGCAGTTTAGCGTACAGGGTTACCCGCCTTACACTACGCGCAATACTATCGTGGTCGATGGGCAAACTTACATGCTGTATAACACCACGGTAAAAGCCGGTCTGGGGTATATCGTCCGTTGGCGTTATACCCTGAATGGTAAAACGACCAACTGGCAGCCGTTGACCATTGGCACCGGCGGGCAGCAGACCCATCCTGAGACCATTACCGTCAACTACAGCGGTAACCGCTTCTATTTGGGCGTTGATGCTCAGGTGCGGTTTGTGAAAACCACCACCGGCCTGACCGCTGGCGCAATTCCTCTGTTCGATCCAATTTATCTGCGGCATTTACAGACATATAACGGCATTTCCGCGCCAGGCGATCTCACCTACATGATTGCCCAGTTCAAAAGCGGCGGTACGATCGCCAGCGGCGGCACCTGCACCACTCCGAATGTGAATGTCGATCTGCCGGAGGCCAGCGTCGGTCAGTTCAACGGTGTGGGTTCGGTGGCAGGGCGTAAAGCCTTTGAGCTGGCGTTCAACCAATGCCCGGCTGGCTTGGCCAGCATTGGTTACAGTTTTGCCGCCACGACTCAGGTGCTGGATGCTGCCAATGGCGTAGTGGCACCGAATGCCACCTCAAGCGCTGGCGGTGTCGGGATCCAGTTACTGCGTGGCAACAACCTGCCGGTGACGTTTGGCACTGTTTATCTGCTGGATAACTATAATAGTTCGGCCAAGGCCAACTATCGGGTTCCCATGCAGGCTGGCTTGTTCCAGGTGGGTAATGCGGTAACCGCAGGTACGGCCAACACCGCAATCACTTTTACGCTCAATTATAAGTAGGGTGAAAATGGCAGCTATATATGGTTTCACGCCACAATATCGCAGGCTTGGCCGTTGGCTATTGATTACGGTGATGGCCTTATTTATCCCACTGAGCCACGCCGAGATATACCTGGGAGCCACGCGCCTGATTGTCAACGGCAAAGATAAGGAAGCGACGCTGCGCGTGACCAACGAGGGCCGCTCTGCGGTGTTGCTGCAAGTCTGGGTGGACAATGGTGATAGTGAGGCGGAACCGGAGAAAATCGCCACGCCGTTTACCGTAGCGCCGCCGATCTTGCGCCTGGACGGGAAGCGGGCGCAGCGTCTGAGAGTGTTGTTTACCGGGGCAGAACACACGCTGCCAAGCGATCGTGAGTCGGTGTTTTGGCTTAACGTGTTGGAGATCCCGCCGAAAGTGGCCAGTAATACGGCCAGCCAGATGCAGATGGCGTTCAGAACCCGGATAAAACTCTTCTATCGGCCACGGTCGTTGCAGACGATGAACATGGCTAACGTTCAGGATCAGTTACGCTTTAGCCTGGCAAAACAGGGCGGTAACCCGGTGTTGGTAGTCAGCAACCCCACGCCTTTTCACCAGACATTGCTAGAAATGGCGGTGGGCCGCGATAAGCAACAGGCCGTCGTTACCTTGGTGCCGGAAAATGGCATGGTAAGCCCAAAAGGGCAGGCTGATTTTGCCTTAACGGCGGCTAAAGGCCCGGTTAATGCTGGCATGAAGGTGTTTTATTCGGTGCTTGACGACTTTGGCTCTGTGGTTACGGCAGAGCAAGTCTTGCAAGCTGAGCAATCGTCCTTGCCGCGCTAGGTATTTCTGCGATCTCTGCCCGTTTTTTAATCACACCGCACGTATGGCGTATATTTTTCAGGCTTTGCTAGTATTCTTAGAGATGCAGCACATTTAACGAGCGATTGTCATCCTGCTTGTGGCACGTCAACTTTACTGTAAACGTTGAGGAGGAGATCATGGAAACTTTGGAAAAGTGCTATGTCTATGCCAAGAACACCAGCAACATGGATTTTCTCGCTTCTACGGTGGCATTCTTGGAGTTTCAGGGTCGTGAGGTCGATGCTAACGGCGTGGCGGGTAATATGTCGCGTGAACAGAGCGACAGCTTTTTTGAACGGCTAAATCATTACCGTTCCATCTATAAAAAGCAGGCCCAGCCCGTTTGAATCCACCCCAAGGCCTCGTTTTCGGGGCCTTTTCATTTAATCTTTTAATTTAAATACGATTTTGTGTGATTTACTTCGAAAGACGAAAAGATAGGTCGGAATGCCCCTGAGGTTGAGCTCAAGGGGCGTTGTTGCTTGTGGGCTTGCGCTATAAGCATCTGGAAAGTTTGTTTACCACATCAGATCGTCAGGCACGACAAAGTCGGCATACGGATCGTCTTCATCTTTAGCTTCTTTACTCAGCTCGGCATTTAATACAATGCTGCTCTCATCACGCTGCGCAATTTTATCGGCTACGATCGCGGGTATAATCGCGTATTCGCCATCAGGGTTCTTATCGGTAATCAGACGAGCAATGGCAAGGCGGCCACTAATCAATTGAGATTGAGTCGTTTTATCCACATATATTTTTTTAATTAAATTGTTATCTGTGAAGTTATAACCAATATCGCCATGTGAAATAACGATCCGGTTCATTTCAATGAGCTGCTTAACCTGGGCTTTATATTCTTTAGCTAAGGCGGCCTGCTTTTGCTGCTCATTCAGCTGTTTATCACGTTCAACCTGAGCCTTTTTGTTTTCTTCCACGGCCTCTCTTGCCTCACGAGCCTGAACCCGCGATTTTTTAGCCGTTCTTTCCACTTTCGCCAGTTTTTTACTGTTGACCAATCCAGCTTTAAGCAGCTGCTCTTGTAATGTTAGCTTTGCCATGTTCGTTTCCGAAACCGATTAAATAATGCCTTGGATTATACCCTTAACCTACGAGGTTGTGCTAGGTAACGGGAGCCTGTCACACATCATATTGATAATGCTATATATCCTGACCTCAGCGGTAGCATGGTTGCTGATTTGTGTAGGGGCGAACATGTTCAGCCTGAGTTAACCCATTGGTTATCTAAAGGGCGGAGCATTGCAGCACCCCGACACTGAGCAAGATTAGGGGATCAACTGCTCGGGGGAGCAATCATACAGCGCCGCTAGTTTTTCACGGGTACGCTTCTGAGGGCGGCCTGATGCCTCCCATTGCGAAACGGTGGATTGGGTGGTGCCGAGTTTTTCGGCCACATCATTCTGAGACAGGTCCCGATAGATCCGCCAGGCCGCCAAAAGTGAAACTTCCTGATCAATCATGATCTTGACGATCGCGTTAGGCACGGTCACATCATCGGATTTTGAGGGAGTGTAGGGCACATCTTCCCATTCATTTTTTGCGTTAATCAGTTTTTCATATTCGCTATAGGGCACCACGGCATACATGCGTTTACGTTTATCTTCTACAGCAACAATGTTAGGCGCAAAAGTTGGTGCGGGTGCAAGAGAGGTGGTTACGGAAGGGGGCAATTATAGAAGAAGAAAGAGAAGCAATTTTCTCAGAAACGGTCAAAGACTCTTTCGTTGCTTTGATTAGTATTTTTGCAGGAGCAGATGGTCTGGCATTCAGTTGTAATGGGTTGTCGCGTAAAAGGTTTTTGTAGATTCAACCTCTTCCAGCCGCTTGGTAAAAGTTTCTAAACCGGGTTTATCCGTCAAACTTTTATCAATGATCTCCTGTAGGGATTACTTGGGGAAGGTAAACCTGTCCGTTGAGAAAGCATATCTTCATTGAGTGAAAACTTCCGCTTCGTTTGAGCATGCTTTGCTTTCTTCTATTCTACGGAAGCTGCTGATTGTGTAAATGTAAGATTGTGAACGATTTCGATTTCACTGATAATACGAGTGCTGATTAAGTTCTTGTTCTTACCTAAGTAAAGTTTGCTACCTTCAAGTACTATACGACTGGCAACAATGTGTATGTGCTGGCCTGCTTCGTCATCGTGCAGAACGTAACAATGCAGGTGAGTCTCACTGAACCCCATTTTCTTCATGTAATCGTCAGCGAACGCCACCCATTGCTCGTTTTCCCGTGATTCCCCTTTCGGTAAGCGAAGCGAATTTTGCCATACAGGTTTTATAACGTCTGGGCGTAGTGATGTTCAAAGATTAAATTCATCAATAAGTTCTTTTTATTTATCACCGACTAAATTACCGCCAATGACACATAGATCTAACTTATGGTGCTTTCCTAGTTTTAACACGTGTAAAACTACACCAGAGAATTCCTTACCTCTCTTGATTTTCTGAATTCACTTCATTAGAAACTCCCTTTCCCTGTGGCTCGACTTTGAGTAAATTTATACGTAGATCTCTAATTAATTTGTTCACATAGAAAATTTATGTTTTAGATAGGTCACTATCTATGTTTTTGCTCTTTAAGTGAGAGAGGACACAATTAAATTTCTGGGAAACCCCACCCAACAGCATCCATATGTCTACATTAATTGAGGAAATGACAGGAGGCTGTTGACTCATGCATGCCATGCGAAGCTATTCACCCTGACTTTTATCGACTAGTTTGGTATTGAGAATCGCTAACTATTCTTTATTTAATCTGACGCTAATATAATGTATTCGCAGTAATTGAACGGGGGTTAGGCAATATATTCTTACTGATGGCTTTGATGCCTTGTGTTCCAGAAAAGTTAGTTCTTTACTCATGCAAACTCATTTTTATACGAGAATATTGATATGCTTTATACGGTTTTTAATTCCTTTACAGAACCTTAATACAGTTTATTGGAAATGATATTTATGTCAATATCCTGGGCTTGACTTGGATTTTCTTTTTCAACCGATGGGTGAAAAACAAGGGAACTCAAAGAAGCGGAGTTTCTGAGAGTTAGCCCTTGCTATTATTAAAGGCTATTATTTGTTTTTTAAGTAATGTTCAAAAATATCTCTCGGCAAAATTAGATTTTGTGAGGATTTGTAGCCAAGGCTAACTCTAATTTCATTAATCATTTTCAAACAAAATGAATTATAATCACTCCATTCGGATCTATGAATGAAAGCAGTGCTGTGAACCTGATTCTTTCTTGTTTCATATTTATTTAAGTATTTCTCCATTTCTTCGAATGAATTAACCAATGCATCTTTAACGTCCATTTTATTAGATAGGTAAGTACTCATAAATAAAAGATCTGCGAAACCAAGAGTATATGTAATTTGGGGCGTGTCATAAGGTCTTTTAATAAATCCACTTATTTCATCATCATTTAAACCTAAGCCTTCAAAATGCCAAAACTTTAAACCAAATTTAACAAAACAATAAGTTTGGAGCAAGGATTCAGGATGCGATATCACTGCCTGTAAAGCATAAAAAGGCTCATGATTATTTGCATCTTTTAAACGCGCCTCAAGAAGAAGTAAAAATGGAGGTAATCTAGACTCGTATTTCTCACATACAAATTGTTCAATTCTTAAAGATTTTCTTGTTTTTTTGTCTTCAAAATAATCTGATAAAAGGATAGATATCTCTTCCCATACGGAAATATAAGGAGCGAGTTCTTTGGTGGCTGAAAAATCTAAAGAAGATATTTTAGTTGTTATTTTTTTTATATCACTCCAGTTTGGAGAGTTGTTATAGATATCAGATAAAGATCTGCACAATTTAGCAAGTTCCAGACAATATTCGTAGTTTATTTTTTTGTCTATGCCTTCAGATATTTTTTCTGAGAAAAACTGCTCTAATTTAATATAGTTACCCTTTTCGAGAAGGCTTTTTATCCTGTCAACATCACCAATTATTCCTTGATGTCTATTCAATAAAGTACGGCTCTGGAAAGTCAGCATCCGAAAGCACAAATCATTTTGCCTATTAATAATTATCTCTGACCAATCATGAGAACCAAGAATTGACATGTTTTTATGAGAGTCTATACCATCGTGGTGATCAACTAAAGCCTGTTTATAGTATGTACTGTTAGAGCTTTCAAACCAGTCCGTAAGGCTTCTACACAGATCTGGGGTTCTAGACATACAGAAGTTATCAAAGCTTTTTTCATTAACTTTCTCTAAATCTTGCACAAGGTTTTCAACTATGCTATGTAGCCCACCAGTCATTTTTAAAATAGGGGTTACAAGATTTTCATTTAGACCATTCTCATTTGCAACCTTCTTTATTTCATCAAGATCATAACCTTTTAAAATTTTGTGCGTATGGCCTTGCCCCCAATCAGATGCTAAAAAAGGGGCTCCGGTTCTATTATCTTGTTCCCATCGTGTGCGCAATGAAGTAATCGAAACAGGTAATTCAACGACAGTTTTTAAGTTGAATTCATGTTCTAAATTCCTCAAAGTAGTTCCGATATCTTCGCCTAATTTTTTTAATGCCTCATGGAATCGTTTAACAATTAGTATTGGAGTCATTCCTTTATCAACAACTTGCTGTATTGCAGTATATAACATTTCTGTGGGGTCATTTAAATTAAGGTCATTATCATTTATTCCCCAGGATTTGCAAACTTTATGCGAAAATGCTATTTCTGTCTTAAAGTCAGAAGTATCTAAAACAGCAATACATAACAACTCAGAGTGGTCTTTCAATGTTTCATTAATAACTTGCCTGTCATTAAGGAACTTAAAAAACAAGTGAGAATCAGACATTGGTGGCGATATTATTATATAGTTACTCTTCTTTTTTGCCCAAGAATTTATAATTAATACAGCTAACCTTTTAAATGATGCTGGAATCATTTTTCATCTCCATTACTGAACACTAATTCTTGTAATTCTGTATGAATGCCTGACCAAAACTTATGGGAGTAATATCGTATTGACTCCCCTAATATAGGAATGGCAAAGTATAGCTTCTCAATATGCTCACCATGATTTGATTTTATTAAACCCAGTTTTATACAGGTATCAATGCCGTTATTAATTTGTTTTCTAGTAAGTTTGTATTCATAAACTAGTTTGCACTCGTTTGATGATAATCGTCCTCTTAATACTGGATGACCGCTTACTGGACTATGAAGTTCGGCTAAAGTAAATAAAACGGCTCTAGCAATGAGCCCGTCATTATTGTTTTTAAGACTTAGGGTTGTTCTTAAGTCATCAGTCCCTGGTTCCCCACCCATCCCATCAAGTTTCGCAATCCCAGTTTCCTTTTTTAACAATGCATTGAGCCCATCATTAATATCAGATTCTATTATTTTACCCTGTTTTATTACAGCGTAAGTAGAACCTGCTAATAGCTTCATGTAATATGGAATTCCAGCACATACCCATAATAAATGTTCTAAGCTTCGTTTGTTTAACTCAAACTTGCCTCTTAATTTGAGTGGCTCTACAATTTGTCTGGATGCAGACTCTGCTAATTTTGACTTGCAAGAGAATGGAGTTAGCTCTATATGCTCAATGCTATTGTAAAAAGGTGACTCTGGATTACTTATAAAGATCTCTTTTGCTGCTGTAGATCCAGCAAATACAATACCAACATTTCGACTTGTTGATATCATACTTCTAATCTGCCATAGAATGTCATTTACAGTATCTCTTTGCTCAGCACTTTGGAAATGCATTGAAGCAAATTTGTCAACCTCATCGAACATGAATATCACGCGACTAATTTCATTCAGCTGTTCATTGAATGTAAGGATTAGTTTTTCAGATAATGATGAAATAAATGTACCGACATCATTATCAAAATTCAGATCCTTACCTATTTCTGTAATGATTTTACTTTGAGCATGTAACTCTCTGTTGGCTGGAAGTGTGCGCAGTCTTTTCCAAATCCAACGGTTAAAATCATTAGTACTATTAAATTTTTCATCCATTGTCAGATAAATAACAATGATATCTCTTCCAACTTTGTGAGAGTAAGCATCAAGAATTCTATAAAGCATTGTAGTTTTGCCTGAACGACGTGGGCTGGTAATCCACATACTCCTAACCGTTTTGCTGGTTATTAAGGCACGTTCGATTCTCTTTTCATCTTCTTCGCGAGAAACATACTCACTCCCCCGCATTTGTTGTTCTGGGAAGTTATCAAAAGCCAGCTCAATTTCATCGGGAGTTAATAGCTCAAAATCGTTTGAATTAAGCAATAACACATTAATTTTACAGCTGTATGTATTTTTTATATCAGTAATGGAAGTTGACTCTATCTCAATTTCAATATTGAAATTTTCTAAATCACTATCAAGTAGAATGAAATCGACAGGTATTATTTTTTCAATTAAGAACGGTCCTATTAATTCTAATTTGAGTTTATTATCATTGAATCTTAATGGGCCTTTAGGAGGCAAGGTAATTATTAGTCTATCTGGCGCATCGTTTTTACGAGGCGTGATGCAAAGTCTACCTTTAGCATATCGAGAATTTACTAATTCTAATGAACCGATAAGATCGAGTTTTGCGGGTTGTTCACTATATACAGGAGCTACTCGGCTCAACAAATCTACAAACATAGTAAATGGTTTGGAGGATAATGAAGTTTTTAAATCATATAATGGTTGCAGCAATTCATAGTTTTTAGCTATTAATGCCTTTTCAGAAATGTCAGCTAAAGCAATTGCTTTTCGGTGGTCTAAATCAATTGGAGGGAATGTGAAACATTTCTCTAAAATAGATGTTGCATGTAAATTCCAGGCGATATACATAAATGAAGCTCGAAGATTAGCTTGTTTAGAATCACCAGAAAATGAATCCCACAATACTTTTAGTGTAAAAGGGGTTGAAATTAGTGGAGTATGAAAAATCCGTTTAAATGCACTGGAATATTTTGTGATGTCTTGTATGTTATTTGAGAAAAATACTATTATGTCACTAAGAGTTAATGAATCGGCTTTAACAGGATCGGTATCACTATTCATTTCACAATATATTCTCTTAAATATTGTGTGAATTATTTGTAGACACAGGCTTCTGTTTTTAGGGTCATCATAAAATATCTTTTGTTCATTTATCAATGATGTAATATAAGTCGATTGCGTTATGCTAAGCAAGTGGTCCTTGTTCAAGAGAATACCAGAGATACCCCACCACATAATTTTCCAATTATACCCACTGTCATTGTTATGAACTAATAAGGAAGGTGGAGATGATAAAATTTCATTCCAATTTTTATTGTTAATTTTAATCACTAAGTCTTTATCACTAATTTCGCTCGGTATTGTATAACTGCTATTTTCAATCGAAGTTATTAAAGATGTTCTGATATCATCAATTTCGCTATTAGTATCAATAGGTCTGTTATCATCTATAATGTCATTTTCTAAATTTTTATGTGGGTTTACAATTAAGCTATTATCATCTTCGCTATCAAGAACTTCGTTAATAACTTTAAATCCATTATCTTCAAAAATGTGATATAGATGATTGATTCCTTTTTCACCATTAGATGGCAACTCCTTCCATGTATCAGATGTTTCAAGGATCATTTCATTGAACTTAGAGTTGTTTTCCAAAACATCTTCTTTCATTAAGTTAATGATTAATGTTTCTGTTAATAACTTTAGCTTAAGAGAGTAGGAAGGTAATAAAGTTTTAATACGAGATAGCTCAATACTTAATGGATCAATTGCTTGCTGCCATGTGAAGGAAATCATCTCAGATAGTGTTTCTTCAGGGTAAGGAACCTTATCGTAAAAATAGATGTAGCATTCATCAATAATTTTTCTCAGTCTGCTTTCAGCTAATGGCAGCGTTTTTAGTCTTTCAAGTTGGGATATATGAAGCATTTTTTTGCTCATTTTTTCTATAATATGAGCATGCTGAGATATAAGCATTTCAACTTCATTGCTTTGAGATTGTCGGCCTGTTAGTAAATAAATCCTTTCTTTTAGTTCTGCTATTTTTTTACTTTCAATACTATCTCTTTTATAAGATTCTATTACTGATTCTAACTCTGAAGCTGAAACTTCAAATTGATACCACTGCTGCCGTTCAAGCAATCTAGTAATCATTAAGTATTCAGTGTTGCATAATTCTTTTTCTGAGTCATCAATACTGCTAATGCTTTGCTCTATGTCAAATAGTTTTTTCTTAAAATATTCATTTTTTTCTTCTAATCTTCTTTCAATTAAACGTTCGGTTTCTGGATTAATTTCATTACTATCTGTTTCGGTCAATATTTTTGAGTATCCCTCCAGCATATCGTGGTCATAATATTTCTTAGCTAACGCTGTTGGTGTATTTCCGCCCGATATACTAACAAGCGCATCGCCCAATAAATCATCATTATCTACTTCTTCTTTTTTTACAGATTTAATAAAACTATTAATGAAATTAGAAGGGATTTTTTCACATGAAATTAATGATTTTTCATCAGAGTAGCTTTTTAAAAATGAATAAGCTGTATGTTTTTTCTCAAAGAATACTAAATCATTTAACCAAAATTGAAATATTTTAGAATCAGAATCTTTATCGGCTAAAAGGGAATTTAATGTTTTTGAAAAACTATCTTTCTTATTATCTGTTCTAAAATTGTTGTTTTCATCTATATAAGTAGATATTTCATCTAATTTTGATCTTACAGCAATCTTTATAGTTTTATTATATTCTGAATTTTTCTTTAAGTGTTCTGGTATATTTGCTTTCCAATAATTTAACTTAGCATCTAAATCAAGGCTATCTACAACCTTGTTAAAATCGATCAAAAAAAGACCTAGGTCTTTTGTCTCTATTATCTTTGCTAGCGGTTCAAATATGTCCTTATAAGCAGCGATCCATATGTGAGAATAAGTAGTGCCACCACCTTTCTTATAAAAAATAAGAATATTCTTCAAGTCTGATATGTATTTATCGGCTAAATCTACGCTTTTAACTTCATTAAGCAGTCCATTCAATTTTCTAATTAAATATGGATATCCATTTCGATTGTTTGCATCTGTTAAATATAAAGTAATTTCATTGAGGAAGTTACTTAACTGCTTATTTGTGTTGCTTTTAAAATCTAAAAAGACTTTAGAATTAAATAATAAATGCTTGGCAGTCAGTGATACTTTTGATTGAAGGGCTAAATGGATGTATGACAGACTTATCACAGGTTTTAGGAAAGTATGTTGCTGACTTAATTTTTCAATTACTTCTAATGACAGATAATTCAAAAGCATTATGATTTTGGATAGCTTATCCAGGTCTAAATCTTTCAGATTATATTCAATAGTTTCACATATTTCTTCTGAAATATGACCTCCTAATTTTGATGCTAGTATACATGCTAACTCATCGATTTCATTCAAAGTTTTTTTGTATAGGAATATGCTCTTAATATTATATTGTTTAATGTTTTCTTCAGATAGTGGGTTTGATATTACATTTTTATTATTTGTTATTATCTTATTAAGTTTATCTAACGATGCAGCTCCATTTTCTAATGTATCAATTTTGTATGACAAAGCATTACAAAACACATCCATATCATTAATACTTTGGAAGGATTTTTTTTCATTCTCTCTAAATACATGTTTAACTTGTGATGATTTACTTATTTCAATTAGTTTGTGAAAACATACATTAGAATCAGTTCTTATTTTTTCTATTTCTAATATTGTTTGGTCAAGCGTGTTAATATTATTAAATTTCGGTAATTGTAAGTTTAAGTTAAATCCAATTTTATTTTGAAGAGGATCTAAAAATCCGTTTAAATTATCTTGAAATGCTAAGATAGCATCACTGATTGTTTTGAATGAATTCTGCAAGAGAGAAATTTGGTTGTGTATTAATTCTAAGTTAATTTCATTGTTTGTGGTGTTAAGTATTGACTTGGCTTTTAACTCAATAAGATTGACAGATGTTTTTACTTTCTCTTGACTTTCAGATAGATCAGAAATGATTTTTTGGAATAGATTATCAGCAGGATTATTTATTTTTACATGTGTTTTTTTTTCTATGGTGGGAATCTTGGTATCATTTGTTTTATCAAGTAGATTATCTATTTTAGAATTTTCAGCACCTCCCCATGTGTATGGTGTAAGTAGCTCAATAACTTTTTGCGCACCTTGCTTTGTTAATTCTTTAAAAAGCTCGGTTTTAAACGTCACTAACCTCGAATCATTCGAACCAGATAATATACTATATTCAATATTTTCTATTAGGCACCATAGAAACAGAGGTGCTAATTCGGAGTGTTTCAGGCTTTTCTCAACTAAAATATGTATTTTATCAATTTTTGGGTAATGTTTTTTCCATTCTTTATTTCGTTTTACCTCAAAACAATCTTCTAAATATTCGGAGTTAATGTTAAGTGCAGCATCACTTTTACATATATACTGCGCCACAAGCTTATGAAATGGGGTTAAAATACCATTTCGTTGATTTTGTTCAGATAGTGTATACCACTTTTTTCTAAATTCACCATCTGCAATTTTAATAGTAAGCAACTTTATATAGTCATCGTTTTTTGATGTTTTTTCTATATTTAACTGTTTGAATAGGAGCTTTATTTTTTTTGAAGGAGTTGCTTCTGCCTTAATGACTTCTTTGATTAAAAAATCATCAACAATGTGTGTGCCGTCTTTGCAAAATAGTTTAGGTAAGTTACTTAAATATGATCCGTTTATCACTGTTAAGGCCCTTTAACATCGTAATCGATAATATTAAAAGATGGCGTTAGTAATGATTGAATGTAGTGTGTGCACTACTGAATGAAAACTAACATTTAAAAAAAATATATCATTATTTTTTATGTTAGTCAAAACATAAGTTTGACGAGCATCACAATTCCTGATAATAAAGTTCTGCTTAATCTTGGGAATGGATGCGTATATGATATATTGAAAATTCCCTCATAAACGAATGTTATGGTTATTTTGATAGAAATCAATGTATGGCTCTTGTTAACTATGTCTATATCACCACAGATTTTCTGAAGTTCTTCAAGTTGAGCCTTGGCCTATTGACTCAATGGCACAAGATGAGGCGTTTTCATTTTAGAGCCTTTACCTGAATACTTAACCCCTATCAGTTCTTGCCGTTCGCCAGGGATCGTCCATCACGAATTGTTTAAATTCACTTCTGCACAGCGAGAAAATCTCAACTCGCTTGAACGTATGAAAGTCAGCAGAGTCAATTGAACTGCAATTTGAGTGATCCCTTTGCCTTTATAAGCTTTAATCTGTTTAAGACGGTCTGGAAGTTGTTCAAGGGGAAGAGCAGGGCGATGATTGCTTTTGGCTGTGGTAACAGCACCAGCAATATCATAGGCAGGATTTTGGTCGATCAATTCATTGCGGACAGCATACCGCATGATTGCCGTAATTCTTTGTTGCAGTCGAGCTGCAAGCTCAAAGTGTCCTGCTGCCTCGGCCTTTTTTAACGGGAGTAATAAATCGCGGGTTTTTAGTTCAGTGATGTTCCGTTTGCCTATCACAGGGAACAAGTGTGAAATTAAGCTGTTTAGGACAGTTGTCCTGTGGCTGTCAGACCATGTTCTGTTACTTGAATGCCAATTCCGAGCGACGGTTTCAAAAGTGAGCAAACCTTTCTCTTCTATTTTTCCCGCTTTTCTCTTTTCAACTGGGTCAATGCTGTTGGCAATGAGTTGTCTTGCTTCATCCCTTCTACGACGAGCTTCAGACAATGACACCTCTGGATAAACACCCAAGGCCAGCATTTTTTGTGTACCGGAAAAACGGTATTGCAGACGCCAGTATTTAGACCCGTTAGGCTGAATCAGGAGGTGCATACCGTTTCCGTCTGTCAGCTTGACTGGCTTTTCAGTAGGTTTTGTGTTTCTGACTTTAATCTCAGTAAGTGCCATTAAAAACCTCCTGCAGTGATGGTATCTGCATTATCGAACTTAACCATACCAACAAAAATACCAACAAAACAAGCTGGATATTGATATGTTTTAGTAGATGGCAGTAGACGATGTGATGGGTTAACTTAATGAATTTACTTACTAAAAATGATTTTAATAGACGTTCGTAGACAAGGTGTTGGTGTCCCCTGCAGGAATCGAACCTGCAACTAGCCCTTAGGAGGGGCTCGTTATATCCATTTAACTAAGGGGACACAGCGGGCGCAGTATACCCATTTTTACGCTTGGGTTTAAGAGGTTATTGGCCTGATCGTCTGAAATGTAACCGGTTTTCTCTGTTTTTAGCCCATTTCTTGCCGTTAGCCGCCCATCAATGTGAGTTTGCGGCAGAAGCCAGGCGCTTTGGTGAAGGGCGAGCGGCAGGAACGAGGCATGTCACAGTGCCCCACAGCTGCCGCCGTGGTATCAAGGAGTTGTCTGGTTCTAAGGGGTTAAATTAAAAAGTTTTGCTGCATCTTGCTAAAGTCGGCGTCGGTAAAGCCTAATTCCTGCTTGATGTAACCCGCAACGCTACCAGATTGTTGTTTCATGGTGTTGAACACCTCAACAATAAAGGATTCACGCGTATCAATCAGCGTATGCAGGTAATCAAGCACATTTTGGTCGTCGGTTATTTTACGGTAGGCGGCCATTTTTACCTCGTTGCGCTCCATCCGGTTGGCCTGGGTTAGCATGTAATCGGCAATAATGTCATCCTCTGAAACCCCCAGCATGGATAAAACCAATAAAGCGCCATAGCCCGTGCGGTCTTTGCCCCCACGGCAGTGCTGAATATGTGGGCTGTTGTTTTTATCTAACAACACCTCAATCATGGCCTTAAACGCTGTTTTAGATTTGTCACTGGTCACGAAGTGTCTGTATTGTTCTAAAACCTGCGCGCCTTGCCCATTGATCAGTTCTGCAGGGATATCACGCATAACGCTTTCGATCAGCATGCGATCTTCGTCACTGGGCTCGGCAGAAAACTGGGCCGCCAGCTCTGCGGTTTGTGCCGCTGCATCCAGGTGATAGGTTCTTTTCTCACCAACAGCGTCGTTGGGGCTTTTGGCGATCTCATTGGCACTGCGGTAATCAATAATGGTCTGAATCTGCAACGATTCGATGTATGCCACGGCCTGCGGGCTGAGATGGTGTAAATGGTTCGAACGGTACAGCATTCCCCATTTTACTTGTTTGCCACCGGCACCCACGTAGCCGCCAAAATCCCGGAAGTTATTTAATCCGCCAACGGGAAGGGTTCTTTCTGCGGTAAGAAAAGTTTGGCCTTCCTGCTCGATAATAAAATAAACGCGCTGTTCGGCCTTTAACGGATCGTCCAATAAATAGGGGCTAGTGGCATTGTCCGTAATTAAATAGCGTTCCTGACTGTTGGCATCATTATCTTTTGTCCAGTATAGCGACACCTGGCCTGCATTTGAATTAAAGCTTATCTCAAGTTGGGTCTTGTTTTTTCTGCTGACGGATAACTGAATCTTCGAATTCATCACTATTCCCTTTAACTTAAAATGCCAAACATGGAGCAAATGACGCCGAACACCATCATTGCAATGATGAGTGACACCGTATATTTTCCTTTAAACTTTTTGACCAGGAAGAATATGCCCAAGGAGAACAGTAACGTCAGCAGGTTAGGTGCAACCTTGTCAAACATCTCCTGGACTTTTATCGACTGCTCGCCAACCGCGATCACCAAGGGGGTCGATATCTTGACGGTGGTGGCTATCAGCGATCCTAGCACCATCACGCCCACCACGTTGGCCACGTTTGAGATGCGTTGAATGATGTTGGAGTTTTTCGACTGCTCGATTAAATCCACGCCCTTGTTGTAGCCATAATGGATAAAGAAATATTTCGAGCCGATGTTGACCAGGTTAAAGAGAATAAACATCAGTATCGGGCCGATAAGATTACCCTGCAGGGCAAATGCGGCACCGATACTGCCGCAGATCGGCAGCCAGGTGAATTTCAACAGGCTATCGCCTAAACCAGCCAGCGGGCCCATTAAACCTGCCTTAACAGAAACTACCGCTTCTTTCTCTTCTTCTGTGGTTTTTTCTTCCAGCGCGGCGGTAACGCCCAAAATCAGTGCGCCGGTGTTAATCTGTGAGTTGTAGAATTCCAGATGCCGTTTCATGGCCCGTACGCGCGTTTCTTTATCGGCATCGGCGTACAACTTGTCGAGCACCGGGATCATGCAATGCGCAAAGCCAATAGTTTGCAGCTTCTCATAGTTATATGAGAATGACATAGTCTGAATATTCCAGAAAATACGGTTTAAATCGGCCTTGGTCAGCTTTTTTTCCTGAGTGGTGGGGCTCACACCATGATATGAAATTGTCTCGTTCATAAGTCATACTCTTCTTCAGTGTCCGTTGCAGTCGCTTTGCTCTTTTCTGGTGCCGGAGTATTCATGCCGTTGGTATAAGCCATGTCATAAAGCACGGCAAAGGCCAGGGCGATAAAGGTAATCGGGATAATCGGCAGTTTTAAATAGGTGGTCAGAATAAAGCCCAGCAGGAAGAAGAACCACATCCGGCCCTTTAACAGCATCAGCAATAAGATACACACGCCGATGGCTGGGATCATTTTAGACGCCACGCCCATGCCGGTTAAAATGCTGGCCGGTATGGCTTCTAACACTTTGCTGACCAGGTCCCCACCAAAGTAGATTGCCAGGAAGCAGGGAACAGCACGGATCAAGAACCACAGCGGCGTCGAGAAATAGTGGACCTTGACCAGGCCTTGATAGTCCCCCGATTGAATGGATTTCTCCGCCCAGACGTTTAAGAAGCTGGCAAAAGAGCGCCAGACGATCAGCAGTTGCTGGCAAAGAATAGAGACCGGAACTGCCAGCGCGATACCCGCTGCAATACCGCCTTTGGAGGCGATACCCAAAGCGACGCCGATGATCGATCCCGCAATGATATCGGGAGCAGAGTAGGCGCCTACGTTACCGATGCCCATCCACATCAGTTCAAGCGTGGCGCTGATCGCCAACCCCTGAACCATATCCCCCATGATGATGCCCGCTACCGTGCCGGTTAACAACGGCCGCCGCAGCATTTGTGGCCCTACGTCATCCATTGAGCAGATACCTGCCCAAATGGCCACCAAGATTGCTTCCATTAACATCGTTGTATCCCCCAGCGATTACGTAAAAAGTTACCTAATCAATCGATCAATGTTTTCAGTTCCACAATGGGATCTTTCGGCACCATTTGTATTTCTACCGCAATATTTTTGGCAATCAGCGATTTAAACGCCTGCTCTTCTTCTGGTGTTACCGCAACGGCCCGCGAAAGGCTCTTTCTGCCTTCCTGCATTCTCATGCCACCCACGTTCAGCTTGTCGATTTTCAGCCCACCTTCTACCAGTGCGTGGACATCGACACTGTTGGTAAACAGCAGCATGGTGCGTCTTTTAATTTCTGCCTTTTTCAGTACATCGATAAACTTCTGTACGCCAAATACTTGAACCTTTAATTCAGGCGGTGCTGACATGGTGATCACCGATTGCTGAACGCTATCACCGGCAACCTTGTCATTAATAATCAGGATCTGTTCAATATCATGGTTTTTAACCCATGTGGTGATCACCTGGCCGTGAATAAGGCGGTCATCAATTCTGGCTAAATTAATTGGCATGGTATCTTTCCTTAAAGTTCGGTTGACTGTTCCCGCTCGGCTTGTAAGACCTTCCCAACGTTGAAGCAACTATTTGGAAAAACCTCCTCGATAACGGTTCCAATCTCATTTAATGGCAACTCGCGATTGCTGAAAACTTCAAGCAGGGTCGGAATATTAAAACCGCAGAATAACAACACGTCATCATGGGTTAACAACAGCTCGCAAGACAAATTACACGGCGAGCCACCCATCATATCCACCAGGATCACCACTCCATTGCCCTGGTTAATCGATTTATAGGTGTCAAATAGCGTGACGCGAGCATCACTGATATTGGTGTCTTCCTGAATGGAGACCACCGCAACGTTTTCTTGCTTACCGATCAGCATCTCGGCACAGGTCAGCGCACCTTGGGCAAAGGGGCCGTGGCTCACTAATATGACAGGGATCTCAGCTTGCATCGTCTCTCCTGGATAATCCTTTGTGTAACATTGTTACTTTGTGTGTTTTGTTTTTTAGTAATACTATTACCTTTAAGTTGAAATGGACACCATGAGCAGTGGATTTTCTGCGTTCTGAGAAGCCGATCACCCTTTGGTGGTTAATGCTGCCTGGAAGGCTGTTTTTGGCTTGAGGAGGAGATGGGGATGTGGGGACCAAAGATAAGGAATAGGTAGGGGGAGAAGGTGCGGATTGTATGAGCGGGCGCAGCATGCAGCGCCCCTATGTTTTTAACCCGGCGAGGGTATGTGGCCTGGTTAAGGCTTGTTGTTTTGGTTGTAAAAACGTTCTGCGCGGGTTTGGGTTTGCTTTAATAAACGCTCGTCGTACTGCTGGATAAACAGGTTAGTCACCAACATATTAATCACCGAAAGCTGTGAAATCTTGGAGCGGATAGGGATCAGGCGGGAAACGCTTTCCGTGGAAATGGTGTGCAATAACACATCGGCCAAGCCAGAGATGCGGCTTTGGCCCATTTTGGTGATGGCGATAGAAGGGACACCCAACTGTTGTGCCAGGGTCAGCAACTTGACGCCATCCTGATTTTCACCGGAGTGGGAGATAATGATCAGCAGATCGTGTTTATCCAGGGTATTGACGATGCTAAATTGAATGCTGTAGTCCAGGTGGCAGCTCACGTCTTTCTTTATCTTGATTAACTGGTATTCGAGCTCTTTACCTACCAGTCCGCTACTGCCTGCACCGTAGATCACCACTTTATTGCTATTTCTGATGAGCTCATTGGCTTTGGCCAACTGCTCGCTATTCATCATGGCGTGGGTTTCATCAATAGAGGATTTTTCTATCAGGTGAATTTTACCGTTCACCGTTTCTATTGAGTCATCCAGATTAATGTCTTCCTGCAACACATTATCTTGTTTGCTGGAACCCGACGCGGTGATCAAATCGATTTTAAGATCGCTGAATCCTTGATACCCCAGCTTATGGCAGAGACGTAGAATGGTAGTGGTGCTGACATCGTTAGCTTTTGCCAGCGTCTGGATACTCATATTTTTTAGCGACTGTTTATTCGCAATAATATACTCGGCTACGCCACGTTCTTTCGCCGATAATCCGTTGCTGACTTCTCTAAGTTTTAAGTCGAACATCTAACACCTTTCGCCGGGTAAGAATGTTATTCGTTGTTTATAATACAATTTCGCACCAACCTTATCAAACGGCGAATCGCTGGCGGCGGCAAGTCTTACTGGCGATCCGTATCTTCCTTCGGTTTTTTCTCCTGCTGAGCCTTTAGCCGTTCGGCCTTGGCCTTGTCACTCATATCGTTACGGATCTGCGCATGGCTGATCAGGGCGAAGATAAAGCTGCCGCCGATGATATTGCCCGCCAGCGTCGGGATGGCGAACGGGTAGAAGAACTCCTGCCAGGGGAGTGCGCCGCTAAACACCAGGTACAGGATCTCGACGGAACCAACCACGATATGGGTAAGATCGCAAATCGCCACCAGGTAGGTCATCAGCACGATCACCCAGATCTTGGCGGCCCTGGCCGAAGGGAACATCCATACCATCGTGGCGATGATCCAACCCGCCAGGATGCCGTTGGCAAACATCTCTCCCGGGGTGTTATGCATGATTTCCTGTGACAAGCTGGTGAAGGCCGCACGGGTATTTTCGTCAAAAATAGGCATATAGATAAATGCCAACGCGGCCAGGCCGGTGCCGATCAGATTCCCCAACAACACTATCCCCCATAGGCGGAACAGAATGACGAAGTTCTTCGGCGTCGGTTTATGCATGATGGGCAACACCGCAGTGACGGTGTTTTCCGTAAACAACTGCTGGCGAGCCATGATGACGATGATAAAGCCGAAGGTATAGCCGATGTTCTCGATAAAAAACCGGCTTGGGTCGTCCGGTAGCCGTGCGTGAAAAATCCCTTTCGCCGCCAGGGAAGCCCCCATCGACAAGCCAGCCGCCAAGGCCGACAGTAATAGCGCCAGCCAGTCACGCTCCAGTTCTTTCTCCCCTTCCATGCGGATTTGCTCATGCACGGCTGCGGCGCGCGAGGGCAGTTTTTCCTCATCGACCTCAATGGTGGATTTGCCC
>RCUM01000396.1_pt1 | contig 27128 bp, 21 predicted proteins | sample 2166141 | NCBI WGS metagenome assembly RCUM01 (sample SAMN09932756, study PRJNA488358) | compost metagenome | isolation source: compost soil in crotonic acid-enriched | place: Germany: Experimental Botanical Garden
CAGCGGTGCGTGAGTGGATTGATCGGATTGAACAACGTCCAGCGGTGCGCAGAGGACTGGCCAGGGGCCGCGGGAACTGATGATAGTCTGGCCTTTGCTTACGCGTAGTGTTGGGGGCTGTCCCCGATCTGCTCAGGGCACACCCACCCCGCCTTCAAACGCTGTCTGAATGTCCCGCTCAGGTATTTCCCATATCAGCAGTTTCGGTGGCGTCTGTTGAAACGCCGGGCTACCCAGATAAGCCTTGGCCGCGCCGGAAAATTCCCCGCCGTCCTTGGCGAAATTGCCAATCGGCGCGCCCAGCGCCCGTTGCAGATAACCAACAAAACCCGAGTTGCGCGAGAAAGACGTGCCGATCAACGCCACGCTTGGCAGGTGACTGTCGCCGAACAAGTCATCCAGGTCGTCGTCCCCGGCGGGTGGGCGCTGGGCCTGGACGTGCGACGCGGCGACCTGATCGACCGGGGGTTGCAACGCCAGCGGCAACCAGTCGATACCTGCCACGCGCACCAGATCCCCAGGGCGCGGCGCGACGGGCGCCTGGGTAAGTTCGAACGCCTGTTGTGGCGAGGGCGCTATCCGCAGCTCGGCAACCCCTTGCGCGACGTGCTCGGCAGCGGCTTGCGCGCCCACCTCGCTCCAATGGCTGTCGGTGCGCAGGAACGCCCGCTCGCCAAGCGGCATCAGGCGCTCGCTGAGGTCCAGCACCGGCACCTGCGCAGCCTGCAGTTGCCCACGCCAATGATCAATGCGTGATGCCAGGCTGGCAGGACGGTACAGCCGACAAAGCGCAGTACCGGCGACTCGGCTTTTGTCCGGCACGATCGCCACCAGCAGTTGGATGCCGCGCTGCGCCAACTGCCGGTGCAAGTCGATCACCGCCTGGGCCTTGGCCTGGGCGTTGTGTTCGGCCTGGGGCTGCGGGCGGAACTCGTCGATCAGGAACAACCAGCCGGGGCAGCCTTCGCTTACGCGCGGGCCGAGGTCAGCCAGCACCAGCCAGCTGGCACCGCGCTCCAGGTTGGCGGCCTGCTGCGGCAGCAGCGCCGCGGGCAATTGCCTGGCCAGGTGATGGGTGAGTTCGCCGTGCAACAGGGCATCGCGGTCCAGGTCTGGGGCCAGCAAGGCAGCCGGCCCACGCAGTAGCCAGGCACTCGAAAGCAGGGCGACGGCCATGAACAGGACGAACAGATAACCCGCGAGGGCGCTGCTGCGCATCGCCAGCGGCAGTGGCTGGGAGGCAGCGGGGGACGAGGTGTGAGGATTCTGGCTCATCAGAACTGAAAGTACAGGAAGGGCACGGATTCGCGGCTGGCGATCAGACAGAACGACAGGGCGAAACCCAGCACGGGCCAAAGGGACGCCACCAGCACGCTCAGCGGATGGTCGGCGACGTGTTTTTCAACGGTGGGTTGCAGCAGCGGGGCCAGTATCGCCAGCACGCCAAGTACCGCGGCCAGCGCATGGACAGGACGCAGGCTGACGGCCATGGCCTCGCCAAGGGCGATCCCGTGCAGCCCGAACTGGCCCGCATACATGTCCAGCGCCGTGGCGAAATCGGGCGAGCGGAACAGCGTCCACGCCAGGCAGACGAACAGCAACGTGGCGCAGTGGCCTGCCCAGCTCGGCAGGCTGGGCAGGGTCGAGCGCGACCAGGCCCGGTCGATGCACAGGGCGACGCCGTGGGCCGAGCCCCAGAGCAGGTAGTTCCAACTGTCACCGCCGTGCCACAGGCCGGCGATGGCCATGGTCAGGAACAGGTTGCGATACGTGCGCCAGACACCACGACGGTTGCCGCCCAGGGCGATGTACAGGTAGTCGCGCAGCCAACTGGACAGCGACAAATGCCAGCGGCGCCAGAAATCCTGGATGCTGCTGGCCAGGTACGGGCGGTTGAAGTTTTCCGGGAAGTGAAAGCCCAGCATCAAGCCCAGGCCGATGGCCATCGCGCTGTAGCCGGCAAAGTCGAAAAACAGCTGCAGCGAGTAAGCCAGGCAGCCGATCCAGGCGTCGACCAGCGACGGCTGCTCAAGCGCGAAAGCAACATTCACCAGCGGCGCCAGGGTATCGGCCACCAGCACTTTCATGCACATGCCAACCATGAATCGCCGTGCTCCCTGGGCGAAGTTGGGCCAGTTGAACTGGCGTTGCTCCAGCTCACGGCGCACCCAGTCGTAGCGGATGATCGGCCCGGCAATCGAGTGGCCGAACATCGAGATGTAGGTGGCATAGCGCACGAAGCTGCGCTCCACCGGCACCACGTGACGGTGCACATCGACCAGGTACGAGATGACCTGCAGCACGATGAAGGACAACCCCGCCGGCAGTGCGACCCGTTGCCATTCCATGGGCAGGGCGCCGTACTGGCTGAGCAGTTCGTTGTACAGCGCCGCGAGGATGTTGGCGTACTTGTACCAGCACAGCACGGCCGTGTTGATGACGATCAGGCTCACCAGCAGGTACATGCGTGTCCTGCTGCGCTCATCGCTGCGCGCCACCAGCAGGCCACCGGCCCAGGCGAGGACGGTCAGGGCCATGTGCAACAACAGGAACAGCGGGCTCAGCCAGCCATAGAACAGCCAACTGCCGATCAGCAGCACCAGGTTGCGCCAGGCGGGCCTTGCCAGCGCGTAGACCATGAGGAATAGCGGCAGGAACAGGGTGAGAAACTCAAGCGAAGCGAAGACCATGAGTGCCGTGTATCCAGTCAGTGGGCGACGTTGTCGGTGACGCTGCGCAGCTGCGGGCCAGTCGGCGAGGGCAGCAGTAACAGGCTGTAGCGTTCGCCGGCCTGCAGCGGGCCCAACGCCAACGGCTCGCCGATGGCCTTGCCGGCGCAATGCAGCTGCACATTCAGGCCAGGGCGCGGGTTGATCTCCTGGCGCCGAGGGTGACCGGCCGGGGCATTGGCGAACAGGTCCACATCACGTTCAACCAGCTTGACCTGGGGTTGCGCGCAGCTCGGGTCGGCCTCGAACAGGGCCAGCGAGGCCTTCAGCAGGTTTGGCAATTCGAAGGCTTCATTGACGATCAGGGGCTCGATGCCACCTTGTGCATTGGCCAGAGCGAAGACCGTGATGAACTCGCCAGGCGCCGCCTGCAGCTGCAATCGGGCCTGGTGGCCGTCGCGGGCGAGGTTGCCGGTAATGGTCTGGCCACCCGGTATCGGCAGGAAGTCGCTGCTCAGCTGCTCGGCCTTGAGTTGTAGCTGTGCCTGCCCGCCGTCTGGTTGCAACACCAGCGGGGTGGCGGTTGGGTTGAGCAGGCGCATGTACGCTGAATCCTGCGCGGGGCCGGTCGGGTAGAGGGCGATCTGCGCCGCCTGGCTTGCCGTGCAGAAGGCCAGGGCGCCAGTGAAGACGAGGGTCAGGGCAGGGTTCACGGGGTTGCTCCGTTCAAGGCGCTGGCGGGTAACTGGCTGAGCGATGCACCCAGGGCGCTGGCCCAGGCTTTGTAGCCGGCGATGGTGAAGTGCTGGCCGTCGGAGGTGACCCACTGGCCAGGCTTGGACAACTGCGTGGAGTCGATGTAGGTGCACGGCGCGACCATTTTCGCCAGGGTGCTGGCCACCAACTGGGTTCTGACCTGGTTCTTGCCGTACTGGTTTTCGTTGATGTTGCTGCCATTGGCCTTGCCCCAGGCGGGGCCGACCCACACGCAGCGGGTACCGGTGGCGGCGATCTGCCGGGTCAGTGCGGTGACGCTCTGGTAAGCCCAGACTTTGGGGAAGGGCGTGGTTTTGTAGGACGCCAGGGTGTCGCCGATGATCAGCACCACCACGTCGGGTTTGTCCCGGGCGATCAGCTGGCTGATCGGTTCGGTGCTCATGGTGCCGCGGCTCATCAGCTTGAGGGCGCCGCCTGGGTCGCGCGTGGCCCCGCAGTCGAGCTTGAGCTTGGGGGTTACCCAGTCTTCGGCGTTGGCGCCGCACGCACCAATGGCGTGGACCTGCGCGCCCTGGCGGGTGAGCTCGTCGTACAGCGGGTTCATCAAGGAGTCGGGGAAGCTCATGTGGCTTTCGCCGATCACCAGCAGGGACAAGCCTGCCAAGACGGAGGATGTGGCCATGGGGATCCTTAGCGGTCAGTTCGAATAGGGAGAGGTGAACGGGCGGACGGGCAAGGGCATCGGCCTGCTGACGTCGTCGAAGCCATACCTGAGGTAGAGGCTGCCGGCGTACTGCGTGTAGTCGTTGGCGTTGTCCAGGCCGAGGTTGGCGCCCAGGTACAGGTTGCCATCGACGCGGTATTCGCCGCTGGCGCTGAAGCGGTAGCCGATACCGGTCTTGCTCTGCCCCGAGTAGCGCGACAGGCCAACGGCATCGGCATTGGGTTGCAGTGCCGAATGGCCGGGGAAGATCGGCGCGCTGTCCTGGTCGATGTACTGCACACCCACCGAGCCGTGCAGGGCATAGCTGAAACGTGCGCCGCGTTGGGCCCAGTCCAGCGGAATGCCCACGGCGAAGAACTTCTGTGGGCTGAAGTAGCCGCCATGGCCATAGGTGTAGAAGTTCTGGTTGTCCGTATAGTGCTGTGCGGTCCCGTTGACCCCCAGGGTCAGGCGGCTGTCGCGGGTGTTGTGCAGGTACCAGTAGATACCGCTTCCCAGTTCGAAGCGGTCGTTCGCCTCGACGTGCTCGCCGAGCAGGCGGTGGGCGGAGGCATAGCCGTAGACACCGCTGCGCTGATTGTCGTGGCTGAGCTCGGCGCGCAGGCCATTGGCGGTCACGGCGCCCCATTTGGCGCCACTGCGCGGGTCGCGCGAACCGGCGAACGAGGTCAGGCTGTCGGTGACCGAGCGCCGTGAAGCCGTGAGCTTGTAGCGGTAGTCGGGGGCGTCTTGCAGGGCGCGTTCCAGGCTGATGCCACCCACCGCAGTGCTGTAGGTGAAGCCCAGCGGACTGACCCCAAGGTCGCCCTTCAGGCCGCTGTCCTCATCCCGGTAGGCCACGGCCAGACCCACGCCGCTGTCTTCCTGACGGCCCACGCTGTCCAGGCCACTGGTGCCGAACTGCGCCACGGAATAGCCTTTGGGCGTGCCGGCCTGCAGCCAGGTTGGCGTGACACGCAGGGCCAGGCTGCGGCCTGCTTCGTCCAGGGGAAAGCCGATTTCCAGTGGTGTCTGGATATCGGTGAGCTTGCCCAGGCCATCGTCCGAGTTGTTGTTGCGCACGCTCAAGCCCTGGTTGAGGTACGGACCCTGGACGTGACCCAGGGTATCGAGTGTCTCGCGGGCGGGGCTGACCTCGATGGACGGAGTGTCTGCGCGGTCGTAGGCGGCTACCGATGGCCCTGTGGTTTGCGCCAGGTCGTCGGTCACGGGGGCGGGCACCCAGTCATTGCTGGCCAACAGGGTGGCTTGCTGGCGTTGTCCGGGCAGGCGCACGAACGGGTTGGCGTCGCGCGTGGCGGGCGTCGGTGCAGCGGCCACGCGGCGGGTCGGTTGTTCGCGCTGCTCGATCGCCAGCGCCCGGTTCAGCAGTTGGCGCGCCTTGCTGGTCTGGCCCAGGCTGCGGTAGAGCTGCGCGGCCTGGGTCAGGGTGCGAGGCTCGTCGGGTTGCAGCGCCAGGGCTTTGCCCAGCGACTGCTCGGCCTGGGGGAAGGCACGCCCCTGCACGGCCAGGTCGGCGAAACCCAGGTGCAGCTGGGCATTGTCCGGGTCACCATCGAGCAAGGGCTGGTACACCTCTCGGGCTTTCGGCCAGTTGCCACTGGCGGCGTACATGCGCGCCAGCGAGGTCACGCCGGCAGGCGTGTGCGGGCGCTGTGCGAGGGCCGGGGCAAGCATGTCGTAGGCGGCCACCAGGTCGTTCTTCTCGCGCAGCTTGTCGGCCTGCTTGACGCGGTACTGGTAGAGCAGGTCGACGTATTGGCGGCGGGTTTTATCATCCAGGTCCTGGCCGTTGAGCGCGCTGAGGATCTCGCTCGCCTTGGCGTCCTGGTCAGCCTTGAGCAGCACGCCGGCCTTGAGCAGGCGGGTCGATGGCCGGCTGTCCTGCAACCCCTGCATCAAGCGTTCGGCCTGCTCGGGCTGGCCGGTTTCGGCGTAGGCCGAGGCGACCAAGGCAATACGTTCGGGCTCGCCGCGTGCCGTGGGGGTGGCCTGTTCGAGCAGCGCCCAGGCCTGCTCGCGCTGGCCACGACGGGCCAACTCCAGTGCCTGTTCGACGTGTTGGTGCAGTTGGCTGTCCTGTTCCAGGGTGTTCATCGCCTGGCTACGGCTTGCCGGGGGGATGCGCTGCAGCGTGCCTTGCGCATCGGCCCAGGCCTGGCGTTGCGCCGCGAGCAGGGCACTGGCAAATAGCGCATCGGGATCGTTGGGGTGACGTTGCAGGTGCTCATCCATCAGCGTTCGGGCCGCCTTGACTTGACCGCTATCCACCAACACGCGGGCCAGGGCAAAGCGCGTCCAAGGGTTCTGCGGGTCGTCAGCCAGCGCTTCCTTGTAGGCGGCTTGCGCGGCTGTGAGGTTGCCTTGGCGTTCGGCCAGTTTGCCGGCCTGGGTAGCGCGCAGTGCCTTGATGCGCAGGGTGGGAGAAAGGCCTGCGCGCTGCTGGCTGGAGAGCCCGTCGATCAGCGTCAGGGCCTGGTCCTCCTGGCCCGTCTGGGACAGCACGTTGATCAGGCCGCTGAGCGCGTCGGCGTAGTCGGGGGTACGGGCCAGGACCTGACGGTAGAGGGCTTCGGCGCTTTCCCACTGACTTTGCCGCGCGTGCAAGCCAGCCAGTGCGGTAGGGCCGGCCGGATCGGTCGGGCGTGCGGCGATGGCCTGTTGCAGGCTTTGGTGGGCATCGTCGAAGCGGCCGGCACGCCCTGCGGCATCGGCAGCCGCCAGGCGTTTCCAGTAGCGCACATCCTCCAGCGCGGTGCGCCATTGCGCGCCGCCTGGCAAGCGGGTGGCCTGCAGCAGGTAGTGCTCGGCTTCATCCAGGCGCTTTTGCTGCTGGCGTAGCACGCCCATGCCGCCAAGCGCGTCGAAGTCCCGTGGTTGCACTTGCAGGCGTGCCTGCAACGCCGCTTCGGCGCCCGCCAGGTCGCCGGCGTCGAGCGCCTTCAGGGCACTGGCCACACGCGGATCGCGCTGCCATCCGCCCTGGCCCGCTCGGTTCTGCGCGATCCCCTTGTTCATCAGGGCGCGGATCTGCGTGTCGTGCGGATGCGCCTGCAGGTATTGCTGGAACAGCAGCACTTGATCACGCTTGGGCGGGCCCAGCCATTCCAGGGCGAAGCGCCAGGTCTCGTCGGCATTGCCGCCGATATCGGGGTTGTGCGAGAGCTTGGCCAGGGCGCGGATGCCGTCAGGGCGGCTGTCGGGGTTGCGCGCCAGGTGCAAGGCGAGGAACAGCGCCAGGATCGAGTCGTCCGGCTGCTGTCGGGCCAGTTGCTCCAGCCCTTTACGGGCCTGCGGCCAGCCGTCCTCGGTGAAGCCCAGGGTGTTGTAGTACTCGCGGGCGATCAACCCTTGCGGCTCACGCCCCTCCAGCAAGCGCCGGTAGAGCGCCACCGCCTGTTCGCGTTGATCGGCATCGCTGAGCTCCCGGGCCTGCTCAAGCAACTGCCGTTTCTCCGGCGTGGCGAGGCTGATGTCCTGTTGCAATTGCAGGGCCTGCAACGGCACGGGCGCCAGTGCCCGCAAGCGTTGCAGGTAACCGTTGGCGACGGCTGGCTGGTCTTTTTCCACGGCGATCAGGCCCAGGCCGTAGAGCGCGTCGGGGTGTTCGGGAGCGATGTGCAGGAGCTTTTGCCAGGCCTCGGCTGCCCGCTCCGGGTGCTCTTTGTGTTGCCAGTACAGACCCTGCTGGACCAGCAGGGCCTGGGGGCTGGCAGGCTCGGCTGCCGCCACGGCGGTAGCGCTCAGCGCCGCCCAGACGGCGACGGCTAGGGTTTGTTTGCGCATTGGTGTTCCCAGGACAATTGAAGACTCCCTTCGGTGCTGAACTGGTAGCGTTTTTCGCTCCAGCCGAGGGAGAACAGGCTGAGCATCAGGTGGTAATACTGGTGCGTGTGGTAGGCCGGGCTGGCCGGGTTGGCGTAGTCGCGCAGGGCTTGCTCGACGATCGCCTGTTGCTGCACGGCCGCTGCCTGCAAGCCCTTGGCCTGGAGCAACGGCACCAGCGCCGCCGAAAAGCCGTAGAACCCCGTCCCCTCGAACGTGCGGGTCAGCACATGGACCTTTTCCGGGGGGGCACCGAGGCTGGCGGTGGCTTGTGCCATGCCGTCCAGGCTGGCCAGCAAGGGCTTGGCCAGGCGATCGGTGCTGGGGGTCATGCCGGCCCACAGGTAGACGCGGATAGCGTCGTAGCTGCCGATATCGTTGCTGAACGGGTCGCTGCCAAACCGGCCTTTACCCTTGCCGTCGCCCCGGTAGCCCGCCCAGTCGGGGGCGAAGCCATAGGGGTTGATGTCAGGGTCGGCAAGCATGCGCACCGTGCTGCTGGCGATGTCGTTCCAGGGGCCGTTCGGCCGGGCTTGCGCGAAGTAACGCAGCAGCGGCAGCGGCAGGTAGCTGGCATTGAAGCGCCAGAGCTGGTCGGGGTGCTCGTAACCCACCGGGCCGGGCAGCAGCAGGCGCCCCACGCCAGGGATGTCGCGCACCAGCGTGCGCTCGACGTTGTCCAGCAACTGCAGGGCTTCGCGACGGTAGCGGGGCACCTGCCAGAGCCGGTCGGCTTCGAGCAGGGCATAGGCCATCCACAGGTCGGCATCGCTGGCGGAGTTGCGGTCCAGCACGGTCCACACACCCTGCGGGTTGACGCCCCACAACCAGCCGGGCAAGTGGCGGCCGGTGTCGCCACCGGCCAGGTTGTCCCGGCTCCATTGCCACAACTGTTCGAAGCGCTGCGGGTCGTTGGCCACCAAGGCGAAGAACATGCCGTAGGACTGGCCTTCGGAGCTGCTCTGGTCCGGGTCCATGCTTGAGCCCAGCATGCGTCCGTCTTGCTGTACAAAGCGCTCGGCGTAGCCCTGCCACAGCGGCCAGTCGGGCGCACAGTCCGGCTGTGCGCCATGGGCGGTGGTCAGGGCAAGCGCCAACAGGGATGCGCTCAAGCGGTGCCAGGCCCGTGGCATTTTCATTCTCCCTCAGCGAGGCGTTTGCGCGCGCGAGCACGCAGGGCGAGGTAGAGCAGCGAACTGACCAGCGCCAGGCCCAGCAACGTGACCAGCAGCATCAGCAACGGATGCTGGGAAAGCTGCCACTGCACGCGCTTGATCAACCCCAGGTTGCCCACGTAGTACTGCTCGTCAGCCACCAGCGAGTCGATGTTCAGGCCGTTGATGACGGCCAGGCTGCCCTGGATGCTGTCCTGGTACTGCTCGCCACCGAGCATCGCGGCCGTGACGTCGGCCAGCGACTCCGGCTTGCCTGCCGCGATCACCACCACACTGCGACCGGCGCGCAGAGGCGATTCGAAGCCGCTGAGGAAGGTGCTGCGGTTGGCACCGGAGTAGTTCACCTGCAGTTGCGCCTTGTGCTCCAGCGCCTGGGCCGGTGGGGTGATCCAGTCGCGTACCTGCAGGCTCAGGTCCGACAGTGAGAAGAACGGCCGTGCCCCGCTGTTGAGCGCCGGCAGGTGCTTGGTCCACTGCTCCAGCAACGGTTGGTTATTGCCCGAGGCAATCACCAGCAGGTCGCGGTCGGCAACCTCCTGCACCGTGCTGGCTTCGACCACGCGCAGGGCCGTGGCGGGGTAGCCGGTGGACCGGCCGAAGTGCCCGAGTACCGTCAGCAGCGTGCTCCACTCGTGTTCGCCACTGCCGTTGGGCATGACCACCGCGCTTTGCGAGAGGTCAGCCAGGCGGGTGAAGGGGAAGCCACTGTCGTTGAACACGCCCAGGTTGGGCAGGGCGATGTAATGCTCATAGCCGCGCAAGTCGACGGTCGACTCCAGGTCGATCAGGCCGCGCATGTTGTCGATGATGATGTCGCGGCATTCGCCTTCCTTGATGTAGTCGAACATGAAGCGCAGTTGCAGCTGCGAACGCGGTGTGGCATTGGCCAGCGGCAGCAACACGGTGGTTTCGCGGGGCAGGCTGGCATCTTTTTTCAGCAGCGCCAGCAGCTCGTTTTCGCTCAGGTTGCTGAACGAGGGCAGGGGCATCGACTTGGCCAAGGCATCGTTCACGCTCACCAGCAGCGACGAGTTGCTGGAGCGTTGCTGCGGCGTGTAGCGGTACTTGAGGGTCAGCGGTACGCCGGTTTCCCGCCAGCTGAACAGGTCGGGCGGCAAGTGCAGGGGAATGTCGATGTTGCCTGGGTTGTAGCCCGACACGCTGAGGCGCGCCGGGTCGATCAGTTCGCCAAGTTTCACCGGGCGGTCGGTCGGCAACCAGTTCGGTGCATCGTAGGGCTGACGGGGTGCCAGTGGTTCGATGTGCTCGATCAGCACGCTGGCGCCGTCCAGTGCCTTGTTGCCCAGTGCGACCGCATTGGCCGCGAGCTTGAGCTCGGCCTCGTCACGGCCGGTGACCAGCAGCAGCTTGCCATACGGGTCGCGCGGGTTGCTCAGCAGGCTCACGGTCGGGCCTTTGGCCTCGGCAATGCGCAGCTCGCCCAGTTGCAGCGGGGCGCTGGCGACCGCGAGGATGATGCCGCTGCCGTGTTCCGGCAGCTGCCCGACCTTGGCCTGGAAACGGGCGCCACGGTAGGCGGCCAGCGCTCCCAGCCATGACGACAGGGTCCCGGCCGCCTCAAGCGCCGCGGGCGAGGGCGGCGCGGCAAAGACCACGGGCAGTTCCACCCGCCGCGAGTCGCGACGGTCGAAGAACGGCAGCGGCAGGATCGACAGGTCGTCCTGCAGGCGGATGGGCGCGACCTGCAACTGCAACTGGCTGCCGGTGTTGATCTTGGCCCACAGGCTGCTGTGCAGCGGGTCTTCGCAGCTCAGGGTGTAATGGCCGATGAACTGCAGGCGCAGCCGGTTGAATTCGGTGATCAGCGGGGCAGGGATATCGACCGCTTGCTGCTGTGGCTTGCCGGCACCGTCCTTGGGCAGTGCCAGGCTGGCGGCCACCTCGTCGTTGACCAGCACGTTGATCTGCGAAAGGTCTTCGAGCAGCGCCGGCGAGTAGCTGTAGTCGAGCAGCAGGCGGGCACCGGTCACCACCTGGTCGGCGCGCACGCCGAAGCTCACGCCGTCGGACGACTCGGTGCCTTGCAGGTTGAGGGTGTCGAGGCGGCCCAGTTGCTTGAGGGTGAGGTTGTAAGTGGCCGAATCAGGGGCTATGGCAGCGCGTTCCTCAGCCAGCTCGGGCGCCGCCTGGGCGCTCAGGCCGAGCAAGGTCGAGCCGGCCAGAACGGCAAGGCGAAGACAGCTACGGACGTCGGTCCGGCGTAGGGTATGTACGGTCATGAGAGTTCCGAATGCGATATTGACTGGGGCGTTGAGCGGTGGCTCGCTAGGTGCGCCGAAGGGCGGTGTCGCGTAACAGGGCGAGCAAGCCACCCAGGCCGATGCGGCTGACCTTGCGCAGGGCGCTCAGCGGCGCGTCGGGCTCGCCGCTGCCCCAGTTGCCGGCCCAGGTGTCGGCACGGGCGAACGTGAGGCTGACCAGGTCGCTTTGCTGTTGCAGGCTCAGCGGCGCGAACTCGGTGCCGACGGTGCGGCCTTGGCTGAACACGATCGTGGCGTCGAAATCCACGACCTGGCGGTTGCGAATCAGCCCAACCTGAATCCGCTCGCCACACGCCAGGCTGATGTCGGGCGGCAGTTCCAGGCCCAGGCCTCGCTGTGAAAAATCCACGGTGTGGCAGAGGAACTGGCGGCCATCGGCCAGGCCGACCCTGGCCTCCAGCCTGGCCTGGACGCGCGGCTCACGGCGCACCTGCCGGGTCTCGCTGGCGACCGCCACCGCGGCACTGGTGATGATCAGGTTGTAGAGCGTCCAGGCGAGGTTGATCAACACCGTGGTGCGGGTTGCAGGGTCGCCCCAGAGCAACTGGTGAAGGCCGAAACCCAGGCCGATCAGGTTGCACAGCAGCAGCACCAGATAGGGGCGGGCGAGACGCCAGTCGAAGAACCCACGGTCGATGATGCCGCCCTTGTCGGTGACGTTGAACCCACCAAACTGCGGGTTCACCAGGGCCATCAGCACGGGGCGCATGATGTACCAAGCCAGCACGGTCTCGTAGACCTCGTTCCAGAACGAATGCCGGAAGCGTCCCTGGATGGTCGAGTTGGTGAGGTTGGCGTGGAACAGATGAGGCAACACATAGGCGGTGATCATCAACGCCGAGGCGTGGAAGATTTCCGCGCCAAACACCAGGTAGGCCAGCGGCGCGGTCAGGAACACCAGGCGTGGCAGGCCATAGAAGAAGTGCAGCATGGCGTTGGCATAGCAGATGCGCTGGCCAAGGTTCAGCCCTTTGCCCAGCAACGGGTTGTCGGTGCGGAAGATCTGCGCCATGCCGCGCGCCCAGCGAATGCGCTGGCTGATATGCCGAGACAGGCTCTCGGTGGCCAGGCCCGCCGCCTGGGGGATGGCCAGGTAGGCGGTGTTGTAGCCGGCGCGGTTGAGCTTGAGGGCGGTGTGGGCATCTTCGGTGACGGTTTCTACCGCCACGCCACCCACTTGCTCAAGGCTGGAACGGCGCAGCACCGCGCACGAGCCGCAGAAGAACGTGGCATTCCACAGGTCGTTGCCATCCTGCACCAGGCCATAGAACAGCTCGCCTTCGTTGGGTACGGCGCGGAAGGTGTCGAGGTTCTTTTCGAACGGATCGGGCGAGAAGAAAAAGTGCGGCGTCTGCAGCATGGCCAACTGGCGATCACGCACGAACCAGCCCATGGCGATCTGCAGGAAGGAGCGCGTCGGCACATGGTCGGCGTCGAAGATCGCGATGTATTCGCCGTCGGTGACCTTGAGCGCGGCGTTGAGGTTACCGGCCTTGGCGTGCTGGTTGTCGTCGCGGGTCAGGTAGTTCACCCCGATGTCGGCACAGAACTGGCGGAACTCCTCGCGCCGACCATCGTCGAGCACGTGCACGCGCAGTTTGTCGGCGGGCCAGTCCATGGCCTGGGCGGCGAAGATGCTCAGGCGCACGATATCCAGCGACTCGTTGTAGGTCGGAATGAACACATCCACCGTCGGCCATTCGCTGGGTGCGTCACTCAGCAGGTGTGGCTTGCGGCGCAAGGGCCAGGCGGTCTGGACATAGCCGAACAGCAGCACCACCAGCGCGTAGAGTTCGGCCAGCACCAGGCCATAGCCGAAACCGGCCGACAGCCAGGTTTCGAAGCCAAGGGTCTCGGTGAGGCGCCAGTACATGTAGCGCAACGAGGCGATCAGCGACAGCACGATCAGCGCTAGCACCGGCAGGCGGCCGGGCAGCTTGCGCAACAGCAGTGCGATACAGAAGCAGACCAGGGCGAACAGACACTGGCTGTAGAGGTCCAGCGGTGCACTGATGATGCTCGACAGCAACAGCAGGCCGGCGGCACCGAGTACCGTTACCAGCCAGTTGCGGTAGGGCCGGCAACGCTCACCGAGGCGGTCGAGCCAGCGGTCGGGCTGCACGCCACGTGACGGGGTTGGAGTGGGCGGGTTCATGAGGTACTCGGTTGCGTGATCTGCGGCTGCGTGAGGGCGTGCTGAAGCGAGCGGGCCAGGTCCAGCAGGTCCAGGCAGCCGGTGCTGGCCGGCGAACTGTTCAAGGGGTTGCGCTCATAGGCCACCGATTCGCTGAGGAAGTGATCCTGATGGATCACGCCCAGCAGGTTGCGCGTCAGGCGCTTGCTGATGACGGCGACCATGCTCTGGCTGAATTCACGGGTGGCGTCCACCTGATTGATCACGTAATGCAGCGGCACGCGCCCCTTGAGCACCTGTTCCATGCGCTCCAGGGCGTGATAGCTGGCCGCATCGGGCAGGGTCACCATGAGCACCAGGTCGGCGATGGCCAGTGCCTGGTCGAGGTACACCGAACTGCCCGCCGGGGTATCGATCACCAGCGTATCGCGCGGGCGGGTGTGCAGTTGCGCAAGCTGCCTGGCCAACCACTCGGGGTCGTCGCGCAGGGTCTGTTCGAACTGCTGTTGCTGCGCGGTGGTGGCGGCGCCGTAGGGTACGCAGAAACCCCGAGGGTGGTTTTTCTGAACGATCTCCTGCCAGGCGGCGCTGCCTTCCTGGAGCTGCACCAGCCCAGGTCTGTCGGCATCCAGGGCAAGATTGCGCATCACGGCATTCTGCGGGTCGAGGTCGATGGCGTAGGTGCGTTCGCCCCGATTCAGCACGGTGGCCAGCGCCGCGGTCACGGTGCTTTTACCGACGCCGCCCTTGCCCGATACGACCACCACGACCTGCGCTGGCACGGCACGCTGGGGGGGAGCGGTCGTGGTGTCGTTGAGCAGACTGACCAAGGCTGTAGGCGGCGTGCCGGTCGCTGGGCTCGGCAATGCCTGGGCCGTGCCCAGCAGGCTCGATATCTCCCGGTAGCTGCTCGGGCTGACACCGATGCTGTGGAACAGATTGGCAATGTCGTCAGAGCGAGGCATGAGCGTGGCCTCGAACGAGCGACAGCGGTTGGCGAGGCGGGCGTGAGCGACCGCAGGGGGGCGTGTTCATACGTTCCTTCGTAGTGGTGTTGTCCGATACGCAAGCGGTATGGCAATTTGCCGTAAGGCTATCCGCTGGCCGGCGCGGGCCGCCATAGTCCAGATGGACTGCTTGCGCCGTGGGTTGTCCTCGGGTTTCATGACGCTCATGAAAACCCTTCGGCTGTTGCTTGTAGACGACCACGCTCTGTTCCGTTCCGGCATCGCCATGGTGCTGTCGACGGGGCTGGCGACTGTGCAGATCATCGAAGCGGGGACGCTGGACGAGGCCTTTGCGCTGACGGACGCCCCTGACATGGTGCTGCTCGATCTGCAGTTGCCGGGCCTGAGTGGGCTCGATGGCATGCCGCTGATGCGTGCGCGCTGGCCCGACGCTCAGCTGGTGGTGGTGTCTGCCGCGCACCCGGACGAAGTGGCCGAGACGGTCAAGGCCCTCGGTGCCCGGGCGTTCATATCGAAGACGGAAAAGCCCGCGCACATGCTGGAGCTGGTCGGTCAGTTGCTGGGCATTGGCCTGCCTGCGGTTAGCGAGCCTCCGGCGCTGACACCCCGCCAGCTCGAGGTGTTGCGCTTGCTCCACCGTGGCTTGCCGAACAAGGCGATTGGCAAGCAGTTGGGCTTGTCCGAGAACACCGTGCGTGGTCATGTCCAGGCACTGTTGGCGGCGCTTGAGGTGTCGAGCCGTTCCGAAGCCGCGTTTCGTGCCCAACGTCTGAAACTGGTCGAGTGAGGCGCCCCGCCAGGTCGTGATCGAGTGCTTGCATTGGTGCCGGCGACAGTCGTAGATTCCCGCTCACTTCGCGCACGGACACGCTCACCAGGAAAGGACTCGACACATTTTGCTCAGGGACGATCTGGCAGACGACCACCTTCACGACCACGACCAGGCCAAGCGTATTCGCGTGGAGCAGGTTCGGCTGGTCTTCGAAGGCATGAAAAACTCGCTGTACCTGGGCCTGGGGCTGGCCGTGATTCTGGTGCTGGCGCTGGACTCACCGCAGAACCGCTGGCTGCTGCTGGGCTGGCTGGGGCTGGTCACGGTCGGACGGGTACTGTGCGTGGGCTATGCCATCCACGGATTGAAAGTCGGCATCACGCTCGACAATGCGCAACGCCTGATCCGGCACATGTGCGCGATCAAGGTGTTCGAAGGGTTCGCCTGGGGTGCGCTGACCTGGATCGAGATGGGCCACGGGTCGCTGCCGGAACAACTGCTGGTCATGGCATCGCTGGCGGGCGTAAGCGGCAATGCCGTGTCGTTGCTGGCACCGGTGGTGCCGTTGTACGCCAGCATGCAACTGACCCAATTGCTGGTGATCGATACCCGCTTGCTGATGATCGAAGGCGATGCCTACAACGTCTTGGCGGTGGGCTGCACCTTGTTCGTGGCGGGCCAGTTCGGCCAGGCCTTGATCGCCCAGAGGACCTCCGGGCAGTCGATTGCGTTGCGTTTCGAGAACCTGCAACTGGTGGCGCGCTTGCAGCAAGCCCGCATCAAGGCCGAAGAGGCCAACCAGGCCAAGTCCAAGTTCCTTGCCGCCGCCAGCCACGACCTGCGCCAACCGGTGCACGCCCAGGAACTGTTCCTGGAGGTGCTGGCCTCCAGTGACCTGTCCGAGGTGCAGAACAAGGTCCTGAGCAAAGCGCGGGCGGCCAGCCAGGCGGCGGCACAGATGCTCAACATCCTGCTCGACTTTTCGCGCATCGAAGCCGGCGTGATCGAGCCGCAGCGCTGTACGTTCCACCTGCAACCGTTGCTGCACAAACTGGAAATCGAGCTGGGCGGCCAGGCCGATGCCAAAGGCATCGTCTACCGTAGCCGCGAGACCACGCTGGCGGTCGATTCCGATCCCGCCTTGCTCGAACTGATGCTGCGCAACCTGATTACCAACGCCATTCGCTACACCGAGCGCGGTGGGGTTCTGATTGGTTGTCGGCAACGCGGTGACCATGTGTCGATCGAAGTGGTGGATACCGGTATCGGTATCGATCCTGCGCACCAGACGGAAATCTTCCGCGAATTCCATCAGCTGGGAAACCCGGAACGGGATCGCCTGAAAGGCCTGGGGCTTGGCCTGGCCATCACCGATGGCTTGGCGCGCTCGCTCGACCACGCCCTGACCCTGGTTTCAGCGCTCGGCAGAGGCAGCATCTTTCGCATCAATGTGCCGCTTTCGCAGCGCTGCGTGAGTGATTACTCGTTCAACAGCCTGGAGATCCAGCCCAGTTACGGCACGCATTTGCGGGGGTTGCGCGTGTTGGTCATCGATGATGACCCCATCGTCCTGCAGGCCATGGAGCACCTGCTGAGCGACTGGGGCTGCGACTGCAGGACCGAGGAGGGCATGGATGAGCGCGCGTTGCAGCGCATGGCGGGCTGGTCGGTGCAGGTCGTGATCAGCGATTTTCGACTGCGCGATGAACAGACCGGCGCCCAGGCGATCCACCAGGTGCGGGCTGTGGTCGGTGCACGGTTGCCAGCGCTGTTGATCACCGGAGACACAGCGCCCGAGCGCCTACGAGAGGCGCGTGCAAGTGGCATTCCTCTGCTGCACAAGCCCGTTTCGCCTCGGCAGCTCCATCAGGCATTGCTGAGCATGACCCACGACGAGTAATCGATCCGAGCACAACTTCGCCGCTGAAGGCGAAGTGGCTGTGGGTTGTACCAGGTTCCAGCCCCTTCGAACACACCGTGGCCCATCCCTTCGCCGCACCAATCCGGGCGCATGCACGGGTGGCGACAGAATCGGCTGCATGGGGTGTCGCAACAGCCGATTCGGCTGCGAGCATGCAGGTTTACGACACCAACCGGGCAGGCGGAGCGGGCATTCTGGCTGCGTCTGGTAGCGGCTTCAGGCGGCTTCAGGTGACCTTCGAATAAAACAAGAAACGGGATGCTTCGCCACCCCACGCGCGCTGTTCTCTGCCCTGATGAAAAAAGTGCGGGTCGCTGCTCAACGGCCCGCGATAAATCCAAGCTCTCCGGGACCCTGCTCATGAAGATCAAATGGTTGGCCTTGTCCGCACTCACGCTTGCACTGTCCTCCGGCGCCGCGCTGGCCAAGGACTGGAAAGAAATTCGCTTCGGCGTGAACCCCGCCTATCCCCCGTTCGAATCCACCGCCAGCGATGGCTCGGTCAAGGGTTTCGACATCGACCTGGGCAATGCCATCTGCGCCGAGATCAAGGTCAAGTGCACCTGGGTGACCAATGATTTCGATGGCCTGATTCCGTCGCTGAAGGCGCGCAAGATCGATGCCGTGCTGTCCTCGATGACGGTGACCGAGCCACGCAAGAAACAGATCGATTTCTCCGACCGGTTGTATTCCGGCCCGACCTCGATCGTCACCCGCAACGGCTCGGGCCTGGAGCCCACGGCCGCCTCGCTCAAGGGCAAGGTCGTCGGCTTCCAGCAGGGCACCATCCAGGAAGCCTATGCCAAGGCCAAGCTTGCCCCTGAAGGGGTGCAGGTCAGGGCCTACCAGAACCAGGACCAGGTCTATGCAGACCTGGTGTCCGGTCGCCTGGATGCGTCCATCCAGGACATGCTCGAAGCGGAGCTCGGCTTCCTCAAGTCGCCCCAGGGCGCCGGCTTCCAGAGCAGCAAAGGCATCAGCGATCCCATGGTGCCTTCGGCGATCGCGATCGGCATCCGCAAGGGCGACGAGCAGTTCAAGGCGATGCTCAACCAGGCCATTGCAGCGCTGCACGCCAGCGGTACCTACCAGCAGATCCAGCGCAAGCACTTCGGTGAGCTGGACCTCTACAACAACTGACATTCCCGTCACCCATGCGGCTGCCAGCGGTGGCCGCGCGCGGTGATTTCAACCAGGTAGGTACCGTGAACAATCTCCTTCACTCCCTCGACTTGCAGGGTTTCGGTCCGTTGCTGCTGCACGGCACCTGGGTCACCCTCAAGCTTGCCGTGTTGTCATTGCTGCTGAGCATTGGCCTCGGTCTGCTGGGCGCCGTGGCCAAGCTGTCACCCCTGGCGATGTTGCGTATTCCGGCAACGCTCTATACCACGCTGATCCGTGGCATTCCCGATCTGGTGCTGATGCTGCTGATCTTCTACAGCCTGCAGGGCTGGCTGAGCAGCCTGACCGACCTGATGGGCTGGGACTATATCGACGTCGATCCGTTCGCAGCCGGTGTCGTCACCCTCGGCTTCATCTACGGTGCGTACTTCGCCGAGACCTTTCGCGGGGCCATTCTCTCGGTGCCCCGTGGCCAACTGGAGGCCGCCACGGCCTATGGCCTGGGGCGCCGCCAACGCTTCGTGCAAGTGGTGTTCCCGCAGATGATGCGCTTTGCCCTGCCGAGCCTGGGCAACAACTGGCTGGTCCTGCTCAAGGCCACGGCACTGGTGTCGATCATCGGCCTGGCCGACGTCGTCAAGGTGGCGCAGGACGCCGGCAAGGCGACATTCGACATGCTGTATTTCCTCGTCCTCGCCGCGCTCCTGTACCTGCTTATCACCAGCGCTTCGAACATCGTCCTGCGCCGCCTGGAAGCGCGCTACAACCTCGGGGTAAGAGGGCACAACCATGCTTGAGCTGATTCAGGAGTACTGGCGGCCCTTCCTCTACAGCGACGGCTACAACATGACCGGCCTGGCCATGACGCTCTGGCTGCTGTGCTTCTCGCTCGCCGTGGGGTTCGTGCTGTCGATACCGCTGGCCATTGCCCGCACCTCAGCCAACCGGCTGCTGCGTTGGCCGGTGCAGTTCTTCACCTACCTGTTCCGCGGCACGCCGCTCTACATCCAGTTGCTGATCATCTACACCGGCCTCTACGGGGTCGCGGCCATACGCGCACAGCCGATACTCGACACGTTCCTGCGCGATGCCATGAACTGCACGCTGCTGGCCTTCACCCTCAACACCTGCGCCTACACCGTGGAGATCTTCGCCGGCGCGATCCGCAGCATCCCGCATGGCGAAATCGAGGCCGCACGGGCCTATGGGCTCACCGGTTGGCGGCTGTATGCGCAACTGGTGGTGCCTTCGGCGCTGCGACGGGGATTGCCGTACTACAGCAATGAGGTGATCCTCATGCTGCACGCCACCTCGGTAGCCTTCACCGCCACCCTGCCGGACATCCTGAAGATCGCCCGCGATGCCAATGCCGCGACCTTCCTGACCTTCCAGTCGTTCGGTATTGCCGCGCTGATGTACCTCGGCCTGACCTTCACCTTCGTCGGCCTGTTCCGGCTGGCGGAGCGGCGCTGGCTGGCGTTCCTTGGCCCCACCCATTGAAGCCCAATCTGCGATGAATCGGCTGCGTCCAGCGGGCGCAGCCAATGGAGAGCGTTATGTACAAGCTGACAGTAGAGGCGCTGCACAAGCGCTACGGCGACAATGAAGTCCTCAAGGGCGTGTCGCTCAATGCCCGTGCGGGCGATGTGGTGAGCATGATCGGGGCCAGCGGGTCGGGCAAGAGCACCATGCTGCGCTGCATCAATTTCCTCGAGCAGCCGGATGCCGGGGCCATCGCCCTGGACGGCGAGGCCATCCGCATGCGCGGCCCGGTCGGCGCCCAGCGCCCGGCCTGCGACAAGCAGCTGCAGAAGCTGCGCACCCGCCTGGCCATGGTGTTCCAGCATTTCAATCTGTGGAGCCACTTGAGCGTGCTGGACAATATCTGCCTGGCGCCCATCCGCGTGCTCGGCGTCAGCCGCAAGGACGCCGAAGAGCGTGCCCGTTGCTATCTGGACAAGGTCGGCCTGCCGGCGCGGGTGGCCGGGCAGTACCCGGCGTTTCTCTCGGGCGGTCAGCAGCAGCGGGTGGCGATCGCCCGTGCGTTGGCGATGGAGCCGCAAGTGATGTTGTTCGACGAACCGACCTCGGCTCTGGACCCTGAGCTGGTGGGTGAAGTGCTGAAGGTGATCCAGGCGCTGGCCGAGGAGGGCCGGACCATGCTGATGGTCACCCACGAGATGGAGTTTGCCCGCCGCGTGTCCAGCCAGGTGCTGTTCCTGCACCAGGGCAAGGTGGAAGAGCAGGGCGGCGCGCAGATCCTGCAGACGCCTCGCAGCGAGCGCTTGCAGCAGTTTTTGTCCGGTCGTTTGAAGTGAGTGACCGAGCATGATCGAGATCAGCGAATCGCCCCTGGTCCTGGACCGTATCGACCAGGCCATCCTCGAGGTGCTGCGCCATGAAGGGCGCATCACTTACCAGAAGCTTTCCGAACGCGTCCACCTCACCCCGCGCCCGTGTCTGGAACGGGTGCGCAAGCTCGAGCGGATGGGCGTGATCCGTGGCTATTCGGCGGTGATCGACCAGCGCAAGCTGAGCCCCGGCCTGTCGCTGCTGGTGCTGGTGGCGCTGTCCAACCAGAGCGGCCGCGCAGCGCAGAAAGCCTTCGAAGCCAAGGTCCAGCACTGCCCGCAAGTGCTGGAGTGCCACCTGGTCAGCGGCGCCTTCGATTACAGCCTGCGCATGCGTTGCCGCGACATGGAGCACTACCGTGTGCTGACCGAAACCTGGTTCAACGACGCCGAGTTGCATATCGACAAGCTGGTCAGCCACCCCGAACTGGCCGTGGTCAAGACCCTCAAGCAATAGCCTGGGACGGGCAGAAGGTGCACCCCGGGCGGGGTGCACCGGCGTTTCACTTGCCTTTCAACACCTTCGGATTGGAATTGCCCCAGATGGTATAGAGGTCGGCCAGCAGCGCACCGTTGATGGTTTCCAGCTCGGCCTGAGTGATTTCTTCGCCGCCCTGCTTGCCGTAGAGCACCACTTCATCCCCTGGCTTGACCCCCGGAACATCGGTGACGTCGACCATGAGCGTGTTCATGGTGACCTTGCCAATCACCGGCGCACGCTTGCCATTGATCAGCACCGAGGCCTTGTTGGAGAAGGCACGGCGATAGCCGTCCGAGTAGCCGGCGGGAATGTTGGCGACCAGCGAATCGCGGCTCAGGGTGAAGGTATGGTCATAGCTGATGCCGCTGCCGGCCGGGTAGCGATTGACGGCCGCCACCTGCGACTTGAACTGCATGACGCGCTGGAACTCCTCGTGTCCGCCGACGGGATAGCCGTAGAGCGCAGCACCGGGGCGGACCATGTCCAGCCAGCCTTCAGGCACTTCCAGGGTGGTGAAGGTATTGGCGCAGTGCAGCAGCAGCTTGCTGCGATCCAGCCCGGCCTGCTCGATCAACTGCGCGGATTGATCCTTGAACCGAGCGAGGCCCTTGAGCACGTCCTCACGTTCTTCCAGCGGGAAGTGGGTCATGATGCCGACCACCTCCAGGTGCGCAAGCCTTGCCATGGCTACTGCATCCGCACGCCCCTGCGGTGTGCCCATTTCCACGCCATTGCGGCCCATGCCCGCCGAGTTGAGCGCCAGGTGCACCTTCAGTGGCTGCCCGCTGCGTTCGGCCAGGGCATCGAGTTGCTGCGCCACCTCCAGGTTTCCGACCAGCTCGTCCATGTGGTAGGGCAGTGCATCCTGCACCTCGCCAAGGCTGGCCACGCGCAGCCGCATGAGCCGACCTTTGAAGCCTTGCTCGCGGGCGATGCGGGCTTCTTCGTTGCTGGTCACGCCGACGCAGTCGACCCCCATGCGCATGACCGAGGGCATCAGCAGCGCGATGCCGGTGCCGTAGGCGTCGGCCTTCATCACCGCGCACACCTGGCTTTTGCCGGCGACGCGTTTCTGGATACGCGCGATGTTGTGTTCGAAGGCTGCCTGGTCGATTTCCAGCCAGGCGTTGCTCTGTGCCATGCGCACGGTTGCAGCGGTGTTGTCGGGGGCGGTGGCGAGCAGCGGGGCGGCGTGGGTGAGGCCGGCGCCTGTGGCTAGGGCGATGGCGAGGGTGAGGCGGCTGAGGGTGTGTCGGGTCATGGCTGGCTTCCGTTCTTGTTGGTTTGGGGCAGGCTTTCGGGCGTTGGGGTGAAAGCCTGCCTTCGGAAGTTTCGTGGATCGGTGGCGGGGAAACGTGTCGTGCTGAGGCGCAAGGACGGCGGATTGGGTTGTTGCGGGTGGGGGAGCGACAGGATTTGCTGGGGACTGGGCGATCGGTCCATTCAGCGACTGGCATTTCTGCCAGTACCGACATCAGCAGGTTCGCCGTATCGTTTCCTTGCATCAACCAGGCAGCAGCGAACGCTGCGGGCACGGAGGCGAAGCGAAATGGAATCTCATGTCTGTCCGCTCGATCAGCAGCGCTGCAAGCCCGTCGACATGGCGCGGATGATGAACAAGATCGCTGTTCAGCGACCCTATTTTGCCTTCGAGACGCTTTACCAGACAGCGTCCCCGGAGTGGGACATCTGGGGCGACTTCGTGCCAGAGCAGCCATTGGGGTTGGAGGTGGGGCCGCTTGCCATTGCCGAGGCCGGCAGGCACCTGGCGATTCTAGGGTCATGCGCCGTGGCCATGCCTCAGGCGTCAGATGAGCGCATTTACTACCTCGCCATCCGCGCGGTGTGGGTGCGAGAGGCGCTGTTGGCGCAGATGACGCCGAGGCTCACTGCCCGAGCCCGTGTGGTCGAACGGACACAAAAGCGGGCACGAGCGAGCACTGAGCTGCTGTTCGACGGGAAGCTCATTGGCGCGCTTGAAGTTGAGTATCAGATCTTGTCGGAAAACTTGTTCGACACACTGTTCGGCAATTACCGAGAGGATCAGTGTCCGGCAGTCGCCGTATCCCCCTTCCGGAAAGCACTCGACTTGAAGCCTGCATTCATCAAGCGGCATGCTGCCATCGCCCGAAGTCTGCCTGGCACATCGGCACCTTCGGCGGGGCATTTTCCGCACTATCCCATGTGGCCGGTGGCACTGGTGATGTATGGATTGACCCAGGTATTTGCGGCGCTCTTGGAGAAACGCTTGAAACGACCGTTTCTATTCAAGGTACTGGAGGCGCAGGTCCAGGCACATCGCTTGGTCAGTGCGCATGAGCAACTGACGTTCTATGCAGGCCTCAAGTCGCTATCGAGAAACCGCAAAAGGTGTCGAGTGTGTTGTCGCGTGTCGTTGGGGTTGAAGCCTATCGCCTCGTTGAAGGTGACGCTTGCCATCGAGGAACGCGTTGGCGATCAAGCCCAGAGGCCAAACACCACCAGCGCCGCCACACCCAGCCCGACGGCCATCGAGCAGCCCCCCAGCGACAACGCGGCGCGGCCTTGCCGATACCAGCCGTCATGCCCCAGCTGACGTGCCGGAGCAAGCAGGCTGCGCCAGCGTAGCTCGGTGTCGTGGAAGGCTTGCAAGTGAGCCGGGTCGGCATCGAGCCAGCGGCGGAAATCGATCCGTTCGCAGGCACCCACGTTCGGGCTCTGTAACCGCACATACCATTGCCCGGCAAGGCTGGCCAAGGCATCACCGCGCGGGCGGGCCGTCTGCAAGGCTTGGTTCATGTGCCGCTCGATGCTCAGCAGCGACAGGCCGAGTCGGCTGGCAATGCTGGAGAAATCCAGTTGATCCAGGCGGTTGAGCAGGAACACTTGCTGGACTCGTCGTGGCAGGCGTTTGAGGCCATGCAGCAAGGCATCTCCAGCAGCGTGCTGGGCAGTCGGTGATGGGTGCTCAAGGGGCAGCAGCAGACGGGTCATGGACGGCTCCTTGCTCAAAGGGGAGGTGGTGGGGGCATCTTCCGTGATGCGGAATCAGAGTAGGTGAAACGAGATTGATTCTCAAGTGCTGATTCCGCAAAGTTTTGTAATGAGCGTTCACGCTCTGACACACTTTTGCTATCATGCCGGCCATTCACGATCTTCATTAGCCTGAAGAGCCAAAAAAAAGACCCGGCAAAAAGCCGGGTCAAAAACCGTGATTAGCCTGATGAGGAGATAATCTGAGAGCGACCTAAGCTTTCAGGTTATCCAGCGGATCTCGCGATCAGCTGAGTGCAATAATAATCGTTATCATTTGCAAGTCAAATGAATTTTCATTTATCCGGCAAGAAAATTACCGGTGCGCTTCCTTGTCCCGGCAATCGGGGCGTTCGCCGTTCGCGGCCATCACGTTTTCTCCCTTCTCATACTGCCTAGATAGCCCTCTGCACCATGCGTTTGTGCTCGAGCAGGGCGCGGGCCATGTCCATCATGTGCATCAGTGCGAACGTCAACTCGCGATGAGTGCCTTCCTGGTGGCTGGCGGTTTCGTGGGCCGTGGCGCAGGCGCAACGCAGCAGGGCGATAGCATGGTCCTGGGCCTGCTCGCCCGACACGCCCTCGTGAAGCGTCCAGATCTTGTTCTCTGTCGTGGGGCGCGATGGGTTGGGGTTCAGGTAATAGTCGAGCGCGCGGCGTGCGGCTTCGCTGTCGAGATCTGTTTCTTCATTTTTCTGGGGTTTCATCCTGATACCTGCCGATGCCAATAGGGAAAAGGTTCAGGTCGATACTAATACCTAAAGTATTTGAAAGCTTTCTGATAAATAATACTGAATGTTTATTGAGCGCTTGAAGGCAGTCCGTATCGTGCCAGCGATGAATATGGATAAATGGATTGCCCTCGTCCGTGACCGGATGGAGGAGCTCGATATCTCCCAGGAGCAGCTCGCCGAACGCGTTGGGGTCTCCCAAGGCAGTGTGGGCCATTGGTTGTGCAAGCGCCGCCAGCCCAAGGTGGATTCGATGAACCGGGTGTTCGTCGAGCTGGGCATGCCGCACTATCACGTCAGCATGCAGCTGCGCATCCTCGGTCAGGTGGGGGAAGACAATGCCCGCTATACGGTAGACGACGCCGACGAAGACGAAGACCTGATGAAATACATCGTGTGCTTTCGTTATCCGTTGTCCGCTTGGGACGCGCTGGGGAGCGCTGAGCCGGCCGTGGCCAATGCCTTCGAACAGACCGATTACCTGGCGCGCGGCAAAGCGTTCTGGTTGACCGTGGAAAACGATGCGATGAGTGCGGCCAGTGGCCGAAGCGTGCCCCAGGGGATGCGAATTCTGGTGGACCCGGGCCTGGCCGCCGAAGCTGGACGCTTGGTGATTGCCCGCCAACCTGGCCGCTCGGCGATCTTTCGTGAACTGGCCGAAGAAGGCGGGCAGCAATACCTCAAGGCGCTGAACAGCAGCTACCCGGCGCTGGTGTGTGAGGAGGGGTGCGAGTTTCTTGGCGTGGTCGTGCGGGTGCACGGCCTGTTCTAGTACGCGGGGGCTGCACGGCAGCCCCCGCGGATTACATCATTCGATCAGTTCCACCAGCACGGTTCCTTCGCTGACCATATCGCCTTCCTGGCAGAACAACGCCTTCACCGTCCCGGCATGGGGCGCGCGGATGCTGTGCTCCATTTTCATCGCTTCCAGCACCACCAGCGCCGTGCCGGCTTCCACCTGCTGCCCAGGCTCGACCAGCACGCGCACGATGCTGCCGTTCATGGGCGCTCCCAGCCCACCTTGATGACTGTGGCTGGCCTCGGCCTCGGCGATCGGGTCGAAGGCGGTAATGCCATGCATCTCGCCCTCCCAGCGCAGGAACAGGGTGTCGCCGCGGCGTACCGCCAGGTGCCGGCGGCGAATTCCGTGCTGATCGTGCCCCAGCTGTTCACCGTCCAGACGCCAGGTAGAAGCAGCACTGCGCTCCAGCGCCACGGCCTGTTGCTGTCCGCCACTGACCAGATGCAGGCTGCTGCGCGCTGGCAAGCCCAGGCGCAGGCCGCTGCGTTCGCCCCAGGGCGAACGGCTGTCGTCGTCACGCAGAGGCGCTGCCTGGCCCTGCAGCCAGGCTTCGCCGGCCGCTTCCCAGAACTCGGCAGGCAGCGTTTGCGGCGCGGGTAGCAATACCTCCTGGTGGCGCGGGATGAAACCGGTGTCCAGCTCGGCGGCGGCAAATGCCGGGTGAGCGAGGATACGCCGCAGGAAAGCGATGTTGGTCTTCAGGCCGCCGATCGCGAACTCGTCGAGCATCGCCAGCAGCCGCAAACGGGCCTGCTCGCGGTCCTCGCCCCAGGCGATCAGCTTGCCCAGCATCGGGTCGTAGAACGGCGAAACCACATCACCTTCGCTGACCCCGCTGTCGACCCGCCGCCCTTCACCGGGCGCCGACTCGCGGTACAAGGCCAGCGTGCCGGTGGCCGGCAGGAACTCGTTGGACGGGTCCTCGGCGTACAGGCGCACCTCGATGGCATGGCCCATCAGCGGCACTTGCTCCTGAGTGATCGGCAGCACTTCGCCGCACGCCACGCGGATTTGCCAGGCCACCAGGTCGAGGCCGGTGATGGCTTCGGTGACCGGGTGTTCCACCTGCAGGCGGGTATTCATTTCCATGAAGAAGAATTCGCCACGGGCGTCGAGCAGGAACTCGACGGTGCCCGCGCCCACGTAGCCAATGGCCTGGGCTGCGCGCACGGCTGCTTCGCCCATGGCCCGCCGCAGTTCGGCCGAGAGGCCCGGGGCCGGGGCTTCTTCAACCACCTTCTGGTGACGGCGCTGGATCGAGCAGTCACGCTCGTTGAGGTACAGGCAGTTGCCGTGCTGGTCGGCGAATACCTGGATCTCCACGTGGCGGGGCTTGAGCACGTATTTTTCCACCAGCATGCGCGCATCGCCGAACGACGACTGCGCTTCACGCTGGGCCGAGGCCAGGGCGTCGGCCAGCTGGCTTTCTTCCTCGACCACTT
>RCUM01000397.1_pt1 | contig 26988 bp, 15 predicted proteins | sample 2166141 | NCBI WGS metagenome assembly RCUM01 (sample SAMN09932756, study PRJNA488358) | compost metagenome | isolation source: compost soil in crotonic acid-enriched | place: Germany: Experimental Botanical Garden
AAAACGCGGACTATACCTTACGCAGGGGGCGTTGCAAGGCCGGGGCACGTTCACGTCGTTTTAAGCTCGGTCACGCCAAGCAAGGTTATTCTCCTTGCCACGTACCTGAGCACGGCTTCACGTTGTTCTGCCGGAAACCATAAAGTGTCATATCTGACACTTTTGGTCTTTTATGCATGCCGATACTCTGATTTCAGGCGTACAAGGTTCAACGATGACCTTCCTCGGTAGGCTTGCCCGACAGTGGGAGCCATGGCGATGCTGATGCTCATTCCACCTTCACCACTCGGGTATTCAGCGGCGTAAGAGTCTGCCCGCCGTGGCCGGTCGGCGTCATGCGCGGGATAGGTTGGCCGCTGCCGCTTTCCACCAGATGCGAGTGCGCTTCGCCCGGTGCAAACAGATGATCTTCCCCCCACTGGCGCAGGCCGACGATCACCGGAAACAGGGCGCGGCCCTTGTCGGTGAGAATATATTCCTGATAGGCGCTGCCGTCCGAAGCGGGCGCTATTTCCAAAATGCCGTGCGCCACCAGCGTGCGCAGGCGGGTGGAGAGAATGTTCTTCGCCATCCCCAACCCTTTTTGAAACTCGCTGAAGCGGCGTACGCCGTCAAAGGCGTCGCGCACGATCAGCAGCGACCACCAATCGCCGATCACATCCAGCGTACGTGCCACCGGACACTGTGCATCTTCCAGGCTTTTACGTTTCATGGCTCAGTTCCCTTCATGATATCTGGTTGCATTATAAAACCTCTACGCGTAAAGTTCATTGGGTTTAATAATGAAACCACTTTAAGGGTGAACGATGAGTGACAAAACGCTGGATCCGATCTGTCCGCCGCAAAGCCGTGCGCTCAGCCGGCTACCCGTTTCGCTGGTGCTGCTGCTGGCCGGGGCCAGCGCTTTCAGCGTGGCTAACGTGTATTACGCCCAGCCGCTGCTGGATGCGATCGCTCATGATTTCAACATCAGCCTGGCGTCGGTGGGGATGGTGATCACCGCTACCCAGCTTGGCTGTGCGCTGGCTCTGTTGCTGGTGGTGCCGCTGGGGGATCTGATTAATCGCCACCGGCTGCTGGCGGTACAGCAACTGTTGTTGATGGCCGCGCTGTGCATGGTGGGTTGGGCGCACAGCAGTGCGCTATTGCTGGTAGGTATGCTGCTGGTGGGGCTGCTCGGCACCGCCATGACTCAGGGATTGGTCGCCTTTGCCGCCACGCTGGCGGCACCACATGAACGCGGGCGGGTAGTGGGCGCGGCGCAAGGCGGGGTGGTGCTGGGCCTGTTGTTGGCGCGCACCTTGTCCGGCTCACTGGCGGATATCGGCGGCTGGCGGGCGGTCTATTTTTTCTCGGCTGCGGTGACGTTGATCCTGCTGCCGGTGTTGTCGCGCCTGCTGCCAACGCCGCGCACGCCGCCGTCGACGCTCAGTTATCCGGCCTTGCTGCACTCAATGCTGGCTTTATTGCTGCGCGATCGCACGCTGCAAATTCGCGGCATGCTGGCACTGCTGATGTTTGGCGCGTTCAGCATCTTCTGGAGCGCGCTGGTGCTGCCGCTCAGCCAGGCGCCGTTCAATTTTTCACATTCGGTGATTGGCGCCTTCGGTTTGGTCGGGGCGGTGGGTGCGCTGGCGGCGGTGCGTGCCGGGCATCTGGCGGATCGCGGGTTAGGGCAAGTGGCGAGCGGTGTCTGCCTGCTGTTGCTGGTGCTGGCCTGGCTGCCGCTCGGCATGCTGGGGTACGGTCTGGGGTGGCTGGTGGTCGGCATTGTGCTGCTCGATCTGGCCGGGCAGGCGATTCATGTGCTGAACCAGAGCATGATTTTTAGCGCGCACCCGCAGGCCCACAGCCGGTTGGTGGGCTGTTATATGCTGTTTTACGCCGTGGGCAGCGGGCTGGGTGCCTTTGCCAGCACCCATGTCTACGCCGTGGCGGGTTGGCCTGGCGTGTGTTGGTTAGGGGCGGGCGTCAGCCTGGTCGCCTTGCTGTTCTGGTGGCTGACGCTGCGTGGCATGCCGGCCTCAGGCGCGGCGGTAGAACAATAACCGTAGGGAAATCAGTGCGTCGCACAGCAACTATCCCGGCGATGCAGGATATCGTTTTGCAAGGGTAACCTGAGGTTTGTAGCCTGAGCCGTTTTAGAGGCCTGACGATGTCAGGCCTTTTCTTGTTTGGCTTACAGCGGATGACGCTATTTTTTAGGCGAGTGCAGCAGGTAGTATTCTTCTCCGCCGTCGTTGCCGGTGGTTATCTTTTGCCAGCCATGCTTATGGTAAAACGCCAGCGCCTTCTCGTTTTTCACCAGGCATTTCAGCGAGCCGGTGGCGGTAAAGGTTCGCTCCGCCGCTTGCAGCAGGGCCGTGCCGACGCCGCGTGGCGGCAAGTGAGGATCGACATACAGGTTGTGAATAAAGTTATCCTGGCGATAAATCGACACGAACCCCAGCAGTTTTCCCTGATCTTCTGCCACCCAGATATCCTCGCCCAGCGTCGAGCGGTCGAAATCCTCCAGCCGGTAATCTTCGGTATCGCGCCACGTGAACGCCGCCTTGCGCGCAGCCAGATAAAGGGTGCGCAGGAACGGACGATCGGCTTCTCGGTAGGGTCTTGTTTGCATGGCAGCTCCTTTTTATTTTTTTGACACTATAGCGCAATTGACCTCGCCGGCGGCAACCCCAATAATGGCCTCCTTGACTCGGGATGCCCCAAGGGGCTGAGATTGTACCCGTATTACCTGATCTGGATTATGCTCTCCTCGATAGAAATGGCTGTTTCAGATATCATGTACTATTCTGCATACCCAGAGCGATTTTAAGCCATTCGATGAGCAATTCTGGAGCCTGAGGCTGGGTACACAGATTCCATGGGTCAAACTCTGCGTTACAGGTGACATTTAACCTCCGCCAGATCGAGCAGTAAGTGTGAAATGAGAATTCTCCTTGGGAAGGAATTGGCGCAATTTTTATAATAGTTACCAAGTCTTGCTTATAGGCCAACGATCAAACATGTGCTGCAGTTGATGATCTGGACTGGCTGTCGAACAGGTGGGGTCTGCAGCATGGCTTGGGATGATATTGGTGGTGCCATCCATCTGCGAGAAACCAATACTGGGGGAGAGCGTTACGTTCAGTTATCTACTCAGGCTATCAAATTCCTAAATGTTCTGCGTCTCAATTCCGATAAATAGTTATTCCCCTCTCAAGCTAGTAAAAAATAATCCAACAGAATTACCTGACCGAAAACTTATGGCGTTAACGTGAAATTGGTCAAATCATTGATATTCCTAATGTCAAATACTCTCTACTCAAAATCATTAGAAAATGTGAATTATCCTAGTCCATTTAATCGACACTTTTACAGATTATTCGGTATTACTAAACTTGTACTCCAATTACCTGATTAGTTGTTTGTGCTGTTAATTGTTTTTCTTATAGTTGGTTGTATTTTTATTGTTGATAAGTATAGTCAATTAAAGATATGTGTTTGGCGGAGTTAGAGCTAAATCTAACATTTTCCATCAAATATAAAATGCAACTTATGCGTTTTTAATCATTTAATTTGAATAAGATTGTTGCGGCATAGCTTTAATTGGAAAAAATAGTACGGATTAAATTGCTGTTTTTATTAATTTATTTGGTGTTAAATTCTGTATTTTTTAATTTAATTTGTTTTATATTTTTTATTTTTATTTGTTGTAAGTTATTTATTCTTTCTTATTTTTAAGCAAGAAACTGCAACCGTTTCCTTCGCAGGCCGCATTTTTTATGGGTTCCGTGCCGTTTGTTACTTTTTGTAAGTTAAAAAGGTGGGTGGAAAGTTAATGCCATGTGATTGACAAGGTCTATCAATACAGATTTACTAATCAAACTTACAAAAACTGAAGATTGGCTGAATCTTATTTACATGACGGCTGTAATAGCAACATAGGGAGCGTTCATGAGTGATAATTCTAAGGTTGAACCTGGAATGGTGAAGGATCAAACGAGCAGATACAAAGAACGAACTGCTATTTTTACGCTGGTATTACTTTCTGCTTTAGGGCCGGCTTCATTTCAGATTTTTTTGCCTTCTGTACCTAATATTATTAAAGATTTATCGTCCACGCCAGGAGTGGCAAATCTGACAATTTCGCTATCAATGTTGAGTTTTGCATTTTTTTCGCTCTTTTACGGAAGAATGGCTGACAGATTTGAAAATAAAAAACTACTGATTATTGGCATGTTTGTGCTGATTGTTGGGAGCATTATTGGGTATTTTTCGCATAATATCGAAATGGTTATATTAGGCAGAGTTATTCAACCAGCGGGTGGGGCTGCAGGTGTCGTTGCAGCACGTGCAATGATTATGCGTTTATATCAAGGAGAGAAAGCAGCTAAAATAATGTCACGTCTAGTTGCTGCCATGATGACAGCCCCTCTAATTGGAGTGCCATTGGGGGGGGTGTTGACGGATAACTACGGATGGCGATCTAATTTTACCTTTATCGGTTTATTTGCCTGTGTCGCACTGGTTTGCGTAGTGCTTATGGTACCTGCTGTCAAAAATACCACCGAAAATAATGCTAGATTCAGCTTGCTGCAAGCCTATAAACAATTAATTAGCAATCATGTTTTCTCAGGAAATGTATTCCAGTTTGGACTGTCCCAGTCTGCATTTATGATAATACTGGCTACCTCACCCATTGTGTTGACGACAACATTTGGCTTTACTGCAGCGGAATCCAGTATTGTGCTGTTGATTTGCTCGCTCAGCGTCATCGCTGGCAATCTTCTGTCGGGCCGTTTGCCAGACTCTGTTCTGCTGGTGCAGCGCCTGAAATGGGGCAGTCTACTTGGCGCTATATTTAGCTTTTCGGGTTTGGTTCTCACACTGATTTCGCCTCTTTCACTTTATGTGCTTGTTATTCCTGCGATGCTATTTTGCTTCTTTTTCGGTGTAACGGCACCTGTTGCGCAGACCAGCGCAATTGGCGCTAACCGTGAATTAGCGGGCACAGCAGCCGGACTTTGCATGTTTATTAGCATGATTTTGGCCAGTATTGCGACGCAGTTTGCTGCAGAAGTGAATGATGGATCGCCGCATATCTTGATGGGGTCGGTAGCATGTCTTGCGGTGATTGCCTTCATACTGGCACTGAAAGGGTCAAAGCCAGAGTCTTTATTTCATAAGTAAATAGGTGATAATTATGAAAACTCAGTTTATTCGTGAGTGCCATTACTCGCCTGAAAATCGGCATAACCTAATCTGCTTTCCGCATGCTGGAGGTGGAACAGGGCGCTACCATCGCTGGGGGAGTGAGGTTGGGAAATACGCCAATGTTTATGCCCCGGTTATTGCGGGCCGGGAAGAGCGTTTTCCTGAACGGGCAATGAACAGCGTCGAATCTGTTATTGATGATATTTATGCGAGGATCAGTCCAGTTTCAGCTGAAAAACTTTATGTGTGCGGCGTGAGTTATGGTGCACTGTTGGCATACGAACTGGCTAATCGTTTCGAAAAACAGGGCATAGTTGTTGATGGCGTTTTTATTGCAAGTCAACGAGCACCCTATGTATGCAAAGAGATTATCGACTGGGAAAGTATGTCTGATAAAGCATTAGTGGATGCTTTAACTAGTCTTAGTGACAGAGGTAATGCTGGATTTGCAGATGATGAATATTTCTCTATTTTTGCAGATACAATAAGGCGTGATTTATGTGCTAGTGACAATTTCCAACCAGCACACCCCAGAGCTCTACACGCGCCAATTTATATTAGTTACGGAAATTTAGATCCAGTGATATCCCGACATTATATTGATTCTTGGGTGACGATGAGTCATACATCTATTGATGTGACTGAGCATAATACTGGCCATTTCCTGATGGATAATGATCGGGATGTTTGGTTAAGTGATGTTGCGAAGGTTATGCGCGCTAATTATCTCTGAACATTCTGATTAATGAGGCAAGTGAACATGTCTGAATTAAATTCGGCAGCAGCCACGTTTTATGCTGGCACCGAAATAGCAATAATTGGAATGGCGGGAAAGTTCCCGGGTGCGAAAGATATTAATGAGTTCTGGGAGAATTTATGTAATTCAAAAGAGTCTGTCACATGGTTCGAAAAAAACGAAAATATATGCTTTGAAAATGAAGATAACTTCATTCCTTCCGCATTTTTGATCGATGATGTAGATGCCTTCGATGCGAAGTTTTTTTCAATATCAGCGCGTGAAGCTGATATTACCGATCCACAACAACGCTTGTTATTAGAGTGTGCCTGGCATGCACTCGAAGATGGCGGGTACGCCGGTTATGACTCGCCTTGCCTGGTCGGGGTCTATGTTGCCTGCGGTCCTGCCAACTATCTGACCCAGCAAGTGTTAGCGAATCGACAAATCAAGTCTCAGACCGGCCAGATGCAGTTGCTGATTGGCAATGACAAAGACTACGCGGCTAGCCGTATCTCCTACAAACTCAATCTGAAAGGGCCTAGCGTGGTGGTTCAGTCAGCCTGTTCAGGGTCTTTGCTGGCAGTACATCAGGCAGCGCAAAGCCTTCTGGCGGGAGAGTGTGATATGGCTTTGGCCGGTGGGTTTTCGCTGGAGTTTCCACTCTCGCAAGGCTATATCCATCAGGAAGGCAGCATTCTCTCGCGTGATGGCCATTGCCGGCCTTTTAGCGATCGGGCCTCAGGCACGGTGAGAGGCAATGGTGGGGGAGTGGTCTTGCTGAAACGCCTGGAAGATGCAATGACTGATGGAGACAGGATTTACGCGATTATCCGTGGATCGGCCACCAATAACGATGGTGCGCAAAAGGTTGGATACGCGGCACCAAGTGTCGATGGGCAGGCGCAGGTTATCCGCATGGCGCATGCCGCAGCTGATGTGACACCTGACTCGATTGGTTATGTAGAAACCCACGGTACGGGCACCTCGATGGGTGATCCTATTGAAATCGCTGCGCTTAGTCAGGCTTTCTATCCGCATATTGAGGCCGACAGTTGTTTGTTGGGCGCGGTGAAGTCCAATATAGGCCACTTGGATGCGGGGGCTGGGATTGCAGGGCTAATCAAAACCGCCAAGATTGTACAGCAGGGTTTCGTTCCGTCGACACTCCATTTTGAACGCCCAAATCCCGGTATCGATTTTTCTCAAACGCCTTTTCGCGTCGTCAATGTGTCTCAGCCCTGGTATCGACCTGGCGTGCGGCGTGCGGGGGTTAGCGCATTCGGTATTGGTGGTTCCAATGTGCACGTTGTTCTTGAACAACCGCCCGTAGTATTCGATGGGCAAAACACGCATCAAGGCGATTATCTGGTTTTACCTTTAGCAGCGCAGAGCAAAACGGCACTGCAATCTTTATCTCGGCAATTAGCCGATTACCTCGAATCCCATCCTGATCTGCCCCTGCGCGATGTTGCCTATACCTTGCGGCGTCGCTATCAGGACTTCCCCTACCGGCAAGTGGTTATGGCACAGACGCTGGAGGAAGCCAGCAAACGATTGGGGGACGATCCGCAGCGTACGAAACAGATGGCGATATGCAGTGAGAAGCCTGTCAGTTGGGTATTGATGTTCCCCGGTCAGGGGACGCATTTTGCTGGTATGGGGCGTAATTTTTATCAGCCTGGCAGCGTATTTGCTGAAATGTTCGACCAGCTCGCTGAGTTGTTTAACGATCATCTTCAGTTCGATCTGCGGACTGTGGTCTTTGGTGATAATGGGACTGAACTGCTGGAACAGACTGCCATCGCACAACCGGCGTTGTTCTCTGTCGCCTATGCGATGGCAAAGCAGCTCATGGCGATGGGCGTTCAGCCCGAGACCTTTATTGGTCACAGTATTGGCGAGTATATTTGCGCGACGCTGTCCGGCGTTATGTCGTTGCCTGAAGTTGTCAGGCTGGTTGCGGCCCGCGGGCGTCTGATGCAGGCAATGGAGCCGGGCGATATGATGGCAGTGTCGCTGGATGAACAGCAGCTGATCCCGTGCCTGCCAGCAGATATCTCGCTGGCCGCAATTAATCGGCCGTCACTCTGTGTAGTCTCCGGGCCGCAGGAATCGGTCGCAAAACTGCGTCAGCAGCTCGAAAATGACGATATCAGTTGCCGTATGCTGGAAACCTCGCATGCGTTTCACTCATCGATGATGGAGCCATGTCTGGAGGCTTATCGCGACGTACTGGCAGATATCACGTTAGCTGCGCCTCAACAGGCCTTCATCTCTAACTTAACCGGTACGTGGATTACGGCGGCACAGGCCACGGATCCTGAATACTGGGTGCAGCATCTACGGGAAACCGTACGTTTTGCTGATGGGATAAGGACACTCCTTCTCAATCCCTCTTATCACTTTATTGAATGTGGACCTGGTACATCTCTTAACGGCGCAATAAAGGAAATCACGCGTGCTGAGCAGCGGGAGGGAGTCAATGTCATTTCTGTTCTGCCTGCCGCGTGGGTAATGCGGAACCCGGATGAAACCCTGTTGAGTCTGAAGGCAGGGCTGTGGTGTTGCGGCTGTGAGGAATTTTCAGACGTTCTGACCACCGACGGTCAGCTACTTTCATTACCAGGGTATCAGTTTGATCGCATGCGCCATTGGGTTGAAGCGACTCCACTGGAGGATCAAAGCGAAACCGTGAGTGATGGGAACAGTATACCCGGCTCTCGTGTGGAACCCGCAACAAGAGCAGAGCGGTTACAGCAGCTGTGGTGCGATGCGTTGGGTATCGAAACGCTGGATCCTACCGATAATTTCTTCTTACTCGGGGGGGACTCGATTTTGAGTATCCAGATCGCCAGCCGCGCTAAAGCGTATGGCTGTGCCTTCCCGCCGGGCATGATTTTAGATTTCCCTATATTCGACGCCTTCGTTAGCGAGGTAGACCAAAGCATTCCTGAGAACGTTGATGGTACATCAGCGTTGGTTGAAGATAATGAAGCTGCCGCAATAGCGACCGCCTTGCTAAAGGCCCCGCAAGACGCGTTCGAGCCGTTTCCGCTGACGGACATTCAGTACGCCTACTGGATTGCCCGCAATACAGGGAACCCGGAAAGATGCATGGCTGCTCATGCTTACGAGGAGTTCGAATGCTATCAACTCGATGCAGAGCGCCTGGAGATGGCGCTAAACGCAATGCTCAAGCGGCACAGTATGCTGCGCACGGTGTTCGATGATAATGGCATGCAGCGGACGCTGCCTGAAGTACCGCCATACCGTATTACCATCAACGATTACAGCAGCTTATCCCACCAGGAGGCCACGGATTTCCTCAGTGCGTGGCGTGAGGGTAAATCCCATCAGGTGATGGATTATCGTCAATGGCCACTGTTTGATTTATCAGTCTCGCATATGCCGGATAGCACATCGCGCCTGCATATCAGCTTCGACTTATTGATTCTGGATGCGTGGAGTATCACGTTGTTCTGGAGTGAACTGGAAGCCTGCTATCAGGATGTCAGCTACCAGCCAGAGCGTTGTGATGTTGAATTTCGTGATTACGTTCTGGCTGAACAGCGTTTGGAAGCCAGTGGTGCATTTGCCACGGCAAAAGCTTACTGGCAGTCGCGGATAGCGGGGTTTCCTTCCGCCCCGGCTTTACCCTTAATTGCCGATCCCGATGCGTTAGAGCAGCATCGTTTTGTTCGCAGAGAAACACGCCTGCCAGCTGATGTATGGCTGCAGATCAAAAAGAGTGCCAGTTGCCATGGCGTTACGGCATCAACCCTGTTGCTCACTGCCTATTCGGAAGTGCTGGCCGTCTGGGCTGAATCGCCGCACTTTTGCCTGAATCTTCCGGCATTTAACCGGCTAGAGGTTGATCCCGGTATTTATAACGTGATGGGAGACTTTACTTCGGTACTGCTGTTTGAAGCCGATCTACGTGAAGAATCAACATTCATTGACCGCGCGCGCTCAATGCAAAAAAGGCTGTGGGATGATCTGGCAGCGCTGCAATATAACGGAATTAAAGTGCTGCGGGACATTTCAGAACAGCGCGAGCAGCGGGTGCTGATGCCCTATGTCTTTACCAGCTTGATTTTCCCTTCTGCACAGGATAAACCGATCATTAGCCGTCTTGGCAAGCTGATCGACGGCATCTCACAGACGCCACATGTCTGGCTGGATTGTCAGGTGTACGAAGCAGGCGGTGATCTGCTGATTAACTGGGATGTATTAGACGGTATTTTTGATCCCGCAATGTTGGTAAATATGTTCGCTGATTACCGTACGCTGTTGCTGAAAATGGCGCACCGCCCGGCGTTCTGGCAAGACAATAGTTGGCGTGAGCAATGGGCAGAGCGCTTTAACCGAGGCGTGGTGGCTGCATCGAACCAGACCGCATGCGAGGTCGTTCCTGCTTTATTGCATCAGGCTTTCCTGAGCTGGGCAGACATGACGCCAGAAGCGCCCGCACTCATTGGGAATCGCACCATCAGCTATGGTGAACTGGCTCGATTCACCTCCGCAGTGGCGGAACAGATCCAGCGCGCGGGCGCCCTTCCGTCATCGGCGGTGGCGATTGTGGCGGAGAAGAGCTGGCAACAGGTTGCAGGCATCCTTGCAATCTTGCGCGCGGGCTGCGCTTATGTGCCGTTAGATCCCTCGCTTCCAAAAGAACGCCTGCATACCTTACTTAACATGGCGGATATCCATATTGCCGTGGTTACCGAGGAGTGTGCAGAGGCCACCGAATGGCCTGGCGGGCTGCAGCGGATTGTGTTGCCTGATGCCTTATACCATCACACGGCGACCTGTGCGGAGGTGGCGATGTCACCGGATGCATTGGCCTATATCATCTTTACCTCCGGGACCACCGGAACCCCGAAGGGAGTGATGATCAGCCATGCCGCTGCGCATAACACGGTGTCAGATATCAACAGCCGTTATCAGCTAAATTGTAATGACCGGGTATTAGCCCTTTCCTCAGCGACTTTTGACCTGTCGGTATACGACATTTTTGGACCTCTCAGCGTCGGTGGTGCTGTGGTTATACCGGATGCCCGGTTGAGTAAAGATCCGGAGCATTGGATCAGCCGCATTGAGTGGTATCAAGTCACGCTATGGAATAGCGTTCCTGCACTGATGGAGCTGCTGGTGTCAGCGCTTGAATCTCATCGGAAAACACTACCCTCTGTGCGACTGATCATGATGAGTGGCGACTGGATACCGGTTTCATTGCCTGCGCGTATTGAAAAAACGCTGCCAGAGGCATTGCAAATCAGCCTTGGCGGTGCGACGGAAGCGTCGATTTGGTCAATCTTCCACCCCATTGTGCGTGAGGATCGTCAGCGGGTCAGTATTCCGTACGGCAAAGCGCTGGCTAACCAGACGTTCTATGTCCTTGACCAGCAAATGCGCATCCGTCCAATAGGCGTTGCAGGAGAGTTGTACATTGGTGGTGACGGCCTTTCGCTGGGCTATCTTGGCAATCCGGCAGAAACGGCGAAACGCTTTATCAGCCACCCTCATACCGGAGAGAAACTCTACCGTACCGGGGATATGGGGCGCTGGATGGCTGATGGCAGCATCGAATTTCTGGGCAGACTGGATAATCAGCTCAAAATAAATGGTTTCAGGGTCGAGACGGGTGAGATTGAGTCGATTGCGCTGAAATGCGATGGCGTGACAGGCTGCATCGTCGGTGCTCATCAGCACCAAGGAGCGAAGCTGTTGGTGGCCTGGGTCACCCTGAATAAAGATTGCCCGAGTGGCGTTGCACGGCTGCGGCAGCATCTGGCCGAAAGACTGCCCGAATACATGGTGCCGAAATTGATCACGGTTGTTCCGGGTTTTGCATTAACCGCAAATGGAAAAGTCGATGTTAAGCAGCTACCTTCCCCTGTTCTGCTTGACTTGGCACCACAGCAGATTGCAGCGAAAAATGAGACTGAAGCGCAGGTGGCGGGGCTGGTGCAAGCCATCATGCAATGCACGACGTTCAGTGTTGAGCAGGATCTGTTTACGTTAGGCATGGATTCTCGCCGATTGACTGAGTTGGTTACACACATCCGGCATAAGATGTGCCCACTGTTCCCACTACGGGCCGCGTTCGAACGCGCGAACGTGCGCGCTATCAGCCAGGTAGTTGAAGAGTATCAGCCTGCAGCTTGCTCCGATGAGACAAGTCAATCCGGTGTGCAAAAGGCAGAGCGTCGTGATAGCTATCCGCTGTCTTCAGCGCAGCTGCGCTTATGGTTCCACGATCAATGCTATCCAGGTAATACCACCTATAACTTGGTGGAGCCTTTTGCCTTGGAGGGGAGAGTGGATGTGGAGTTGTTCACCCTGGCGCTGACCGGGTTTGTTCAGCAGCATCCGGTGTTGACCAGCGCGATCTCTGATGATGTCGCTGAGCCGTATATGGTGTTACGCCCGGACGCTCAACCACTTATCCGCGTGAGCGACTGTAGCGACGTTGCAGAAAACAAGCGCCATTACTTTATCGGGCAGCATATTCAGCGCGAAGCGAACACCCCGCTTAATGCTAATGCGGGCGAGTTGTTCAAATTACACCTGCTGCGTTTTTCTCCGTGTGAACATGTGTTGATTGTGGTTGCACACCATATCATTTGGGATGGCTGGTCTACTGCCATTATGATCAAAGAGGTGAGTCAACGTTATCGCGCCTTGCTCAATGGCCAACCGCTGCACCTGCCGGCTGACGCGCTCAATTTTTTTGACGTTTGCTGCTGGGAACAAAGCCAGATTGCGGCCGATGCGTTTGCCGCACAGCGTGAATATTGGTTGAAGCAACTGGGTGGTGAGCTACCTGTTCTGGCATTACCGATCGCTACGGGTGAGCCGGCGACGGGGGGACAGCGCCATGTCTTCCATATCACAACACCGGTTGCCGCGGCATTCACTGAACTGTGTTCTGCGCTGAGTATTACGCCTTTCATGGGGTACATGTCGGTTTGGCAGCTGGTTCTGGGGTGGTGGTGCCATCAGGATGACATTATTGTCGGTACGCCTGCGGGCCACCGCGCGGATCCGGCATTGACCAATGTTATTGGTTTCATGGTGAACAGCCTGGCGATCCGCACTCATCTTGATCGTGAGCAGTCCTTTACTCAGTTGGCGCAGCAAGTACGTCTTACCTGCCTCGATGCTTACATCAATCAGGACATCCCCTTTGATCAGGTGGTCAGTATTCTCCGTCCGCGTCGTTCCGATGCGGAATCGTCACCTATTTATCGTTCCTGGTTTGTTTTGCACGATGTACCGGTTCCTCAGTGGGATATTGATGGGATCGCGTCTCGCCTGTTGGATGCTGAATTCCTACTGGACGTCCATGACATCAAGCTGTCACTCGTCAGTAATGGTGTGGGAGTAGTAGAGGGTGGGCTTGACTATCGTAACGGCCTTTTGGCTCAGGAAGAGCCCGGGATGCTGTGTGATTGTTTCGTCGGTTTAGTAGCTCGGATTGTAACTAACGCGGAAACGCCCCTCTGTCAGCTAATGCAGTGGTTGGACACTGAAAAAGCGCGACTGAAACACCAGCAGCACCCTACTGACGCTCTCCCGTCATGGAGTTTCTCTAATAATCGTCGTCGAGTGAAGGAACTGTGATGAATAACCCTCAAAGCGTTGCCGGGCATTTCTGTCCGTCGGATTATGGATACAGCTTACACAATGCGTTTTTTCACCAGGCAATACGCACGCCAGCGGCAATTGCTCTTCGCGATGATGACGGTGTGGTGACCTACTCCGAGTTACGGATGCAAGCCTGTGCTATCGCCTCCTCTTTGCGCCGTCATGAACTGATGCCGGAAACGGCGGTCGGAGTGTATTTACCCCGCGATCGCAATTTACCCGCTGCATTGATCGGCATCATGGCCGTCGGCTGTGCCTATTTACCGCTCGACCCACGTTACCCGCAGCAGCGCATTGAGCAGTTAATCACGATAGGTCAGGTTCAGTGTGTCATTACCACGCGATTGCTGGCGGAGACATTGCCTGATGATATCACGGCCATTTGCATTGAAGATATTGTGCTGGCCGATCTGGACTATGTTCTGAATAACGACCCTGCGCAGTCGAACTCACTGGCTTACTTTATCTTTACTTCGGGTTCAACGGGGGTACCAAAGGGAGTGATGATTGAGCATGGCAATGCACTGTCACTCCTTTACTGGGCGCACCATTTTTATTCATCATCACAGTTGGCAAGTGTCGCATTTACTACTTCGATCACCTTTGATCTCTCGGTGTTTGAAATCTTTGTGCCGCTGAGCGCGGGGGGAATGATTCACATCCTGGAAAATGGCTTATCGCTGCTTGACTGGAAGTGGCGCGACGAGCTGACGCTGTTGAATACCGTGCCTTCTGTGCTCAATGAAGTGGCGAAGTTGGGGCATTTACCGCAGCAGCTTTCGGTGATTAACCTAGCCGGTGAACCGCTGCCTGCAAGCTTAGTGTGGGTATTACGCGCACAGTGCCCCGATGCGCAGATTTTCAACTTATATGGACCTTCGGAAGATACGACCTACTCCACCGTAAGCGAGGTTTTAGCAAGTGATGACCAGCCTACTATTGGCCTTGCAATGCTGGGACGTCAATGCTATTTGCTGAATGAAAGTGGTGATGAGGTCGCGCACGGAGAGGTTGGAGAGATCTACGTGGCCGGGCCGGGTGTTGCACGCGGATATTACGGGCGTCCCGACCTTGAGAGCGTATTTATGCCGGATAAACGGCAACCCGACAGCTATCGCATGTACCGTACCGGTGATTTTGGTCGCCAGCTTGCAGACGGGCGGATCTTGTGTCTGGGGCGACGTGACGATCAGGTGAAAATTCGTGGTCATCGCGTTGAAATTGGTGAGGTGGACGCAACAATGCGACAGCACCCCGCGGTGGCAGAGGTTTCGGTGGTGGTGGTCGATTCACCCGCACGCGGAAAGTTTCTGCGCTGTGCGCTCGAACTGCGGGACAGTACAAACCAAGCCGATATCGCCGCGTGGGCGAGTGCACGCTTGCCGGCGTTTATGATCCCCTCGGAGTGGCAGGTTTTTGACAAGCTTCCGCGATTGCCAAACGGCAAAATTGATCGGGCTTACCTGCGCAAAGCCGCAACTGTCAGAGCACACTTAACCGACGATCAGCATCCGGTGGGGCAGACTGAAGAAACTCTGGCACAGTGCTGGCGTCATTTGTTAGAGCAGCCGACGATTGGCCGGCATGACAGCTTTTTTGCTCTGGGTGGACATTCCCTGTTGTTCACCCGTTTGCAGTATCACATCCGTGAAACCTTCTCGGTCAGCATTGAGCTGACAGCGTTGATGTCAGCGTCCACATTGGCTGAACAAGCCAAATTGATAGATCAATCCGACGCGGTAGACGATCACGCAGGAAGCAGCGAAGAGTTGTCCTGCACACCTTCCCAGCGCAGAATGTGGACCTTGGAAAAGTTGCTACCAGGATCGCCGCGTTACAATATTGCAAACACCTTCCAGCTGCAGGGCGAGCTGGATAACCAACGGCTGATTGCGGCGCTGACCGCAACGGCGGCACACCATGCCATGCTGCACACGGTATATGATGAGTCCGACCGTGGCCTGCAACCTGTGCAACTGGCCGATCATCACATAAGCATATTGCAGAAAAATTTGAGCCAGATGCCGCTGGTTCAGGCACTGGAGCAGGCAAAAACGTTGTCCAGTGCTTTCCAGCGACAGCCGTTTGAACTCAGTAGCAGTGTCCCCTTTAGTGTGCAAATTATCACTGTTGCTCCCACCTTGCATTTGGTGGATATCAAAACCCATCACATTGCGGCTGATGGATCGATAGAGCTGCTAGTGGAGGAGATCTCGTTCCGTTATAACCGCCCGCACGCCCTCATACAGAGCTGCCGATCGTATAATGACTACGCCCAATATTTGCTGACTCCGTCGTTGAAAATGGATCAGGAAAAGTCGCTGCAATGGTGGCAAATGGCGCTCGCGAATCCACCAGAGTTTTTACGCTTACCTTTCGACAAACCGGCTAAACGAAGCACGACCGGTGTTGGGAAACTGCTGGGTATCACGGTGGAGCAGGAGACGGTACGCTCTTTGATGAAGCTGTGTCAGCAGCATCAGGTGTCATTGTTCCACGGTCTGCTGGCCGTTACCTGGGCATTTCTGGGCAAACTGTCAGAAAGTGACGATGTGTTGCTGGCTTTGCCAGTACATACCCGTCCAGCGGAATACACCAGAACGGTCGGAAATTTTGTTAATACTGCTATTGCGCGCGGACGGCCACATGCCGCCATGACCTTTGAACAGTTACTACAGGCCGCGAAAGAGAACACCCTTCAGCTATTGCGGCATGCAAATGTGCCTTTTGAGTCGGTATTGAATGCGGTGAAAGGGTTACGTTCCGCTGAAGGCGTACCGTCCGTGAATGTCATGCTGTCGCTGTTGGTATCTCCGGCACTTCTGGAACTGGAGGGCTGTCAGACAACCTTTTTGCCTGTAGATCTTGGCACCAGCCGTTTTGACCTCGGCCTGTTTTTCCGTTACGACAACACCGGGCTGGTGCTGAATCTGGAATACGATACGCAGCGGTTTAGCGATGCTATGGCGAGGAATTTGTCGCAGACCTGGGCCGGATTTTGCGCGAATCTAACGGCAAATAGCGGAGCACCACTGTCGCAGGTCGGTCTGTTATCTGAGGCGTCTCATCAGAAAATTGTGGAGGATTGGAACAACACGAAAACGGCTGTGGCGTTTGAAGGGCGCATCGACATGCTTTTCTCGCAACGTGTTATCGAACAACCCGACCACATCGCCCTGATTGCGGGTCAAGATGTGTTGAGCTACCAGCAGCTCGATCAGAGTGCGAACCAGCTGGCCTGGAGCCTGCGTGATGCTGGTGTGCCGGTGGGGTCTCATGTAGGGATTTTATGTGAACGCGGTGCTGCAATGGTTATTGCCGTACTGGCAGTGCTGAAGGCGGGATGTGCCTATGTGCCGATCGACCCGTCGACACCCGCAGAACGCTGTCGGCTTATGACCACTGTTGCCGATTTTTCTTGCCTGATCAGTGATGAGGCTTTGCATAATAAAGCGCTGAGCGTTCAGGCTGAAGTACCACTGAAGTTGATCCGGGCGGACTCTGATGCACATCGCATGCAGCGCGATACGCCGCCGGACAATCCAACTGGGGCGGACGATCGTGCCTATATTATTTTTACCTCTGGTACCACGGGAATACCAAAAGCCGTCGCGGTGAAACACCGACCGGCGGTCAACCTGATTGACTGGGTTAATCGCACGTTTGCGGTTTCTCCCGCGGATAAACTTCTGTTTGTCACGTCGATCGCATTCGACCTTTCCGTTTATGACATGTTAGGCACGTTGGCAGCGGGTGCGACGCTGCGCGTAGCTAGTCGGGAAGAAATTCGTAACCCTGAACTGCTGAGCCAGATTGTCAGCCGGGAAGCGATAACCTTCTGGAATTCGGCGCCGGTGATCCTCGATCAACTTATCCCTTATCTGGATGTAACAGGTAACCCGCATCTCCGGCTGGCATTTGTATCCGGTGACTGGATCCCGGTGTCGCTGCCGACCCGGCTGACGGAAAAATGCCCTCAAGCAGAGCTGATTTCGCTGGGGGGAGCCACAGAAGCCGTTATTTGGTCCAATTTTTTCCCGGCATCCGGCAGTCAAAGAGAGCTGAGTAGCATTCCCTACGGCAAGCCAATTCAGAATGCGCGCTACTACATTCTGGACCCGCATCAGTTGCCGGTACCGGTCGGGGTTGAAGGCGACTTGTATATTGGTGGTGATGTGCTGGCCGAGGGTTACTACGGTGATGTACATCGCACAGCGGAGAAATTCTGTCGCGATCCTTTTGTCGCCTCCCCTTCAGCCAGGATGTATTTCACTGGAGATCGGGCGCGGTTCTTTGACGACGGTAATATTGAGTTCCTTGGGCGGCAGGACTCCCAGGTCAAAATCAATGGTTATCGCATCGAAACCGATGAAATCGAAGCGGCGCTCCTGAGATGTGAAGGCATTGTGGCGGCTCACGTATCAAGAAAAGGTGAACGACATCATTACTGGCTTTGTGCCTACATTGTCGGTCAGGCAATGACTCAGCCAGATATTACGCTGATTAAAGGAACGTTAAGTCAGTGCTTGCCTGAATATATGATCCCCTCTCTGTTTATTACGATCGATGAAATGCCGGTAACGGTAAATGGGAAACTTGATAAAAGTAAATTACCGGAACCTCAGTTGAATGTAAAAGATACCGCGATGGTACCGGAAAAAGGAATGGGTATTGAGGAAAAAATAAAAAGCGTCTGGCGAGTTATTTTAAATAGAAATGAAATTAGTCTTACGGATAACTTTTTTGATGCAGGGGGAGACTCTGCCAGGCTTATCAGAATGCATCGGGCATTACAGGATGAAATAGGGTTTAACTTCCCAGTAATGAGTTTATTTCAGTACACCACAATTCGTTCGTTAGCTCAGTGGTTAAAAGGACACTCAGAAAAACAAGCTGCAACTCAGCTCGTGCCGACAGATAAAAATCTGTCAGCCAGGCAACGCGTTGTGCAACTCCAAAAGAATCGTAAAAACATTAATCGATAACCAAACTGTTCGAGGATCTTATGACGGAAACAGCTATGTTCGTTGAACGTTATCAGAATGATTTTGTTGCGCTTGGCGTACACAAGGTTGCTCATCTGGATGAACCCCTGATGAATCATCTGATCCGTACTTACGAAATATTGTGCCGGATGTCGTGTGAGGAGTCCGTGTGCCTGGCCGGTCTTTTTCACGGCTCTTATGGCACACAGGGCCTGCATACGGATGAAATCGGCGATATCCCCGAAGACCAGCGCCAGATAGTGCGTAATTGCGCGGGTACTCAGGTTGAAAGCCTGGTTTATCATTTTTCGGTGATGAGCTATGAGTCGCTCAGTAAAAGCTTTCGCAACCTGTTGAAAGCCGATGGTGTACCCGTATTAAAAGATCGCCGTAGCGGCGAAGCCATTACGGTGACTCGTGAATATTTCGAAAAACTGCTGACCTTAAAATTAGCGGATGTGCTTGCGCATGCCCCAACGCATAAAAATCATACTTGCACCAATATTCCTGCCCAATACGGCGCATTCTGGGAAGTGGTCGCGGAGTATTTTGGTGGAAATAAGATACGTGTCTGGAATGAGATAGTCAGCTAACTCAAATTCTTTGGAGAAAATAAAATGACGTTAATGCCCGATAATACATGGGAAGGATTTCCATTATCTTTCCAACAGGAAGAATTTTGTGCTGAGCGCGTAAACGAAAAGATCCGTACTCTGTGTTTGCGATTCGATATTAAAGGTGTGATTGATAAGATTGTTCTTAATAATGCGCTAAATAACATTGTTGAGAAAAATGAAATCCTTCGTACCCACTATCGAACTCTGCAAAATCAGAGTAAAAACCCACTGATGGTAATCAGTGAGACTGCCTTACTGCATCTCGATGATATAGATTTATTATCGGAAGCCGAAAGACAGTCAGTGATTGCAAGCGAAATGGCTGCGCTAGAAAATGGTGAGGTTGTAAATCGTGATGATGTGATTAATGCGAGCTTACTCTCCCGGGGAGATTATCACACATTGCTGCTCGAGGTGCCTGCGATCGGCTTTGATTGGCTATCCGGGAATTTGCTGATGCAGCAGGTTGCGGCTGAATATCATGCGTTGATCCAGCAAATGGCCGTGGGTGAAAACCATGTTGTGCAGTATGTGGATTTTGCCCAGTGGCAGCGGGAAGAAGATCAGAAAAACCACGTTAATAACGGTGATACCTACGCGCAGACACAGTTGGCGAATGCCACTGCATTGAACCTGCCGTTGGAGATGAAATCAGAGAAAACAGATTTTAACCGTCACCTACTGTCGCTGAGCGTGGAGCAACAGTCGGGCCTGATGGCGGTTGCTGATCGGCTGGGGGTGGGGCAAAAAGCGGTGCTTCTAGCCTGCTGGACGGCGGGGCTGTGGCGACTTTGTGGCTCTCCTGATGCTGTCAGCATCCGCGTGAACATGCTCGGAAGGCCTTTTGCTGAATTGCAGCATTCACTTGGCCGTTATAGCGCGCCGGTCACGCTCAATCTGGCTCCGTTACCAACCCATGCTTTTTCACAATTATTGACGCAATGTCAGGACGCTTTATCACGTTATGAACCGCTGGTACAGGTACGCTCCAGTGGTCTTCATCAGATTAGCAAGAAAGTAAATGTTGCTTTTGATTTTGATGAAGCAGCAACGGCAATCAGCTTGGCAGAACTGAGCTGGTGTAACCAGTCGCAGCCGCGCGTTGATTTTGATACCGATCTGATGTTGCAGGTACAGGTCGGAGAGGTATTGCGCTGCACGCTGAATGTGCGCAATGGCACTATTCCCGATGCTGGCATACAGGCGATTTCTCAAGCCTTTAATGCATCAGTCAATGCACTGTTGGCGAATGCGCAACAACCTCTCGGGCATTTCGCCCTGCTGAACACGGCTCAACAGCAACAGCTTTTGCAGAATACGGTTGGTCCTGTGGCTCTGGCTGCCTTTGAACCCTGGACGCAGGTTTTTGCTCGGCAAGTGCAGGAAAGGCCCGATGCGCCTGCTTTACGTTTTAACGATCGTGCCTGGAGTTATGGTTCACTGGATGCGCTGACCAACCAGATTGCCAATATGCTGGTCGCTAAAGGGGTTGTTCCCGGTTCCACGGTGGCTTTACGGCTGGAACGCAGTGATTACCTTTTAGCACTGATTATCGCCGTTAATAAAGCGGGGGCAGCCTATCTGCCGTTAGATATCATTATGCCTGAACAGCGTGTTGCAACTTTGCTCCAGCAAACCGCGCCAGTGTTATTGATTCAGGATGACGGCAGTGACATCGATGTTATTGGCGAACAGGCTACACTTTCTCTGTCCACAGTGCTGGAAGCCGCGACAGCGTATCCGTCGAGCGGGCCGGAGGTGACGATCCATCCCGATGCGCTTGCTTACATCCTTTACACCTCGGGCACCACGGGTAACCCTAAAGGGGTGAAAGTAACGCACCGCGCGCTCGCGCGTTACATTGATGGTGTTCAGACACGTATTGGCATTAAAGATCCGTTGGTCTATCTTTCTGTCGGCCCATTGACCACGGATTTAGGTAACACGACGATTTTCCCGGCGTTAACCAGCGGTGGTTGCATCGTCATGTCTCCGCACTCTAAAGCGGAAGAAGCCCAGGAACAAATCGCGTTTATGGAAATAACGCAATTTGATGTTCTGAAGATCACGCCTTCGCATTTAGCCTCGCTGTTTGCTCTGTGTCAGGAACCCGCTCGCGTGATGCCAGAAAAAACGCTGGTGCTGGGCGGGGAAATGCTGAGCTGGGGGATGTGGCGTTTGTTCAATTCCTTCAGCCACGGTTGCAATATTTTCAACCATTATGGCCCGACAGAAACCTGCGTGGGGGTGATTGCTGGTGTTGTCGAAACTGACGTGGATGCGGCACTAGCATCTACCGTTCCGTTGGGGCAGCCATTAGACCATGTGCGTGCTTACATTGTTGATGCGTATGGCCATTTGTTGCCGGATGGCGCGGTTGGTGAATTATATATCGGGGGGGAAAGCGTCAGCACCGGTTATGTGTTCGCGGAAGAGCGGGATGTCGCGCGTTTTATTGCGGATCCCTGGCATGAAGGCTGCGTATACCGCACCGGAGATAAGGTCCGCCGCTTGCCAAACGGACGTCTTGAGTTCTTGGGGCGCATAGATCGACAGTTGAAAATCCGTGGATTTCGGGTGGAGCCTGCCGAGATCGAAGCGATTCTGCGCCGTCATGCAGAAGTACTGGATAGCTGCGTCATTGAACAGGGTGAGTCTGCCAGCGCACATCTGGTGGCTTATGTGGTGTTGCAGGACGGCTCGGTTGGTTTGCAATCGGCGCTGCGCGATTACCTCAGTGCGCAATTGCCGGACTTTATGTTGCCGTCGTACGTCGTTGCGTTGCCTCGTTTCCCGCTCAACCATAACGGGAAAATTGATATTTCACTCCTTCCTCATCCCGAATCGCTATATTCCGGCGATAACAGCCATTACGTGGCTCCGAAAAGTGACACAGAGAAAACTGTTGCCGGAATATTCGAATCGTTGCTTCAGGTCACCTCAGTCGGCCAGCAAGATGATTTTTTTGATATCGGTGGTCATTCACTGGTTGCAACAAGGCTGGTGGCTGCGATCCGTCAGCAGTTCACGATCCCTTTTAACCTGCGCTCTGTCTTTATGGATGCCACTGTCAGTGGACTGAGTGTGCAGATCGATACGGCGCTGGCACAAAAGCAGGAGGCAAAATGATGTTAACCGAAGCGCGATTTGGCGGTCGTCGCCAGGTAGTGAAAGTCTCACGGCATCAAGACGTAACACTGGTGCCGTTGGTGGATGAAACACGGCGGGGAAAAATGGTCATACCTGATCGTAAAGACGTTTCTGCGCACGCTTGGGTACTGGAACACCTGGAGCAGATGACCGAATGGCTGAACGCGCATGGCGCACTGCTGTTACGAGGATTTAACGTAACCGATACCGACGCTTTCCGTCAGGTGGTTGAGGCGACACGGGGCACGTTGCTGAACTACACCCACCGGTCAACGCCACGGAAAAGCATCAGTGCGGGGATTTACAGCTCAACCGAATATCCGGCGGATCAGCATATTCCTCAGCACAACGAGATGTCCTACACGCTGAACTGGCCCACGCGTCTATTTTTCTACTGCGCGGTTAAACCGGGTGAAGAGGGACAAACCCCTTTAGCGGACAGTAAAAGAATGTACCAATGCTTACCGGCAGATCTGATCGAACGCTTTGACCGGCATGGCGTTATGTATGTGCGTAACTATGGCCTAGGGCTTGATTTGAGCTGGCAGGATGTCTTCCAGACGGAGGAAGTCAGCGAAGTTGAGCGCTATTGCACGGAAAACGGCATCCAGTTTGAGTGGTTAAGCGAGGGAAGGCTTCGTACGCGTCAGGTTTGCCAGGCTACGATACGCGATAAACACAGCGGTGAGGGGATCTGGTTTAACCAGGCTCATCTATTTCATGTCAGTAGCCTCCCTCCGGAGACGGAGCAGGAATTACGTCTTGAGTTTTCTGAAATTGATCTGCCGCGTAACACGTTGTTTGGTGACGGTACTCCGATCCCAGCAGCGGATTTGGCCACCATTCGGGCGACCTACCAGCAGGAGGAGTTAGTCTTCGACTGGGAAAAGGGGGACATTCTGATCGTTGATAACGAGGTGATGTCACATGGGCGGCGACCTTTCAAAACTCCACGTTCCATTATGGTGGCAATGACATGATCGATTCAGGCAATTTTGAGGATGTAAAACGCGAGATTGAATATGCGTATCAGCATGCGCGTTTTTTCCGTAACCATATCGATGAATCGGGCATCGTGCCCGATGCCATTGACTCTGTACAGGCGTTTAAGCGCCTGCCCGTCACGCGTAAGATGCATTATCGAAAAAATTATCCGTTTGGCGTATTGGCGGCGGGTTACACCCTGAACTCACCACACGTCATGCGTTTTCAAAGTTCGGGGACGTCGGGCGAGCGGTTGAACAGCGCGATTTTCTCCTTTGATCTGGCGCGTCGGCAGGCTACCAGCCTGAGCGTAAATGAGAAGTTCAATTCGCTCTGGCTGCCCGGAAAAAAGCTCAAGCTGTGCCGTTATGCGCCGCCTAACTGTTCAGATGTCGAGTGCGGTATTGGCTTGAGTACAATGGAGGAACGTACGTTAGCAGATGGCACATTGGTCCTGCCGGTGGCGCATGATCTGTTGGCAACCCCTCTGCGGATGATCAATCAAGCACTGGATGAAATCGTGCTTTACAATCCGGATATTCTGGTGGTGGACCCCACGCATCTGGCATTTTTGACGCGTCAGGCCACGAAGCTGGGTAGAACTATTAGCAGCAGTAACAAATTGCACATCATCTGCGGTTACACGCAGTTGACCCACGTGGCGCGGCGGCAAATCACGCAGTTCTTCGGTGACGATGTGCCGGTGGGCAACATGCTGGGCATGTCAGAGTTGGGTTATCTGGGCTTTGAATGCCACCACGGGAGTCTGCATCTTAACAATCAGGATTATTTCGTTGAGCTGCTGGCAAATGGGGAGGACGTGCAGGAGAACCAGCCTGGAGAATTGATCATTTCAACTATCGATGATGGACTCATCCCGCGTATTCGCTATGCTACTGGCGATCTTTATCGCTTCGTCGCAGGTTCCTGTACCTGCGGTAGTACCTTACCCCGCGTGGTGATCGAGGGGCGAGTAACGCAGAATCTGCAGGTGGGGAATAGGAGTATTTCGCCGACTGATTTGGATGTTGCTGTGGGCGATGCTCCGGGGATCGACCTCTACAAAATGGAGCAAAACCAGGCAGGGAAACTTACCTTCCGCTTTATCGCTAATGAGCAGTTTAATGCGTTAACCCTGGCTCGAATAAAGGATGTCGTCGGTACGTTGATTGGCCACGATGATATTGAATATCTATCGGTAGATTATATCCCCTGTGAGCGTAGTGGGAAATTCCAGTCCTGTGTTTCTCAGTTTCATGAGGTAAAGCCATGAGCCATTCCCCGGTCTGTAAATCTGATTTCCCAGCCCTGCAGCAAGAGATTGACGGTAATAGTATTATTTATCTAGATAATGCCGCCACTACTCTAAAGCCTCGCGCGGTTATTAAGGCGGTCAGTGATTTTTATACCTTTAATGGAGCTAATATACATCGCGGTAAGCATCGACTTTCCGATGAAGCATCGAATGATTATGAACATGCAAGGTTGGATGTTTCTAACTATATTGGCGCGCAAGCCAATGAATTGGTCTTTACCGGAAATACTACGCATTCTCTGAATATCGTTGCGCATGGGCTGCAGCTAAGCAAGCAAGATATTGTCCTGGTCAATGCGGATGCCCACCATTCAAATATTCTTCCCTGGCGGCAAACAGCGGATGTGCGCTTTATTCGCACTACTGCGGAAGGGCGGCTCGATCTGGACCATTTTCGTGAGTTATTGCTGCTAAAACCAAGCGTTGTGGCATTAACTCACTGTTCAAACGTCACGGGGGTTGTGCATCCTGTCGGGCTGATGGTGGGGTTAATCAGGGCGTCCTCTAACGCTGTTATCGTCCTGGACGCAGCTCAGTCATTGCCGCATGAGCGCATTGATTTTCACCAGCTTGATGTCGACTTTGCGGCATTTTCCGCCCATAAAATGTATGGTCCAACAGGAGTAGGTCTTCTATATGGGAAATATGCCTTGCTGGAAAAATTGAAACCGTTGCAATACGGCGGTGGAACTGTCGATTGGGTTGATGCGAAAAAGCAGATAAATAGACGCGCACCATACCATCTTGAAGCCGGTACACCCGCTATCGCTTCTGTATTAGGCACTGGAGCCGCTGTGCGTTACTTGTTGCAGTGTGATGAAAGCCTGAGAAGTGCTCATGACAGGGCATTGTCAGAGGCGATGTTGAAATCTATTGCAGAACGCCCATTCCTGTCGTTACTTGGACCGCGCGATGCAAAGGACCGGCATGCGATATTTTCCGTGAAGTTTGACAGCAGTATCCCCGTAGGGGAGTTGACTCGTTTGCTGAGTGATTCATGGGGTATCATGTGTCGCAGTGGCTATCTTTGCGCGCAACCCTTTGTAACTGAAAAAGCACAGGGTGAAGTTATTCGTATTTCTGCCGGTGTTTACAATGAACTGTCAGAAATAGAAACGCTTTTTTCTGCTATTGATGAGCTGGCGTCCTGCGTGGGTTTGGCTACAATTTAATTTACTTTAAGGTGAGCATATACATGCGTTTTTTTAAAAATGATGAATATCTTGAAGTAGGTGAATCTACCTATATGTTTAATATGCTGAAGCAAGAGGCTCATCAGGCTCTTGTAAAAAATCCACTTATCAACCAGGTTTTGTATAAGTCTATTCTTGTACACTCGGATTTTAATGCGTCTCTTGCGTGGTGCGTAGTAGATAAACTGAATAAGGATGAAGATCGGTTTAGAGACTGGTATTTAATTGTCATTGAAATTTATAATAATAACCCCGAAATTATTAATCAGGCACTGTCTGATCTACATGCTTTCAGAGAAAGAGATCCTGCTTGCTACGGATACCTGCAGATAATGCTTTTTTTTAAGGGGTTTATCGCCTTGCAATGCTATCGCGTAGCTCATGAGTTATATTTCCAGGGAAAAAAAGAAACAGCGCTTTTTATTCAGAGTCGAATTTCTGAAGTTTTATCAATTGATATCCATCCTGCGGCAAAAATTGGCTCGGGTATTATGTTTGACCACGCGCATTGTCTTGTTATTGGTGAGACGGCTGTTATTGGAAATAATGTTTCACTATTTCACAGTATAACATTGGGTGGTACGGGAAAAGAACAGGGGGATCGTCATCCTAAAATTGGTGATAACGTTACCATTGGTGCTGGCGCCAAAATATTGGGTAACATTAATATTGGGGATAATGCCAAGGTAGCTGCGGGATCAGTTGTTCTAGAATGCGTACTTGAGGGTAAAACCGTCGCAGGTGTTCCTGCTCGTATTGTAGATGGGCAATAAAGTTTATGGCGGCCAATAGCTAACAGAGTCATCTATGTACCAAGATTGCGAGCAAGGGTAATTACAAACGTTAGTGCCGATAAGGCCGCTCGATGGACGGCCTTATTAGCAATTTTTTTGCTTTATTTTGTTGCATAGTTATCAGAAAAGTATTTAGTACTATATTTTTTCATCCGGAACCGTATAGGCTAATAGAATGATTCTACGGGGTAAAGGGTGCGCAGGAACGGCTTCTCGGTAGGGTCTTGTTTGCATGGCATCTCCTTTTTATTTTTTTGACACTATAGCGCAATTGACCTCGCCGGCGGCAACCCCAATAATGGCCTCCTGACTCGGGGTGCCCCAAGGGGCTGAGATTTTACCCGTATTACCTGATCTGGATT
>RCUM01000402.1_pt1 | contig 26759 bp, 20 predicted proteins | sample 2166141 | NCBI WGS metagenome assembly RCUM01 (sample SAMN09932756, study PRJNA488358) | compost metagenome | isolation source: compost soil in crotonic acid-enriched | place: Germany: Experimental Botanical Garden
ATAGCTTTTGTTAAAATCGGTATTTTGTTGCGAAAGTTGGGCTATTTAAATAATAATATTTGCAAAAGCATAGTATTTTTTTATTTTTGTTCTTTTGACCATTAAAATCTTTTAAATGTTAAAAACCAAAATAGGGTTAATCACCCTCATTACAGTTACATTAGCTTGTATCATTGCAGTATTGTACGAATTTAAAGTTGTGGGCTTTTCGCATGAATTTCTAATGGCTGTCCGTTGGATAGTTGCCACAGTTTTGGTTGTAAATGCGCTTTATAAGAAAAATTTGACCACATGGATTTTAACATGTATGATCCTGGGCATTTTTGTTGGACTGGATTTTCCCAATCTAGCAATTTCCCTGCAACCGCTGAGTAAAGGTTTCATCAAATTGGTAAAGACCATTGTTGGACCTATTCTTTTTGCAACGCTTGTCTATGGTATCGCAGGGCACTCTGACTTGAAGCAAGTAGGACGTATGGCCTGGAAGTCCATGTTGTATTTCTTTTGTGCAACGACCTGTGCTATTTTTATTGGTTTAGGTGCAATCAATCTGACAAAGGCAGGGGTAGGTGTAGATGTTGCTCATATGCCACATGAAGAGCTGCCAGTGCCTAAAGAAAGTATGGACGAGCATGTATTGAAATCCCTTCCGGATAATGTACATCCAGTTTATAAATTCACTGCATTCGTCCGTGATCTTTTTCCTGAGAATATCGTAAAGTCAGTTGCTGACAATCAGGTATTACAAATTGTTGTATTTTCGGTGTTATTCGGAATCGGCCTAGCGATGGTCGATGAGAAGAAGCGGAAGCCTCTGGTGGATTTTACCGAAAGTATGTCTGAGACGATGTTTAAATTCACAAACATCATCATGTATTTTGCTCCGGTTGGGGTGGGAGCAGCAATGGCATACACCGTGGGACATCTCGGTGTTGATATTTTGAAAAACTTATTTATGCTGTTGGCAACCTTGTATTTTGCCTTGTTTTGCTTTTTGACGCTGGTGTTGCTTCCTGTTGCACTTTATTTAAAGATTCCTGTCAAGCGTTTTATCAATGCGATCAAGGAGCCGGTATCTATTGCTTTTGCAACGACAAGTTCGGATGCTGCTTTGCCTAAAGCCATGAGTGCAATGGAGAAATTTGGCGTGCCGCGTAAAATCGTTTCATTTGTTATCCCAACTGGTTATAGCTTCAATCTGGATGGAACATCTCTTTATTTATCATTGGCCGCAATTTTTGTTGCGCAGGCAGCTGGTATTCACTTGACGTTTGGACAACAGCTCATGATTGCTTTCACATTAATGATTACCTCTAAGGGGGTAGCAGCCGTGCCACGTGCTTCATTAATTATCCTAATAGCAACAGCTGATCAGTTCGGTCTGCCAACCTTTGTTATCGCAGCTATTTTGGGTATTGACGAGTTGATGGACATGGCGCGTACTTCTGTTAACGTTGTTGGTAACTGTCTTGCAACGGTCGTTGTCGCCAAATGGGAGGGTGAGTTTGACGAAGAAGCACCTTATCGAGAAGATACGGAAGAATTGGTTTAATAAAGCCAATCACCTTATAAAAAAGCTGCTCCAATACATTATGTATTGGAGCAGCTTTTTTATAAGGTGATTGAAGCCAGAAACTTATCGTCCATCTACATAATACCAAAGGTTACCTTGCTGTTTAAATGTAGATTTTTCATGATGGATCTGTACTTCCATTGTTGCATCCAGATAATGGGCTTCAAATTCCACTGTTGAAAAGGTAGCTTTCAAGATACTTAACTGCATCCATTTATTTTCTTTAGCCCATTGCTCAATAGCATTCTTATTTTGGAATCTTCTTGTTGTAGGGTGGAATGTGTTATACAAAAAGTCAATGTTTCCCACGACAAAAGCGCTGTAGCGAGCTCGCATAAGCGCTTCGGCTGTTGTTGCCTTGGCATGGGTGCTATGAATTTGTAGGCAGCATTCGCCAAAAGTTGTACCCGAACCACATGGGCATGAATGAGTTGCTGCTATCATGCTTTCTGGGGTTACCAGCCTTTTATGGCTCCGTTTTTAAATACTTTCTTTGCTGTTGCTTCTACCTCCGGTGATTGATAGGATTGTATAAACTGCTGTACTTTTTCATCATTTTTATTATCTGCCCGTGCAACAATTAAATTGACATATGGAGATTCTTTATCCTCGGTAAATAAACCTTGTTTTTCAGGATCCAATCCAGCCTGTGAAGCAAAGCTGTTATTAATGATCGCAACAACAACCTGAGGGTCGTCAAGTACGCGAGGTAGCTGAGGGGCTTCCATTTCGATGATTTTAACCTGTTTTGGGTTGCTTACAATGTCTGTTACTTTTGGTTGTATGCCAACATTTTCTTTTAAACCAATGATTCCCTCACGCTGAAGAAGTAACAGCGAACGCCCGCCGTTTGTTGGGTCATTTGGGATAGCGATAGTGGCACCTGGCTGAAGTTCGGTGATGGTTTTGATCTTTTTGGAATAGGCGACAATCGGAAATACAAATGTATTTCCCACAATGGTCAGTTTGGTGAAACCGCGTTGTTTGGATTGTTCCTGAAGATACGGTTGATGTTGGAATACATTCACATCGATATCCCCTTGATTCAGGGCTTCATTGGGAACGACGTAATCATTGAAGGCAACCAGTTCTACATCCAGATTGAACTTTTCTTTTGCAACTTTCTTAGCCGTCTCCGCAAGTTCCTTTTCAGGACCCGTCACCACACCAACTTTAAGGGTGTTTTCTTTCTTTTCCCTGTTGTTACAAGCTACAATAGTCGTCAGACTAAAGGCTAGAATTGCAAATGCATAGTTCAATTTTTTCATCTGTTTAATTTGTTTTTCAGTTGTGATGAAGCTATCAGATTTATTCATCGAGTGTATGTTTTAAGCGGCATTCATGAGTTCGCTTTGTTCGGTTATTCACTCCATAGTATGATTGAATAAATCATGATGGTTTCATATGATACAATTAATGTTAACGATGGTTTACTTTTTTAGATATGTAATCGCCTGTATATTGCAACAGGAATACAATTAAAATTAATAAAATAAGGACAGCATTCATGATGAAGGTATCATAACCAACATAGCCGTATTGGTAGCCAATCTGTCCTAGTCCGCCGGCCCCAACAGCACCACCCATAGCCGAATAACCTACAAGTGTAATCAACGTTATTGTCGCATTGTTTACCAGTGAGGGTAATGCCTCCGGAAGCAACACTTTAAAGACCACCTGCTGTGTACTCGCGCCCATGGCTCTGGCAGCTTCAATTAATCCTTGGGGGATCTCCAATAAGCTGTTTTCTGCCAATCGCGCAATAAAAGGAGCTGCGCCAATGCTTAAAGGGACCAATGCTGCTGACATACCGATGGATGTTCCTACAAGCTGACGTGTAAATGGAATCATCCATACAATGAGAATAATGAATGGAATAGATCTGAACACGTTCACCAGCAAGGAAACAATCTGGTGCATAGTTTTGTTTTCCAACAGCTGATGTTTTCTGGTCAAGAATAAGTAGATTCCAAGCGGAAGTCCGAGCACAAAACCAAAGAAACCTGACAGGAAAGTCATCATTAATGTTTCGAGTGTTCCTGATAATAGTAAATCTAGTACTTGATCAGACATAACCTAATATTTTAGTTTGCGGATGCTGTTCTTTTAAATAGGAGAGACTCGCCGTTATGTTGTCGGTATCACCTGACAATTCGGCTAATATAACACCAAACTTCATTTCGCCAATGTAATCGATCTGTGCAGTAATAATATTTGTTTTGACCTGATATTGGCGTTCCAATTGTTGTATAAACGGAATAGAATCTTCACTGGAGGTCATGTAAATCTCGACAAGTGGATTGCCACTGTCTTTTAACCGCTCCTGAAAACCTAAGGGGATATCGACCTGCAAAGAAGATTGGATAAAGTTTTTGGTAGTTTCCTGCTGCGGATTTGCGAAAATGGTTTCAACAGAACCGCTCTCAATTAAAGTTCCCTGATCCAATACGGCTACTTGATCACATATCCTTTTGATCACATCCATTTCATGGGTGATTAATAAGATGGTCAGTCCAAGTTGCTTATTGATTTTTTTTAATAAGGTGAGGATAGATTTTGTCGTTGCTGGATCCAGGGCGCTGGTGGCCTCGTCACAGAGTAGGATATGGGGGTCATTTGCCAGTGCACGAGCTATAGCGACCCGTTGTTTCTGTCCTCCGGATAGATTTGCCGGATAACTCTCCGCTTTATCTTCCAGTCCAACCAGGCTTAGCAGCTCCGAAACTTTTTGACGGATAAATGCCTTTGATTTACCTTCCAGTTGTAATGGAAAAGATATGTTCTCAGAGACTGTTAGTGACGACAAGAGATTGAAATGTTGGAAGATCATTCCTATATTTCTTCGTTTCATCATTAAATCTTTGGAAGACATCGACATCAGATCCTCATTCTCAATAATGACTTGACCTGTGTCCGGTCTTTCCAAGAGATTGACACAACGAATCAATGTGCTTTTGCCGGCACCCGAAGCCCCGATAACGCCAAATATTTCACCCTTGCCAATGGATAGGGTGAGACTCTTCAATGCTTCTATTCGTTTGGATTTAACCTCGAATGATTTAGATATGTTGTTTAGTTGAATCATTGACCCTATAGGGATTTATGCATTTATGTTAACAAAGTGGATGTCGATATAAATGTACACAAATGCGGTTGATAAATTACAATGAAATGACGAAAAAAAAGCCGTAAACCGATCTTTCCGGGTAAAAAATAAAGACAGGAAAGATCGATCTATATCGGCAGGATGTTAGGATAGGGAGTGAGCAGATATCACTTGTTTCCCAGATCCAAGTCCTTCGATACCGTATTCAATAATATCGCCATCGCGAAGGAAGCGTTGCGGGGATTTTCCCATACCCGAACCGGCTGGTGAGCCTGTTGAGATGATGTCACCCGGAAGTAGGGACATGAACTGACTTAAATACGATATAAGCTTTGGAACACGATAGATAAAATCGCTTGTGTTGCCATCTTGCATCAGATCGCCATTTAATTTAAGCCAAATTCTCATATTATCGACATCTTGAATTTCATCTTTTGTAGCGATAAAAGGACCGATAGGAGCGAATGTATCACAACCTTTACCTTTGTCCCAGGTACCGCCTCTTTCGATCTGAAACTCCCGTTCAGTTACGTCGTTATGTAGTACATAGCCAAAAACATAATCCAGGGCCTCTTCTTCACTAACATAGGAAGCTTTCTTACCTATAACGATAGCAAGTTCGGTTTCCCAATCGGATTTCACGGAGTTTTTAGGTAGTGTAATACCATCGAAAGGACCGTTAAATGCCGAAACAGATTTCATGAAAACAATAGGTTCTGCTGCTTGCTGCAATTTGGTTTCCTTAACGTGATCGTCGAAGTTGAGTCCAACACAAAGAATTTTGGAGGGAGCTTCCAAAGGAGTGCCGATACGTTCATCCGCACCGATCTCTTTTAGACTTTCACGATTCTGTTCTACATATACTTGAAGTTTCTCCAAATTTGCCGTATTTGCAAAGAAATCACGGTTATATTGAAAATTTCCTTCTGAAACATCATATTTCTTTTCATTTAAAATGACTCCCGCTTTTTCGGAGCCCTTTGCGCCATATCTAAAAATCTTCATAAGCCGCAAATATACGGATTTTGTCCCGAAAAGGGGCGAAATTAAGGCGAATTAACAATTAACCGATGTGTAAATTATCTATACAATTATTGTCCAAAGTCGGGTACTTAAAGGGAAACTTTTCCTGAAGTATCTTTTTATTACTCACCCATGTGCCATTAAGAACCATTTCTTGTCCTTTTTTTCCAAGAAGCAGCTTAATCAAGAATGCGGGGACAGGAAAAGGTATGTAGAATATTCCGTACCGCCGCCTAGCAATACGTTTGGTAAACTGTCCAAGGGACATCGGATCGGAGGAACAGGCATTGTATACACCCGCGAGGGTATTGTTTTGTATCGCAAATAGCAGCATTCGGGCGAGGTCTTCCATGTGGATCCAACTTAACATCTGTTTGCCTGAGCCCAGAATAGGGTTGACCCGAAAACGTAGCAATTGGTTGACTTCTTTCAATAACCCTTGGTCTTTACTGATCACCACACCGAATCGGAAGACAACGAGTCTTTTTCCTAAGGTTTCAATGGGTTTTACACTGTCTTCCCAAAGATTGCAGACCCAGGATAAAAAATCACCACCCTGGGGATCTCCCTCTTCGAAGGGCTTTTTCTGATAACTATCATCGACGCCATACCAGCCCGTTGCGGATGCTGATATAACGGCTTTTACCTGGTTTGGGATCTGTTTTAACGTCTGATAAAGCAGTTGTCCACTTTCCACCCGGCTGGAAATAATTTCTTGTTGATAAGCCTTGGTCCAACGGGATCCATTGAGGTTGGCGCCAGCTAAATTGATGATATAATCCGCTTCCTGGATCGATTTTATGTCGATGACCTGTTTTTTGGGGTTCCAATGGACATACCGAACGTTAGCTTGTGGAGGATAAGCCTTTGGATCCCTTGTGAAGATGATCACTTCATAGAAGTTGGCGACCAGTAATTTGGTCAAATGAAGGCCAATGGCACCTGTTCCTCCTGTAATGATTACTTTTTCCATGGATTAAATCTCAACTTATTTGATCTCGATATCTTTATTATTCTCCTTAATTATCTTTTGTCTGGTTAGCTTGATGCTCCTCCTAATATACTATTTTGAATCAATAAATGAAGGTATAATTTAAGGTTTATCCTTCAAAAGAACCAGTTTTTAAGGATTTCGTTGGTAATTTATATTTTCCTGTCAAGATGGAGTGGCCAAATGGGATATGTCATAAAAAAGGTCCGTCTGCGTTGCGGACGAACCTTTTGGTGTGGCGACCGATCTCTTCGAGATATTGGTCTCTTTTATTGTATCGTTTGGATTGTACTTCCACATGTTAGCATCTGGGCGCCATAGTATGGATTTTTGACGTCCTTATTGAGGCTCAACCAAGTTGCTCCTTTGCCACCGTTAAACATGGGGCATTTTTGTTGATAAACTGGGAGTGCAGGTTTGGAAGTTTTTGCCAGTTTATAGACCTCTTCGGAGAGCGATATAAATGCCACACGTTGTTTTGCCAGATCTTTTGCCTCTTGGAGCGCCTTGCTGTGCTGTGTTATGCTGTTTGCCTGCGCTTTCCATGCTTGTTGCTCGGCAGTAGTTAAGTCAGACGATTTTAAAGTCGTCAGTAGGCCTGAAAGTTTTGCAGCACCTGTCGCTACTGTCTTGTGATCGGAGGCAACCAGTGCATCTTTCAATTGGAAATACTGATCATAAATCGGCTGGAAGTTGCCTGCCTTAGCGACAGATGACGATCTTGTGCTTTCTTCTTTGCTTTCAGGCATATTTTCAGGGTTGGCTGGAGGGGCATTTAAGGTTCTGTCATATTGACAACAGCCATGCAGGTCGGCATAAGTCGTTGCCGGCGCCAAGTATTTTTCATTGTCATAACCCGCCAATGCGACCTTTTTCAAAACGGCATCCAGAGAGGTTTTTTCGGCATTAAAAGAGACATTTGCTGTCTGGTTATCCTCGTTCCAATCTACTTTGGCGTCCGCGGAGTTTCCGGCTTTTTCTATTGTTTTTTTACACATCCCACAATTGCCGCTGATTTTGACTGTTTGGGTTGTCATGGTATTATCCTGTGCATAGGTATATATGCTGGTAGCTAAAAGGCAGGTTGTTATGATATTATTGAGAAGTCTCATGTGTTCTAAATGTTGTAATACGTGTATGGATCCCTGCGGAATGCGATCTGTTTTCGTTGATCGGGATAGGGCAGGTGCTTTAAATTAATAGGGAGATTTACTTTTTCAAAAAAAGCTTTCTCTGTGTTACCTAGGCTATTTTAGGGGGAACCCAAGGGTAAATATAGCCATCTGAAAGATAGACGGACAATAGACCACTATATAATTTTTTAAAGATTGAAAAGGAAATTTTTGGCAGCTGAACAGGAAGAGGAGAGACAGCCAATATACTTGTCGCTGAGGCGCAATGACAACTACAATCCCGGCATTGCTTGTGGTGCTGACATAGCTGTTTTTTCTTCGCTTTTTGGCAGCAATCATGTTTTTTGCTTGCATGATCCTGACTGTCTATAGGACAGGTTTTTGCCTTACTTTGATGGCAGGGAAATACCGCAGTCGGCTTGGCCCATAAGCCAAGAAAAAGAATTAGTCCGATGAGATATTTTAGTGCTACCACAGTTCAAATATAGCTTTTTTTGAATAAGTATTAAATCCACCATCGAGATGGCTGTTTCTTATTCCAGGTGTGGACTTTGTAAGGCTCCTGACTGCAGTATGGAAAATGCGTGTTATGGGCGGAGAATCTGAGTATTAAGGGGAGGGGTTATTATATAGAAGCGTAGTAAACAGATCAAACGGTTTACTACGCTTCTGTTATTATTTAAGTTGGGCGAGGAGCTCGCTAGAACTTAAAGTTTGATAAGAAACCCGGTTTCTTCCAGGTCTTTCTATATTCGTCAGCCAATGCACTATGGTCTGAATAAGCCAGTACTTCATTGAGTAAACTGTGTGCTTTTTTTAGGTTTCCCGTTTTGTAATTAACAAGTGCTTCAGCCAACTTTACGGATTCACAGTCGTCATCATAGCCCCATTCATTTTGTGCATAGATGCCGTTAAAGATCATTACATTGCGGTTGACTTCGGCTAGGTTTTCCTGTTCAGCAAGCAACATGATTCCGAATTTTAACCAAAGTACATAATCTTCGGGATCCATGACGGTGGCAACCCAAGCATCATGATGTTGAAATACTTCTGCACCTGATCCAAATTCGGCGAGGAAGTAATGACCTTTGATAATCAGATATAAGGTTTTTGCTTTATCAAAGTCATCGATGATAAATTCCTTTTTATTTTTGAGGTAAGTTTGTGCTGCAGTAACAATAGCGCTATAGTCGGATATTTCATTGTATAGCTGCATTAGGATATATTGCGGTTGTGCTTCATGCGGGTATTGCTGTGCCATATCCGCATAATAGTGAATACGGTAATCACGATCGTTAGGCTCAAGGATATCATAAATAATACCTTCGACACCATTTTTAGCGGCCTCAAAATCCCTATAATGATAGTCGTTTAACGTAGGGTGATTGATGTAGAACTGATAGATGTGCTCCAGAAGATATTGTGCTTCTGCCTGTATATCGGAAGAAAGTCCCAGATGATAATTCACTTCAAGCTGATACACAAACATTTGATAGCAACTTGGAAATATCAGATCTGATTCATCCTCAGTAGATTGTTCTTCCATTTCCTCATCGCGCATTTCATCAAGGTCGCTCAAAGTGACTTGGTAGGTGTCGAAATATAGTGCGAGGGCGTCTTTTAAACGTTCATAATCCTCCAATTTCGACAATGCGTCTGTTCGCGTCTGATGTAGTTCTTCAAAGTCTGAGTAGTTTAGCCCTTCAGTTGCGATTTGATAGCTCTCTTCGAGGAGATCCACATTCTTTAATGCAATTGCCAGGTTATTGCAATTCATTGCACGATTGTGGCTGCCACCGAAATAATCACTTTCATATTTTCCCTGTTCGAAATAAGCTGCAAAGGCATCATAGGCCTGGCGATAAACAGCAAGGTAAAGCTGTCTCAGGGCCAGTGTGTCTTCAGCTGACAGGTTATCTAATTCATCGATAAAGTCAGATAGGTTAATTGCTTCATTATAGAGCTCGCGTGGTAAGTCATCGAACGTCGGAACGTGCGCATAAACTATGCCTGTTGTTAAGTACGTACATTCGACAAGACGGCGCCAAGATGTTGCATTCCACTGTCTTTCGCCCAATTGTTGGAGGTAAGGTAACGCAGCTTCATATTGACCATCGTCATAAAGGTATGCGGCTGTAAAATGGTAGCCGGCATATAAGTCTGGATATTCGTCAATCAGTTTTAGTGCGTGTAGATAATAATAATCTAGTGGTATCCCGATATCTTCGGAATAATTGCGTTCAATGATAAGCTGGTAATAGAATACCTCAGGGTTTTCATAACCGTCAGCGATAAGCTCTTCAAAGCGACCATGCCATTTGACCAGTTCTGCATGGATATGGGCAGCTGAATTTTCGCCCTTAATAAGTTTTAATAATACTTTTAAGGCTAGATCTATCTCTTTGTTTTCATAAGCGATCTCTGCAAGGTCCACATATTGCATTTCGCTGCCGCTGACGAAGCGATCAAATTGCTCTCCAATTAAAGTGGTTAGCGCTGTACCCGAAATCTGTTTGGTACGGTCCAGAAGGTATATTTTTTTTATCCAGAATATGGAGAAATTTTGATCGGCAGCTTCGCGATTGTCTTTAAAAGTTTCATTGAAATAACCGATCCCCTCATCCAATAAAGCTAATAGGGCGGTGTCATCCTGGAGACTCTCATAAATATCTGCAAGGAAGCCGTAGCCATAGGGAGCCATTTTAGGTATTTCGATCAACTTTTTGGCATAACCGATAAACTGGTCTTTGTTGTTCTCGTTGATGTGTTTTCTTGGACGATTGATCTGCTCTAAGCTAGCCTGGTTGCCTAAGACATAATTGAGCATGTGATAGAGCGTTGTTTCATTTTCTGGCTCTACCAGTAGTGCTTTTTGGAGGTAGGGGATCATCTTCTCCTGTATGATATCAAAAATAGCTTCGTGTCCATCGTAAAATACTTGATCGTGATAGGCAACAGCAAGGTGTGTCCAGAGTGGGACATCCTGGTCGTTCTGCTTCAATTGATTTTCACCTTCTATAATAAACAGATCAAGTTCACCACTGTAGAACAAATCGTAAATATTTTTCTCTTCCATTCTTTGCTTCTTTCTTTTATTATTTTTACTAATATGTTAAATTTTATTGAAAAGTTATTTCGGTAGCGTAAGTTTTACGAACTTATCGCCATCCCATTGAAAATGTTCTTCTCTTTTCGAAATGCGATAGTCGGGGTTCAGGGTATCATCATCTTTCGCTTCACCTTCTTCGATGTATTTATAGATCAACTGGTTGTTTCTTTTGTGTTCTGAGGGGAATAGGATTTTTTCGTCGTAATAAAAGACACCGGCATCACTAACGGAGTACCTACTGGGGAGATTGATCAATTTCTGGCCAGTCCAGGCCATGTAATTGTACTCCGTGGAAACTCCGCAGGCACCTGATAAAAATTCCATGCGTAAGATTTGCTTTACATTATTTAGTCCCATAGCTGGCAGCAATTTACTTTGCGAGCTTAGCTGACCAGAGAACACAAATGGGTAAGATTGACTGGTGATTAATGAATCTTGTGCATCCAATAATTTTACTGTGGTTAAATAGTGATCCTGTTGTTCCTCATTTTGTTGTTTGATGAAACGTTCAAAGCCGAATAAATACTGGAGGCCGTTCTTGTCGGTCTGTTTACCGAGCGCCAATAACCCGAGCCAGATGAAACCCTGTTTAAGCTGACCATCGCTATGATAGCTGATCTGATACCACGGGGCATAAAAATTTTTGATGGTATTACCTTTAAATGGAGCACTGGCAATGGTGACATTTTTGCCAAGTGTCAATGAGTCCACCACTTTTATGTTGAGCCCCGGTCCGGAGCGTATATAGGCTTTTTCAACAAAAACGGAGGCTGTTTGTCCTTTTTCGATATTCCATAAGTTAAAATCATCTTCAAATGTGACACCGTCCTGTGCTTTTAGAAGCATCGGAAATAGACCTAAACATACTATCGCAAAATTTGCTGTTTTCATTTTTATCCTGTTCACTAATTGCAAAAATAGAAGAATTTTGGGGCATGCTTATCACTGCTTTCAGGTATTTTTCTGTTTGAGATTACAGTGAGAATAGTAGCGGGTTATGTGCTCCTTAGCCTCTTTGCTTTATAGAAAATAAGAGGAAATAGATTTTATAATTTAAAACAATTTAGTCCTAAAGATGGTATCTTAAGGATTAAAGTTTATACAGGCTATTTAGTAGTCATCGAAAAGCGGATACTAAGAGTTTATGAAGAAAAAAATGGATCAGAAACAGCAAATAGTTGAGCTGTTTGATCGCTATAAGAATCATTTGGATAATCCAGCGTTTGCAGAAATTGAGCTTTTGGTTTTAATTGTAGCTATTATTCGTCCAAAAAGAGTGCAATTATTTTATCAGGTCGATATACAGTTTTTTCTTGATTTTCTGAAAGAGTTACCCGATACAAGGCGTCAATTTGTCCAATATCTCAAACGTGTTCTTTGGCGAAGAGATTTTGATCAATTGGTATCCGATACGGGGATTATCAGTTATGCCGACTTTATTTATGAACTCAGGAAGCGAATAACGGAACGCTATCTGCCTTATCAACCGGCAAAGTCAACGTTACAGTATTTACTGAACCAAGTGTTTTACAATGTTAAAGACGCAGATTGGTTGTCAACGATTCCCGCTGAGCAATTGCATGAGCTTTTTCGACTATGTGAATTCGATTCGATATATGATAATGAAACGGGTTTTGAAATGATTGAAATCTTATATGGCATAGAACTGTTGGTACAACGTATCACGGGCCGCGCCATGGAAACTGATGTCAATAAAATGGTACCTGAGTTTCAGAATTTTGATAGTCCATTTATCGCGATCATGCGGGAATTTAGCGAGTTAAATGATCGTATTTTACAATCGGAGAAAAAATATATTACGACTGAGGATCTTTCATACAAACAGCTATTGGTACTTCACAAGCAATGCGAAACTTATATAGAAACAGCTTTTAGTAATTCACATCGTTTTGGTATTTCCATTAAAGTGAACCAGTCCTTATTGCGGATTCGGCAACAACTGGAGCGCATCAAGGAGATGCTCTCTTTTTTGGTGATTGATAGCGAATCCCAAAAAGCAGAGAAAAGTATTCAATTGGCGAAGACGCTGATTGGATATAATTCAAGAAAAAGCAATATTCGGAAATTAATAGGGCAGAGCACACAATTGCTGGCTTACGAAATTACACACCATACCGCCCAGACGGGTGAGCACTATATTACGTCAACCCATCAGGAGTATTGGAAAATGTTTCGTTCTGCCTGCGGCGGTGGTGTAATTGTGGGGGCGATGTGTATTGTAAAACTATTGTTGGGAAAAGTGGAGACAAGCGAATTCGGGCATGCATTTTTGTATAGCTTGAATTATGCGATCGGTTTTACGGTCATCTATCTTTTTGGTGCTACCTTGGCAACAAAGCAGCCGGCGATGACAGCATCATCCCTTGTGAGCGCGATTGAACAGGGAACTTCGGACCAAGGTACTGACAGACACCGTTATTGGGTCTTTGCGCAATTTTTCGCACGTTTATTTCGTTCGCAGTTTATCGCTTTCGTTGGTAATGTAATTATGGCATTCCCCATTAGTCTTTTGTTAGTTTGGGGAATAGAGCAGCTGTCGGGTGTAAATATAGCAAGCGCAAAATGGCTACATCTGGTCGATGATTTAAATCCGACGAAGACCCCCGTTATCTTGCACGCTTCCATTGCAGGTGTGTTTTTATTTCTGTCAGGTATTATCGCTGGAAGTATTTCAAATCGAGATAAACATAATTCCGTTTACTACAGAATTCAGGAGCATCCCTTGCTGAAAAGGATATTTGGGAAAACGAAGACGGACAAGATAGCCTCTTTTTATGAGAAGAAATGGGCTGGTATTGTTTCCAATCTCTGGTTTGGTGTTTTTATGGGTTCAACGGCCTCCATCGGGATGTTTCTTGGTCTGAGTTTGGATATTCGACATATCACTTTTGCAAGCGGGAATCTGGCCCTGGGCTTATTTGGGCATGGTATGGAGCTGTCCACGGATATCTGGATATGGGGAATTTTGGGTATCGGAATCATTGGGTTCTTTAATTTTCTGATAAGCTTTGGTTTGTCATTGGTCCTGGCGCTCCGTTCGAGAAACCTGTCCTCTAAGGAGTTGGCGAAAATGGCAAAGGCGGTATGGATTTATTTTAAGATGAATCCAAAATCATTCTTTTTTCCACCTAAAAAGTGAGGAATAATTTCTATTCGTATCCGCTTATAGCAATGTATGGTCCGGCACAACAAAGTTTTACCTGTTTTTTGGCAGGTAATGTCAGATTTTGTAGATTATGGTATGAATAATATAATTTTAGTTCTTGGTGCGCCGAACGATGCACAGGGCAATTTATCTCAGATGGCGCAAGACAGGTTGAATTGTGCTCTCAATTTACACCTGGCCAATCCCGGTTTTAGAATCCTGTGCACTGGTGGTTTCGGAGCACATTTCAATACAACAGAAAGGCCACATTACTTCTATGCCTATCAATTCTTGATTGAGCGGGGAATACCCGAACAGGCCCTTGAAGAGGGGATACTTTCGACTAATACCATAACGGATTTTCAACTGGTTAAGGAACTGGTATTGCTAAAGAAACCCGATTTGTTAATCGTAATTACGTCAGATTTTCATATGGAAAGAGCTCAGATTTTGTACAGACGATATATTGGTTATTCTAAAGTTGTATTTATTCCTGCTGTTTCATCTTTATCCGAAGAGGAGTTGGCCCCGCTTATAGCACATGAATCGCGGGCTGTAAAAATATTTAAGGAAACAGAGATTAATGTTCGTTGATTTTTTAATGTAAGTTCTCTATCGCTTTTGGTAACTTTACAAACGAAAATGTATTGAATGGCATATTAAAATGCTGTTTTCGATAAAAATTAGCATTTCTAGATAAATAAATGGAAAATCTATTACTTTTCATACGTTCATTAACGGATTTTTCTGATGAAGCCTGGATATATTTGCAACCCGCCCTTCGTTTGCAAGAATACCGGAAAAATGAGGTTTTGCTAAAAGAAGGCGATATATGTGATAAGCTCTTTTATATTGAAAAGGGCTATTGCAAAAGCTACTGCATGATAGAGGCTGAGAAAAAGAATATCGGATTTTTCTTTGAAGATGAAATCGCAACGGACATCCAGAGTTTTGGATGTGGTCATCCTTCCGCCCTTAATATTGTAGCCTGTGAACCGTTGGCAGTAGTCATCTTTGATAAGAAAAAGTTGTTTGAAGCTTCAAGCCAGCACATAGAGATTGAAAGATTGGGGAGAAACTGTATCCGCCAGTTTGCATCAAAGCAGGCGGAATTCGCAAATATGGCCAAACTCTATAAACCTCAAGAGAGGTTGGACTTTCTGGAAAGTCAGTTTCCGGAAATGGTGCAACGTGTTCCGCTCACACAGCTAGCCTCTTTTCTTGGAGTGGCTCGGGAAACATTGAGCCGAATTAGAAGAAGAAGGACACATTATTAATTATGTGACGATCGTCACAGGCTAAAATCTTATTTTTTCCTGAGTTTTGAAAAAAATAAGAAGTCATGCAAAAATTAAAGAAAATTGATGCGCATACCAATGTGCTAACTTGGTTCGAAATCCCTGTCCTCAATACCCTAAGGGCAAAAAGCTTTTATGAAGAAATCCTAGACCTAAAGATGACCATAAGGTCTTTTCCGGATTCCGAAGAAGAACTTACATTCTTTTCTTATGATCCTAATGTTATACAGGCAACGTCTGGCCGAATTACGGGAGTTCTGACCAAATCCCCTAATAAAAAACCGTCACGATCTGGAGTCCTTATTTATATAAATGCTTATCTCGAAATCCAGCTTGTTCTTGATAGAGTGATAGCAGCAGGTGGTAAAATAATCCTTAGTAAAACTTTGATTCCCGCAGGTTATATTGCCGTTATCGAGGACACAGAAGGAAATCATATCGGGCTTAGTTCCGAAAAATAACCTTTATATTTATCTGTTCCTATAGAATCAGTGTAATTGGCTTACTCAGAAAAAATAAAAATGATCGAAGAAATAGCTTACCGGCCAAAATATCCACTCAGCGGATTTATAGATTATATCTGGGTAGGAAAGTCGCCTGATCTTACCATGGATTTTGTTCATCATGCTGCTTTGTTTACCGAACTTATTTTCAGTTATGGCGATGAGTACGACATCAGAGGAATCAATACCGAAAAGATAGACGGTCGTATAGGACTTCAGGTGCTATCGGGTTTAAAAAATCGACCTTTTCTGACCAGAACAAATGGAGCTTACGCGTGCATAGGGTTAATTTTAAAGCCGTTTTGCTATGGAATACTGCTCCCCAAATTAGGGAACTCATCTTTGGAAGAAGTAGCTTCGATTTTATTTGACTGTCTTTTTGCTGTCGAGAATCCTGATTTTGTCCAAGCCGAAAAATGTTTGTTGAGGGTATTTGAAACAGTAAATACCGACCCTCACTTGATGAGGTTCGAAGCACATCTGGCTGCTGAAATAGCAGGAAAGGGAATGCTGAGGGATTTCAGTAAACTGCTGCCGATTTCGCAGAAAAGTTTCATTCAGAAATTCAGAAAGCATTATTTTTTGACTCCCAGTGAATATCTGAACCTTTACAAAGTCAATAAAGCGATCCTATTGCTTCAAAATAATTCGCCGGAACGATTGACTGACATTGGGTTGAATGCTGGATTCTATGATCAGTCTCATTTTATTAGGGTATTTAAAAAATTCAGTGGTTATACTCCAAAAGAATTTTCAAAATTTGGAGCAGGGTAAATTCTGTACAATTTTAAATGTGTCGAAGGATTTAATTTTGTGGTATAACTTTAAATACATAAAAATGAATCAGAAAAACAAAGTCTTCATTGCTACCAGTCTGGACGGATATATTGCCGATAGGAACGGAGAAATCGATTGGCTGCTTTCCATACCGAATCCCGAAAAGGATGATATGGGCTATAAGAAATTTATTGCACAGATTGATGCGCTGGTCATGGGCCGCAAAACCTTTGAAGTGGTTTGTGGTTTTGACGAATGGTATTATGATAAGCATGTTTTTGTGTTAAGCGACAGTATGACGGAGATCCCTGCAAAATTCAGGGATAAAGCTTCTCTTGTCAAAGGCTGCCTAAACGATGTACTGGGTGAAATTCATGGAAAAGGATATCATAACCTGTATATCGATGGGGGAAAGACTATTCAGGGCTTTTTGCAAGAAGACCGGATTGATGAGATCATTATCACGCTGATTCCTTATCTGCTGGGGGAAGGGATTCCTTTGTTCGGATATCTTTCCGAAATGTTGAAGTTTGAAGCTGTGGGTACAAAAATCTTTCTAAATTCAATCGTTCAAAATCATTTTGTAAGAAAAAGATAAATGGAACCAACATCTGAAAGGAATAGGCTGTTGCGGCAGGCAAACGATGTATTATCCTCGAAACGGATGGATCAGAGACTTTAAGTTATTAACATAGCCAAGATTTAAACAGATCTTGCCTCAAAGATCCGAGATTTCTCTTTTCTTCCTAGCTTTGTTTTGATTTTTTGGATAGTTATTGCCATATCCTTTCAGTTTGTCCGCAGATCATTTAACGCTTGTTCACTACTCGCTCATACCATATTCGCAATCACTGCTGTATTCCGCTACTTATCCTCCACTAATTCCCTACTAAAAGAGTAGAAAAGGAGTAGGTAATAAGTAGAGAGACAGTTGATAAATGCCGAATCAGATATGGATAGGGTACGAAGTGGTATTGAATCAACATCGCGACAATATCGAATTAACCGGGTGTAGGACACTTTTTGGGCACTAAAGGACAGCTTTGGCTCTTCTTTGCGCATCGCAAGAACAAACGCGGATCAGTCGAACAAACTATTTAGGTAAGTTAGGTCTGGTCTAAAAACTATATGATATGGACGATACCTCGTGTCGGTCATATCATAGTATATTAGGTGTTTAATCTCGTATAGAAAAAAGGGAATTAATGTTAAATAGAATGAAAATAATATCGAAACTACTTTCATCCTGACATTATTTTGAGATGGGATCTTTATAAGATCAGACAAGCGAAAATTAAAAAACAAAAAGAGCTCAACATTAGTTGAGCTCTTTGTAGTCTTGGCGGAAGAGGCGGGATTCGAACCCGCGGTACCGTTTCCAGTACGACAGTTTAGCAAACTGTTCCTTTCGGCCACTCAGGCACCCTTCCGTGTTTTGACATTGCAAACATAAGGCAATTATTTGAATCTGCAAAGCCTAAATATCAAAAAAAATGCAAAAAAAACGTAACGTTACAATAAGCATTTGAATTTCAATTTGTTGTTTAGCAATTAAAATTACATTGTTTTTTTACTCAAATCATAATCCACCCGAACATGGTAGATACTTTTGAGCATAGCCTTGAAAATAACGGCCGATTCGGTGATATCTTTCAATGTGATATTACTATTGTTGAACTGTCCGCGCATCAATTTGTGTTCAATTATTTTATCAACCAGATTATTGATGGACTCTTCCGAGGGTTCTTTTAAAGCTCTGGATGCAGCTTCAACAGAGTCGGCCATCATCAATACTGCCGTTTCTTTAGAGAAAGGGATGGGGCCGGGGTAGGTGAATAAAGATTCGTCCACGAGTTTGTCTGGATTATTTTTAACAAATAAATTGTAAAAATAGTCTACACGTGTGGTACCGTGGTGTGTTCGGATAAAGTCAAGGATAACCTCGGGAAGCTGATGTTTCTTGGCGACATCAACACCTTTGATGACATGGGAGATGATGATCTGTGCACTTTGCTCTGGAGAGAGTTCATCATGTGGATTTTTCTCTGTTTTTTGATTCTCAATGAAAAATTGCGGATTGGTCAATTTACCAATGTCATGGTACAGGGCGCCGGCACGGACCAATAGGGGATTACCCCCGATTTTATAAATTGCGGCCTCCGCCAGATTGGCTACCTGTAGGGAGTGCTGAAAAGTGCCCGGAGCTTTAAAGGAAAGTTCCCGCAATAATTTGGAGTTACTATTGGTGAGTTCCATCAAGGTTAAATCGGAAACAATGCCAAAAAGTTTCTCGAAGGCATAGATCATTGGATAGGCAAGCAAAGTGATCATCACACTAACCAAGAAGGGAAGGAGATCTGTCCAGTAAATGGTGTCAATAGAGCCATTTCTTGTGACTACTAATCCAATGTAAGCGACCCAGTATGTTCCGAGGATGATCGCTGATGAAACGAACAATTGTTCTCGCTTGACCAATGTCTTGATACTGTATATCGCGACGATGCCCGCCATAAATTGTAAAAAGACAAACTCAAAACTGTTCGGTACAAATAGTCCCGCCAAAAGGACCATCAATAGATGGATATTCAGTGCGACCCTTGTGTCGAATAGGATACGGATGATAATGGGGACCGCACAAAATGGAATAAAGTACAGGTTTGGTATTTTGATCTTGATAGCCCAGGAAAGTACAGCAAGCATACCGATGATAACGATCATGATAATCATCAATAACCTGTTGTTGAAATAGATGTCTTTACGGAAAAGAAACAGAAATACCATAAGTATGGAAAGAGCAAGGGATATAATGAGAAATTGCCCTAGGGTTACATAGTTTTGATTTCCACTTATTTTTCCTTCGTCTTCATATACCTTACGTAATGATTCTAGCTTTTGGTAAGTCTCATTGGATATAATCTTTTCTTTTTCAGCGATCAGTTCACCTTTTTGGACAACACCCCGGGTAACGGATATATTGGCGATGGCATTTTGTTCCAATGCTTCGGTCTGCTGGTCGTTATAAATATAATTAATCGTGATATAGTTTTTTAATGTTTCCTCTAGCCAACCTTTTTGTTTTATTTTGGTCAGCTTAGGCATTAATTCATCCATATAGCCATAGGAGCTCTCGATGGTATAGCAATCAGCCGTGTTTTTTTGTGAGGCAACTTTGTCTTGTATTAACGTAAAATTATAATGTTTTGAAGCCGGTGATTTCTCGTTGTTGCGGTTTTGAAACCGATTATTCAACGAGAGTATCCCCTTTCCATAGAGATGGTTTAATATCGCATTTCCGGCACTGCGGTAATCGTTTATATTTTCATGTGTCGTGTCGAGTTTGCTACTTTGCCATTTTTCAGACAAATCAGTATTGAACTGATCAATCTGCTCTTTGCTAGTTGTTGTGTTGGCGTTATAAATTGGCTGGATTGTATTCAATATACCTTTTTTGTCCGCATTGAGCTCCTCCTGCGTCTTGAGGATCGCAAAATTGTAAGGGGATATTAAATTTTCATGGTTCCATACTTTTCCTTTTTGGAATTCATAACGGAATCGCGGTTGTTTGGGAAGAAAAATACAGATCAGAACTATGGTGATCAATATTAATCCAATTTTTCGGATGAGATTTTCTGTCGTGTTTAATTCTCTTTTATATTTTATTTTTAATCTTCCCACAGTGAACGATGTTTTTATATAAAGTTAATATACAAATGTAGTTATAATTTATTTTTTGTGGATTCTGCCGAAGCGATTTGAATCATGTTAAATGTGGGGAATGCTGTGTTGAACGGAAAATACTTGTTATCTTTGCAAAAAAAACACAACATGTCAACAAAATCACATCTAATTGCACCATCCGTTCTTGCTGCAGACTTCGCAAAATTATACGATGATATCATCATGGTAAACAATAGTGAGGCTGATTGGTTTCATATCGATATTATGGACGGCGTTTTTGTGCCGAATATCTCGTTTGGATTTCCCGTCATGCAAGCTATTGCGAAGCATGCCACCAAACCGTTGGATGTACATTTGATGATTGTTGATCCTGATCGTTATTTACAGGTATGTAAGGATTCGGGAGCAGAAATAATTACCGTACATTATGAGGCTTGTACGCATTTGCACCGTACATTGGCGGCTATCAAAGAGTTAGGCTGTAAAGCTGGGGTTGCATTGAATCCACATACACCTGTAGCACTTTTGAAAGATGTTTTGGCCGATCTGGATCTTGTGTGTCTGATGTCTGTCAATCCTGGATTTGGTGGACAGAAGTTTATCTCAAATACGTATGCCAAAGTACAGGAACTCCGTGCAATGGCTAAAGGTATCAACGATGGATTGCTGATTGAAATTGATGGGGGAGTTACCACAGCCAATGCTGCTCAACTGTTGAAAGCTGGTGCAGATGTATTGGTCGCGGGTTCTTTTGTATTCAATGCTGCAGCGCCTTTGGATACCATTAAATCGCTGAAAGATATAGATATAAATATAGAAAATATATAAAGATAAGAAGAGGTGATTTAGTAAAATAAATCGCCTCTTTTTTTGGATGGATAAGGTGAAAAAAATAGTTTCAAAAAAAATGGCTGGATTGCATAAGTTCTGTTTAGAACAATTCCAAATTGATTTAAATAAATGGAATGCATGCGTTTAAAGTTGGATTTTCACTATTTTTGTATTTAGTCATAATAGTTGATTTACGGTAAATGAATCAACTTAAAAATGCGAACTGAACGGGCAATTTATAATTTAATGTAGGAAGGCTGCACAGGTTATATATTCGCTTAATTATATTACAGACACGGTAGTGTAGGAGGATAGGAGTATATCTGCTGAACTACCCTTAAAATAGAAAGATTGATATCTATGAGTATTTACAACGATTACGTACAAGAGGTTGTAGAACGAGAAGGCCAAGGATTACATCCTAAGCCTATTGACGGAGCAGAATTACTAAGTGAAGTAATTGCTCAGATTAAAGATTTAAACAATGAAAATAGAGCAGAATCTTTAAGATTGTTTATCTATAATACCTTGCCGGGCACAACCCCTGCAGCTGGTGTTAAGGCGCAGTTCTTAAAAGAAATTATTCTGGGTGAATCAGTTGTTGCTGAGATCACAGCTGATTTTGCTTTTGAGCTATTGTCTCATATGAAGGGTGGACCTTCTATAAATGTATTATTGGATCTTGCTTTAGGTGCTGATGCTGCGATCGCAAGTCAAGCTGCGGAAGTACTTAAAACACAAGTTTTCTTATATGATGCAGATACTGCTCGTTTGAAGGACGCTTATGAACAAGGTAATGCTATCGCAAAAGATATCTTGGAAAGCTATGCAAAAGCTGAATTTTTCACGAAACTTCCTGAAGTAACGGAGGAAATTCAGGTGGTTACTTTTATCGCAGGTGAAGGTGATATCTCTACAGATTTACTATCTCCGGGTAACCAAGCGCACTCGCGTTCTGATCGTGAATTACACGGTAAATGTATGATCACTCCAGAAGCACAACAACAAATCCAGGATCTACAGGCACAGCATCCAGGTAAAAGTGTGATGTTGATCGCCGAAAGAGGTACAATGGGTGTGGGATCCTCACGGATGTCAGGTGTGAATAATGTGGCCTTATGGACCGGTAAACAAGCTAGCCCTTATGTTCCTTTTGTAAACATCGCGCCAATTGTCGGTGGTACGAATGGTATCTCGCCAATTTTCTTGACAACAGTAGATGTTACAGGTGGTATTGGTATCGATCTTAAAAACTGGGTGAAGAAAGTTGATGAAAACGGAAATGTTATTCGCAATGATAAAAATGAGCCTGTTTTAGAAGAGGTTTATTCTGTTGCTACAGGTACTGTATTAACTATCAATACAAAAACAAAAAAATTATATAATGGTGAGCAGGAGCTAATTGATATTTCAAAAGCATTGACACCACAAAAAATGGAGTTTATCAAAGCGGGTGGTTCTTATGCTATCGTATTTGGTAAAAAAATCCAAACTTTCGCAGCACAAACTTTAGGTATCCAAGCACCTACAGTATTTGCTCCTTCGAAAGAAATCACCATTGAAGGACAAGGCTTAACCGCTGTAGAAAAAATCTTCAACACAAATGCGGTTGGTGTAACACCAGGTAAAGTATTACATGCTGGTTCTGACGTTCGCGTGAAAGTGAATATTGTCGGTTCTCAAGATACGACAGGTTTAATGACTGCACAGGAGTTGGAAGCAATGGCTGCCACAGTAATTGCTCCTACGGTTGACGGTGCTTATCAATCAGGTTGTCATACAGCATCTGTTTGGGATAAGAAAGCGCAAGCGAACATTCCCAAATTGATGAAATTTATGAACGATTTTGGTTTGATCACAGCACGCGATCCAAAAGGCGTTTATCACTCTATGACAGACGTGATCCACAAAGTATTAAATGATATTACGATTGACGAATGGGCAATCATCATTGGTGGTGACTCGCATACACGGATGTCTAAAGGTGTTGCTTTTGGAGCTGACTCGGGTACTGTTGCATTGGCATTGGCTACGGGTGAAGCTTCGATGCCGATTCCTGAATCTGTAAAAGTTACTTTCAAGGGTAGTATGAAAGAACACATGGATTTCCGTGATGTTGTACATGCCACACAAGCGCAGATGTTACAGCAATTCGCTGGAGAAAACGTTTTCCAAGGTAGAATCATTGAAGTTCATATCGGTACTTTACTTGCCGACCAGGCCTTTACTTTTACGGACTGGACAGCGGAGATGAAAGCAAAAGCATCCATCTGTATTTCACAAGATGATACATTAATTGAATCTTTAGAAATCGCTAAAAATCGTATCCAAATCATGATTGATAAGGGTATGGAAAATAAAAACAACGTTTTGCAGGGTTTGATCGATAAAGCGAACAAGCGTATTGAGGAAATCAGATCTGGCGCGAAACCAGCCTTGACGCCAGATAACAATGCGAAATACTATGCTGAGGTTGTCGTTGACTTGGATCTTATCGAAGAACCAATGATTGCGGATCCAGATGTAAATAACGCAGACGTTTCTAAACGTTATACACACGACACTATTCGTGATCTTTCTTACTATGGTGGAAACAAAAAGGTAGATTTAGGTTTCGTAGGTTCATGTATGGTGCACAAGGACGATTTGAAAATCGTTTCGAAAATGTTGCGGAATATCGAACAGCAAAAAGGTGTTGTTACTTTTGAGGCACCATTGGTTGTAGCGGCTCCGACGTATAATATCATTGATGAGTTGAAAGCTGAAGGCGATTGGGAATTTTTGCAAAAATACTCTGGATTTGAGTTCAGTGATGCTTTGCCAAAAAGCACTGCCCGTACAGAATACGAAAATATCATGTATCTGGAGCGTCCTGGTTGTAACCTTTGTATGGGTAACCAAGAGAAAGCTGCTAAAGGTGATACAGTGATGGCTACTTCAACACGTTTGTTTCAAGGTCGTGTCGTAGAGGACAGAGATGGTAAAAAAGGAGAATCCTTATTGGCATCTACGCCTGTCGTCGTACTTTCAGCTATTTTAGGCCGTATTCCTAATATTGAAGAATACAAAGCTGCTGTCGAAGGCATTAACTTAACTAAATTTGCGCCTATTCCGACAAAGTAAAAAGCTATCAGGGTTTCAGTAACTTAATTAAATAACATAAATAAGAGAGATATGGCTTTTGATGTAGATATGATTAAAAAGGTGTACAGCCGTTATGATGAGCGCATTGCTGCGGCTCGTCAGGTGGTGAACAAACCTTTGACTTTATCTGAGAAAATTTTATATGCCCACCTTTGGGATGGTAATGCGACAGAAGATTATAAACGTGGCGTTTCCTACGTTGATTTTGCTCCTGATCGTGTAGCGATGCAAGACGCAACTGCACAAATGGCTTTATTGCAATTTATGCAGGCTGGACGTCCAAAGGTAGCAGTTCCTTCTACCGTTCACTGTGATCACTTGATCCAGGCGAAAGAAGGTGCAGATAAAGATTTAGCTCGTGCTAAAAACGAAAGTTCGGAAGTATTTAACTTTTTGAGCTCTGTTTCAAATAAATATGGTATAGGTTTCTGGAAACCGGGAGCAGGTATTATCCATCAGGTTGTATTGGAAAACTATGCATTCCCAGGTGGTATGATGATCGGTACGGATTCGCATACTGTAAATGCCGGTGGTTTAGGTATGGTTGCCATCGGTGTAGGTGGTGCTGATGCTTGTGATGTGATGGCTGGTTTACCTTGGGAGCTTAAATTCCCCAAATTGATCGGTGTTAAATTAACAGGTAAATTGAGTGGTTGGGCTGCTGCAAAAGACGTTATCCTAAAAGTTGCTGGTATCTTAACTGTAAAAGGAGGAACTGGTGCAATCGTTGAATATTTTGGCGAAGGTGCGGAGTCCCTATCTTGTACAGGTAAGGGTACAATCTGTAACATGGGCGCAGAAATTGGTGCCACGACTTCAACATTTGGTTACGATGAGTCCATGGAGCGTTACCTTCGTGCGACGGGCCGTGCTGAAGTTGCGGATGCTGCCAATGCCATCAAACAACACTTGACAGCTGATGCTGAAGTTTATGCTAATCCGGAGCAATATTTTGATCAATTGATCGAAATCAATCTTTCGGAACTCGAGCCTTCATTAAATGGGCCATTCACGCCAGATTTATATACGCCAGTGTCACGCATGCGTGAAGAGGCTGATAAGAATGGCTGGCCTTTGAAAGTGGAGTGGGGATTGATCGGATCCTGTACAAACTCTTCATATGAGGATTTGTCGCGCGCCGCTTCTATTGCCAAACAAGCTGTTGATAAAGGATTGATCACCAAAGCTGAATTTGGTATCAACCCGGGCTCTGAGCAAGTTCGTTTTACAGCGGATCGTGATGGTTTATTAAAAACATTTGAAGATCTTAACGCAACGATATTCACCAATGCTTGTGGTCCATGTATCGGTATGTGGGATCGTGTAGGTGCGGACAAACAAGAGAAAAACACGATTGTTCACTCGTTCAACCGTAACTTTGCAAAACGTGCGGATGGCAATCCAAATACCTATGCATTTGTTGCTTCACCAGAACTGGTTGCTGCAATTGCAATTTCCGGTGATTTGGGCTTTAATCCTGTTACGGATACATTAACGAACAATAAAGGTGAGCAAGTGAAGTTGGATCCTCCTGTGGGAGATGAATTACCAACAAAAGGATTTGCTGTTGATGATCCGGGATATCAGGCTCCTGCAGCTGATGGTAGTGCTATCGTTGTTGACGTAGCACCGACATCAGACCGTCTCCAATTGTTGGAACCTTTTGCAGCTTGGGAAGGTACAGACTTAAAAGGTTTGAAATTATTGATCAAAGCAAAAGGTAAATGTACGACGGATCATATTTCTATGGCTGGTCCTTGGTTGAAATACCGTGGTCACTTGGATAATATCTCAAATAATATGCTGATCGGTGCGGTTAACTTTTTCAATGAGAAAACCGATAACGTGAAGAATCAATTGACAGGTGAATATGGTCCTGTTCCTGCAACGCAACGTGACTATAAAGCACATAACATCGGATCAATTGTGGTAGGGGATGAGAACTATGGTGAAGGGTCTTCCCGTGAGCATGCCGCGATGGAACCTCGTCATTTGGGTGTCCGCGCAGTATTGGTTAAATCTTTTGCTCGTATTCACGAGACGAACCTGAAAAAACAAGGTATGTTGGGTTTAACTTTCGCTAACAAAGACGACTATAACAAAATTCAAGAAAATGATACGATTGATATCCTAGGCTTGACGGAGTTTGCTCCTGGTAAACCATTGACTCTTGTCTTGCACCATGCAGATGGAACACAAGAGCAGATCTTGGCAAACCATACTTACAATGCACAACAGATCGAATGGTTTAAAGCCGGTGGTGCTTTGAATATCATTCGTAAGAATCAAGCGAAATAAATTGATTCCATAAAAATTTAGTTTAAAAAGCTGCTTTCATCCGGAAGCAGCTTTTTTTATACAAACTCCTAGCTGGAAACATTTCTGTGATCTTCGTCATATTTTCCTAATTTCCATATAATTTATTTG
>RCUM01000404.1_pt1 | contig 26569 bp, 21 predicted proteins | sample 2166141 | NCBI WGS metagenome assembly RCUM01 (sample SAMN09932756, study PRJNA488358) | compost metagenome | isolation source: compost soil in crotonic acid-enriched | place: Germany: Experimental Botanical Garden
AGGGCAGTCCTGATTAGCGTTGGGGCCCGCCGCAGCGGGCAGGCCTTAAAATGCGTATGAATATCTAACATGGAGCCAAGCGGCAGGAAAATCAATGATCGCGGCTCAGGTATTCCGGTGCGATCTGTTTCAAATCATCAAACACTGACCAAACATGGGCTTTAATCAGTTCCCGCGCGGGTTGCACCTGCCCACTGACGATCAACTGCAGCAGTTGCTGATGTTGTTCTATGGAGCGGCGAATACCTGCCACATTCACCGGTGAACACTGGCGAGCGCGATCCAGATGGGCGCGATTGGCATACAGATTATCCCACAGCGAATCCAGCGCCAGCTGGTCGACCAACCGGTGGTGGAACTCCAGATCAAAACGAAACACGCTGGCGTAGTCCTGCTTGTCAAAAGCGCCAAGCTGGCTATCGATCAGTTTTTGACAGGCTTTTTCCACCGCTTTACTGATACCGCTTAATGCCAATTGCTCGACGACCGCGCCTTCCAGTGCCGCACGGATAAAAGCGTTCTCTTCTACCCGTTTGACTTCTATCAGTTTTACCCGTGTATGCAGGTTCGGCACCATATCGATGAAGTTGTCATGCTTCAACAAAATCAAAGCTTCTCGCAATGGCGTGGGCGATACATTCAATTGATGCGCGAGTTCGTTTTTTTCCAGAATCATTCCCGGCGCAAACTCACCATAAATAATGCGTTCTTTCAGCCAATGGTAAATTTGCATCTTGACGGGTTTTTCCCGATCCAACAGCAGCCGACTCATAACGGATCTCATAAGTGGTATTTCTGAAATAGTATTCTCCCACTGTTTACAAAGCTATAGCCCAGGTAAAAAGGTCGAAATCGCCGGTACCAGCGTCACCAACAGCAATACCGTCAGCAATGCCAGTAACAGCGGCCAGACCTCTTTGATAAAGGCAGAAACCTGGGTACCGGTAATCGAATTGGCAATAAACATAATGGTGCCCATCGGCGGTGTCAGGCTGCCAATCGCCAGGTTAAGAATGATCAGAATGCCAAATTGGATCGGATCGATCCCCAGAGCCTTCACCGTTGGCATCAGCAGCGGTACCAACACGATAATTGCCGCATTACCTTCAATAAACATCCCCAGGACCAGTAAAAACAGGTTGAGCGCCAACAGGAACATCAGCGGGTTATCCAACAGTGACGTAATCATCTCCGCGACCGTCTGGGCGGTTCGTTCCCAACTCAATATCCAGGCGAATGCTGAGCAGGCCATGATAATGAGCATAATACCCGCCGTAGAAGCGGCCGTATCCAACAGGGCCTCACCGATATCGGCCACCTTCATTTCACGGGTGAAAAACAGGCCGATGCCAATGGCAAACACCACCGCAATCGCCCCCGCTTCGGTCGGTGTGAAAGCACCGATGCGGATCCCGCCGATAATCACCAGCACCAGAACAAGCGCCGGCATCGCCTGCCACAGCGCTTGCCCAAGCTCGCGACAGTTCGGTGCATCGGTATTACTGGCCTGGTAATTGCGCCGCCGGGAAAGATGGCGAATAGTCAGCATCAGCGCCGCACAGCACAATATTCCCGGCACGATACCCGCCAGAAACATTTTGCCGATCGACACATCAGCCACATAGCCGTAAATAATCAGGGCAATACCCGGCGGGATGATTGGCGTGATCAACGACCCCGCCGCCGTCACCACCGTAGCGAAGGCCTTGCTGTAGCCTTTGCGCGTCATTTCCGGCACCAGCATTTTGCACAGCATGGCGCAGTCCGCCAAACTGGAGGCCGAAAGGCCGCCCATCAAGGTACTGAGTAGCACATTGGCCTGCGCCAGTCCGCCGTAGAATTTGCGCGTCAGTAATTCCGCCAGCGTCAGCATTCTTCGGGTAATACCGGTGTAATTCAACAAATTGCCCAGCAAGATAAAGAAGGGGATCGCAAGCAGCGTGGTGTTCTCACTGGCTCCAACGATCCTTTGTGCTGCAATGAGCGGCGAGGGATCGCCCGCGAGGAAAAACCAACTCAATACCGCCAGGATCACACTGATAAATATCGGTAATCTGCTAATAAAACCCAGCAGTAAAATAATGCAGGAGATCGCTACCGTCATGATGATTCTCCCATGCGTTTGTCGCGGTAACATAGGTTGACGACCAATTGCAGCACCATCAGCAATGACCCCACCGGGATCGCCATATCGATCCAGCGGTAACGAATACCGAGGATCGGGGTGATCTTTTCTCCCGCACCTTCCGCCAGCATCAAACCAAGCCAGGCAAACGACAGCAAGACAACTATGCTCAAGGCATCGTTCCAATAAAGCACCAGCCGGCGGGCACTTGCGGGCAACAGATTGACAAAAACATCAATGCCGACATGCTTGCGCCGCTTCATTGCGCTGACTGCCCCCAGCATGATGGCCCACAGATAGAGCGCTAATTGCAGCTCTTCCACCCAGGGCAACGGCGCATGCACCAGGTAACGCATCACTACCGCCAGTACCGTTACCGCCACAATCGCAGTCAACACCAGGCAGGCGAGAATATCGTCAAGATTAACCAATAACTTTCGGATCATGATTATCACTCCCCCGGTGCGATGCAGCGGAAGTTGTCAAAGAATGGCAGTCAATTATTCTAAATAGCCCTGAAGCTTGTCATATAATCCCGGCGTCCATTCCGGGAATTTCTGATAGGCCGACTTTGACGCCTGCCGGAATAATTCACGGTCAACCTCAATCACCGTCACGCCCGCCGCTTTCATTTTTTCCCGATCTTGCTTATCAGCCTGGATAATTAACCTGGTCATATAATTACCGGCTTCCTCACAGGATAGCGTTAACGCTTTTTTAATCTCATCAGGAAGTTGGCTGTAATATTTCTGACCAATGATCAGTTGGGTGACATTATCAATATGCCCGGTCATGATCAGGTACCTGGCCGGTTCAAAAAGCTTTTGGCCGTACAGTACCGGGATTGGGTTTTCCGCACCGTCGATCACTCCGGTAGTCAACGCGGTATACACTTCGCCCAATGGCATGGGGGTTGGGGTTGCCCCCATCGCCTTGATGGCTTCAATAAAGATACGGCTGTTGGCGACGCGGATTTTTACGCCTTTCAGGTCCGCCGGGGTATGAATGGGTTTGTTCACCACCATCTGGCGGATACCGTACAGCCAGTTAGCCGCCAGGATATGAAACCCTTTGTCGTCCAGTTGACGTGACAGGTCGGTAAACCAGGGCGTTTTGGTCAAGGTGAAAATATCGTTGTAATCGCGCCCCAGATACGGCCCCATCATAATGCCGAAATCGGGTATATAGTCGGCAAAAAAGGCCCCATCTGCCAGGGTGATCATCGCACTCCCCAGCTTGATTTGCTCCATCACGTCTTTTTTTGATCCTAATGAAGAGCTGGGGAACAAAATAAGTTCGCCTTGGCCGTTAGTTTTTTCTTTAAAGAGTTCAGCCCACTTTCTTACCGCCAGATCAAAAGGCTCACCCGGGTTATTTTCATAAGAAACCCGTATAGTATATTTTGCTGAAATTGATTCCGTGCTGAGAACAAGTAAAGAAAATAATGCGCAGGTCAATATGACCCAGCGCTTAAGTTGTCCTTTCATAATAATAATCTCCAGTTCAATTATTCAGGTAACCGACTGCGGATGCTTAAAATAGAATGACCGACTTCACATTGCCTGGCTGATTGAGTTGTTCAAATTGATATTGATCTAATTCAGAGAAGGGTATTTCCCGGGTGCACAGTTTTTCCGGGCTGATTTTTCCCTGCTGCAGTAAAGTGATTACCTTGATGAAGTCTTCGCGATCCGCTGCACGGCTACCGAGCAGTTCCAATTCCCTTTTATGGAAAGCCAGGTCATTGAAGCTCACTTCACCGGTATGCAGGCCGACAAACACCAACGTCCCGCCTGCGGCGATCCGTTCTACCTGACTGTTCATGGAAGCCGGGTTGCCCGTCGCATCAATAATCACCTGTGGGCCATCGCCGTGGGTCAACATCCGCAATTGTTGCTCAAAATCGGTATCTAATGGGTTCAATACGTCGGTAAAACCATATTGCTCGCCAGCAAATGCCTGACGCTGCGGATCGGCTTCTGCCACTATCACTTCGGCCCCCAGGCTACGCCCGATATCCGCAATGCCTAATCCGATAGCTCCCGCCCCCACCACCAACAGGCTCACTCCGTGGGTCACCCCACTGCGCCGTACCGCATGGGCAGCAATGGCATAAGGCTCAATTAACGCTGCCTGAAGATGAGAGATTCCCGTGACCGCCACCAGAGCTTCTTCAGCCACCGTCACATATTCCTGCATCGCTCCGGTTCGATGAATTCCCATCACCGACAAAGCAGTGCAGCAAGTGGTGCGTCCACGCCGACAGGCCGCACACCGCCCACAATGACGATAGGGGATCACCACCACCTGTTGACCGGGTTGATACAGCGCGGCATCTTGCCCGCAGGCCACCACTTTAGCGCTGATTTCATGCCCCAGCACTGCCGGGTACTGCATCATCGGTTGGCGTCCGTGGAAAGCGTGAATATCCGAACCGCAGACTCCCAAAGCGCACATTTTCAGCAGGACTTCTCCAGTCCCCGGCAGCGGTATTGGCCGCCGCTGTTGGCTCAGTTGGCCCGGTTTGATGCACACTAATACCTTCATTTCAGAAGCCATAGCTCAGCGCCCCCCCGTCCACGGCAAAATCCTGCCCGGTGATGTAACGCGAGGCCTCACTGACCAAAAACCACACCATGGCACCCAGTTCTTCACGCGGATGGCCGTAACGGTGCAGCGGCATCCGGTTAATAATACGTTCCAACCGCTGCGGATCGGCGACCACCTGCGTCATATTGGTCTGGATCCAACCCGGCGCCACCGAATTGACGCGGATGTTTTCCTGCGCCCATTCCACAGCCAACCCACGGGTCATGCCAGTGACCGCTGCCTTGGTCGAGCAATAGGGCACCACCTCGCTAAAACCCAGATGCGCCGCCATTGAGGAAATATTGACGATACGGCCGATATACGCCGAGCGGGTCAAATGCGGGAAACAAAGTTGCGACAGGAAGAATACGGCATCAACGTTAATCTGGTGAATTTTCCGCCACCAGGCTTCATCAACCTGTTCGGCGCGCACACGCTTGGTAATGCCTGCGTTGTTAATGAGGAAGTCGATCGCCCCATCAGCCGCGACCCTATCGACTGCGGCCTGTAATTGTTCGCGATCGGTAATATCCACTTGTATATCAACCACTCCGGGGTTCAAGGCATAATCAATGCCGGTAGTCTGCGTGGCTTCCAGACTGAAGTTGAATACCCGTGCCCCGGCATCTGCCAGCAAATGAGCAATGCCGCGCCCAATACCGGATGATGCGCCGGTAACAATGCCGGTCCGGCCCTGTAATGAAAAATACTGAGTTAAAACGTCCTGTTTCATCGCCCTGTCCCTATTTGATTTCTGTCAGAGATGCCGGGTTGAAATTAAAGCCCCAGCCTGCACCCGAGCGCGGAAAAGCGTAGCCGCCGTCAATGGTCATCGGGTTATCGATAATGCTGTCGATCCAGTCGAAAGATTCCGCACCGTAAGGGTTGGGGATAGTGCACAGCAGCGGCACGTCATAATCCTTGTAGTAATGCGGTAATACCGGCAGGTGATGGGCATGTGCCAGCATCGCCGACTCACGCCAGGGTTCAACGCCGCCGATGCGGATCAGATCCGGTTGCCATAAATCCAGCGCATTACGGGCGATCAAGGCCTTGAGCGGTTCCATGTCATATTCCCGCTCGCCCATTGCCAGTGCGATGCCGGTTTTCTGGCGCAACTGCTGATAGCCGTCAAAATCGGTATGCACCAAGGGTTCTTCGAACCAGTGGATGCCAATTTCTGCCGCCTGCGTCGATAACTTCAGCGCATCCGGCAGGGTCATCCCCTGATTGGCATCCATCATGATTTTCATCCCGGGGCCAACCGCTTCCCGCACTTTGCGCAAACGCATGATGTCTTGCTCTACCTCCGGCGAACCCACTTTTATCTTCACGGCCTGCAAGCCACGCGCCTGGTATTCCAGCACTTCTTCCAGCAGTTCGGCCTCGCTGTATGACAACCAACCGCCACTGCCATACACCGGCACGCGATCGACGGTGTTGCCCAACATCTTCCAGATCGGCTGTTGCAGGGTCTTACCCCATGCGTCCCACATCGCGACATTGAGCGTTGCCGCCGCCCACTTCTGCAAACCGTTGTGGCCAAAGTATTCGTGCTCTGCCGCCACGTCCCGCAGGAATTTACCGGTCTGCCAACAGTGATAACCCACGGCAAACTGTTGGAGATCTTTCATTGCTCCGGCAATGGCCTCGGGCGAATAGTGGAAAGAAAGCAAATACCCTTCGCCAGTGACGCCACTGGCCAGCACCACTTCGGCAACCACAAAGGAAATTTCATTGATGTAATGAGTGGAATCCGCGATAGGGCGAGATAAAGGCGATACGGCTCGATAGAGATTGACCTGTTTTATTTTGTCCATTGGCATACTCCAAAGTCGGCACAGGAATTAAAAACCTATTAAAACAAACGACTAAGTGACTTCACTGTCTGTAACCCTCGATGCAAAGCAACGATACACCGATATATCGGTTGATGCAAAAACAAACAACCCTAAAGGAGATCTCGTTAACAAAAACTATTGGAAGACAGGGTGAGGGTTTGGCATGAACAATCGTATCTGGATCCAACCCACAGCGGGTTGCACTAGCAGTGCACGAAATTTTCTGCCGAATGGCAGAAACCGGCGCAGGAAAATCAATGGCCGGTGTTGATGGATAGTGCCTTAAACCGCACTCTGGCGGATCTGCGCCGCCAGGGCGGCCAGACGATCGTCGTCGGCACGGGCAGCGTCGTGGGAAGACAGGTAACCTTCGTAGCGGTCGAAGAACTTCGTCGATTTCGACTCAATCGGCTGCCATTGTTCCAGTGCCGCGGTGCCGTGCATCGGGATCAGTTTGGCGTGCAGGTGATCGACGCCAAAGCCTTCGAACACCATGCCGCAGCGGCCCACATCGTCAAACGCCCGGTCGAGCAACTGCGCCACCCGTTTGGTCGCCAGCATCAGTTCGCTCAGCACGTCGTCCGCTACGACAAAAGCGTAACTCTCGTAGTGCGCCTTGGGGATCACCACGCTGAAACCCTCGGTATTCGGATAGATGGACAGGAACGCCATGTGGCCGTCGTCCTCCCAAATTTTATGGCACGGCACCCGGCCTGCCACCATTTCACAAAATATGCAGCTCATCGTCGCTCCTTATCTCATCAAATCGCCTCTACCAATTCAAACTCTTCAGACACCAGCTACATATCCGGTGCAAAGCTACCTTTACGGGTGAAAAAAACCTGGTGCCAGAACGTCAGGTTCTTGTCTTCTCCCCCTTCCATAATGGCGTTAACCAGAATCAGATAGTCAATCTTAGCTATATATAAAACCAGATCTTTCTCGCACATATTCTATTTCGTATCAAATTCTGTCTGTGCTATTTATGTACAAGATTACATCCACCATAGAATGGAGTTTACAAAGCAACACACGGAAGGATACTAGCACTGCAATATTTCTCAATGTAATCTGATATGTATCATATAAAATTCATATCACGCCCCATCCAAACGTCCAAACCGCCATCCTTAAGATGATACATGGATACGGTTTTTCAACAGAATGCCGATACTGCTAGTCAAGATAAAAAATTTGAACAAGGAGTGACCAAGAATGGAATTATTATCATATTTATCAATAAATAAAGTGAAGGTTATCATTGTCAGTTTGTGGATTATTTCTTTTTCATTCTTATACAATGATTCTTTTTGGCCTGCTTATATCCTGATCTCTATTGGTAGTTCACTTCGGCTGAGTCAAGAATGGCCTTTAATAAAACACATTATCAAAAGTTACTTCCTAAAAATATATCAAATTTTAATTGTATATGTATTTTCCGTAATTTCAGTTCAATATATAAATATATCAATGGGTATTGAAAGAGATTATTTAAACTATTCGCCATGGATCATGGCTGTTTTTCTATCGATAACGCTATTATTTTTCCTTCTGATGATAATATCATTTTTATTCATGAGCTTACAGAGCGCAGGCTCTATCTTCCGAATGTTCGCAACGGAAAGTTTTGTAAGTCGCATAAAAAAACATCCATCCGTACGGCTTTTAGATAAAACTTGGGATATCTGCTTCATTTCACTTCCTTTTGTTATATTAATTTGTTTTTATTCAGAAAATATATTATATGTATCGCTTCGCCTTGATGCCTATTCTTCCACTGACTGTAGTAAGCAACGCAGTAATAACGTTTACATCCGAAAAAATAGTAATGAGTGTTACTTATTTAAATCAAGATTTGGCGTTGAACAGCCTACCTTGATAAAGAGTACAAAAGAATAATGATGACATAACAGTAACTAATTACCGAATTGCGTCATTTATCATGCTGACGCTGTTGCCTAAATTAGAAACGTAGTCGGACCCAATATAGCGGCGTCGAATAGTGCTACAGGTGGGATTCATGCAGGACGCCGTGAATCCCTCCTTGGGGGCTCGTATCGCGCATCCTCACGCTCAACAGTCGGCTAACCTGCTATGACTCTCTCCAACCTCAAGCTTAGGGTTAAACGCAGCTATTTAGAAACACACAACGTCCTTTAAATCTTCTCTACCAGGTCAAACTCTTCAAATACCAGCCACATTTGCGGCGAAAAAGTGCCTTCTCGGGTAAAAAACGCCTGATGTCCCTCACGCCAGAAGGCCAGGCTCTTATCCCCCTCGCCTTCCAGCGCGGCCATCTCGGCGGTGACATCACAGTAACGAGTCAGCTTCAGTGAAAGCGTTCTGATGACACAGGCGGGTTCACCCCGGCCATTAAGGATCACGTTATAATCCCCGACCATCGGTGATTTCTCTTGTTTATAGGCAACATAGGAACCACAGGTTGCAGTTTTGTCGCCGTCGAGCACCCGTTGCAACAACTCGTCCGCCAGCGCCGGGCTGTCGCCGAATTGCCAGCGCGATGCGCCGGGATACTTAGCCAGAATAGTCGATTCGGTCATTGTCCTGCTCCTTGATAGAGGGTCTGCGGTAACGCATTCCGGTTTTTCCCGCCCAGACAGTTTATACTGTGCAGAATATAAGCCTTTATTCTGTTCAGCACGCTCCGTCGGGAGCACAAGGAATTACCACAAGCCATGTTAAGTTACCGCCACAGTTTCCACGCCGGCAACCACGCCGACGTGCTCAAGCACACCGTTCAGAGCCTGATCATTGAATCGCTGAAAGAAAAAGACAAACCTTTCCTGTACCTGGATACCCACTCCGGCGCAGGGCGCTATCAGCTGAGCGGTGAGCACGCCGAACGCACCGGGGAATACCTGGAAGGCATAGGTCTGCTGTGGCAACGTGACGATCTGCCGGAAGAACTGGCGGCCTACATGGGTGTAGTGCACCACTTTAACCGTACCGAAAAGCTGCGCTACTACCCTGGCTCACCGCTGATTGCCCGCCAGCTGCTGCGCCCGCAGGATAAAATCCACCTGACCGAGCTGCACCCGAGCGACTTCCCACTGCTGCGCAGCGAATTTCAGAAGGACGAACGCGCCAAGGTGCAACGCGCCGATGGCTACCAACAGTTGAAATCCCAGTTGCCGCCGCTGTCACGCCGTGGGCTGATCCTGATGGACCCGCCGTACGAGATGAAGACCGATTATCAGTACGTGATCAAAGGCCTGCAGGAAGGCTACAAGCGCTTTGCCACCGGCACCTACGCGCTGTGGTATCCGGTGGTGATGCGCCAGCAGATCAAACGTATGCTCAAAGAGCTGGAAGCCACCGGCATCCGTAATATTCTGCAGATCGAACTGGCGGTAAAACCCGACAGCGACCAGCGCGGCATGACTGCCTCCGGCATGATCGTGATTAACCCGCCGTGGAAGCTGGAACAACAAATGAAAAACGTGCTGCCATGGCTGCACAAAATATTGGTGCCGTCGGGCCATGGTCACCATTTGGTGAACTGGGTGGTGCCGGAATAAGCTTCCGGGGCGCGGCCTGCCGCGCCTTTATCCCACCTATCACAGCCATCGACGCAACCTTTGCGACAAACCTGCATCAGGCGTTAAACTCTTACGCTCTTCGATTCACACAATTCATGGAAATCCCAGATGACCAAACATTACGATTATCTAGCAATTGGCGGCGGCAGCGGCGGCATCGCATCGATCAACCGGGCAGCCATGTATGGCCAGAAATGCGCACTGATTGAAGCCAAAGAACTGGGCGGCACCTGCGTCAACGTGGGTTGTGTACCGAAAAAAGTTATGTGGCATGCGGCGCAAATCGCCGAGGCCATTCATATGTACGGCCCGGATTACGGTTTCGATACCACCGTCAATGCCTTTGACTGGAAAAAGCTGGTGGCTAACCGCACCGCCTATATCGACCGCATCCATAATTCCTACGACAACGTGCTGGGCAAAAACAAAGTCGACGTGATCAAAGGCTTTGCGCGCTTTATCGACGCTAACACGGTGGAAGTCAACGGTGAGAAAATCACCGCCGATCATATTCTGATCGCCACTGGCGGACGCCCAAGCCACCCAGACATTCCGGGCGCAGAATACGGCATCGACTCCGACGGTTTCTTCGAGTTGGACGCGATGCCAAAACGCGTTGCGGTCGTGGGCGCGGGCTATATCGCGGTGGAAATCGCCGGCGTGATGAACGCGCTGGGTGCCGAGACGCACCTGTTCGTGCGTAAACACGCACCGCTGCGCAGCTTCGATCCGATGATTGTCGAAACCCTGGTGGAAGTGATGAACACCGAAGGGCCAAGCCTGCACACCGAATCCGTGCCGAAAGCCATCGTCAAGAACGCCGACGGCAGCCTGACGCTGCAACTGGAAAACGGCAAGGAATTCACCGTCGACAGCCTGGTATGGGCGATTGGCCGCGAACCGGCGACCGATAACCTGAACCTGAGCGTGACCGGGGTGAAAACCAACGAAAATGGCTATATCGACGTCGATAAATACCAGAACACCAACGTAAAAGGCATTTACGCGGTGGGCGACAACACCGGTGCCGTTGAACTGACCCCGGTTGCCGTGGCCGCAGGCCGCCGTCTGTCCGAGCGTTTGTTTAACAACAAACCAGAAGAACACCTGGATTACAGCAACATCGCCACCGTAGTGTTCAGCCACCCGCCGATCGGCACTATCGGCCTGACCGAACCGGAAGCAATCGAGAAATTCGGCGCGGACAGCGTGAAAGTGTATAAATCTTCATTTACCGCCATGTACAGCGCCGTGACGCAGCACCGTCAGCCGTGCCGCATGAAACTGGTGTGCGTGGGTAAGGAAGAGAAGATTGTTGGCCTGCACGGCATTGGCTTCGGCATGGACGAGATCCTGCAGGGCTTCGCCGTGGCGATTAAAATGGGCGCCACCAAAAAAGACTTCGACAACACCGTCGCGATCCACCCGACCGCTGCGGAAGAGTTCGTTACCATGCGTTAAGCGCAAAAATCAGCACAAACCGAGGCCAGGGCAATCCCTGGCCTTTTCTTTTCGTGCTCTTTGCCCTTTCCTTCAACACAAACTGTTATTTTCTGCCATTATTTTGCCTGATCAATGGGCGGAGCTCATGCAAGCATCCGCGACACGGGAGGACACCGATGCTGTTCAAGTTATTTAAAAACATCACGTTGGCATTTGTTGCGTTGATGGTCGTCCAATCCAGCGCACTGAGTTTTACTCTGGAAGTCTCGGGCAACATCCAAAACACCACCGACCCGGTAAAGAAAAACTACCTGTTTACCGATAAACAACTGTTAGCGATGCCGGTGAGCAGCATCACCACCTCAACCTCCTGGACGCCGCAAAGAAAGTTCGAAGGGGTTGCCGTGGCGGACATTTTGGCGCGTGTCGGGGCCAAGGGCAGCACGCTGACGTTTTACGCGCTGAATGATTATTACATCGACGTGCCGCTGTCCGACGTCGAGAAATACAATATGATTTTGGCTTACAAGATGGACGGCGAAATGCTGAAGATCAGAAACTTCGGCCCGCTGTTTTTGGTTTATCCCAGGGATGCCGCAGGGCCTGAGTTGAATTCCCCGCTCTACAACTCACGCTTTATCTGGCAAGTGGACAGGATTGTGATCAAATGAAGCTCACAGGGTTTAAAAGCAACAGCAGGCTGGCGATCCCGGCTATTTTTGCCGCACTATTTTTGGTTGCCTCTACGGTGACGCTGTATTACTACAGCGCAACCCTGTCAAAGAAGGGGCTGTATGCTATCGCCGGCACCCAGGAGAATTACTCCTGGTCGATCGCCAAGTTCTCCATCAAGCTGGCCGAGTTTGATACGCTGGTCGAACAGCTGAAAAATGCGCCGCAGGTGGACGCCGAGGATCTACGGCTTAAATTTGAAATCCTTTACTCTCGCTTTTACGTGCTGGAAACGGTGTCCGAATCCACCCAGCCACTGTACGCCGAACCGGGTTATCCCGAGGTGGTCACGCACATGCGGGCGAAAATGGATCAGATTGATCATTTGCTCAACAGCCCGAAGATTGATTTCTCGTTGATTTCGCAGGCCATGAGGCAAATCAAGCCCTATGCGATTGAGATGGCCAACCTGACCGATCACGCTGAAGTGAAGCAGCGCACCGCCGCCTACGAAGACTATATCGAAAAACGACACATCATTTTTTATGGTCTGGTGATCGTGATGTTCTCGGTGATCGCGCTGATCGCCATCACCCTGATTGTGCTGCGCCAGCAGCGCCTGACAATCCGGCAGCAGGCCAAAGCGATTGAGGCAGAGAAAGCCACTCGCACCAAAAACGCCTTCCTGGGGGCCATTGGTCACGAACTGCGCACCTCGCTGCAAAGTATTATGTCTGCCATTGATGTGCTGGTGAATACCAAGGTGTCGGCCGAACATGCGGACACCTTCCAACGTCTGGAAACTGCCGCGCAGCAAATTGAAAGCCAGATGAAAGATCTGACCGATTACGCGCACCTGGACAGCGGAATGATGGAGCTGCGCATCGCCCCCTTCGACGTCCAGCGACTGGTCGAGGAAACGGCTAATGAAATCAATACGCTGAGTCAGAAAGAACAGGTGACGCTGTTGTGTGAAGTGGAGTGCGGTCATCTGCAGATACATTCCGATCCACTGCGCATCAGGCAAATTATCGTCAACCTGCTGACCAACGCGTTCAAATATACCGAAAGCGGCACCATCACGCTGTATAGCAGCCTGCGGCGCCAGCCTAACGGCAATGCATTGATTATTGAGGTCACGGATACCGGCATCGGTATCGAAAAGGAGATGCTCGACCAGATATTCCAGCCCTTCACCCAGCTCGATCAGTCGCATACCCGGCAGTATGGCGGCGTCGGCATGGGGCTGGCGATTGTACACGGACTGGTCACGCTGCTCGACGGCAGCATTACCGTCTACAGTGAGCCCAAAAAAGGCAGCACCTTCATCGTCAGTATTCCGGTTGAAGTCAGCAACGAAGAACGGCTCGACGAAATACCTCACCACCACCAGGGCCTGCTGCAAAAACAGCAGCATATTTTGGTGGTTGATGACAACAAATCGGTGAGTGACGCCTTCGCGGCGCTGCTGGACAAGCTCGGCTATCAACATGAACTGTGCAATTCGTCGGAACGGGCGCTGCAAAAGCTGCTCCGTCGCCCTTATGACGCATTACTGCTGGATCTGCAAATGCCCGGCATTGACGGTGCCGCGCTGGCTAAACAATTACGCAGCCAACGTGGCCCCAACCGTGGTATTCCGATCGTGGGCATTAGCGCTTACACCCCGGAACAACTGTCTGCCGAACAGCGGGCGCTGTTCGACAATTACCTGATGAAGCCGGTCAGGCTGGACGCGTTGTCTTCCGCACTGGCTTCACTGCTGGCCGCTAGAGATTAAAACAGCGCAACAGTGCGGCTTCAATCACATGGAGCCGTACTGGCTTTTCATAAGGGCCCAGTACGTCATAGTCGCGCATCGCCCTGGCGATTTCAGATTCGCGCTGATCGGTCCCTAACTGGCCGGTGAGAACCAGAACCGGCGCATCCGGGTTATCCGAGGCGCGGATGGCTGCAATACATTGATCTGCCGTTTCCTGACCAATCAACCAGTCGACCACATAACCATCGAACAGGCTCTGCTGCAACGCCAGGTTAAAACTGCTGACATCATAAAATGCCACCGCATGAAAACCGCGGCTGTTTAGGTATTTGGTCAGCTCATCGGCCGCCTGATGTGAATCATCAAGTACCGCAATGCTCAGGCGCTCATCTTCGACGGCGGCTGAGCGAAGCTCGATCAGCTCCACGCAAAAACGCTGCCCCAGCGGCGCATCATCCGCACGATAAAGACACCATTGCCCCGCCTGCTGCAACGCGACATATTCCGACGAACGTCCGCCAACCAGCTCATGGCCGATATAAGCCACACAACCCAGTTCCACACCCCCCACGTAAAAGATGGCATCTCGCACCATAGTTTGCGCAGAGATGACATTTTCAGGGCCGGTGTCCACGATCGCGGCGGGCGTTTCCCCTAATGCCGCAGCGACGTTGTTAATTTGCTCCAGAGTCCAGGGACTTTGCCCCTTCAGCTTACGATGCGCATGCGAAAAACTCAGATCCAGAATGCGGCTGAGCTCTTTGGCATGCTGACGCTTACCAATCCCATAATGTACAAACAGTTCCCTGACCCGGTTTGCTATCGACTGTGAATCGAATTTCTGGTGATTGTTATCCATTTTTTCCTTCGATTTTTTTTGCTGTTTTTTCAGTCGTTTTCATACTTGCCGTGCAAAAAAGCGATCCAAAACTGGTATATGGTACAATGTATAACCTAAACATTGCTTGACATACCACATTATATAGTCAAACATGGTATCAGAAGAGACACACAGCAACACCACAATAAAAATATAACAATAGTAAGATCGCATCACCAATAATCATAATGACACCAGGGAAAGCTCGTTTCAGTTACGACGTGAGAGAATGTATGCAATAGATCCTCGTCGTAATTTGGGCCGTAGCGCTAATCTGTTTTACCGCGTTTTGAACCGGGATCCGCAAGGGTCCCGTTTTTTTTGTCGTTTTTACCGCAAAGCGGCGTGATGCATCATACGTTTTCCCTCCGTCATCACCCCGTTAAAATCCAAAAAAATAGGGCCAGCAAGCTGGCCCCGTGTTCGCTAACAAAATTAAGATAGGGGGATCAGAACTTCCAGGTGAAACCGGCGTTGACGCTGTTGTCCTGGTAGTTTTGCGACAGCAACCCGCCGTAGCCCAGCGACAGCGTGGCGTTCTTGTTCACCGCCACTTCCGCACTGGCTTTCAGCACCGCACCGTCACGCGAGGCCGACACGCTGTTCACCACGAACGGGGAATTACCCCCGTTGAAGCGCAGCCCGGTGCCGCGATCCAAATCGCCGTACTGATGCTGCCAGCCCAGTTCGCTGCGCAGCGCCACCGACGTAGTTTTGCTCGCCTGCCACTCGGTATCCGCACGCAGCCCCAGCGTCGAGACGGTCGCGTCGGTATGTTGCTTGTCACCGTGCAGCGCCGCCGCCCCGCCGTCCTCCGAGATACCGTTGTTCTGGAAGTTGATGTACGCCAGGTTGGCGAACGGCTCCAGATTCACCCAATCAGCCTTCACGCTGTAACCCGCTTCGGCAAACACCTGCTCGGTGCGCGCACTGTATTTCGCGGTTTCGCGATCTGACTGCATGCCGTAATTGACCGAACGCGAGGTATCGAAGCGGTGCCAGGTGTAGCCACCACCGGCACGCAGCGCCAGTTCACCGAACTGTTTGCCGCCATACACTGCCAGGTGGTAGTTGTCGCTGTCGGCATTGGAGCCGTAGCCGCCATCCAGCGAGGTGCGGGTGTAACCGGTCGCCACCCCCAGCCGCCAGTCGTCCGCCAGCGCCGAGTCCAGCCCCACCAGCACGCCATAGGTCGATGCCTGATAGCCGGTGGCATTGGCATCGCCCGACGCATGGTCCCAGGCCCCCAGCAGCTGCGCCCAGGCACCGCCGTCGTCGTCCGCCTTGATGTCCGGCGAGGTTGCCAGCCCTTCCGCCTGTCGCAGACGGCCGTTCAACGCGTCACGCAGGTAACGGCTGTCGTTCACCTGCGCCGAGGCGATATCCGCGTGGATCTGCCCGGACAACTGACGGAATGCCTGACGCGCTTCCCCTGTAGAGCCAGCATTGAGGATGCTCTCGTACACCGGGTTGCCCGCCGCCAGGGCATCCGCCGCTGCCGCTACCGCGCGCTCGTTCTGAGTTGCTGCCACGCTGGCAAAGGAGGTGTCATTACGGCCAACGTTCAGCGTGACCTGATTGGGTTGATAGGTCAGCCCGGTGCCCAGGAACAGGTAGTTTGGAGCCACCGAATCAAACTGCCCGCTGATACCCTGCTGCGCGGTCAGAATGTTGTACTGCTGGCCAAGCAGGCTGCGGACTTCACTTTGCGACAGCAGATTGGTGCTGTTCTCCAGCGAAACAGCGACTTCACCGCCACCGATCGTTGCCGATCCGCTGCTTTGGATCCGATCGCTCTGGCCATTGGGCGCCACTTCCACCGCATAGCGGGAACCCGGCTCAAAACTGACGTTACGCGTCACGTTCAGCGTGCCGATCGAGTTGCCCGGTGCCACGGTACCGCCGCTGCGAGCGGTCAGTGAACCGACCGTACCGGAACCACTCAGCATGCCGCTGTTTTGCACCGTGACGTCTGATGTGACCGAACCGTTAACCGCCAGCAGACCTGTATTTACCCAGGTCGGGCCGGAATAGGTATTGGTGCCGGTCAGTACCAGCGCCCCCTGGCCTTCCTTGGTCAGGCCACCATGGCCGTAGATGTCATTGGAATAGACCTCCACCGAACAGTGGTAGTCATCACAAATACGAGCCTGCAGCGTGCCTTGATCGATTTGCGCCCCGAAGCCGGGAATGTTGGCGACAAACTGTGACGAGCCATAAGCCACGCCTGTCGGATCTGGAATGCGGAACTCTTCAGGAATATCTTCGACGGTATAGAACATGCCCGGGCCGTTAATCGCCTTGCCCAGATTGATCATCCCCCAGCCGTACAGCGCATCGATCCCCGGTGCGCCCATATCGGTGGCGGTGGTCTTCAACACGTCGGCAATTTGCGCCGACGTCATGTACGGGAAACGCTGCAGTAACACGGCAACCGCGCCGGTCACGTGCGGCGTCGCCATTGAGGTCCCATTTTTATTGCCATAGTCCGAGACCAGTTGATTCGGATCGGAACCGTTGGCCACGGTACTGTAGATTTTACTGCCCGGTGACGAGACGCAGAAACTGGCGGTATAGCCGCAGCGTGAAGAGAAGCTGCTGATGGTATAAGGCACGCTGTTGGTGGAGGCATCATCCTGTGCGACGCTGGCAACCGACAGCCAGTTAGGCGCAATATCCGGCACAAAATAGGCCAGACCGCTGATCACGTCAGGTTGGTTGTAGTTGCCGTCGTTACCGGCGGCGAACAAGACCAAAATGTTTTTGCGTGCCGCATCGATCGCGCCCTGATACCCCGCTCCCGCCAGGCTGCCCAGCAGCGGTTTCACCTGATCAAACTGTTCCTGTGCGTCTTTCAGTTCGAAATGCAGCGCGTCTGGCTTTTTGCCATTATCCGATAAGAAATCGGGAATACTGACGCCCCAACTGTTATTGATAACCCGCACGCCATTGTTGATCATCGCCTGCCAACCGGCGTTGGTTACGCTACCATCCAGCCCGAGGAATTCGCCATAGGCCGGGCCATCATTGTCGTTATCAACGCTGATGACCTGTGAATCAAAGGCCACGCCATGCATACCGATGCCGTCACGATTGGCCCCGCTGATGCCGGCCACGTGTACGCCGTGGTTAACCAGCGTCACCCCATCGCCATTATAGAAATGGAAGGTGCCGTCGAAGTAAAAACGATCGCCGGCCTTAATCCCCTTCCGATGCGGATCGGTATAGGCGCGGTTCCCCTGGGTCACCACGTTCACCAGTTTGCCGTCACCGGCGAATTCAGGGTGTTTATTCACCGGGGTATCAAAGATGCCCACCTTTTGCCCTTTACCGGTATAACCCGCGGCATAGGCCTCGTCAGCGTGAATGGCCCCCAACCCCCAGTTGGCGTTGAATTCATTACTGCGCCAGCTTGCCGGATCGCCTGACTTACCGCCTTCCGTATAGGGCGCAGCCTGTACGCCACCGGCCGCCAACAGCGCGCACAGCAAGGCGTTCAGTTTCCATGTCGGCGTCAATGCCGGTTTATTCTTTCCTGTAGCTTGCTTCATTCCCTTATCCTTTTTGTTTTAGTCAAACCGCCCCCCGACGAGGCGGTTTGTCCCTCTGTTTTTTAAGATCAGAATTTCCAGGTGAAGCCAGCGTTGACGCTGTTGTCCTGGTAGTTTTGCGACAGTAACCCGCCGTAGCCCAGCGACAGCGTGGCGTTCTTGTTCACCGCCACTTCCGCACTGGCTTTCAGCACCGCACCGTCACGCGAGGCCGACACGCTGTTCACCACGAACGGGGAATTACCCCCGTTGAAGCGCAGCCCGGTGCCGCGATCCAAATCGCCGTACTGATGCTGCCAGCCCAGTTCGCTGCGCAGCGCCACCGACGTGGTTTTGCTCGCCTGCCACTCGGTATCCGCACGCAGCCCCAGCGTCGATACCGTGGCGTCGGTGTGCTGTTTGTCGCCGTGCAACGCCGCCGCGCCGCCGTCTTCCGAAATACCGTTATTCTGGAAGTTGATGTACGCCAGGTTGGCGAACGGCTCCAGATTCACCCAATCGGCCTTCACGCTGTAACCCGCTTCGGCAAACACCTGCTCGGTGCGCGCACTGTATTTCGCGGTTTCGCGATCTGACTGCATGCCGTAATTGACCGAACGCGAGGTATCGAAGCGGTGCCAGGTGTAGCCACCACCGGCACGCAGCGCCAGTTCACCGAACTGTTTGCCGCCATACACTGCCAGGTGGTAGTTGTCGCTGTCGGCATTGGAGCCGTAGCCGCCATCCAGCGAGGTGCGGGTGTAACCGGTCGCCACCCCCAGCCGCCAGTCGTCCGCCAGCGCCGAGTCCAGCCCCACCAGCACGCCATAGGTCGATGCCTGATAGCCGGTGGCATTGGCATCGCCCGACGCATGGTCCCAGGCCCCCAGCAGCTGCGCCCAGGCACCGCCGTCGTCGTCCGCCTTGATGTCCGGCGAGGTTGCCAACCCTTCCGCCTGCCGCAGACGGCCGTTCAGCGCATCACGCAGGTAACGGCTGTCGTTAACCTGTGCCGAGGCAATATCCGCGTGGATCTGCCCGGACAGCTGACGGAATGCCTGCCGCGCTTCCCCTGTAGAGCCAGCATTGAGGATGCTCTCGTACACCGGGTTGCCTGCCGCCAGGGCATCCGCCGCTGCCGCTACCGCACGCTCGTTCTGGGTTGCTGCCACGCTGGCAAAACTGGTGTCGTTACGGCCAACGTTCAGCGTGACCTGATTGGGTTGATAGGTTAGTCCCGCGCCCAGGAAGGGAGAGAAAGTTGAAGTGGAAGCAAACTGCCCACTGATACCCTGCTGAGCGGTCAGAATATTGTACTGCTGGCCGAGCAGGCTGCGGACTTCGCTTTGCGACAGCAGATTGGTGCTGTTCTCCAGCGAAACAGCGACTTCACCGCCGCCGATCGTCGCCGATCCGCTGCTTTGGATCCGATCGCTCTGGCCATTGGGCGCCACTTCCACCGCATAGCGGGAACCCGGCTCAAAACTGACGTTACGCGTCACGTTCAGCGTGCCGATCGAGTTGCCCGGTGCCACGGTACCGCCGCTGCGGGCGGTCAGTGAACCGACCGTGCCGGAACCGCCCAGCACGCCGGCGTTTTGCACCGTGACGTCGGAAGTCACCGAGCCGTTGATCGCCAGCAGGCCCTGATTGATCAGCGTCGGCCCCGCGTAGCTGTTGTTGCCGGTCAGCACCAGGGTGCCGATACCCTGTTTGGTCAGGCCGCCGTGACCGGAAATGTTGTTGCTCCAGACATCCAACCCGCAATGCGTATCGTCACACACGCGCTCGGTCGGTTTGCCCTTGTCCAGCACCGCACCGACGCCCGGCAGATTCACCACGAACTGCTCCGGGCCGTAAGCGCCGCTAACCCGAAACTCTTCAGGAATGTCCTGCTCGGTAACAAACATGCCCGGACCGTTAATCGCCTTGCCCAGATTGATCATCCCCCAGCCGTACAGCGCATCGATACCCGGTGCGCCCATATCGGTGGTGGTGGTCTTCAGCACCGAGGCAACCTGTGCGCCGGTCATGTACGGGAAGCGCTCCATCAGCACCGCAATGCTGCCGGCCACGTGCGGAGCCGCCATCGAGGTGCCGCTGTATTTGGCGTAACCCGTGGTCAGATTCTCCAGGCTGTTGCCTTCGATGATCGAGCTGTAGACTTTGCTGCCCGGCGCGGCAACGCAGAAGCTGGCGGTATAACCGCAACGTGAAGAGAAGGTGCTGATACTGTAATCGCCGCTATTGTTCGGATCTTGCAGGCTGGCGACGGAAAGCCAGTTGGGGGCAATCTCCGGCACGAAATAGGCCAGGCCGGCCATTGCATCCGGGTTATTCAGGTTGTAGTCATTACCGGCGGCAAAAATGGTGACGATGCCGCTGCGCGCCGCATCGATAGCGCCCTGATAGGCACCGCCGGCTTTGGTGCCCAATATCTGTTTGATTTGATCGAACTGTTTCTGCGCGTCGGCGAGCGTGAAGTGGGGGTAAGCCGGATCCTTGCCACCTTCATCGAACTTCTCGGTGATGCCGATACCCCAACTGTTATTGATGATGCGCGCACCGCTGGCGATCAGCGCATCCCAACCGGCTTGGTATACCGCGCCGTCGTTGCCGAGAATGATGCCGTCTTCCGGCCCCGGGTCACCGTTTTCCGCGCTGATGATTTGCGCATTGAACGCCACGCCGTGCATTTCGCCGCCATCGCGGTTGCCGGCTGCGATACCGCCCACATGGGTGCCATGTGAGCCGAGCGTGCCGTCGGAATCCACGCTCGGCGTGCCGTCATAACGGAATGCGTCGCCTTTCTTCACCGGGATATAAGGATCGGTGTACTCGCGGATGCCGGTCGTGACCAGGTTGATCACCTTGCCCTGGCTGGCAAACTCCGGATGTTGGGCATATACCGGCTGATCGAAAATACCGAGCTTAACGCCTTTTCCAGTATAACCGGCGGCGTAGGCCTGCTCTGCATGGATCGCCCCCAGGCCCCATTCAGCGTTGAATTCATTACTGCGCCAACTGCCCGGATCGCCCTGCCTGCCGCTCTCGACATAGGGTGTGGCCTGCGCTCCGCCGATCGCCGCCAGACATAAAAGCACTGCGCTCCATTGCGCACGATTCACGCCAATTTCAGGCCAGCCAAAGGCCGCCTGAACAGGCTTGACTCCTCTACGTTTACTTTCCATCCCAGATACCATCCCTTGTTGTTTGCAAATGTTTTATTGGTTTTTTTGTGTAACAGTTTCGTAACACCAAATAAATAAAGCACAACAATCTCAAGCGCGCCTAATGGGTCAATAGGCGAAATGGCCTAAACGGCAAACCTAAGGATCGAGAAAAAAGGGGAAAGGCATAAGGATCTTCGATGGCTATCACCAGCGAGAAGCGTGAATTTAGGGTGCTAAGGATAAAATATAATTCAATGAAAAATAGGGATAATAGAGACAAAAAAGGCCGCAGGGACATCTCCATACGGCCGGTAAAAAAATGCTTAAGACGCTCTTTTTATCAGTTTTAATTATAACTATTGCCAATACTCACTCAGTGAAATGTGCTGGTTTTCGCCGAGAATGACCGTAAAAATTGGACTATCATGCTAGCGGTTTTCTGCTGTTCATCGCATCTTCTTCAGCCTGGCGAATAATGGCTTTCGCCATCCATTGCGTCACATCCTGGATGCCACCGAGATCCAGTCCCCAAATATCTTTCAGTACCAGGAAAACTTCCGAACCATAGATCAGCGAGAAAGAATGAATCACCCGCTGTAACGCCTCGGGCGGTAGTTTATCCTGCAATGGTTCTACTGCCAGATTCAGCAGGCGTTTGCGGTTGCCGCGGACGAACTTTTCCCCCGGCGTCGCTTGCGCCCACTGCTGTAATGAAAGTTGTAACGCAGCGCGCAAAGCACCTTCATGTTGCTCCATCTGAGGGTAGGCGGAGGCGAGCAGTTGCTGAATCCGTGCCAACGCATCATCGTCATGCGGTCGCCATTCTAAAATAGGCCCGAGGCTTTCAGCCACGACAGCGGCGATCAGCTCGCTTTGAGTTGGGAAATAACGGTAAGCGGTAGCACGCGATACCTGCGCATGCGCAGCCAGCTCGGTAATAGAAGGAAAAACACCTTCGTCATATAACGCCATGGCACTGGTCAACAGTAAATGATGAGTTCTGGCCCGGGCAGAGGTCAGAGATTTTTCCTGTTTCATGGGAAAAGCAGTTATTAGCACGGCAACCTCATACTTCATCGCATCTCCCGCTCTCGGAACAGCATACGATAACCATCAAACCGACCGCATCCCGCTTTGTCGGCAGCATTAAAACGCTCAAAAATGAGACAGGTATCTCATTTCGTACTGAACTGGGCTTGCATAAATGATACGACCGTCTCATTATGTAGATATATTAATCATTTTAACTTAAACGACCAACACCAGGGTCCTACATAATTATTTAACGCTATAATTTAAAATAAAAAATTAGAAATTCGGCAGGAAAGAGCAATGTTTAATACTTCAAATTTTGTCTACATTGCTACCACAGCAGATACCAAAGGACAAGAGTTGGAGTATGTCCGCCAGATTATCGCCAACCTCGGTTTACCCACGGTTACCATTGATCTCTCTACCAGCAACCTGCCGGCGAACCCGGCAGCCGATATCTGCGCTGAGGAAGTTGCCGGCTACCATCCCGAAGGGGCCAGGGCCGTATTTTGCCCCAACCGCAGCCATGCCATTACCGCGATGGCACTCGCCTTCGAACGTTTTCTCCTGACACGCCACGATATCGCGGCCCTGCTTGGTTTGGGCGGCTCTGGCGGCACAGCCATTATCACCCCGGCGATGCAAAAATTACCCATCGGCCTGCCTAAATTGATGGTTTCAAGCATGGCTGCAGGCGACGTCTCGGCGTATGTCGGCAACAGCGATATCGCCATGCTGTATTCCGTCACGGATATAGCAGGCCTGAACCGTATATCGCGCCGTGTCCTGAGCAATGCAGCATGCCAGATTGCTGGAGCGGTACGTTTCGCCACCGCTTATGACATCGAGGAAAAACCGGCTGTCGGTCTGACAATGTTTGGCGTCACAACGCCTTGCATAAAAATGGTTGTTTCCGCGCTCGAACCTCAATGGGACTGCTTGGTATTCCACGCCACCGGCAGTGGCGGCAGAGCGTTGGAGAAACTGATCGATAGCCGTTTGCTGAGCGCAGCGCTGGATCTGACCACAACCGAAGTGGCCGATTATCTGTTCGGAGGGGTTCTTCCCTGCAATGAGGATCGCTTTAGTGCCATCGCCCGCACCGGCATCCCCTGCATACTATCCTGTGGTGCATTGGATATGATTAATTTTGGCTCTCCAGAAACGGTACCGGCGCGTTATGCCGAACGCCTGATCCACCAACATAACCCTCAGGTTACTTTGGTTCGCACTACCCCGCAGGAAAATGCCAGTATCGGGCGCTGGATAGGGGAAAAAATGAATGCTTGCAGCGGTGAGATACGATTTGTGATCCCGGGAGGGGGGGTATCCGCACTGGATGCTCCGGGACAGCCTTTTTGGGATCCACAGGCATTGGCCGCTTTTATGCAGGCGTTAGAAAGTACGCTTCGGCCAACTAACAAACGACGGCTGATAAAAACGGCTTATCATATTAACGATCCGCGTTTTGCACATATTGTTACCGAACAGTTTCAACATATTGCCAACCCTCGCCTCTTATCGAAGTGACTCGTTTTTGGTCAGAAAAAGCAAAAGGGCCAGAGATTAATCTGGCCCTTTTTATATTCACCACATGAATTTATTACTGTGAATTCGTCATTTTCGACTTCATGTTATTCATGTGCTCCATCATTTTTTGTTCGCGTTTCTGATAATTCTCATTGTATTGTTTTTTCTGCTCAGGGGTCAGCAGGTTATACATTTTATTTTCAGCCTTGGTGCGCTCCAGCATATGTTCGGACTGTGCTTTGCTGATGGCATCAATTTGGGTTTTCGCTTTGGCTTCATCGAAACTGTCGGAAGCGACCATACTATGCAGTGCCTGGCGTTCTTCTTTAGTACCTTCGCCGCGTTTCTGGTGCGATTCTTTCATAATATCGCGCATTTGCTGGCGCTGTTGCTCGGTCAGGTTCAGGCCGGCAAACGGGCCGCCTTTACCTTCACCTTTATGATGCATCATTTTCATGTTCATCGGGGCGGCGTCTGTAGTAGCCGGTGCTGCCGTGGTATCTGCAGCGAAAGCCATAGAAGCAGAACCCAGTGCCAGAGTTGAAGCGACAAATAAAGCGGTCAGTTTACGCATATTCATTTCCTTAAAATTATTCTTCATCAGGAGCGCTGTACGTGAACAGGCTCATCTTTCGTCGGAGATAATAATAGGCCGATAAATATATAGTAATGCGATTGTGTGTAAATTTATTAAAGCCCGAAACACTTTTGTCCATCAATAATGAATGAATTATGAAGATGGTGCGTATTATTTGGAAAGTTTGGTTTCCCAGAGCATAAAAAACACCACAACATGATGTCTTTTTCTATAGGATTATTCCCACCAGCGGCCCACTTTATTATAATGTAGCCCCCTCCGCTACAACCGCCCGGCAACAAAATGATCGCAGTGCGCGAAGCACCGGGATCGCATCAATCTCTCGAAATCCCCGGTTCTCACTTACACTTTAAAACGTGCGGCAATTTGACGATTACAGGGCAAAACTAATTATTGCTTATATAATAGTTTCATCCCCCGCCGGTGTAAAACCTGTTATATGATGGAGATACGTGCACTACGGCCACTCCCGGGCCAGAAACCTGCGGCTGCGCTCATCGCACAGACCTGGCTGTCGTGCCCTTTTGAGGAATCATCATGTTCGCAGACCAAGGCCCTATGCTTCTTAACGCTCACTTCGGCACCAACAGCCCTTATTGGCGATTGGCGTTTGACAGCAATGCGTTGGCGTTGTCGGCAGTCAAAGGTAAAACTCATATGGCCGTGGCGCTCAGCGCCATGCAGGCGGCTAAAATCCGTCGCCTGAGCGGCATTACCGCCAGCCTTGATATCACCATCACGCTCGGCGGCGAACCGATACATCTGCATCTGGTCGGGCGACGAGTCAACAATCTGGAATGGGCAGGCACCGCCTCCGCCTTCAGCGACACTCAATCGGTCGCCCGTGACCTGGTACACGGCCTATCCTTTGCCGAGCAGGTGGTGTCCGAAGCCAACTCCGTGATTGTGATTGTCGATCAACACGGCCGCATTCAGCGTTTCAACCGCCTGAGCGAAGAGTACACCGGCCTGCACGAACATGATGTTATTGGTAAAAACGTCTTTCAGCTGTTTATGAGCCCGGAAGAAGCGGCGGCATCGCGGCGAAATATCGCCGGTTTTTTCCGCAATGGTTCATCCTACGAGGTTGAACGCTGGGTCAAAACGGTAAAAGGCGAGCGGCTGTTTTTGTTCCGCAACAAATTCGTCCACAGCGGTAGCGGGAAAAACGAAGTCTTCCTGATTTGTTCCGGTACGGACATCACCGAAGAACGCCGCGCCCAGGAACGCCTGCGGGTGCTGGCCAATACCGATATCATCACCGGCCTGCCCAACCGCAACGCCATTCAGGACAAAATCATCCAGGCTATCGCGGAGCGCGGTGACAGCAACGTTGGGCTGGTGTACCTCGATCTCGATAATTTCAAAAAGGTGAACGACGCCTACGGGCATATGTTCGGCGACCGTTTGCTGGTTGAAGTATCGCTGGCGGTGCTCGGCTGTCTGGAGCCCGATCAGGTTCTGGCCCGTCTTGGGGGCGATGAATTCCTGGTGCTGGCCCAACAGGCCGACCGCGAGGTGCTGCAACAGCTGGCCCAGCGTATTATCGATCGATTGAAAACGCCCTTCCGCATCGGCCTTATCGAAGTCTATACCGGTTGTTCGATTGGCATCGCGCTGTGCCCGGAACACGGTAACGATCTCGACGGCCTGATCCGCAGCGCCGACACCGCCATGTACGTCGCCAAAGAGCGCGGCAAACGCACCTTTACCGTATTCTCGCCGGAAATGAACAAACGCGTCGCCGAATATATGTGGCTGGACACCAACCTGCGCAAGGGTCTGGAGCAGAATCAACTGGTGGTTTATTACCAACCGAAAATCGATGCGCTCA
>RCUM01000414.1_pt1 | contig 26020 bp, 21 predicted proteins | sample 2166141 | NCBI WGS metagenome assembly RCUM01 (sample SAMN09932756, study PRJNA488358) | compost metagenome | isolation source: compost soil in crotonic acid-enriched | place: Germany: Experimental Botanical Garden
TCATCGCAATATCGCCAATATGGTTCTTGAGGATGACGATAGTCTGATGAGCGTACTGCAATATGCGCTGGAGTACCTGCAAGTCTCCGCCATTGTGTTGTGCGGCCATTACGGTTGTGGCGGCGTACAGGCTGCAGTGGCGTTACCGGCAATGTCGCTGGCACAAGAAGACAGCGCGTTGGCGCGACGGATGGCGCATTTGCGGCATTCATTGGAACATAACTTGCTGGATTATCAGCAGGCAGAGGGGAACGACGCTGCACGTCTGAACCGGCTTATCGACGCGCACGTGGTGACTCAGTTCACCCATTTAATTAGCAGCGAACCGGTGCGCCGACGCTGGGAGCAGGGCAAGGTGCTGGACGTTTTTGGCTGCGTTTACGATCTGCAAGAAGGGCATTTGAAGGAACTTGTCCATCAGAACGCTGCGGAGGTGGGTCATGAACTTCAGCACTCTGCGTAATGATATTCCTGCCGGAATAGTGGTGTTTCTGGTGGCATTGCCACTTAGCCTTGGCATTGCGCAGGCCAGTGGTTTACCTCCTTTCGTCGGGCTGCTGACCGGGGTCATCGGCGGTATCGTGGTCACCCTGCTGAGTCCGTCACGCTACGCTGTCAGCGGCCCCGCGGCCGGCTTGGTCACCATTGTGACCGGTGCCATGGAAACGCTGGGTTCGTTTTCATTGCTGCTGGTGGCGCTGATGTTGGCGGGGGCGCTGCAGCTTATTTTCGGCCTGCTGCGTGCCGGTCGCTGGATCACGCTGGTGCCCGGTACGGTGATCCAGGGCATGCTGGTGGCCATCGGTATTTTGCTGATCATGCAGCAGGTGCCGGTAGCGTTGGGCGTACAGGGGGACGCGAGCCTGAAGGCGTTGCTGGCAGAGGGGGCCGAGCTGTTGTCGCCCGCCTCGGCGCTGGTTGCCTTGGGTGCCCTGTTGATCATGTGGCTGTGGACCACCGCACCCGTGAAACGGATCCCGTTGGCCCGTTATCTCCCTGGTCCGTTGGTGGCGGTGCTCTGGGGCAGCCTGGCCGTGGTCTTTGGCGAGCGGTGGATGCCGGAAAGCATCGGCGCCATGCCACGCATTTCACTGCCTAAATTCGGTAGCGCCGAGGCGCTGGGCGAGCAGCTCAGCCGCCCGGACTGGCAAGGTGCCTGGCGCAACCCTTCGGTTTATCTCATCGCGCTGACGTTGGCGCTGGTAGCTAGCCTGGAAACCCTGCTGAGTCAGGAGGCGCTGAAAAAACTGAAATCCCAAACGCCGGCACCTTCGCCGGACAAGGAAATGCGCGCGCAGGGCGTCGGGAATATGCTGAGCGGTTTTCTCGGCGGTCTGCCGATCACTGCGGTGATTGTCCGCAGTTCGGTGAACGTCAATGCCGGAGCGCGTAGCCGCATGTCGATTCTGCTGCACGGTGTGCTGCTGCTGTTATGCGGCCTGTTCTTCAGCGATGCGCTAAACACCATCCCGTTAGCCAGCCTGGCGGCGGTACTGTTGTATACCGGCTATAAGCTGGCCTCTCCGGCATTGTTTATCGCCCAGTGGCGCCAGGGGTTGCCGCAGTTTATTCCCTTTATCCTCACCGTTTCCGGCATCATTATCTTCGGCATGCTGGCGGGCATTGCTATCGGGCTGATGGCGCAACTGTTGTGCAGTACCTACAAAAGCCACCGCAATGCGCTGCAACTGAGTTGTTACGACGATCATTATGTGGTGCGGTTTCACCAGAACCTGACTTTTCTGCATAATCCGCGTCTGCAAAGCCTGCTGGCGCAGATCCCCGATAACTGCGTGGTGATCGCTGAGCATGATAACGCCGAATATATTGATCCGGATGTCAAAGCCATGTTGGCGGACTTCGGCGCCGGTGCTGCTGACCGGGGTATCCAACTGAATCGCTGGCCGGTATAGCTCACATTTCCCCCTCCGGCGCGCCTGGAGGGGGAAATATGCGTAGTTTGGCATGACGATAGCGCTACATCACCGACCGGCTGTAGCGGCCAAAGCAATATTAAACGCTTATATTTAATTTAATATAAGAATAACTATCTGGATGGTTATATTTAAAATGGCGACAGTGTTATATATTGCACCTAATGTGGTGTCACCATACGTCTTGCGTTAACGTTACGTCTTAAATTAGCCCTTGATAAAATAATCTCAGAATTTTAATACCCTTTAAGTAATCTCATAAAACTCGCCATTCACATTGCTGCGTGCCTCTCTTGCCTGTGCACAGGCTGGCTGCGGGAAAATAGCTTGCTGATTATAGTAATGGAAATGGATATTCCGTTCGTAAATATATAAAGGAAGACCTGCAGTTAATGAATGTATTCTTACTATGTATAAATAAATGTTTAAGCGCTATTACGTTAAAGAAAATACGCCGTGTTTATTTTTGGCGTTGGTCCGTACTCAATTTATTTATATTGCTTACGCCGCCCACCCAAGCTGCATTGCCCAGTGCCGGGCAGGTTATCAGAGACGTAGAAACCACGAAGCCCAGCTTGCCGGCACCGGCAGCCTTACCCTCTCCTCTGCCAGAGGAAACACAGGTTGGCATTAGCGATGACACCTCGCCACGTTTGTGGGTTTCCGGTTTCCGGTTTTCGGTTTGAGGGCAATCAGGTTATTTCTTCCGAGCAGTTGGCGCCATTACTGAGCATGCTGGCAGGACACGAATCAAGCCTGGTGCAATTACAGGAAGCCGCACAGCGCGTGACCGCTTATTACCGTCAGCAAGGTTATGTGCTGGCGCACGCTTACCTGCCTAAACAGGAAATCGTTGACGGTTCTGTGCTTATCGCGGTGGTTGAAGGCCGATACGGGCAAATTCGGTTGACTAACAATTCGCATGTCCGCAGCGCCGTATTGCAGCAACCGCTGTCAGGCTTGAAAAGTGGAGCTATTGTCCACGGCGATACGCTCGAACGAAGCCTGTTGTTGCTCAGCGATATCCCAGGTTCGTTGGTAAAGAATACGCTCTCGCCCGGCACACAACCCGGTACGACCGATCTGACCGTCGATGCGGAGCCGGCGCCGTGGTTGAGCGGTTCGCTGCAGGCCGATAACTACGGCGACACCTATACCGGCAAATACCGGGGTAGCGGTGCGTTTAGCGCCAACAGCCCATTGCGGCTGGGGGACCAATTGGATTTGCGGCTGTTGAGCAGCGATAAGCATCAGCGTTACTACCGCGCTGGTTATCAACTGCCGGTCGGGCCCTGGTCTACGCGCATGGGCATCGCTCGTTCGCAGATGAGTTACCGGTTAGGAAAGGATTTCAGCGAATTACAGGCTCATGGGGATGCCGGTATCAACAGCATATTTATTTCCCAGCCACTGCTGCGCAGCCGCACCGCGAATATCAACGCACAGCTGCAGTTTGAGGACAAAAGGCTGCGGGATGATATCGATCTTTTTGACAGCCGCAGCCGCAAACACGTTGCTTTATGGACCGCAGAGATTAGCGCCAACGCTCAGGATCGCCTGTTTGGCGGCGGCCAGAGCGCGGCGTCTCTGGCCTACGGATTTGGAAAATTGGCTATCGATGATCCCTATGCTCGTCACTGGGATCGTCTGACGGCGGATACTGCGGGCAAATTCAGCAAGATGACGTTCAGCGCATTGCGCCTGCAAAATCTGAGTAGCCGTTTGCAACTCTATGCCCAACTGAGTGGCCAATGGGCACCTGGCAACCTGGATTCCTCAGAGAAGTTCAGCATTGGCGGTCCTTATGGCGTACGTGCTTTCGCGCCAGGCAGCGGCAACGGCGACCTGGGGTGGCAGAGTAGCCTGGAACTGCGCTATTCCCTTATGGCCGGTTGGCAACTGAGCACATTTTTCGATCAGGGGCAGGCGCGCATCAATAAACAGCCGTGGACGACGGAAAAAAATACCGTACATATGGCCGCTGCTGGCAGCTCGCTGGCGTGGGGGGGCGAGCACCATCAGGTTTCCCTTATCGCAGCTTTGCCGCTGGCCCGCTCGGGTACAGACCACAGCACCGAAAAATCTCCCCGAATTTGGATTCAGGCGGCCAGGTATTTTTGAGCGTCTGATGATGAAGCCCTTGCTGCCGGAGAGCAGCAGAAAATGATATCAATAAGGAAATAAAATCATGAATAAAATCTATGCATTAGTATGGAATCCTGCACAGGAATGCTGGAACGTGGTCAGCGAAAACTCCAGCCGTCGCGGCAAACGCAGCAGCAAACGCCGCCTGGCGGTAGCGCTGTCGCTGCTGGGCCTGGTGTCGCTGGAGCCGGCTTACGCCCTGCCGACCGGGCAGAATATCGTTTCCGGTCAGGGCTCTGTCTCCACTAACGGCCAACAAATGACCATCAATCAGCAAAGCGACAAGTTGATCACGCAGTGGGACGGTTTCAACGTCGGCAGCAACGAAAGCGTAACCTTCCATCAGCCGGGCAGCAATTCGGTGGCGCTGAACCGTGTGATGGGCGTCAACGGCAGCGATATCCAGGGGAAAATCGACGCCAACGGCAAGGTGTTCCTGGTGAACCCGAACGGCGTGGTGTTCGGTAAGAATGCCCAGGTGAACGTGGGGGGGCTGGTGGCTTCGACGCGTGACATCAGCAATGCCGATTTCCTGGCGGGCAAAAACCGCTTCGTCGGCAAATCTCAGGCGGAAGTGCGTAATGACGGTACCCTGACCGCCGCCCAGACCGGCAGCGTGGCGCTGCTTGGCGCCCGCGTCAACAACCAGGGTGTGATTCAGGCGCAGATGGGCAGCATCGCACTGGGCGCGGGCGATGACATCACGCTGAATTTCGACGGCAACAAACTGTTGAACCTGCAGGTAGACGGCGCAGCGGTGAATGCGCTGGCGCAGAACGGCGGCTTGCTGAAGGCCGAGGGCGGCCAGGTGCTGATGACCGCCAAAGCGGCAGGCGATGTGTTGCAGACCGTGGTGAATAACCAGGGAGCCATTACCGCTACCACGCTGAGCAATCAGGCGGGGCGGATTGTGCTGGATGGTGGCAACAACGGCGTGGTGAACGTGGCGGGTACGCTCGATGCCAGCGCGGCAGTGGGCAATGGCGGCATGATCGAAACCCGAGGCGCACGCGTGACGGTACAACCTGCGGTGCAGGTCACCACCCGTGCGGCCGGCGGCAAAACCGGCGGTTGGAAAATCGCAGCTGCCGAGGTGAACGTTGCCGACAACGGCACCCTGAATGCCGCAACGCTGGCCAATGGCCTGGCGAACAACAACGTGGCGCTGACCAGTACCCAGGGTGATGTGGCTGTCTCAGGATCGGTGGCCTGGCAGAGCGGCAATAAACTGTCACTGACCTCCGAACGTGCGAGCGTCAAGATCAACGCTCCGCTGAAGGCCACAGGTGCGGGTGCAGGGCTGGAACTGAACCACAAGACCGGTTATGCACTGAATAACGACGCGGCGGTGACGCTGTCCGGTGCCAACGCCGCGTTCAGCGCCAATGGCGAAGGCTATCAGGTAGTACAGAATCTACAGCAACTGCAAGCTATTGACGGCAATATGAACGGTCGTTATGTCTTGGGTACAGATATTACCAATGGCAGCAGAATTAACGCCATTGGCGGCAGCAATATGTTTACCGGCGTCTTTGATGGCCTTGGCAACACAGTCAAGGGATTATCCATTTCTGACAGTGGGCCTTTCGTGGGGTTATTCAGCTATTCATCCGGGCGTATCAGCAACCTGAAGCTGGATTCGCTGACCGTTATCGGCAGCGGCGGTGGTGACTTTGTCGGAGGTTTAACCGGGTTGAATTTCGGTGAAATCTCCAACGTTAAGGCCAGCAATATCCTGGTCCGTGGTGGCAGAGACGTCGGCGGATTGGTGGGGTGGAACTATGGCACGCTGGCCAATGTTTCGGCATCGGGTAAAGTGATTGGCCATCGTGAAACCTCTTCCATTGGCGGCTTGGTTGGCACCAGTTTTGGCAGCGGAGCCAATGTGAGCAATAGCCAGGCCGATGTCGAGGTATCAGGGGCTATGCAAGACAGTGCTTATTATGGCGGCGTTGGCGGCCTTGTGGGTAAAAATGACGGCGGTTCGATCGTTAATGTCATCAGCAAGGGGAATGTCAAGGCTACCGCCAACGGCCTGAGCGTTGGCGGTTTGGTTGGTCTCAATACCGCACCGGCTGTGATAAAGAATGCTGTAGCACTCGGTAATGTGACCACGGGGAAAGACGGTTATGTCGGTGGCCTGGTTGGGTTGAATAACGGTAACGTTGTCGATGCCTCTGCTGCGGGTAAGGTGAACGGTTATGGCGCGCTGGCGCTCGGTGGTGTAGTAGGCTGGAATGCGCAAGGCAAACTACAAAATGTGAAAGCCAGTGGCGATGTCCAGGATCTGGCCGCTGCTCAATTGGGTGGATTAGTGGGCTTTAACAGCGATGGCGAGATCAGGAATGCGCAAGCTGAAAATAGCGTCATCGGGGGCAACAAAGGTGCCATTGGCGGCCTGATTGGCGCTAACGAAAACGGTATTATTGCGGGTGTGAGCACTAAGGGAATGACGGTCGGTGGGGCTGATAGCCAGGTTGGCGGGGTAATCGGCCGTAATAAAGGCGATGTCACGGGTCTTAACTCCGAGGGTGGGGTTTCTGCCGGGAACGGCAGCGCCATTGGTGGCCTGATTGGTGTCCAGGAGGCCGGAAAAGTGGTCAATGTGACCGCCAATAGTACGGTTAAAGGAGGGAACAGTGCCCTGGTTGGCGGCCTGATAGGTAAGAATGCGGGGGGTGATATCACTAATGCCGTTGTGCAAGGGAGCGCCACTGGCGGTGAAAATAGCCGGGTTGGCGGATTGGTCGGGGCGCATTTACAAGGCACTATCAGCAACGCGGAATCACGCGTGACCGTCCAGGCGGGTAACAAAAGCTATGGCGGCGGCCTGGTTGGCGAGAACAACGGTGCCTTATCTCAGGTAAGCGCGTTTGGTAATGTCAGTGGCGGGGTAGAAAGCCATGTCGGCGGTTTGGTGGGCATTCATAATTTCCGTGCGGCGGATATCCGTCAGGCTAAGGCTTCAGGTAATGTCAGTGGCGGAAGAAACAGCCGCGTTGGCGGCCTCGCGGGCAAAAATGATGCGAGTATCTTCGATTCAACGGCTTCCGGTCGTTTAATGGGGGGCAGTTGGGCGTTTATCGGCGGCCTGACGGGTATGAATACCGGGAAAATTGCTAATTCGGCGTTTACTGGGGTAGCGGCTCCCTTGCCTTATAGCGCTGGTCAGCAGGTCGGTAGCCTGGTTGGGGTGAACCTGGGGGACTTGATTGGTAATAAAGTCTCGGGTTCCGCTGAAAACCTCCCGCTGGCGGGGATAAACCACCGCCCAGGTTCTATTAAGTAGCCTTAAACGGCGGATACATTATCTGCCACGGCCCCTCATTGGTTTATGGCTGATGGGGGGTATTTTTTATCCCTCACTCAGCATTACACCCCTCGCATGTATCCTCATTCTCCCCGCACTCCCAAACATCAATGATGCAAAAATTGATATTATTTGTTTACATATCATGGTGTTAAGTTGATGGTGTGTTCATTTTATTCTCCTTGTTAAGATTTTCTCATTCCTATGTGTTTGTAATTAAATGATATACCACTGGCTACTCTCGTAGGATTGACGGGAGGAATTGATAAGTCCACTTTGGATTTCAGAGTCATAAAAATGAAATCTATAATCAATAAAAGACATGATTTTCATGATGATATATCGTTGTTAGAGGTTATTAATGACAATGTAGAACCGGTGGGGCTCACTGGAGCCTTGAATCGGCGGTTGCCTCTTTTGGTAAGAAACAATAACACAGTGTTGACACGTGATTATATTTTTACCCATGTATGGGCCGCTCACGGATAAACGACTTCAAATAATAATCTTAACAACTATATTTCGATGCTCCGGAAAATGCTGTCTTCCCTCGGTGAGACAGATATTATTGCCACCAAGACAGTGAACTATACGAAGGAAGGGTGAATAGACACTATGTTGATGGTAAGCGTAGTGCCTTTCAGCTGGAATAAAGTCAATGCCATTCTGGATGGCCAGGTAATACAAGGGGGGAGAAGTATACGGTATCCCGGTTATTAACCGTAGAGTATGTCTATGAAAATGATCAATACTACCTCCAGAACAAGAAGATAACTCGCCACCCAAGAGATAATGTACAGGGGAAGAAGCGAATCGGGTGATGCCTGGAGGGGGGTAAAATAGCTTTATAAAAATCGAGAAGGTCAACGACGGCAGTTATCTTTTTTCTGAGAATAACTCCCCGTTCTTTGTTTTCACCAAAGTCCGATAAAATCCTGCTCCTTAACCGCATAATAGTAAGTCTGCGGTTAAGGAGATAGAGGCAGAGACAGATGGGCAGTGTTAAAAAGTCGCTCTCTATCATTACTTGCATCAGCTTCTAAATTTATTTTCCGAAGGTGTAAAATCACCGATTTCCTTTGGCAGTTTGCTAAGGACCTTGCGGTCAAGTTATTATCATTTTCTTGTAATATACGTGTTCTTGCAGGGTTTTAATTTATCCAATGGGCAATAGGTAAGTAGCGGCGCGTTAGTGTTAAGATTTTTGTCCTCCATATTGCTGTAGTAGTAAATATTTGCGTCCACATTGCAATTGTAATGGGCATGCTGGATCATGCTTTCCATTTCTTGCGAGGTAATCTTCCCATTTTTTATAGAATATATCTTGCATTTTTGATAACTCCCCAGATTAGTAATGCTAATCTGAGCATGGCTTTTATAAAACAGGCCGAAACTCAATAACGCCAGGCATGTAATGATGCACAATGCCAGTATTTGCCAAGGGCCACCTCTGATCAATACACTTCTCTTTTTTTCTCTCTGTAGGTGGTAACCATCAAATTTAACGATATCGTTAGAGTTTTCTGATGACGAAACGATCTCATTACAGTGAATACTCTTGGCTAAAAACTTAAAACCTTGCCGCGGATAGGTGATTAACAGTTCCTCCTCGCCAAGCTGAGCCAATGATTTTCTTAATCCAGAGATATAATTGTTTAAGTTATTGTTTGAAGCCTTAAGACCATAGTCCTCCCATACGTCATTAAGTAGCTGTTCACGAGTGATTAGTATGTTGTTATTCCTGACAAACAGGGATAACAGCCTGCCGGTGGGTTTAAGCAAGGGAATGCTATTATCTGGATCGCTAACATTATGCAGTGTGCCTGCCTGCTCATTATAACTGATGTTACCATTAATAATAAAAATCATGTTGTTTAACCCTTCAACTTTCCTGTCGAGAACTGATTTTGCTATCGAGATGATTTTTTTTCAATCCCCCAACTGGGTATGCAATAAGAATTATCCTTATTTTTGTGCTTTATTAGCCGATAATAGCTAACTGGAGCTTTACCATTTGATAATTTGATATATATATTATATATATATTAGGTTAAAAATCTATTTTATATTTAATTTTTTCGTATAAATCCTGTATTTTATTATTTTATCGACATAATATTTTGAGTTTTGTCCGGTTAGGGTAGATTAGTATGGCTGGCAACGAATAGCCGGAAACAACAAACAGGCTAGTAAATAAAAATCTATCTCTGCTTTTTAACTCGCTTGGAATTTATTATCGATATCCTCTTCTTATAAAGGAATGTAAAGGGTTTTTATGAAATTGAACAAAATCATGATGGCAGCAGTACTGGCTTTTAGCGCAACTTCCATGATGGCTAACGCCGCAGTTAAAGATCAGGGTCACGGTACCGTGACCTTTAAAGGCGCAATTACGGAAGCCCCTTGTTCTATTACACCTGAATCTGTAGACCAGACCGTCAATCTGGGCCAGATATCTAATGTGGTATTGAAAGACGGCGGCAACTCCACGCCGAAAAACTTCCAGATTAAATTGGAAAACTGTGAAGTAAGCGCAGGATCGGGCACGCCTGTGGTAGGGAAAAATAACGCCATCTCCATTACCTTTAGTGGTGCCTCGTCTGTTTCTGACTCGACGTTACTGGGTATTACTGGTACCGCTAAAGGTGCAGGTATCGCTATTACCGATGGTTCCGGTAGCCTGATCGAACTCGGTAAAGCGTCAAGTGCGCAGACGCTGAGCAACGGTGGCAACACTCTGAGCTTCTCCGCTTATCTGAAGGGCAGCATAGATAAAGATGCCGTGGTGGTCCCGGGCGAATTCCAGTCCGTGGCGGACTTTACTCTGGCTTATCAATAAGCCCTGCCGTGGTGAAATGAATAAAGCATGCGGGGCACGGGCTGCCCGCATGCTTTATTGCCGGAAGACAAGTTTGTGAATAGGGAATATTCAATGAGTCACTTTCCTGGGAAAGTAATGCCCCCTTTCATATTGACTCTGTTGTTATCTATTAGCAGTGCTCAGGCTGCACGCCAGACTCAGGGCTGGGGACGCGTCAATATGCAAGGGACCATTATCGATACCGCCTGTGCCATTACCGCCGGCAGTCGCGAACAGGTTATTGATATGGAGGCTGTGCCGATTGCCGATATTATTCGGGATGGCCAGGGGATAACCAAACCCTTCTCCATTGAGTTAATCAACTGCGTATTAACTCGGTCCAATAATAAATTACCGGACTGGCGACATTTTCAGGTGACCTTCGACGGTGAAGCGGATGGAGAATTATTTGGCGTGCAGGGCAAAGCAAAGGGCATTGCCCTGCAAATTGCCGACGGACAGGGAAATATTGCCACACCAGGGAAGCCTTTACCGCTCGGTGATATTTCATTAAGGGCCATGCAGCTGAATTATGCCCTGCGGCTGGTAAGCAATAACCAGTCATTGCGGGCCGGGGCCTATTCCTCCGCCGTACGCTTCAAGCTGGATTATTACTGATGCGGATAAAAATTATTAAATAACAGGGTAGAGGGTTATGGTGTTTTTTCCTGCCGGGAAGCAATCTCCTATTCGGCTGTTGAGGGTATGTATTTGTCTGGCGATAAGTTCTGCCGCGCCGTCGGGTTATGCCGATAAGGGTATTCAGTTTAATACCGATGTGCTGGATGTGAACGACCGAAAAAATATCGACCTGAGTCAGTTTTCGCGCAGCGGTTATATGATGCCGGGCACCTACAGCCTGACGGTACACATCAATAAAAATGAGCTGCCGGAGCAGAACGTCCCTTTCTATCCGCCGGACGATGATACGAAGGGCAGCCAGGCCTGCCTTTCACCGGCCCTGGTGGAGCAACTGGGGCTGAAGGCCGACGCACTGAAAGTGCTGCGCTGGTGGCACCAGGACGAATGCCTGGACATCGCCAGCCTGAAGGGCATGGAAGCCCGCGGCGACCTGGCGACTGCGGCGCTGTACCTGAGTATTCCGCAGGCCTATCTGGAATATTCTTCGCCGGATTGGGACCCGCCGTCACGCTGGGACGAGGGCATTGCGGGGTTGCTGTTTGATTACAACCTCAACGGCCAGACCCAGCGGCAGCAGCGTGACGGCTCGCAGAGCTACAGCCTGAGCGGTAACGGTACCACCGGCGCCAATCTGGGGACCTGGCGGCTGCGTGCCGACTGGCAGGGGCAGTTTAACCGCCAGACCGGCAGTGGGTGGGGTACCGACCAGCAACTGGACTGGAGCCGCTACTACCTCTACCGCGCGCTGCCGTCGCTGCGCTCAAAGCTGACGCTGGGGGAGGATTACCTCAATTCCGGCCTGTTCGACAGCTTTCGTTTTACCGGCGCCAGCCTGGTGTCGGACGACAATATGTTGCCGCCGAATCTGCGCGGTTATGCACCGGAAGTGGTGGGGGTGGCGAAGACCAACGCCAAGGTGACGGTCAGCCAGCAGGGCCGGGTGATTTACGAGACCCAGGTGGCGGCGGGGCCGTTCCGCATTCAGGACATCAACGATGCCGTATCCGGCGAGCTGGACGTGCGGGTGGAAGAGCAGGACGGCAGCGTGCAGACGTTCACCATGAACACCGCCAGCATTCCGTACCTGACCCGGCCCGGTTCAGTGCGCTACAAGTTTGCCGCCGGCCGGCCGTCGGACTGGCAGCACCGTACCAACGGCCCACTGTTCGGCACCGGGGAGTTTTCCTGGGGAGTGAGCAATGGCTGGTCGCTGTACGGCGGTGCACTGGGCGGTGGCGATTACAACGCGGCGTCGTTGGGTATCGGCCGCGACCTGATGGCGCTGGGCGCATTGTCGTTTGACGTCACCCAGTCGCGGGTGCGTTTATCGCAGCAGGACGGCACGCTGAGCGGCGCCTCGTACCGCCTGAGCTACTCGAAGAGCTTTGATGAGCTGGACAGCCAGGTGACCTTCGCCGGCTACCGCTTCTCGGAACAGGACTTCATGAGCATGAGCGAGTACCTGGATGCGCGCTATTACGGCAACCGGGTCGGTGGCAGCAAGGAGATGTACACCATCACCTTCAACCAGCAGTTCCGGGATGCGGGGGTCAGTCTGTATCTGAACTACGACCACCAGACCTACTGGGATCGGCCGGTGAATGACCGTTACAGCCTGACGATGTCGCGCTACTTCGACATCGGCCGCTTCAAGAACCTGAGCCTGTCGCTGTCCGGGTTCCGCAATAAATACAACGGCAGCAATGACGATGGCATGTACCTGTCGCTGTCGATGCCCTGGGGTAACGGCGCCAGCGTCAGTTACAACACCTCGGTGAACCGTAACGACACCACTCACCGGGTGGGGATTTATGACCGGTTGGATGAGCACAGCAACTACCAGCTGAGCGCGGGCCACTCACGCGGCGGCACCAACCTGAGCGGTTATTACAACCACCAGGGGGATATCGCCCAGGTGAGTGCCAACGCAGGCTACCAGGAAGGCAGCTATATCGCGCTGGGCTTCTCCGCCCAGGGCGGTGCCACATTAACACCACAGGGCGGCGCGCTGCACCGTATCGGCATGCCGGGCAGTACCCGTCTGTTGCTGGATACCGGCGGTGTGGCCGGTGTACCGGTGCGCGGCTACGGCAGCACCAGCAACACCAACAGGTTCGGCAAGGCGGTGGTGGCGGACGTGAGCAGCTACTACCGCAACCAGGCCAGCATTGATCTGAACAAACTGGGTGACAATGCCGAGGCCAGCAAGTCGGTGGTGCAGGCCACTCTGACCGAAGGGGCGATTGGCTACCGGAAATTTGACGTGATCGCCGGGGAGAAGGCGATGGCGGTGATCACCCTGGCGGACGGCAGCACACCGCCGTTCGGTGCCACGGTGATGAACGCCAACAAGCAGGAAACAGGGATAGTGAACGACGGCGGCAACGTCTATCTGAGCGGCCTCCAGGCCGGTGACCGAATGACGGTGCACTGGAGCGGCGCGGCGCAGTGCACCATCAGCCTGCCGAAAATGCTGCCGGACAGCACGCTGAGCAACCTGTTGTTGCCGTGCCAGGCGCTGCAGACGGACGAGACCGATGCGTAATAGTGCAGATACCCTATTTGAATCAGCAAGAGAGACTTTTTATGAAAACGCATTTTGTCATCAATAACTCCTGCCTGACCACCGCCGCCCTGTTGGGCGCATTGCTGGCCCCGCAGGCGCAGGCGGCGATAGCGCTGGACCGCACCCGGGTGATTTTTGACGGTGGCCAGAACTCGGTGAGCCTGAACATCAGCAACCAGAACAAGCAACTGCCGTACCTGGCGCAGGCCTGGCTGGAAGATGAACAGAGTACCAAAATCCAGAGCCCGCTGGTGGTCCTGCCGCCGGTTCAGCGCGTGGAGCCGGGCAAGCCGAGCCAGGTGAAAATCCAGGCGCTGCCGGCGGCCAAGCTGCTGCCGCAGGACCGCGAGACGCTGTACTACTTCAACCTGCGGGAAATCCCGCCGAAGAGCGACAAGCCGAACACCCTGCAGATAGCACTGCAGACGCGCATCAAGCTGTTCTACCGCCCGGCGGCAATCACCCCGACCCAGGCAGAGATGGCCACGCCGTGGCAGGAGAAGCTGACACTGAGCAAGCAGGGCGACAAGTACCAGGTAAATAACCCGACGCCGTACTACATCACGATTGTGGATGCCGGCAGCAAAAAAGGCGCGGAAGGGGTGAAAGGTTTTGAGCCGCTGATGGTGCCGCCGAAGGGCACTGCCTCATTGGGCGTCAGCGCCGCTGCGCTCGGTAGTAGCCCGGTACTGATCTACATCAACGACTACGGCGGCCGTCCGCCGTTGGTCTTTAACTGCAGCGGCGGAACTTGCCAGGTGGCGCCGGAGAAAGACAAGTCATAACGCCGTCATCAGGGCAGGTGAGCGGGAGGAAGAACAATGCAACGGATAAGCAAGAAATTGAGTCAACACCTGCCGGGTTACTGCGACTGGCGGTACTACGGCACTCTGGGCGCATTGGCGCTGATGGCCCCCATCACGCTCGGCACCCTGCTGCTGTTGCTGCCGACTGCCCGCGGGCAGGCGGTGGATAACGGGTATATCGACGGTGACAACGGTGTGCTGCAGGTGCGCGGTGCCTTGACCGAGAGCGCCTGTCGGCTGGAGATGGGCAGCGCGCGGCAGGACATCCAACTGGGTGAAACCGGCACCGGCCGGTTGCAAAACGTCGGTGACCGGGGCACGCCGGTGGGGTTTGAGCTGCGGTTGCAGGATTGCCTGCGCAGCCCGGCGGGCAGCCGCGACAGCCGCACCGGCGCGCTGACCTGGGCGGCGAATCAGCCGGCGGTGACGGTAAGCTTCAGCGCCCCGGCGGACGTTAACAATCCGCAATTGGTGAAGGTGCAGGGTGTCTCTGGGCTGGCGCTGCGCCTGACCGACTCGCTGGGGCAGGATGTGCGGCTGGGCAGCCGTGAGCAACCGCTGCTGCTGACGCCAGGGCAGAACACGCTGGCATATCACGTTGCGCCGGAACGTACCCGCGCGCCGCTGATAGCGGGGGCTTATTCGGCTGCGATGGACTTTCGGTTGAGTTATGACTGATAAGGGGCGGGCGATGCGCATCATAAAGCGGGTAGAAAACCGACCTGTAAAGGGGAAACCGGTATTGGTTACCCTGTTGCTGCTTGCGGTAGCGGCGTTCTGTACCGATAGCGATGCAGTCACCACCATTAATATTTCCGGCACCGTTATTGCCCCCCTATCCTGCGTGATTAATGGTAATCAGATAATAGAGGTTAACTTTGGCAACGATCTGGTGACTACCCGGGTGGATGGCAGCCGCTATATGAAAACGCTGGACTATACGCTGACCTGTAAAAACAACACCTCCAATGCGATCAAAATGAAGTTCCAGGGTAACGCCACGGCGTTTAACAACAGCGCACTGCAGACCGAACAGGCCGATCTGGGGGTTGAATTGCGCGCCAACGGTCAGCCGATGCCGATCAACAATTGGTTGAATTTCACTTACCCCAACAAGCCGCTGTTGCAGGCAGTACCGGTGAAAAGGGACGGCGGCGTGCTTAAGGTGGGCGATTTCAGCGCTGGGGCTACCTTGATGGTGGACTATCAGTGAGCGGAAACGGGAGTAGAAAAATGATATCGCCGCGCTGTTTCTCCGCTGCGTTGCTGCTGGGGTGCATGCCGTTACGGGCTGAAATTAATACGATTTTTTATGGCGCGCTAAATGAACCTCCACCCTGCATTATCAATAATGGTGAGCTGGTTGACGTAGATTTTGGCGATAGGGTCGGGGTGAGGAAGGTCGATGGGCAGAACTATATACAGACGGTGAACTACCGCATCACCTGCGAGTCGGGCATTAGCGGCATGGCGATGGGGCTGAAATTGACCGGTAACGCGACGGGCTTTGACAGCGCAGCGCTGCAGACCAACATCACCGATCTTGGGATCCGTCTGTTGCAGAATGGGCAGCCCTTCGTACTAAACCAGCGTATCAATATTGATGCGGCTAACCCACCTGCCTTACAGGCGGTGCCGGTGAAAAAGCAGGGTGTGGAACTGAAGGCCGGTGCCTTTACGGTGACGGCGACGCTGCTGGCGGACTACCAATAGGATAAGGCGATGCGCATAACAAAAATCATGCTTATTGGCCTGTTGGCAGGGGCCATCAACATGCAGGCGAGTGCGGTGGATAATATGAAGTTGCACGGTGCACTGGTAGCGGAGCCTTGCACCTTGTTGCCGGGCGATGAAAACGTGGAGCTGGATTTTGGCACGGTGATAGATAAATACCTGTACCAAAACCAGCGCACGCTCAGCAAGCCATTTCAACTGCGCCTGGCGGATTGCGACATCAGTATAGGTAAAGCGGTGCAGATCGTTTTTAGCGGTACCGAGAGCCTGGCGTTGCCTGGCCTATTGGCGCTGGATGCCGGCAGCCAGGCACAGGGAGTTGCCGTAGGTTTTGAGACGCCGCAGGGGCTCCCCTTACTTCTAAATACGTGGGGCCAGAACAATCTATTGGCGAGTGGCACCAATATTTTTGCCATGCAGGCTTATATACAGGGTGAGCCGAGCGCACTTGCCAATAAAAATATCAAGTTGGGTACATTCTCGGCTATTGCAACTTTTACATTACGCTATGAGTAATCTTTTTATTAATATGCACCATCGGAATCGGAAATGACTGGCGCAACAATGATGGCGTAAAGCGGTGCTGCTATTTACGCAGGGAGCTCGTGCCTGGGCTAAAGATTAAATGCTGATTATAAGATTCACTGTTCGCCAAGTTAACATGGATTAATACAAAGGAGTGAATATGAAAAACACCCTGACTGTCGCTATTTGCGATAGGGATAACTATTTTTCCGAGGGTATAAAATACGTTCTGCGGGATTATTTTCATCAAAAAGGGCAGAGCGTGATTTTTGTCTCATCCCATTCAGCGGCAGTCCCGGCCGATCTGGTTTTTGCTGATGCGCCCGAGTCCAGGAGAGCACGTTATTGCCATGTTGCCTCAGCCGCTACCGGTAATACGTTATTTTTTTCTATCAGAAAAAAAAAGAGTCGTTATCAAAATAATCTCACGACCTGCCAGCGAGAAGCTGGAACATTCTATCGTTCCGAAGGGCCGCTTGCTATTTATAGCATGTTGGACCGTGCATTGGCGGCAAATCCGAAAATCCGGTTCAGGAGCCATTGTGCATTATGTACCAGCAGCCAATTAACCCGGCGTGAGCTGGAGGTTTTGCATTATCTGCGAGAGGGAATTTCTCAGACGGAGACGGCCGAATGCATGCAGCTCAGCGTGAAAACTGTGAATACGCATAAGCAGTCGGCGATGCGAAAAATGGATCTGAACCGAAAACATGACTTTATTAATTGGCTGATGCGCAGAGAGTGATATGTCTGGACCAAATGTTTAATTATATTGCAATCAAGGAATGAGTTTCTCCAGGAGGAAATATGTCCATGTATACTTTTATGAGTCTGGCAGTGATTTTAATGTTGATCGTTATGAGTGTCTTTTCATTTTTTATGCACTTTAGGCTGTCAAAGAAAAAAATGCTAGGGTTTCATTGTAATAAAAAGGGTATTTTTCGGCGTTGATGCTCTCATAGTAAAAACTGTTTCATTTGTTTTTTATATTCAAATGAGTTGCTGGTTTTTTAGTTATAGGTCATATCAGGTATGAAATTATCATTAGCTTTTGTTTTTTTAATGCTTTGGTCAGGGTTTTCCAATGCCAGCATTTATTTTCAGGTCACTAAAAGGGTGGGGACATTTTTTATAGGAAAATTCTATTATGACCTTTTGGGTTGGGATGTCGATGATATGACCCCAAATCCATGTTATCAAAACTCACGTTGCGAAATACTGATTACCAGTAGTCATAATACTGCAGGTCTTACCTCTGATGCTGATGGGACTTGGAGTGCCAATAAATATTCTTGGGTGTTGAACTCAGTGACTGTTGGTGAACTTGGCGGAAATTTTAAACAGTACGTAGGTATACCGAGAAGTGGAAAGTTTGATTATTTCAATATTTTTGGCGGTAGCGGATGTGTCGGGCTTTTTTATAATATATCCGGCTCCTGGTGGGTGCCGAACACCTTCAATAGATTGCCTTCATCAATATGCGCCATCCCACCGGAAGAGCAAAACACCTGCAATATTGTGATGCCACAGATTAATCTGGATCATGGCATCCTGGAAGAAGACAACCTAAATAATAATAAGGTATCCAGCGCGCTGGCGGTAACCTGTACCAATACGACCAACATACTGCTGTATATCAATGAGGGCGATGGCGGGGTGCAATTACGCAGCGATGGCAGTTTGTACTCCAACCTGCTGCTTAATGAACAACCTGCCAAGAATGGCATCGCTCTGCAGGCCGGCCCGTCGGGGGCCGTGGTGCAGATCAGCTCAGTATTAAGAAAAGTGGGTGACGTCCCCCCAGGCCCTTTCCAGGGTAGCGCCGTAGCGATATTGGCACTACCCTGATCCGCCGGGATTTGGTTATTCCGTGCTCAACAGATGAAGCAGCGCCTGGGTTACCGCCCCGTTGTCGGAACTGAGCTGCTCCAGAAGGGAGAAATGGTTCTTTCCTTCGACGGCAAGGTATTCCGCAGGGATATGGCTATCCAGTAAATGTTGGTAATACAGTCTGGAGTGTTCGATCAATTCCGGTAACTCGCCGCCACCCACGCAGACTTGGGTGGGCACGTTGCCAGCCGTGAGCTGAACGGGGCTGAATGATTCTATCTCCAGCTCTGTCAGTTGCAGTTTGTCATTTAACCAACACAGGCTGATAGGGCGTAAATCAACCAGCGCGCTGATCGGCATGGCATGAGAAATTAAAGGATGCCAGGAGTGCAATGCCGTCAAATGCCCGCCGGCGGAATGCCCGGACAGGCAAACTTTTCCCTCGGTCAGTTTAAAGCGCGATGCGTTGTGGCGTAAGAAATCAAGCATTATGCCTATTTCCCCCACTATCTGCGTCATGGATGCCTCTGGTGCCAGGGTGTATTCCACTAAAATAACGTTAACGCCGTTTTTTATTGGACCTTCGGCAATAAAGGCAAAGTCCTCTTTTGTGCAGTTCTGCCAATATCCGCCATGAATAAAGATCAATGTCGGTGCGCCGTTGATACCACAGTCAAAAAAGTCCAGGCGAGTTCTTTCTTTATCATGATAAAAAATATCGCGCGTGCAGGCCAGGGTTGAATATGTGTGTTGACTTCTTTTCTGGAAATTAGCGTAAACCTCAGGGAAGTTATCTATCGCCTGGGTGTTATTGTAAGCTTTGTCTAATTCAGTGCGATTTATTGCTTGATATTGTAATCCCATAATTTATTCTCCTGATGGTTGTGTTAATTTACCTTCGAGTTTCAGCTATCCTAAGGCCATCAGGATAATTACCTTAGGCAAAAGATGTTGTTTTTGCGTATTGATAGATGGTGCTGAAGGGGAGAAGTTTTTATCTTCCTCTATTATTAAAGTAATTCATTCGTTATTTTAATTTTCAAACTTAAAGTATCATTTTAAATTATATATTAAGAAGGGGTAATTTCAATGCAGCTGTCCTGGCCTCATGCAGATAATGCCTTGTTCGTCATACAGAGCGTAGATCATCCGCTGTAGTGTTCCGATGTCTTCAGATTCATCCAGCAGCCGGGTGCTCATGATGATGGGATAAACCCGATGCCGCTCGTCCAATGCGTTGTAGACCACGCCCGGGCGCTTCAGGCTGTGCAGGCAGTGAGGGACCGGCACGATGCCTTCCCCTGCACCTGGGGACCATTGCCGGTACAAGCATCATTGGTACGCAAATAGCGATGAGCTCTTATGTCGCCTGTTTTTACCCCGGGCAATGACCTCAACGGGCCTTGGATGGGGTCTGGGTGTTGGCCGCATTGGCGCTATTCTGGGGCCGTTCATTGGCGGTTTGTTGATTGATATGGAGTTGACGCTACAGCAAAACTTTATGGCTTTCGCCCTGCCGTCGCTGTTGGCGGCCGTCTGCCTGTTTTTCGTCAATCCACGCCTGGCGGCATCCTGAAATTTAATGGCATTGCCATTGGGAAGATACTCGGCACGAATTTGGTTCGATGAAGAGTCCATACCCCGAAAAGCAAAAAAACCGCCATAGGCGGGTTCTTCTAAATGTGGTGCCCGGACTCGGACAACCGGCGCTTGCGCCGGGTTGAACAACGCTTCAGCGTTGGCCCGCAGGGTGAGGCCTTCGGCCGAATAATCGAACTTGTTCGATGGAGAGTCCTATCCCTGAAAAGCAAAAAACCCGCCATAGGCGGGTTCTTCTAAATATGGTGCCCGGACTCGGAATCGAACCAAGGACACGGGGATTTTCAATCCCCTGCTCTACCGACTGAGCTATCCGGGCAACGCGCAGCATTAAACCGTATTGGCCGGGGGCCGTCAACGGCTTTATGCGTGAAATACCTGAAAAAGCATTCGGTTGCTGACTTTTCAGGCAAGGCGCGCAAAAGTACGCCCATTTTGGTTGCGAAAGTGCCTCGTCAGCCCAGCCTATCGCCGTTCAATCAGCCTAAAGCACCGTTTCTGCGGCACTGCGCTACCTGCAAGATATCTTCCGCCAGCCGTTTGGCGACGGATACATCCTGGAGCTGGCGTTTTACCAGCAGTTTGCTCAGACAACCTTCCTGAATCAGCTCCATTTGCTGCGCCACCATATCGGCGTCGTCGGCGTCCATTTGGCGCAACAGGTCGCGGGTCAGCTCCAGCGATGTCAGCTTCTGCTGCTCCGCCAATTGGTGTATCGGGTGATCCGTTTCCGGGAAGAAGCTGCAGGCGGCGATAAACAGGCAACCGGGATAACGATCGTGCTGGACGTATTCTGCCAAAATGTCATAGCGCGCCAGCAGTTTTTGCTGCGGGCTCAGGGTTTCATCCAGCAGCAGTTGGCGGCGCCAGGTGTCGATTTGCTGGCCGTGGTAGCGCAGGCTGTCATACAGCAGTGCTTCGCGATCCGGCCAAAACCGTTTGAGATCGCTGGGCTGCACCTCGAGTTTGTCCGCCAGCATTTCCAGCGTGGTGGTCGCCAGGCCCTGTTGTTCCAACAGCCCCAGTGCCGTATCAAGAACATGTTCACGTTGCACTTGTGCTCCCTCCAAATTCAGTTCTGATCCACAGTGTCGTTTACTGCACTACTTTCTGCAAATGCGCGCCAAACGTCGGCGCATCCATAAATCCGGTTACTCGTTGGGTCGTCAGCTCTTGTCCGGCGCCGTTAAAGAACAGAATGGTCGGCAATCCGAGCACTTGCAGGTGCTTGAGCAGCGCCACCTGTTCAGCATTGTTGGCGGTGACGTCCGCCTGTAGTAATACCACGTTAGCCAGCTTAGCCTGAACCGCCGCGTCGCTGAAAGTATATTTCTCGAACTCCTTGCAAGCGACGCACCAGTCGGCGTACAGATCCAGCATCACTGGCCTGCCTTGTGCCTGCTGCAGTGCCAGGTTGAGTTGTTCGACGTTATTAATCCGCGCGAAGTTCAGGTGCGGCACTGCAGCCTGCTGCGCATTGTCGGTGCCAAAGGCCCAATCCTGCAGCGGCCTTGCGGCGATCACCGCCGCCGCCAGCAGCAACATTTGCAATACGCGCGTCCAACCGCGTGAAGTTTTCAGGCTCAGGGCGAACGCCCACCCGAAGAAGGTCAGGCCGAGCAGGCTCCACATCCGCAGCCCCCACAGGTCGCCGAGCACCCGCTCCAACAGGAATACCGGCAGCGCCAGGATCACAAAGCCGAAGGCTTCTTTTACATACTGCATCCACGGCCCGCTGCGCGGCAGAAGACGATTGCCGAACAGGGTGACGAGCACCAACGGAATACCCATCCCCAGCGCGTACAAGTACAGCGTGCCGCCGCCGGCCCACATATTGCCGCTCTGGGCGATGTAAAGCAGGATGGCGCTGAGCGGCGCGGTGGTGCAGGGCGAACAAATTAATCCGGCCAGCGCGCCCATCAGGAACACCCCAGGCAGCGAGCCGCCCTTTTGGGTGTTGCTCCAGCCTGCCAGCCTCGTTTGCAGCGAAGAGGGCAACTGCAGCGAATACAGGCCAAACATCGACAGCGCCAGCGCGATAAACAGCACCGACAGGCCGATCAGCACGTACGGATGCTGCAACGCCGCCTGGAACTGCAGCCCGGCGGCCGCGACGACCAGGCCGAGCAGGGTATAGGTGAGTGCCATACCCTGTACGTAAACCACCGCCAGCGCCAGAATGCGCCCGCTGCCGTGCGGTTTTTCGCGGCCCAGAATGATGCCAGAAATCAGCGGGTACATCGGCAGCACGCAGGGTGTGAAGGCAATGCCAATACCGATCAACAGGGCCCAAAGCGGCGAAAACGGCAGGTTGGCTGGCGTGGGTTCCGTTGGCACGGCAACGGGTGGCGCTGCGGCGGCGCTCACCGCATCCAGTGGGATCACTCGCGTTTCAGGCGGGTAGCAGAAACCGGCTTCCGCGCAGCCCTGATAGGTTACGCTCAGGCTGGCGCCGTTGGCCGCTTGTTGCAGTGGAATGTTCAGCGCGAGCTGTTGCTTGAAAATAGCGACTTCACCGAAGAACTCATCCTTGTGGCTCAGTCCTTCGGGCAACGCAAAGGTGCCTAGCGTTGCCTGCTGCGGTACCAGCTTGATCTGCTGACGATAAAGGTAGTAACCGGGGCGGATTTGCCAGCTCAGGGCCAGTTGGTGGTCCTGTTGCTTAAAGTCAAAGGCGAATGCCTGATCGACAGGCACGAACTGGCTGCCGCCGCTTTGGCCGAACAAGGAGGCCTGAGCCGCCTGCGGCAAAAAAAACAGGCTGCAGAGCAGGAATATTACTTTAATGAGGCGTTGATCCATAACAGGTAGTCTTTATCTCCAGCCATCACCGGCAGCACCAACAGCTCGGGCGTTTGATACGGGTGATGTTGTTTCAGGGTGTTGAGCAGGGCGTCTTGATGGCGGCGGTCGCTTTTGAACAACATCTGCACTTCGTATTCCTGTTCCAGTTTCCCTTCCCAGTAATAGAGCGATGTCGCGCCGGGCAGCAGCGTGGCGCAGGCTGCCAGCTTTTCCCCCAAAACCCGGGCCGCCAGGTCTTGCGCGGTAGCCTCATCGGGTGCAGTGCAGAGTATGACGACAGCTTCGCAATCAGACATTTTCAGCCCTCTCATCCAGATTATCAGTAGGCACTATACCCTGAAGGCGAGTTGGCTAGAAGGCGAGTTTATCGCCAGTGAGGCGAGGTTCGGGAGAGAACCGGGGCCGCAGCCCCGGTAAAAACATTACAGCATCACGCTGCCCAGCAGGAAGCCGAACAGCACCGACAATACCACCCCGATGGTGCCGGGGATAAAGAACGGGTGGTTAAACACGAAACGCCCGATGCGCGTGGTGCCGGTATCGTCCATCTGCACCGCCGCGACCAGTGTCGGGTAGGTTGGCAGAATGAACAGGCCGGAAACGGCGGCGAAGGACGCGATGGCGGTCAGCGGCGAGACGTTCAGCGCCAGCGCCATCGGCATCAGCGCCTTGGCGGTGGCGGCCTGCGAGTACAGCAGCGCCGAACAGAAGAAGAAAATTACCGCCAGCAGCCATGGATGAGATTGGATCACCGCGCCTGCGGTTTCTTTGATCCAGTCAATGTTGGCCTGCACGAAGGTATCGCCCAGCCAGGCCACGCCCAGAATACAGATACAGGCGCTCATGCCGGCCTTAAAGGTACTGGAATTGAGCACCATATCGGTGTCGACCCGGCACAGCAGAGTGGTCAGGGTAGCGACGCTCAGCATGATGATCAAAATGGCATTGGTGGTGTTCATCAAGGGTTTTGCCACCAGCCCAAGGCCCGGGCTGTTGATGATGGCGTAGGCCACCACGCAGACCACGCCCAGCAGGAACAGCAGCACCGAGGCTTTGGCGCGCGGTTTGATGTCTATCGCCTTGTTGCCGCGCAGGGTAATCAGGCCTTCTTCCAGGCGTTTCAGGTAAACCGGGTCGTCAGACAGTTTGGAATCAAACAGCCAGGACACCAGCAGCGACATCAACAGCACGGCGCAGAAGGTGGACGGCATCACCACCATCAGCATATGCAGATAGCTGACGCCATGACCTTCCATCACCGAAGACATATACACTACGGCGGCGGAAATCGGCGAGGCGGTGATGGCGATCTGCGCAGCTACTACGGCGGTGGACAGCGGTCGGCAAGGCTTGATGCCCTGTTCTTTCGCCACTTCGGCGATGACCGGCAGTGCGGAGAGCGAAATATTGCCGGTACCGGCGAAGATAGTCAGGAAATAGGTGACGATCGGCGCCAGAATCGTGATGTGTTTAGGGTTCTTGCGCAGCAGTTTTTCCGTTTGCTGGACCAGATAATCCATACCGCCGGCCACCTGCATGGTCGAGATCGCGGCAATCACCGCCATGATGATGGAAATCACGTCGAAAGGGATGCTGCCCGGCTTAACGCCAATCAACGCCAGGACCAAAACCCCCAACCCGCCTGCAAATCCGATACCGATACCGCCCAATCTGGCCCCTAAAAAAATGGCCAGCAGAACGATAACCAATTCTACGGCTAACATAGTGTCTACTCCTTAAAATAAGATTATTTGAAAATGAAAAGTTAAAAATTTGTGGGCGACAGAAAGTAAAAAGGCACGCTATCCAGAGGATTTAGCGTGCCTTTTAGGGCTACCGGGTGTATCTGTTATTGTTCATTTTCATCCGTATAGCGTTTGGCTTTATAGGCCGGGTGCATCAGGTTCTCCACGGAGAAGATGTCATCCAGCTCGGCTTCGGTCAGCAGACCGCGTTCCAGCACGACTTCACGTACGCTCTTGCCGGTTTCGGCGCAGATCTTCCCGACGATGTCACCGTTGTGGTGGCCAATGAACGGGTTCAGATAGGTGACGATACCGATAGAATTGAACACGTAGTGCTCGCACACTTCTTTATTCGCGGTGATGCCGTTAATGCATTTTTCCAGCAGGTTATAGCAGGCGTTGGTCAGGATATGGATTGACTCAAACATCGCCTGGCCAATCACCGGCTCCATCACGTTCAACTGCAGCTGGCCCGCTTCGGCGGCCATGGTAACGCAAGTGTCGTTGCCAATCACCTTGAAACATACCTGATTGACCACTTCCGGTATCACCGGGTTTACCTTGGCCGGCATGATGGAGGAGCCCGCCTGCAATTCCGGCAGGTTGATTTCGTTCAGGCCGGCGCGCGGACCTGAGGATAACAGGCGCAGGTCGTTGCAAATCTTGGACAGTTTCACCGCCAGACGTTTCAACGCGCTGTGTACCATCACGTACGCGCCGCAGTCGGAGGTGGCTTCAATCAGGTCTTCGGCCGGCACTACCGGCAGGTTGCTGACTTCCGCCAGTTTTTGCACAGCCAGGTGCTGGTAGCCTTCCGGCGTGTTCAGCGCAGTACCAATCGCCGTGGCACCCAGATTCACTTCCAGCAGCAGTTCTGCTGTGCGATGCAGGTTACGGGTTTCTTCTTTCAGCAGCACGCTGAACGCGTGGAATTCCTGACCCAGGGTCATAGGTACGGCATCCTGCAACTGGGTGCGCCCCATTTTCAGAATGGTTTCGAACTCTTTCGCTTTGCGATCAAAACCTTCACGCAACTGGTTGATGGCGTCGATCAGTTTCTGGTTGGAGGCGTATACCGCGATGCGGAAACCGGTAGGGTAGGCGTCGTTGGTGGACTGGCATTTATTAAGGTGATCGTTAGGGTTCAGATATTGATATTCACCTTTCTGATGGCCCATCAGTTCCAGACCGATATTCGCCAGCACTTCGTTGGTGTTCATGTTCAGCGAGGTACCTGCGCCGCCCTGGAACACGTCGACCGGGAACTGGTCCATGCATTTGCCTTTATCCAACACTTCGTCACAGGCCTGGATGATGACATCGGCGATTTTGCGCGGAATGGTTTTTAGCTCTTTATTTGCCAGCGCTGCGGCTTTTTTTACCATCACCATGCCACGGACGAACTCGGGCACATCGCTGATTTTGCTGTTGCTGATATAGAAGTTTTCAATCGCACGCAGGGTATGAACACCGTAATAGGCTTCTGCGGGGACTTCACGTGTTCCTAACAGGTCTTCTT
>RCUM01000415.1_pt1 | contig 25978 bp, 25 predicted proteins | sample 2166141 | NCBI WGS metagenome assembly RCUM01 (sample SAMN09932756, study PRJNA488358) | compost metagenome | isolation source: compost soil in crotonic acid-enriched | place: Germany: Experimental Botanical Garden
ATCGTGAAAACGAAGGTGATATGATCTTCGCCGCAGAAACCATGACCGTTGAGCAGATGGCGCTGACCATTCGCCACGGTAGCGGTATTGTGTGCCTGTGTCTCACCGAAGAACGTCGTCAGCAGCTTGAGCTGCCGATGATGGTGACCAACAACTCCAGCCAGTTCCAGACCGCCTTCACCGTGACTATCGAAGCGGCGCAGGGTGTAACGACCGGTGTTTCCGCGTCCGATCGCCTGACCACCATTCGCGCGGCGGTAGCCGATAACGCCAAGCCGAGCGATCTGAATCGTCCTGGCCACGTGTTCCCACTGCGTGCGCAGCCGGGTGGCGTCCTGAGCCGTCGTGGCCATACCGAAGCGACTATCGATTTGGTATCGATGGCCGGTTTCAAACCTGCCGGCGTGCTGTGTGAACTGACCAACGATGACGGCAGCATGGCGCATGCGCCAGAAGTTATCCTGTTCGCCAAACAGCATGATATGACCGTACTGACCATCGAAGATCTGGTGGCCTACCGCCAGGCTCACGAACAGAAAGCCAGCTGATATCGGACTGATTTTCTGAATATAAAAAAGCCGCGAATGCGGCTTTTTTTGGCTTAAAAGGTTTAACCGATCCCGCCGCTTTGCAATAACGTCAGGCTGAATCCCATCACCGCCATTCCGCACAGCACGCCGTAACTCGGGTTATTGTTCGGATCAATTTCTTTCGCCAACGGCATCAGCTCATCGACCGACAGCGCCACCATAATACCGGCGACTGCCGCCATAATCGACGCCATCACCACCGGCGATATCATCGGGCCGAGCAGCAGAAATGCCAGCACGCCGCCGAGAATTTCCGCCATGCCGGAAATACCCGACCACAGCAACGCCTTGGTCTTTGAGCCGGTTGCGGCGTACACCGGCCCGGCGACCGCCAGGCCTTCAGGAATATTGTGAATGGCGACGGCCAGCGCGATACCCATTCCCAGCTCCAGATCGGCGCTGGCGGTCACGAAGGTGGCAATACCCTCAGGGAAGTTGTGCAGGCTGATGCCTAGCGTCAGCAGCACGGCAGTGCGTTTCAGGTTGTGCGGCTGGAGTGGTTTTTGCAGTAAATCCTGCGGATGCTGGTGTGGCAGCATCCGGTCCAGCGCAAAATAACCCAGCAGGCCAAGCATGAACATGCCGTAGCCCAGCATGGGTGACATACCGACGGTGTGCAGCGCCGCGGGCAGCATTTCCATCAGCGATATCAACAGCATAATCCCGGCCGCAAAGCCGAGAGCAAACGCCAGCATTCGGTTGGATGGCTTCTGGCCGATAATGCCGAACAGGGCACCGACAAAGGTGGCGCCGCCAGCCAGCAAGGTCAGGAGCAGCGGTACGGACATAGTCTTCTCCTGTACGTTGAAATTGTTGTTTATTTTCTGATACTAACAGAGTAAAGGCATAAATCGAGTGGATTTGGCTGATTGCTTCCATTGTTTTAACCATTCAAATTTATTGAAGATCATCATCACGGTTATCCGGCTGTTTTACCTCGGCAAACGGCGTAGTCTGGTTCATAGAATGTATTGCGACCAACCAAGGATCCTCTATGAAAACCTCTCGTATGCCAGCACTTTTCCTCGGCCACGGTAGCCCGATGAACGCGCTGGAAGAAAACCGCTACACCCGGGCATGGCGTACGTTGGGTGAAACCTTGCCACGTCCGAAGGGCATCGTTGCCGTATCCGCTCACTGGTATACCCGTGGCACCGCCGTTACTGCGATGGAAAAACCGAAAACCATCCATGACTTTGGTGGTTTCCCACAGGCGCTGTTTGATACCCAGTATCCGGCTCCCGGCTCTCCCGAATTGGCTGCGCAGGTCCAGCAGGTGTTGGAGCCGACTCGCGTCAAGGCTGACGTCAGTGAATGGGGGTTGGATCACGGTACCTGGGGCGTGTTGATCAAAATGTACCCTGAGGCGGACATTCCGGTGGTGCAACTCAGCATCGACGGTACTCAGCCGGCAGAATACCATTATGAGCTGGGCCGCAAGCTGGCGGAGTTACGCGAACAGGGGATTATGATCGTTGCCAGCGGTAACGTGGTGCATAACCTGCGGATGGTGAAATGGCAGGGTGACGCGACGCCTTATCCGTGGGCCACGTCGTTTGACAAGTTCGTGCGGGATAACCTGAATTATCATGGCGATAACCACCCGCTGGTGAACTTTATGCAGCATGAAGGCGCGGCGCTTTCGAACCCGACGCCGGAGCACTACCTGCCGCTGCTGTATGTGCTTGGCGGTTGGGACGGCAAGGAAGCGATCACCGTGCCGGTAGATGGCATTGAGATGAGCTCATTGAGCATGCTGTCAGTGCAGATCGGCTAGATCATTCACGCCAGCTCAGGCTGGCGTGGATTTATCTGCAAAACCGCAGGACTCGCGGATCACCAGAGAAGGCGGCAGGATGATACGTTTTGGCGGCTCATCATTACCCTGAATACGGCTGTACAACAGTTCCCCGGCCTTACGGCCAATCTCGCGTGAAGCCACCGATACGGTGGTCAAACCCGGCTGTACCAGCGAGGCTTCGGTAATATCATCAAAACCAATTAGCGCAAAATCACGGCCAATCTGGCGGTTGAGTTTGCGCAATGTCTGCATCACCCCCAGCGCGACAATGTCCTGATAGCATAAGGCCGCAGTGATTTCCGGATGGGCTTTCAGTAACTGTTCCGCCGCCATGGCTCCGGAGCTTTGGCTGGCCTCGCTATCCACAATCCATTCCCCGTTGACCGCGATACCGTGCTCTACCAGCTTGCTGGTGTAGCCGCCCAGCCGTTGTGCGCGGGTAGTCGAGCTGATGGATCCCCCGATAAAGGCGATATGACGATGCCCCAGATTCAGCAGATGCTGAGTCGCCAATTGAGTGCCCAGGAAGTTATCGGTGCCGACGAAGTCAAAGTGCGCATCGGCCACCGGGCGGACTACCATAATGGCCGGTATCTTGCGGCGTTTCAGCGTTTCAAAAAACAGCGGTGGTGTTTGTCTTGCGGCGCACAGCACCATGCCGCTGGTATTGTTCTGCAACAGGGAGTCGACAAATTTTTGCTGCCTGTCGGCAGACTCTTCGCTGTTGGCCAGAAACAGCATCAACTGATGGCGCTCCATCTCCTGGCTCAGCCCGGCGGTCATCTCCGCATAAAACGGATTGGTGATGTCGTGCAGCAGCAGGCCGACCTGATTGCTGCTGCGATTGCGCAGGTTAGCGGCGGTCTGATTGTAGACATAGCCCAGCTCATCAATGGCGCTCAGCACGCGCTTGCGGGTGGCATCCGATATGCGACCACGATTGCGCAATACCATCGATACCGTCGCGGTGGAGACTTTTGCAAGTGCGGCGACGTCCGCCAAGGTTATTGTGCTCATTTCATCTCCTGTCGGTGCCGACTGTCATAGCAAGGTATAACGATTAACCTTATTTTGTAAAACCCTGCCGATAAATCGTGATTCGCGTCACGAAAGTTTGGTTTTTTATGGGGTTATTATCGATTGTAAGAGGTTAATCTCGTTAATCAGCCTATTTTGTCTTCGGTTAATCGATTAATCTTTTTCTATGTATTCAGTTCATAGGCAGAAGAATATGACACAGCAACAGCATAAATCAACAAGCTATGACAAGTCTCCGGAAGTGGCAGTGCAGGGATTTGATCATGCCGCCTGGCAGGGCTGGCAGGCAGTGGCCGCCGCCGTCAGCCACAAGATTGCCACTCTTGGGTTGCGCAAAACCCTGTTGGTGGTGGATTGCTACCATGGGGTGAGCCTGGCTGAGCTAACCGAGAATTTTATTCATCCTCTGCAACCGGTCAGTAGCATCAACGCCGAGTCGGCTAAATACGATGAGCCGCACATCCACGCGATGATTGAGCGCAATTTAACGGATGACCGTGTGTTTGGCGTGCTGTCGTGCCATGAAATGCCCGAGTTTTTTGATGCCGAGCGCGTCCAGCAGTTGCGCGATCAAATTGCGAGCGTAGACAGTGGGCTGGTGGTGGTTTACGGGCCGGGCGCGGCGCTGATCGCCGAAGCCGATGTGCTGGTGTATGCCGATATGGCCCGCTGGGAAATACAGCAGCGTTTCCGTCGCGGCGAACTGGGCAACTGGGGGGTGAATAATGTGGACGAAGACGTGCTGCGCCGTTACAAACGGGCATTCTTTGTGGAGTGGCGGGTCTTCGATCGTCATAAAACCCCGTTGCTGCAGCGTGCCGATTTTGTGTTGGATACCAATCAGGCCGGTCAACCCAAGCTGGTGACCGGCACGGCTTTCCACGCCGGATTGCAGCAGGCAACCCAACGCCCATTCCGCGTGGTGCCGTTTTTTGACCCTGGCATTTGGGGCGGCCAGTGGATGAAACAACAGTTCGATCTCGACCCGACGGCAGCCAACTACGCATGGTGTTTTGACTGCGTGCCCGAGGAAAACAGCCTGCTAATGCGTTTTGGTGACGTTCGGGTCGAGATCCCCTCACAGGATTTGGTGCTGTTATATCCCCGCCCCTTGCTGGGTGAGCAGGTGCATGCCCGCTTCGGCGCCGAATTCCCGATCCGCTTTGACCTGCTCGATACCGTCGGTGGGCAAAATCTCAGTTTCCAGGTGCACCCGCTGACGGAATACATCCAACAGCATTTCGGTATGCATTACACCCAGGATGAAAGCTATTACATTCTGGCGGCAGAGCCGGGGGCTGAGGTGTACCTGGGAGTGAAAAACGGCACCGAACCGCAGGCGATGATGGCCGATCTGGCCGCTGCCCAAAGCGGTGAAAAGCCCTTCGATGACCAGCGTTTTGTTAATCGTTTTCCGGCGCGTAAACATGACCATTTCCTGATCCCTGCGGGGACGGTGCACTGTTCCGGCTCCGGCTCCATGGTGCTGGAGATCAGCGCGACGCCATATATTTTCACCTTCAAACTGTGGGACTGGGGCCGCCTGGGATTGGATGGTCAGCCACGCCCGGTGCATCTGCAGCATGGCGAACAGGTGATCAACTGGCAGTGCGACACCACCTGGGCGAAGGATCACCTGGTGAACCGTATTGAACAGGTTGCCGAAGGGGCGGGCTGGCAGGAAGAGCGAACCGGTTTGCACGAGCGCGAATTTATCGAAACCCGTCGCCACTGGTTTAGTGAACCGGTGCTGCACCATACCGAAGGCCGGGTAAACGTGTTGAACCTGGTTGAAGGGGAAGAGGCGGTAGTTGAAAGCCCTGAGGGCCATTTCGCGCCCTTTGTGGTGCATTACGCCGAAACCTTTATCGTTCCGGCCGCCGTGGGGCCATACCGTATCAGCCCCCATGGTCGCAGCCTGGGCAAGACCCTGGGCACCATCAAAGCCTGGGTAAGGGGATAAGCATTATGTTGAAAGTGATAGTGACCTCCCATGGCCCGCTGGCCGAGGCGCTGATGAGCTGCGCACGTATGGTTTACGGTGATCTGCCGGGGACCAGCCATGTAGGCCTGAGCGAAGGTGCCGGTATCGAAGCCTTTAAACAGGCGTTTGCCGACGAATTGCAGCGGGTGAGCGCAGGGGCCGACGGTGTGCTGGTGCTGTGCGACATGCTGTGCGGTACGCCCTACAACGTGGCCTGCCGCCACGCTTTTGATCCCCAAACGCCGGTGCCGATGGCCGTGGTGACCGGCGTGAATTTCCCGATGCTGTTGATGAGTGCCGAATTGCTGGAAGAAAAGGACGTTCACCAGGCGGCACAGGAGCTGGTAGCGCTGGCGGGTGAGGCGATTGCCGTTGCCCGTCCGGCGGTAACGGCGCAACTGGACGATTTCTGAGGAGAGAAGATGGCCATTTCATTTGTACGTATCGACGACCGGGTCATTCACGGTCAACTGGTCACCCGTTGGGCGAAGGAGTTGCCTTGCGACGGTATTGTGGCGATCGATGATGAGGTGGCGGCAGACCCGTTGCTGTCATCGGTGATGAAGGGGGCGGTGCAGGACACGAAAGTGTGGCTGTTTACCGTGCAGCAGGCGATAGAAAAACTGCCGAAGGTGATCGCCAGCGACAAGCAGTACTTTGTGATTGGCAAGTCGCCGGTCACGCTGCGCAGGTTGATAGAGGCAGGGATCGATCTGAGTAATCGTAACAAGAAAATCAACGTCGGGCCGATGTCTGCCCGCAAGGAAACGGTGACCATCGGCCCGAATCAATCCGTGAACGCGGCAGAGACAGAGGCCTTTGATTTCCTTGCTGAACAAGGACATGCCATCGAATTCCGTTTAGTCCCAGACGCCAGCCATTTCAGCTGGCTGGACGCAAAAAAGAAACTCAAATAAGCCTGAACGGCGGGAGTTAACTATGTGGTTTGAAGCGACGCTTATCGGGATACTTTGTTATCTCGGTGCGCTGAGCAGCCCCTGGCTGCTGGGACTGACCGGAGGCTGGTATATCCTCAGCCGTCCGCTGGTCTCCGGCATGCTGGTGGGGGCTATCCTCGGCGATGTGCAGACCGGCATTATCATCGGTGTTGCGGTTCAGGCGGTGTATATCGCCATGGTCACACCGGGCGGATCGATGCCGGCCGATCTCAATTTTGTGGCGTTCCCGGCGATTGCGTTGGGCATTCTTTCCGGTAAGGGAACCGAGGTGGCGGTGGCGCTGGCGGCGACTATCGGCATCATGGGCACCGTGCTGTTCAACGCCATGATGGTGCTCAACTCTTACTGGAATCACCGCGCGGATCTGGCGGTAGAGCGCGGCGATGAGCGGGGGATTTACCTCAATAGCGCCATCTGGCCGCAGGTCACCAACTTCCTGTTGCGGTTTATACCGACGTTCATCGCGGTCTTTTTCGGGGCGCGCTATATCAATGCCTTTATGGACAGCCTGCCGGCGCTGGTGTTGACTACCATGAACGTGGTGGGCGGTATTCTGCCTGCGGTCGGCATCGCTATTCTTCTCAAACAGATAATTAAAAGCTACAGCATGCTGATTTACTTCCTGGTGGGGTTCATCTGCATCGTTTTCCTCAAGCTGAATATGGTGGCGCTGGTGATTGTCGGCGCACTGCTGGCACTTATTCACTACAACTATAAGCCAGAGCCGCAGGTGGCCGCCGCACAGGGCACGCCTCAGGCTGATGATGAGGATGAATTCTGATGGATACGCCAACACCTAAATTGAATAAGCAGGATCTGCGTCGTTGCTGGCGCAGCTGGATGATGTACAACCTGTCATCGATGAGTTTCGAACGCCTGGAATCTTACGGTTTTTGCCTGAGTATGATGCCGGCGCTGAAAAAACTGTATCAGGATAAACAGCAGCGTATTGAAGCCATTCGCCGTCATACCTCTTTCTACAATACCGAGCCACAGCTGGGCGCGATTGTTAACGGCATGGTGATTGGGCTGGAAGAAAAACGTGCCAACGGCGAGCCGATCGACGGGGAAACCATCAACACGCTCAAGGTGGGGCTGATGGGGCCGGTGGCCGGCATTGGCGACTCGATGGTGCCGGGCATGCTGATCCCGATTTTGTTAAGTATCGGCATGGCGCTGGCAGCCGGCGGCAGTGTGATTGGCCCGCTGTTTTACATCATCGCGTTTAGCCTGATCGTCATCCCGGGGTCTTACTGGCTGTTTATGAAAGGCTACCATATGGGCTCCGGTTCGGTGGAGATGCTGGTCAGCAGCAAGTCCTCACGGCTGCGGGAAGCCCTTTCTCTGCTGGGAGTGTTCGTCATGGGCGGCGTCGCGGCGAGTTACGTCAAACTGGGGACTGGGCTGGAGTTTGTTACCAAAGACGGGGTGAATATCCATCTGCAGCAAATGCTGGACGGCATTTTCCCTAACCTGATGCCGCTGATCGTGGTGCTGGCGACCTGGTATCTGATGGCCAAGCGCGGACTGTCACCGGTGAAGGCGATGCTGGGGTTATTGGTATTGGCAGCGGCAGGGGTAGCCTGCGGTCTATTCTCTTAATACCCGTCGCCTTTCAAGTTGCAGCGTTGTTACCTGCACTCAGTTATGTGGCCCGTCCATGGGCCACACCCCTTTGGGGCCGCTGCTAGCAGCGTTCAAATCTGCTCCCGGCAGATTTGTTACCCCAGTTACTTAAGTAAGCGCCTGGGGATGAGTGAGCTGGGCGCCTAGCTGCAACTCGAAATTCATAGGGTATGAAATTTCCTGTTATTGAGTGGGACAGTGGTCTTTACGGCTCAAATCGTTGCCATTTTTCCGCTACGCTGCCGGGTTTGGAAATGAACTGGAAGCGCGCCGGGTCAGCTTCAAACTGCGAGTATAAGGGAGCGTCGCTCAGACCGAATTCGTGGTATTGGCGCGGCCCGATGGCGTGCAGCCTGCCGGATTGATAGCGTGGATTCTGCTGCCAGACAATATTGTTGCCCTGCAACAGCGGGTACCAGGCCAGCCCTTTATATTCACGTACGGCATCGTATTCAAAGCCATATTCACGATCGCACCAGGCGGCGAAGGTCAGCGGCTGGTGAGGATCGGCGGAAATCGTGGCGTGCGCCCATCCTGGCGGTACCAATACCTTCTCACCCGGGCCGGCATGCACGGCAAAGCAACGTCCCGGCTCACGCTCAACCCTTTCTTGCATGTAAATAATGGCCTTCCCTTGCCAGATCTCGTACAGCTCCGGCGGTGACCAGCCACTGTGTACACTGATGCGATGCACATGACCCTGACTGCGTACTGGCTCCTGACCTAACTGGCCTTTGGCATAGGTGACAATGCCGAACAACAACATGCGTTTTTTTAATTCGGCTAAATGCTGCTGTTTGGCGACGTCCATGGCGATGGCATAGACCTGTTCTGGCCCGCTGCAGTCAGGGTCGCGCAGAGAACGGCGGATTTGTTCCAGCGTCCGAATCTCCGGCAAGGGGCCAATCACGTCATCGCCATAGCTAAACCCCATCGGATGGTCGCTAATGGAGACATCCAGGCCAAATCTAAGCATCGAATCACTCATATTGCGCCTCCGCTTTCCAACCGCTGCCGTCGGCAAACACCCGCAGTTTGAAGCCCTGTGGCTGTAGTGCGTCGTAGTTGTGTCCAGCCACCGTTGGCCAAACCGCCAGTGCGGACAGTACCTCAGTACCGGTGTTGATCAGGCGATGAGCGGTAAAGGAAGGGATATGGTGCACGCTGCCGGGGGATACCTGTTCCAGCATGCAAGCACCGTCCCGGTGTTGCAGCAACAGCAAACCCTGGCCACGCAGACCAAAATAGAATTCCGCCTGTTCGGGGCGCTGATGAAAGTGCCCGCGGGTCATAAAGAATTCGTTGCCCACCCGGCCAGGTTGCAGGTGAGTGGTGCCGACAAACAGCTCACCTTCCTGTTGCTCGGAAGGCAGCATTTCTACCTGATACACGGCAAGTTCTGCCGGCATCGCGCGCCATGCGGCAGGATCGGAAAAGATCCCCGTCAGACTGCCCAGGGTGGTAGATTTTCGTTGAATATCAGGTGCAGTAAAGCATCCGTCCGCCAGGTTGATCTGCGGAGGAATAATGGACGTCAGTTTCATATCTGGTTGCTCCGCCCGAGGAGAACAGACGCTTCGAGTATAAAAGGTTAATCGATTAATCACCAGCCGGAAAGCATAAAAAAAGCGCGATATGATCGCGCTTGATATCAACCAATTTGTTCGTTAGCCAAGGATGATGTGCGGATAGAAACGCGACAGATCCTGGGTGATCAGCTCGCGATCTTCACGCAGACCGATACCGCAGGGTTGATCGTCAACCAGCCAACTGCCGATCAGCGTATAGCTGCCTTCGAACTGTGGCAGTGGGTGGAACTGCTGCACGATCATGCCTTCTTCGCCGTAAGGGCCGTCGACGCGTGCCACTTCCTGACCGTTCTGCACGATCTGGATATTGGCACCTTCGCGTGAGAACAGCGGCTTGGTGACGTAGTGATCGAGCTGTGGATGATCGTCTTCTGCAAAATATGACGCCAGCAGATTAGGGTGATCCGGGAACATTTCCCACAGCATCGGCAGCAGGGCCTTGTTGGAGATAATGCTTTTCCACGCCGGCTCCAGCCAGCGCACGCCGGCATCTTCCAGCTTGGTGGAAAACATCTCGCGCAGCATAAACTCCCACGGATAAAGCTTGAACAGATTGCCGATAACCTGGTCTTGCAGATCGGTAAACTGGCCCTTCTCGCCGAGACCAATCTCTTCCATAAACAGGAACTCGGTCGGCACGCCGGCTTCCAGTGCGCAGTCTTGCAGGTATTGCACCGTACCGCGATCTTCTTCGCTGTCCTGGCAGCAGGCCAGATGCAGCAGACCGAAGCCGTGGTGCGCTTTCAGATCGGCAAAACGCTCGATCAGTTTTTCCTGCAGGCTGTTGTACTGATCGGACTCCGGGCTGAGATTGCCGGCGTTGATCTGGTCTTCCAGCCACAGCCATTGGAAGAAGGCCGCTTCATACAGCGAGGTTGGCGTATCGGCATTGTTCTCCAGCAACTTGGGTGGATTGACGCCGTCGTAGGCCAGATCGAGGCGCGAATACAGCGAAGGTTGGCTGGTGCGCCATGAGCTGCGCACGAAATCCCAGGTGTGCTTCGGGATCTGGAATTTGGCCATCAGCGCATCGCTGCTGACCACTTTCTGCACCACTTGCAGGCACATCTGATGCAGCTCGGCGGTGGCGCTTTCAATCTCTTCGATTTGCGCCAGCGTAAACTGGTAATAGGCATCCTCACACCAGTACGGCTCGCCATACATGGTATGGAATTTGAAGCCGAACTCGGTCGCTTTTTCGCGCCAGTTCGGGCGCTCGGTAATCGCAACGCGTTTCATGCCTTAACCGCCCATGCTGCGTGAGCTGCCGGAAGTCGCGCTGCTGCGCTGCATGCTGGTCTGCTTGGCCACGGATTCGCCAAAGCCACCGCGGGTAACGGTGTTAGTTACCGCCGGTTTTGGCGCCATCGCGGTTTTCGGCACCGTCATGGTGCGACCGCCTGCGGTGGCCGGGCCGTAGCTCTTGCCGGTGGCGTCAACGAACTTGCCGTTGGCCGGGCTGGCGGCGTTTTTGGAGGTGAACAACGGCTGTTGGGCAAAGCCGGAGCCGCCCATCATGCGGCCCATCATGTAGCCTGCCATCAGTGGCATCCAGAAGCTGCCGCTGCTTTGCGATTCAGCCGCCATGCCGGCCTGCGCCGGAGCGGGGGCCTGAGTACACTGCGCTTCACCGAACTCGGCGACGCAGTCTTCGCGGGTGGCGTATTTAGGCGCGGTTTTTTCGGCTTCTTTCAGGGCGTTGTTATAGGCGGTGGTGCACTGCTCGCTCATGGAAGGGTTAGTGCGCGAACACTCGTCGGCATTTTGATACATCGAGACCGTTTCATCCGCTTTCTCACAGCCGGCCAGCATAAAGACTCCGCTGATTGCCAAGGCTACGGGCGCAACGCGATAGGTGCGCCAGGATTTGCGGAACGTCTCTTGGTTGATGTTTTTTGTCCGTTTCATCGTTATTAATCCCATCAGTCGGGCTGTTTTCGCCCTTTCCCAGTAGTGGCGGTAAGAATAGGGGAAAGATGGTCAAAATTAAAGCTGAAACGCCCGTAGAATCCACTCTTTACGCAGTTATACGTTAGGCTGTGCGCCAGCTCGCTTTACCGGCTGGAAAAGCGGCGGCAGAGTTTCATTATGAAACGGCGGAGAGGCTGTTATGTTCCATAATGGAACAATAATGCGGTCTGTCGCAAAGCTCTCCGTTAGCCCTATAGTCAGTGCATAACAACGCGACGGCACAGACCGGACGCATCATCACCTGATATCTGAACGTTACCATCGCCAATTTCCCTACAAGGATCCGGTTATGTTGAGAATCATCCAGTCTCCAGGCAAGTACATCCAGGGCGCCAACGCATTGGCCGCCGTGGGCGAATATGCGAAAGCCCTTGCCGACCATTATTTCGTGATCGCCGACGACTTCGTGATGAAGCTGACGGGCGATACCCTGATGGGCAGCCTGCACCAGCACGGGGTGAAGCATCACGCCTGTGTGTTCAACGGCGAATGCTGCCATAAGGAAATCGACCGGCTGGGCCAGGAACTGAAGGCCCATGGCTGCCTCGGTGTGATTGGCGTCGGCGGCGGTAAAACGCTGGACACCGCCAAGGCTATCGCCCATTACCAGCATCTGCCGGTGGTGCTGATCCCGACCATTGCTTCCACCGATGCGCCAACCAGCGCGCTGTCGGTGATCTACACCGAGCAGGGCGAATTTGACGAATATCTGATCCACACCAGTAATCCGGACATGGTGATAATGGACAGCTCGATTATCGCCAAGGCGCCGGTGCGGCTGCTGGTGGCTGGCATGGGCGATGCGCTTTCAACCTATTTTGAAGCACAGGCCTGTTTCGATGCCCAGGCGACCAGCATGGCGGGCGGCAAGTCCACGCTGGCGGCATTGAGCCTGGCGCGGCTGTGTTATGAGACGCTGCTGGCAGAGGGCGTGAAGGCCAAGCTGGCGGTCGAGGCCGGCGTGGTGACCGAGGCGGTCGAGCGCATTATCGAGGCCAATACCTATCTGAGCGGCATCGGTTTCGAAAGCAGTGGCCTGGCGGCCGCGCATGCCATTCACAATGGTTTTACCGTGCTGGAAGAGTGCCATCACCTTTATCACGGCGAAAAGGTGGCGTTTGGCACGCTGTCACAGTTGGTGCTGCAAAACAGCAGCATGGCGCAGATCGAAACGGTGCTGGATTTCTGTCAGCGTCTCGGCCTGCCAATTACGCTGGCGCAGATGGGCGTTAGCGGCGATCCGGCGGAGAAAATCATGGCGGTGGCCGAAGCCAGCTGCGCGGCAGGCGAAACCATCCACAATATGCCGTTTGAGGTCACGCCTGCCAGCGTACAGGCGGCCATTCTGACGGCAGACCGGCTGGGCAACGCCTGGCTGCAACAACACTCCAGCTGATAGAGCAGGGGCGCAGCACGCTGCGTCCCGTTGGCCAAACGAGGAAATAACCGTGAAAAAACTGATTAACAAGGTTGAGTCGGTACTGGAAGAGCAACTGCTGGGGTTGGCAGAGGCTCATCCTGAGCTGTTGGTGCATCAGGAGCCGGTGTTTGTCACCCGCGCCGATGCGCCGGTAGCGGGCAAGGTGGCGATCCTGTCCGGCGGCGGCAGCGGCCACGAGCCGATGCACTGCGGTTTTGTCGGTGAAGGCATGCTTGACGGTGCCTGCCCGGGGGAAATATTTACCTCGCCCACACCGGATAAAATGTACGAGTGCGGCCAGGCGATCGACGGCGGCGCCGGGGTATTACTGCTGATTAAAAACTACACCGGCGACGTACTGAACTTTGAAACCGCCACTGAGCTGCTGCATGACAGCGGTGTCCAGGTGGCGACGGTGCTGGTGGATGATGACGTGGCGGTTAAAGACAGCCTGTTCACCGCCGGGCGACGCGGGGTGGCCAATACCGTACTGATGGAGAAACTGCTCGGTGCGGCAACGGCGCGTGGCGATGACCTCGATAGCATCGTGACGCTGGGCCACAGCATCAATAATCACGGGCATTCGATAGGTATCGCGCTGGGGGCATGTACCGTACCGGCTGCCGGTAAACCGTCATTCGTGCTGGCGGAAAACGAGATGGAATTCGGCGTCGGTATTCACGGTGAACCGGGGATTGCGCGGCGCCCGTTCACCACCCTGAATGCGGCGGTGGACGACATGTTCCATACCCTGATCGACCATGGTCATTACCAGCGCACCATCCGCGTCTGGGATCGTCAACAGGGCGAATGGCGCGATGAAGTGCAGACCAAGCAACCGCTGACGCGCGGTGACCGGGTGATCGCACTGGTAAACAACCTGGGTGCGACGCCGCTGTCCGAACTGTATGGCGTCTATCATCGGCTGGCGGAGCGTTGCGCCGAAGCGGGCATGATTGTTGAGCGCAGCCTGGTGGGCTCCTATTGCACATCGCTGGATATGCAAGGGGTCTCAATCACGCTGCTGAAGGTGGACGACGAACTGTTGTCCTTATGGGATGCGCCGGTGAAAACGCCTGCGCTGCGTTGGGGTTGCTGAGGAGGAATCATGGCGTTAACCAAACAACAAGTGGTCGACTGGCTGATGCGCTGCGGCGAGGTATTTACTCAGCAGCGTGATTTTTTAACCCGGCTGGATACCGAGATCGGTGATTCCGACCACGGGCTGAACATGAACCGCGGCTTCAACAAGGTAGTGGAAAAACTGCCTTCGGTGGCGGACAAAGACATCGGTTTTATCCTGAAGAACACCGGCATGACGCTGCTGTCCAGCGTCGGAGGAGCCAGCGGTCCGCTGTTCGGCACCTTCTTCATCCGCGCTGCGCAGTCGACCAATGCCAAGCAGAGCCTGGATCTGGCGGAGCTGCATCAAATGATGCAGGAAGGCGTCGAAGGCGTGGTGATGCGCGGCAAGGCGGAGCCGGGTGATAAAACCATGTGTGACGTCTGGTGGCCGGTGGTGGAAAGCCTGGGCCAGTCGGCCGAGCAGCAGCTAAGCATGGCGGAGGCCTTGCAGCGCGCCAGTGAACGGGCGGAGCAGGCGGTTGAAAGTACCATCACCATGCAGGCACGCAAAGGGCGGGCCAGTTACCTGGGTGAGCGCAGCATCGGCCATCAGGATCCGGGTGCCACCTCGGTGATGCTGATGATGAAAACGCTGGCAGCGGTCGCCGGCCAATAGCAGGAGGCGAGATGATCAATATCGTTGTAGTTTCACACAGCGCGCTGTTGGCGCGCGGGGTTGAAGAGCTGGCGTTGCAGATGATGCGTGGCGATGGCTGCAAACTGGTGCTGGCGGCGGGGGTCGATGATGCGGATCACCCGATAGGCACCGACGCTGTCAAAGTGATGGAGGCGATTGAATCGGTGGCTGACGGTGCGGGCATTGTGGTGCTGATGGATTTGGGCAGTGCGCTGCTGAGCGCCGAAACCGCCATCGATCTGCTGGATCCGTCGTTGGCCGCCAAAGTCCGGCTGTGCTCGGCACCGCTGGTTGAAGGGACGCTGGCCGCGGTGGTGGCTGCCAATGCCGGAGCCGGGCTGGAACAGGTACTGGCCGAGGCGCAGGGCGCATTGCAGGCCAAGCAGGCGCAGTTGGGGGAAGCCACCGCGCCGGTTGCACAAAGCGTTGAGTTACCGCTGACACAGGGGAAAAGCGTCAGTTGGACGGTGCAGAACCCGCATGGCCTGCACGCCCGACCGGCGGCGCGGCTGGCGGAAGCGCTGGCCCCCTTTGATGCCGAGCTGGTGTTGGAAAAACAGGGCCAGTGCGCCAATCCGCGCAGTCTTAACCAGATTGCGCTTTTGCAGGTGCGCCATGGTGACACCATTCGGCTGATTGCCGACGGACCACAGGCCGAACAGGCACTGGCGGCGTTTAGCGCACTGGCGGAGCAGCACTTTGGCGAAACGGTCTCCGAGCAGAGCCTGCCGTCGCTGCACGGTATTCCGGTAGCGGAGAGCGTGACCAGTGGCCCGGTGTGGCAGGCGCTGAGCTTCTGGCCGACAGTGGTCGAGCGCACTATTGGCGCTGACGACGTGCTGAACGAACAACAGCGGCTACGCCAGGCGTTGCAGCTCACGCTGAGCGATTTGAACCGGCTGGCGGAGCGCACTGGCTCATTGATTGGCAAACCGCAGGCGGCCATATTCGGCGCCCACAGCATGCTGCTGGACGATCCAGATCTGCAGCAGGCGGCCTATACCCGCATCGCCCGCCAGCAATGCAGCGCCGAGCAGGCATGGCGGCAGGAGATGGAAGCGATTGCCGGGGAGTATCGTGAACTGGACGATGAATATATGCGGGCGCGGGAATTGGACGTGCGCGACATGCTGCGTCGTACTCTGAGTCATCTGCAACAGCAGCCGTTACCGGTGATTACGCTAACCGCGCCGTCCATTCTGGTGATGGATGAACTGATGCCGTCTGACGTGGTGATGCTCGATCGTCGTCTGGTGCTCGGCATCTGCTTAAGCGGCGGTAACGCACTGTCGCACAGCGCCATTTTGGCGAAGGCGATGGGCATGCCGATGGTGGTGGGCATGAACGATTGCATCAGCAAAACCCGCAACGGCCAGAAAGCGATGCTGGATGCGGCGCGCGGTGTGTTGCAACTCAGCCACTGACGGCGTGCCCTCAGGCGCGCAGCTTAAACTGGCGAATATCAATCTGATACTGTTTGATTTTTCGCCACAGTGTGGTGCGACCAATGCCCAGCAGCTGCGCCATTTCGTTCAATTGCCCGCGGCTGACGTTTGCCGCGTGAATGATCGCCTGACGTTCCATCTCCGCCAGTGTTAATAGCGGTATGCCCGGTTGCGGTTCACTTTCCAGCAGTGGCTGGTGGCTGAGCAAGTGCTCGGGCAAGTCCGCCAGTTGCAGATGGTGGCCGTGGCACATCATCGCGGTGCGCTCCACCACTCCCTTCAGCTCCAGATCGTTGCCGGGCCACAGATACAGACCGAGCTGGACCATCACTTCGTCATCCACCCGAAAACGGCACTGGAAATGCTGTTCCAGCGTGCGCAGGTGGTGCTTCACCAGCAGCGGAATATCACTCAGCCGTTGGCGCAGCGCCGGGATTTGGATCTCGAACGCCTGCAGGCTGTAGAACAGTTGGCGGCGAAAGCGATTCTGTTGCACCAACAGCGGCAGATCGGCGGCACTGCTGGCGATCACCCGCACATCGACCGGGATCACCCGATTGGAATTGAGCCGCATGACTACGCCGGTTTTCAGCACCTGCAGCAGCGCAGACTGCATCTCCGCCGGCAAATACTCTATTTGTTCCAGGTACAGCGTACCGCCATTGGCCAGTTCAAACTTGCTGAGCTGGCCCGCCTCTTCCTCGTTGGCATCGCTGCCGAGCAGCTCCCGCAGCCCCTGAGCCTCCGGCAAGAGCTGGCAGTTGAGGGCGATGTAAGGCCCGGTGGCGCGCTCACTGGCGTTGTGGATCGCCTGGCTGAGTAGCTCCTTGCCAACACCTTCTTCGCCGCACAGCAGGATCGGGTGCTGACCCTTCGCCGCCTGTTGGCCATAGCGAATCAACCGCCGCATCTCCAGCGAGGCGGAAGGCATCTGTTCAAAACTGTGGCTGACGCGCCCCAGCTGGCTGCTGACATACTGATGCAGTCGTTCGAGCGGATGGAGCAGGGCAATAAAGCTGCAGCGCTCACCGTCGAAGATCGGTTTGAGGGTTAACAGCGCCGCAATAAACTGCCTCTGGCTTTCGAAGGTCACTTCAACATGTTGCAGTGGCTGCCGCTGGGCGATGGCCCGGTTGAGCAGGGCGGGCAGCGTCAGTAATTGGCTCAGGGGCTTGCCCTGACTTTGTTGTTCATCCAGCTTGAGCAAGGAAGCGGCACGCTGATTGATGTACTGCAGGTAACCGCGATGGTCCCAGGCCATGACGCCGTCATCCACTCCGTCGAGCAGGCCGTATAGCTGATTCAGATGGCGGTTGGATTCCGCCAGCAGGCTGTCGGCGTTGATTGAATTACCTATCTCACGTGCCAGCGCCAGCGTCAGTGACAAATCGCCGGCGGCACAGTCGGCAAGCAGGCAGCCTAATGCGATCGAGCCGCGTTGGCGGCCACTGTTGTCATAGACCGGCGTGGCGCAGAATGACCAGTCGTGCAGCGCCTGGCGCACATGTTCGCTGCCGCGGACCTGCATTGGGTGGCCCTCTGCCACCGCCAATGACGGTGCATTGGTGCCGATGTCACCTTCGGCCCAATAAGCGCCAGGCATAAACCCCAACTGTTGCAGACGTTCGCGCGTTGGGGCATCGCCACACAGCCACAGCATGCAGCCGCTTTCGTCGAGGATCATCAGCAGGCAGCGCCGTTGTTCCATGTATTCATAGGCGTCTTCCAGCGCCGCCTGGCCGAGCGTCAGCAGATCGTTCTTACGCTGGCAGATGGAGTTAAAGGTAGCGCCAAGTGCGCAGTGGGGGGCTTTCCACACCGCGGGCTGCATCAGGCTGCGGCAGCGTAGCCAGGAAGCATAGATTGCCGGCGCAGGACGTTGTTCGGGTGGCAGGTTGCCTTCGATCAGGCGTTGCCAGCTTGAGGTGTTTTCCATTGGATCCCGTCCAGACGAGATAAAGCGATAACCTGGATGATACCACCCCAGGGTGGGGGAACGGCTGTGAGGCGGTGGGCAGAACCGATGAGCAGGCAAAAAAAACGGGGTGCGGCAGATGCCGGACCCCGTATTCAGCGCAGTACGGCAATCAATTACGGAATGGATTACCGCTGGTGCGTGCAGGCTGGCTGGTGGTGGCCGCCGGCGCGGAGGCGCGGGTGGCAACCGGTGCTGCAGTTTGTGGCGCAGGGGCGTTGCCGTTATAGCCTTCAGCGTAAGCGTCCTGTGCGGTAGTCGGTGGCGCTACCACGTCTTGCGAGGTCGAAATCGGTTTACCCAATGCGCCATTCAGCATCATCAGATCGTTCTCGTTCAGGGTACCGAGTGCCGACTTGATGTTCAGTTGGTTGATCAGGTAGGTATAACGCGCGCTGGAGAGCTGTTGCTTGGCGTTATACAGCGTACTGGTCGCATCCAGTACGTCGACGATGGTACGGGTACCTACCTGGTAACCGGCCTCGGTCGCATCCAATGAACTCTGAGCAGACACTACCGCTTGTTGGTAGGCGTTGATGCTGCTGATCGAGGCATTCACGTTATTGAACGAAGAACGCACGGTCTGCACTACGCTGCGGTGGGCGCTTTCCAGTTGCTCACTGGCGCCAACGAAGTTGTACTGCGCCTGCTGCACCTGTGAGTTGGTCTGGCCGCCGCTGTACAACGGCAAGTTAAAGCTCAGGCCCACTTTGTTCTGACCAATATCAGCGTCGTTGTTCACGTTGCGAGAACCGCTGTAATTAGTATTGCTCACCGCGGTGGATGCGCTGAAATCAACGGTAGGCATATAACCGGTCTGTGCGGAACGGATCTGCTCACGGGCCAGATCCTGGCTCAGGCGAGCGGACAACAGGCTCAGGTTACGGCTTTCGGCTTCTTTCAGCAGATTATTGACTGCATCCGGGCGTTTGGTGTTGAAACGGTCGGTATTCAACGAGGCCAGTTCCGGATAGAAGGTGCCGGTGACCTGGCGCAGTTTTTCCAGCGCGTTGTCCAGGTTGTTACGGGCGGTGACTTCGGCCGCCAGCACGGTATCGTAGGACGAACGGGCGTTTTGCACGTCGGTGATCGCGACCAGGCCCACGTTAAAGCGTTGGGTGGTCTGGTCCAGGGTGCGGTAAACCGCTTGTTTGTTCGCCTGGGTGTAGGACAGCGTATCGATGGCGCTCAGCACGTTAAAATAGGCGGTAGCGGTATCGAGGATCAGTTGCTGTGACGAGGTTTGGAAAGTCACGTCGGAAATGCCGGCGGTTTTTTCCTGCAGCGTCAGCGCACGCCATTTGGACATGTCGAAGATAGTCTGGGTCAACGCCAGGGAGCCACTGGTGGCATCGCTGTTGGCATCTTTGCTGTCACGGTAGCCATTGGTGTAAGTGTAACCGGCGCTCAAACCCAACTGCGGCAGCAACGGGCTGCGTGCTTCGTTGATTTTTTCGAATGCGGCGTCACGGTCAGCGGCGGTTTTGCGCAGATCCGGGTTACTTTCCCTGGCCTGTTTGTAGACCTGCAGCAGGTTCTCTGCCTGGCTCATTGCACTGAAGCCGCTCAGGCTCAGTCCGATAAGAAGGGGGAGCAGTTTCTTCATTTGCATTCCTTGTTGTGCAGCAATATTGCTATGTTAGCGCTGACGATAGACGAAATAGTTGCCGATTCTAGCAGAGTCTGTTGTTCGCATAAGGTGGCTGAATGTGCCATCTCGCGTATCTTTTGCCTTTCAGACTGCCGTGTTTACTTTGGTTCAACTGGCCGAGCACGTTACACCTGATATCATGGTTCACAATCTAGCATAAAGCTGCGGAAGATTATCCCGCCGTTTCTGTCATCAAAACTGTTTATTTTATCGGCATACTCATGCAGGAGAATTCACTTATGAGCCACTCGCTTCCGTCGCCCGTTACTCTTGATGAAAATGATGTAGAAATTATTGCACGAGAGACGCTTTACCGTGGTTTTTTTTCACTCAATTTATATCGTTTCCGCCACCGCCTGTTCAACGGTGACATGAGCCCAGAAATTAAACGTGAAATTTTTGAGCGTGGGCATGCCGCGGTGTTACTTCCCTATGACCCGGTGCGTGACGAGGTGGTGCTGATTGAACAACTGCGGATCGCCGCGGTCGATACCAGTAACTCACCCTGGCTACTGGAAATGGTGGCGGGTATGATCGAAACCGGCGAGAGCGTTGAAGACGTGTGCCGCCGTGAAGCGCAGGAAGAGGCCGGCGTCGATGTCGGGCGGTGCAAGCCGGTGCTGAGCTACCTGGCCAGCCCCGGCGGTACCAGCGAGCGCCTGTCGATTATGGTGGGCGAAGTGGACGCGACTACCGCAGTTGGCATCCATGGACTGGAAGAAGAGCATGAAGATATCCGTGTCCATGTGGTCAGCCGCGAACAGGCTTACCGCTGGGTTGAAGAGGGCGCGATTGATAACGCGGCATCAGTGATTGCATTGCAGTGGCTGGCGTTGCACCATGAATCGTTAAGAAAAGAGTGGGCCAATTAATGAAACAGCGCTATACCCCTGATTTCCCCGAAATGATGAGATTGTGCGAAACCAACTTCGCGCAATTGCGCCGCTTGTTGCCGCGCAACGATGAAGTGGGCGAAACGGTGACTTATCAGGTGAGTGGCGCCAGTTATCGTCTGACTATTGTTGAATCCACACGCTATACCTCGCTGGTGCAGATTGAGCAGACCGTCCCGGCGGTCAGCTACTGGAGCCTGCCTGCCATGACGGTGCGCCTGTATCATGACGCGATGGTTGCGGAAGTGTGTTCAAGTCAGCAGATCTATCGCTTTAAAGCGCGTTATGATTATCCCAACAAAAAGTTGCATCAACGCGACGAAAAGCATCAAATTAACCAGTTTCTTGCTGATTGGTTGCGCTACTGTTTGGCGCATGGAGCGATGGCGGTTCCGGTTTGTTAAACAGACTGAGATAACAAAGGACACCATTTGGAAAGCCTGTTTAAACCGACCGTGGCAAGTGGGGCCAGGGTCAGGATTCTGCAAATAACAGATACCCACCTTTTTGCCGGCGAAAACGAGACCTTGCTCGGCATCAATACCTATCGCAGTTACCACGCGGTGCTGGACGCCATTATGGCGCAGCAGCGCGATTTTGATCTGGTTGTCGCCACCGGCGACCTGGCTCAGGATCATTCGCTGGCTGCTTACCGGCACTTTGCCGAAGGTATTGCGCGGTTGCCTGCGCCTTGCGTCTGGCTGCCGGGCAACCATGATTTTCAGCCGGCGATGGTCGATGCGCTGGCCGCCGCAGGCATTGCCCCGTCAAAGCAGGTGCTGTTGGGCGAGAACTGGCAGGTGTTGCTGCTGGACAGCCAGGTGTTTGGCGTGCCGCACGGTGAGCTGAGCGACTACCAGCTCGAATGGATGGAGCGCTGCCTGCAGGCCCATCCCGAGCGTTATACGTTACTGCTGCTGCATCATCATCCGCTGCCTTCCGGTTGCACCTGGCTCGATCAGCACAGTTTGCGCAATCCGCACATGCTGGGCGCGGTGCTGCTGCGTTACCCGAACGTAAACACCGTGGTGTGCGGGCATATTCACCAGGATCTGGATCTGGAATGGCAGGGCCGCCGGTTGCTGGCATCGCCTTCCACCTGCGTGCAATTCAAGCCGCACTGCACCAATTTTACCATCGACGACGTTTCGCCCGGCTGGCGCTATCTCGATCTGCTGCCGGACGGTCGCGTCGAGACCCAGGTTTTCCGCTTGGAAAACGATGATTTTCGCCCCGACATGGATTCGGAAGGGTACTGATGTCGACGCTACTTTATTTGCACGGTTTTAACAGTTCGCCGCTCTCGGCCAAGGCAACCTCTTTCAAGGCGTGGCTGGCTGAGAACCACCCGGACATCGAGATGCTGGTGCCGCAATTGCCGGTTTTCCCGGCCGATGCCGCCGAGATGCTTGAGAACATGGTGATGGAACGCGCCGGGCAAACGCTGGGCGTTGTGGGTTCCTCGCTGGGCGGATATTACGCCACCTGGCTTTCACAGTGTTTTTCACTGCCGGCGGTAGTGGTTAACCCTGCTGTGAAGCCGTTTGAGCTGTTGATTGACTACCTTGGCAAAAACGAGAACCCCTACACCGGTCAACAATATGTGTTAGAGTCACGTCACGTTTACGATCTGAAAACGATGCAGATCGATCCCTTGGAGTCACCGGATTTAATCTGGTTGCTGCAACAAACGGGCGATGAAATTCTCGATTATGGGCAGGCGGTGGCCTATTACACTGCGTGCCGGCAAACGGTGGAGTCGGGTGGAAACCACGCCTTCGTCGGTTTCGAGCACTACTTCCCCCAGATTGTGGATTTTTTAGGGCTAAACGCTGTGTGAATAAGCGAGTTATACCCTGCGGCTTGAAAGACGACGGGTATAGGCACCTTCCTTACTAACCACGAAAAAATTCAACGATGACTCAATCCAGCTATAACGCTGATGCCATTGAAGTACTCAGCGGTCTAGAACCAGTGCGCCGTCGTCCCGGCATGTATACCGACACGACGCGCCCCAATCACCTCGGCCAAGAGGTGATAGATAACAGCGTCGATGAAGCGTTGGCCGGTCACGCCAAGCGCATCGACGTGATTCTGCACGCCGATCAGTCACTGGAAGTGATCGACGACGGCCGCGGTATGCCGGTGGATATCCACCCTGAAGAAGGCGTCCCGGCGGTTGAGTTGATCATGTGTCGTCTGCACGCGGGCGGTAAATTCTCCAATAAGAACTACCAGTTCTCCGGCGGCCTGCACGGCGTGGGGATTTCGGTGGTTAACGCCCTGTCGACGCGGGTGGAAGTCAACGTTAAGCGTGACGGCAACGTCTACAGCATCGCCTTCGAAAACGGCGACAAGGTGCAAGAACTGGCGGTGACCGGCAGCTGCGGCAAACGCAATACCGGCACCAGCATCCACTTCTGGCCTGACGAGAAGTTCTTCGACAGTCCGCGTTTCTCGGTTTCGCGTCTCAGCCACCTGCTGAAAGCCAAAGCGGTACTCTGTCCTGGAGTAGAAATCTACTTCATCGACAAGCTGAACAATACCGAGCAACGCTGGTGCTATCAGGACGGCCTGACCGATTACCTGATGGAAGCGGTTAACGGCCTGATTACCCTGCCGGAAGCGGCGTTTGTCGGCAACTTTGCCGGTGACACCGAAGCGGTAGACTGGGCACTGCTGTGGCTGCCGGAAGGCGGTGAACTACTGACCGAAAGCTACGTGAACCTGATCCCGACCATGCAGGGCGGCACCCACGTTAACGGCCTGCGTCAGGGGTTGCTGGATGCGATGCGCGAGTTCTGCGAATTCCGCAATATTCTGCCGCGTGGCGTGAAGCTTTCCGCTGAGGATATCTGGGACCGTTGCGCCTATGTGCTGTCGGTGAAGATGCAGGATCCGCAGTTCGCCGGGCAGACCAAAGAGCGTCTGTCGTCGCGCCAGTGTGCAGCCTTCGTCTCCGGCGTGGTGAAAGACGCCTTCAGCCTGTGGCTGAACCAGAACATACAGGCGGCGGAACAGCTGGCCGAGTTGGCTATTTCCAGCGCCCAGCGCCGTCTGCGTGCCGCCAAAAAAGTGGTGCGCAAGAAGCTGACCAGCGGTCCGGCGCTGCCGGGTAAACTGGCCGACTGCACCTCGCAGGACCTGAACATGACCGAGTTGTTCCTGGTGGAAGGGGACTCGGCGGGCGGTTCAGCCAAGCAGGCGCGCGATCGCGAGTATCAGGCGATCATGCCGCTGAAAGGTAAAATCCTCAATACCTGGGAAGTGTCTTCGGACGAAGTGCTGGCTTCGCAGGAAGTGCACGACATCTCGGTGGCGATCGGTATTGATCCGGACAGCGAAGATCTCAGCCAATTGCGCTATGGCAAAATTTGTATCCTGGCGGATGCGGACTCAGACGGCCTGCACATTGCCACGCTGCTGTGCGCGCTGTTTGTGCGCCACTTCCGTTCGCTGGTGAAGGGTGGCCACGTCTATGTGGCGATGCCGCCTCTGTACCGTATCGACCTCGGCAAAGAGGTGTTCTATGCGCTGGATGAAGAAGAAAAGGCCGGCGTACTGGAACAGTTGAAGCGCAAAAAGGGCAAGCCTAACGTTCAGCGCTTTAAAGGGCTGGGTGAGATGAACCCGCCACAGCTGCGTGAAACCACGCTCGACCCCAATACCCGTCGTCTGGTGCAGTTGACGGTGAGCGATGAAGACGTGGATCAGACGCTGGCGATGATGGACATGTTGCTGGCCAAGAAGCGTTCGGAAGATCGCCGCAACTGGCTGCAGGACAAAGGCGATATGGCCGAGCTGTCTGCCTGACAGACCCGGCGAAAGACTGACTGACCCGGCTTCCCCGCCGGGTCTTCTTCCCGCAGGGGGACCGCGTGCGGCACCCGACCACACTGGGCGGAATCCATGAAAATCACCCTCGAAGAGTTACTGGCGTTTACCACCGTTGTTGATAGCGGTTCCATTACTGCCGCCGCCGAACAACTTGGCCAGACCACCTCCGGCATCAGCCGTGCCCTCAGTCGGTTGGAAAAAAAGCTCGATACGACCCTGATGCGCCGCACCACGCGCCGGTTGGAGCTGACCGAAGAAGGCCAAAGTTTTCTTGGCCATGCGCGTGAAATTATCAACTCGGTGGAGAATGCTGAAGAGCAGATGGCGCTGCGCAGGCTGATCCCGGCCGGCAGGCTGCGGGTCAATGCCGCCGCCCCCTTTATGGAACACGTGATTGTGCCGCTGGTGGCGGGCTTTCGCCAAAGCTACCCGCAAATTGAGCTGGAACTGAATACCGATAACCTGATCATCGATCTGCTGGAGAAACGCACCGATATTGCCATTCGCATCGGCGCGCTGCGGGATTCGACCATTCATGCGCGCCTGCTGGGTGCCAGTCGTTTACGTATTCTCGCCAGCCCGGATTACCTCGCACGTTACGGTACACCGGCCAGCGTCGAAGCGCTGCGAGATCACAGCCTGCTGGGCTTCACCCAACCGGAGTCACTCAATCTGTGGCCGCTGCGTTATCAGCAGGCACAGCATTTTGCTATCACGCCGACAATTTCGGCATCCAGCGGCGAAACCTTGCGACAGCTGGCGTTGCGGGGTGAAGGGATTGTGCAACTGGCTGATTTTATGACCCGTGACGATCAGCGTAGCGGGCGGCTGGTGCCGTTGCTGGAGCAGGATACGTTGGATGTGCGCCAGCCGATTAATGCGGTCTATTACCGCAATACCCAGCTGGCGGCGCGTATTACCTGTTTCCTGGACTACGTCAGCGCGCATATTGATGCGCAGATGCTTTAGAGATCGACAGGCATTACAGTGCGTTACCCAGTACGTGAATGGTCACGCCCAGTACGCTGTCCTTGATGGTGTCACGATGCCGATGCATGTGAGCGATATCCAGATGTTTTTCCAGGTGCGCCTGGCTGGCCCATTTTTCCAGCATAAACACCGAGTCCGGCGACAGTTTTTGCCAGGGTGCCTGGGTGTGGCTGTCGATCATCGGCGTATATTCGCTACAGCCGTCTTCTGCCAGCACCAGCGGGATCAGTTTCTCAATCGCCTTCAGGACCGTTTCACGGTGGCCCGGTTTGGTTTTGATTTCTGCAATTACGGTGATCATCACTACCTCATTGATTGACGTGCATAGTGCCAGTTAAGCAAAAATTTCGGCCAGATGCTCGCGATAACGTGCGATGTCGCTGTCGATATCCGGTTGTTTAATCACGTCATTACAGATAAAGGTCGGCAGCGCTTCCATGCCCAGGA